>Ga0315287_10003645_pt1 | contig 14878 bp, 15 predicted proteins | sample YL17G11_0_MG_FD_205037 | JGI IMG/M metagenome (GOLD analysis project Ga0315287, IMG submission 205037) | Sediment microbial communities from Yellowstone Lake, YNP, Wyoming, USA - YL17G11_0 | ecosystem: Environmental > Aquatic > Freshwater > Lake > Sediment | place: USA: Wyoming | collected... | reverse complement strand
CCCAGAAGACTGATCACTCGGAAGGCGGTCCCCCCTTGGACAATAGAAGACCGTCCTTTCTATTTCCGGTTCGTCTGCCTTTCCGGGCATGAGCAGCAGCCCTATCTTCTTTTTGGGGTTGCTCTCCGCAAGCCCGCGGACTACATCGTATGTTACTTCTCCGGACATGCAACCGATACTTGACCAACCTTTAAATATCTTACTCGCCGCAACGGGTTCTAAGCAATGTTCACTCGCTATAGTGTGTGATACGACTATTGCAAAACTGTATCTGCAGTCCCTAAATGCTTAAGAATAAATTTTCACAGTCATTGTTATGAAAAATCTCTGCCCGGAATGCGGCTCGGCAAAAATAGCCAGGCAACTCAGCGAGCAGTTCTGCTCGAAGTGCGGCTTCGTGCTCGACGACGGCAAGTTCGCCCTCGGGTGAAACTGTAGATGGCGTCTTGCAAGCCTTGGCTATTCAGTTCACTATAAAAATTCCTTCGGCAGCAGCTCTATCTTGACGTCCTTCTCCTTGCCGCTGTTCATGTCGCGCAGCTTGACCGATTTTTTCTCAAGCTCCTTCGGCCCGATTATCACGACATGACTTGCGCCCGCCGCTGCCGCGTATTCCATCTGCTTCCCCAGCTTCCTTGCACCCACATCCATGAGCGCAACGATGCCCGCCTTCCTCAGCATCCGGCAGGTCTCGAGCGCCTTCTCCGCCATCTCATCGCTGACATACGCCACGAACACCTTCTTCGCCCCGCTTTCCTTGAACATGTTGCGCTCCTCCATGAGGGTCACCACCCTGTTCAGCCCGATGGATATCCCCGTCGCGGGCAGCTCCGGTCCGCCGAACTTCTTTATCATGTTATCGTACCTTCCCCCGCCGGCAAAGGTGAGCTTCTCCTCGCCGACCATTATCTCGAACACCAGCCCCGTGTAATAATCGAGGCCGCGCATCAGGGAGAAGTCCACCTCTATCAGTTTCTCCATGCCGAGCGCCCGGCCGAACTTCACGAACTGCTTGAGCTCGTCCAGGCCCTCCGTCCTGCCCCATTTCTTCTCCGCCTTCTCGAGCGCCCCTGCGCCGCGCACCTCTATTATTTCCGCCACTTTCCTCCATTCGATACCCTTTTCCTCCAGCTCCTTGCGCACCCCTTCCTCGCCCACCTTGTCCATCTTGTCCACGATCCTGAAGGTATCGACGAGCTTTTCGCCCGTGATTCCGGCATTCTCCATCAGGGACTGGATGAGTTTCCTGTTGTTCAGCCGCACGCGGATCTCCCTGAAGCCGAGCTTCTCGAACACCTCGCACACGGCCGCCACGCACTCCGCATCAGCCAAAGGGGAAGCCGAGCCGACGGTATCCACGTCCGCCTGCCAGAACTCGCGGAAGCGCATCGCCTGGGGGTTGCTGTACCTCCAGACCTTCCCTATCTGGTACCGCTTGAACGGCTTCGGGAGGTTCGGGTTGTTCGCCAGGACCCTTGACATCGGCACGGTCAGGTCAAAGCGCAGGCCGAGCTCGCGGTCGCCCTTGTCCTTGAAGTAGTAGATTTCGTCCTTGATAGCCTCGCCCGCCCCTCCCTTCGCGGCCAGCAGCTCGAAACACTCGAAGGCCGGCGTATCCAATGGACGGAAGCCGTACTTCTCATAGACCTGCCTCACCGTATCAAGGACGGTCTGCCACCTCTCCATCTCCTCGGGCAGGAAGTCGCGTGTGCCCTTGGGCGGTTGGAATGTCATATCAATCACTTCATTTGTCCTGTTAATTAAGTTTCCCTATCTCCTTTTCAACAGCCTCGAGTATTTCGCCGCTCCTCACGACCTTCGCCAGTACCTCTATGTCGGGATAGAGCGGCCTGTCCTTGTCCAGGAACTTCACGTACTTCCGTACCACGTTGTAGGCTGCCTTGACGCCCTTGCCAGGCTCCCCTCCTCTCAGGTCCAACGCCTGGGCTGCGGCAAGAAGTTCGATAGCTGTCACCGCCGCCGCATTATCGATTATTTTTCTGGTCTTGATGGCTGTCGTTGTCCCCATCGAAACGAAGTCCTCCTGGTCGGCTGCCGTGGGTATGGAACCTATCGCAGCCGGAGTCGAAAGCACGCGGTTCTCACAGACGAGCGAAGCCGCGGTGTATTGCGGTATCATTATGCCCGAATACATTCCCGCACCCCTTATCAGGAAACCCGGCAGGCCTGCGTTCAGGTTCGGATTCACCAGCCTGTTGAGCCTTCTCTCGGAAATTACCGAAAGCACCGTCATCGAAATCCCGAGCAGCTCAAGTGGCAATGCCACAGGTGTACCCTGGAAGTTTGCCCCGGTCATGTACTTGTAACCGTTCTCCTTCGGCACGAACAGCGGGTTGTCGGCCGCGCCGTTCAGTTCTATCTCCACCTGGCTCCTTGCGAACCTGAGGGCATCCTTCACCGCGCCCACAACCTGCGGCGTCGACCTTATGCTGTACGCGTCCTGCACCCGTTCCTGTTTCACCAGTATCTCCGAGCCTTCTATCAGTCTCCTTATGTTTTCGGCACATTCAATCCCGCCACGGAAACCCCTTAGCCTGAGCAGCTCGTCGTCGAACGCCTTTTTTACGGCCTTCAGCGCCTCGAAACTCATTGCAGCGGCTATCTCCGATGTTTTTGTTATCAGGTCCGCATCGTACACTTCCAGCGCGCCCATCCCGACTATCAGCTGCGAGCCGTTTATGACTGCCAGCCCGTCCCTGATCTCATATTTTATCGGTTCCAGCCCTGCCCTTTCCAGCGCTTCCTTGCCCGGCAGCCTTTCCCCTTTGTAATATGCCTCGCCTTCGCCCATCGGCACGAGCATCGCCTGCGCAAGTGGCGCAAGGTCCCCGCAAGCCCCGACGGATGCCGGGTACATCACCGGTATGACCCCTCTGTTGATCATCTCCGCTATGAACTCGACTACCTCGAGCCTTACGCCTGAGACCCCTTTGCAGAGCACGTTTATCCTGGACGCTATGGCCGCCCTGACGTTCTCCTCCGTGACAGGCTCGCCATAGCCGCCTGCGTGACTGTAAATCAGGTATTTTGAAAAGTCCCGTGCCTGCTCTGGCGTCAGTATCACGTTTGCAAGCTCTCCTATGCCCGTGGTGGTCCCGTAAGCCGGTTCGCCCCTCTCGACCATTGTCTCGACCACTTTCCTGCTCTTTCTGATTCTTTCCTTGGCTTCATCGGAAATGATTATTCTGCTTCTGTTCCGTGATATGTCTACCAGCTTCTCCGCACTTAGCGACCCCCCATCCAATTCTACTGTCACATAACCACCGCCATGATGTAGTTCCGAACTTCATTTTGGAACGCCTTTTCAAATGGCAAAGGGGACTCCTCTGCCTCCCGCACTATCGCTTCATAATCTCTTTTTCCGATAGTATTTTCATATTTCTCTTTCATTCTTTGTTTGACGAAATTTTTCGCTTTCATTTCAACGCACCTCCAAACGTGGGTCCGCGGGCGGGATTTGAACCCGCTCCGGAAGCTCCACAGGCTCCAATGCTGGCCATTACACCACCGCGAACCATGATATCGCTGCACGCTTCCCGCACCAGCGCTTCCGCAAGTACCTGGATCGTATCGATTGTCCTGATGCTCGAACTCCTGAACAGCAGCGGTAGCTCCGTGCATCCGAGGATGACCGCATCGGCCCCTTCGGATATCATCCTGGCCGCTATCCTCTCAAGCATCGCCTTGTCCTCGGGGAACTTTCTGCCCGCGAGTATGCGAAGTATTATTCCGGTGATTTCTTCGCTTTCCTGCTCTGTCGGCAGGACAAAACCCAAGCCCTCGCTTTTCAGGCCCTCCTGGTATACGCGGGTCTTGAGGGTCTTTCTGGTGCTGAGTATTCCGACCGTTCTGCACCCGGTTTCTTTGGCCTTTTTTGCCGTCTCCTTGACGATACTCACGAAACCGGGCACTCTGGCGGTCCTTTCAACGATGCAAGTAGCGGTGTTGCACGGGATTGCAAGCACCTCCGCACCCATCTTCTGCAGGCTCTCCAGCCCTTCCATGAGCATGGCAGAGATGTCCGTTCCTTCCTTCTCTATCACGTCAGGAACGGGCAGGCTTCGTATGAAAATGTCAGGGAAGTCCCCGTCGCGCGATATGCCCATTCCCTGCAGTATCTCTATCATCCGCCTGAACAGCTCGGCCGTGGCTTCGGGTCCCATCCCTCCGAGGATTCCTATCTTTTTCATTTCAAGCGCCTCGTGATGGTCGCCTCGAACAGAATGATTTTCTCCCGCAGCCTTGCCGGAACCGAGAATCTTCCCCGTTCATCGACCTTCGTCGAAAACTTGCTTTCACCGACCGCCACTTCCACGGGTGTACCGAACTTCAGCCTTAGTCCTCTGCGTATGTCAGCCGAAACCAGCGCACGTCCCTTGGAATCTATCGGAGAGGTGAATCTGGCAGAATCAGGCCTTTGCCCAAAGACACGGACAGACTTGACAGTGAAGGTATCCACCGCTGTAAAGACTTTCGCCTCTCACTTCATTCACCAGACAGCTCTTCCTCTCCAACCCTCTTAAAGTTATGTGGGAAATCATCCCAGCCACTTCTTCACGAAAGAAGCATAGGCCTCGGCCGCATGAACCAATTGGCTCACTTCCACCCACTCGTTCTTTGAGTGCGCAATTTCCGGCTTGCCCGGCCCGCACATCAGGACATCGAAGCCCGCATTCACGAAAATCCACGCCCCGCTCGCACCGTGCTCTCCCTTTATTTCGGGTTTCTTTCCCGTGACCTGCGTGATGGAAGAAGTCATTTCCCTGATGAACGGTTTGTCAGGTGAGACTTCGACCGGCTGGAAGTAAGTGGTATCCTTGAAAGTGATATTCATGTCCGCGTCCTCCTTCCTGAGCTTTGTTATCAGCTTCTGGATTGCCGCGTAGATGCTCTCCTTTGTCTCGCCGGGAACCAGCCTGATGTCCACGCTCGCCCTTGCAACATCCGGAACAACGTTTGTCTTGTAACCGCCGCTAATGGTGTTTACGCTTGCAGTCCCTTTACCGAGCAGCCTGCTTGAAATGGGCCTATCCAAATCCCTCAGAGCAAGCAAAAACTTCCCGAGCTTCTCTATCGCGTTCACTCCTTTCCACGGCATGCTGCCGTGCGCCTCCTTCCCTTTCGCCGTGACTTCCAGCCATAACACCCCCTTCTCCGCTATCACTATGTTCATGTCGCTCGTATCGGTCATGACCATCAGGCTCTCGCCAGGGAACATCTCCTTCAGCTTGGGCGCTATGAAACTCATCCCGACATTCTCCTTATCGCCCATTTCCTCATTGGCTGATCCTATGAACACCAGCGTTCCCTTCGGCTGCCAGTTCTCCTTCTTGAGCTTCTCGACCGTCGCGACCATTGCAGCAAGCCCTCCCTTCATGTCGCACGCCCCGCGCCCGTACAGCTTGTCGCCTTCAACGGTTGCCGAGAAGGGCGGATGGGTCCACCCTTCGCCTGTTGCCGGAACCGTATCCATGTGCCCCTGGAGGAAAAGCGTCTTCTTCTTGCCGTTCCCGTTCCCCTTCCAGATTCCCAGCAGGTTCGGTCTTCCGGCGGCATTTTCAATCATCTTGACCTCCAGCCCCAACGCCCTCAATCTCTCGGCAAGAATGTCAGCAACCGCCTTCTCATTCCCGGGCGGGTTGCTGGTGTTGGCCCTTATCAGCCTCTGAGCCAGGCTTACAATTGCAGCTTTGTCGACCATACAGTCCGCTCAAACAGCGGGGTTCGGGGTTATAAGCTTTTCAGGCCTTCGGCGCCTGTCGATGGAAGCGTCCTTTCAAAATCAAACTTCCTTGAATCCAGAAATGACCGTCACTGCTTCCCGTCGCTATAATATCGTGTCCCTTGTAATGGTCACCATATCTCTCCTTTAACGCCTCCCTGAGACCTGCATACGCTCCGCGCATATGGTACGTATCATCGGGATCAAATTGAAGCAAATACATCCGGTCGAATCCTGCCTTGAACCGATATCCTTTGCCCGGTTTTCGCTTTTCAACTTCCAGATAAAGGGGTTTGTTCCTATCATTGGAACTCACCACAAAATCACTTCAGTTCCGCAACGTCCCCTATCGTCATCATCTTCTTCTCGAGCTTCTTCCTAAGCTCGATGCTCGAGCCAGTGCCTTCGACCAGGGAAATCCTGGTTATGGTCTCGAGCCTGTTGAGGACATCCAGCGGAGGCATCCAACCGTTCTCTATCCGCTTGATGGTGTTACTTGGTAGCTTCAGTCTTTCCGTCAGCTGCTCCTGAGTCAGCCCGAGCTTCTCCCGCCCATTCCGAATAATCTTGCCGATGTCTTCTCTCGGCTCCACCTTGAGCTCCTCGGGCATGCGCACTGGCTTCTTGATCATCGTCGGCCCGATTGCCTGCTCCCTGGATGCGAGAACATGCCCTAAGCTTGAACACAGCCTGCATACCTTCAGCTTGCTTCCCTCGATTACCGCTTCCGCATCTGCATTCGAGCGCCCGCATATCTCGCAATCACTCATAGACCTAATTCACCCGCTATGCCCTGCATCGCCGCAAGGCCTATGCCAAAGAACTTGTCGAGCGGAATACTTATCTCTTCGCATCGCCTGATCGCATCCCTGTTCGAGCCCGCCGCGAACCCCTTCTTCTTGAAGCAGCCGTCAAGCGTGTCTACCGTCACGTTCGCCAGTTTCTTGCCTTTGACGAGGGCGGCCGAGACCGCAAGTCCTGTCAATGCATCGCTCGCAAGCAGCGCTATCTCCATCCTGCTTTCAGGCTTTGCTCCAGTCCGCTCCCAGTTATGTGTCAAAATGGCTTTCAACAGCAGATGGTCCACCTTTCCTTCAAGAATCTCGCATGTCCGGGGGCCATGCTTTGTATAATCCTCCCCAATCTCCTCGAAATCCAAATCATGGAGCAGCCCTGTCAATCCCCAGAGCTCTGCGTCTTCGCCCAGATGCCTTGCCGTTGACCTCATTATCGCTTCTGTTGCCAGCATGTGCTTTATCAGGAAGTCCTTCTTGACGTGCTCCTTCACCAGTTCGATGGCTTGCTCTCGATCCACGTGCTTGGTTCTGGCTCTAACTATATAAGCTCTCCCGCAAAACCGTTGATGATTTCATGGGAGAGAAGCAGTACGACCCGAAGCCGTTGGAATCCGAAGTGAGGGGCTTCTGGGAAAGGGAAAGGATAATCCAGAAGATGGAAGCCGTCAGGGCCAAGGGTAGGAAGTTCTACCTGCTGGACGGGCCTCCCTACATAAACGACATGCCGCACGTCGGCACCGCCAAGACCATGGTAATCAAGGACATCTGGGCGCGCCTCAAATTGATGCAGGGTTTTAACGTCTGGTTGCAGCCCGGCTTCGATACCCATGGTCTTCCGATAGAGACCAAAGTGGAAGCCGAGTTGGGTTTCAAGGCGAAGAGTGACATCGAGAGGTACGGGATTGACAAGTTCATCGCCGCCTGCTACAAGAAGGTCGTTGGCAACGAATCCGGCTGGATGGAATGCTTAAGGCGGATAGGCTCGCTCCGCGGCTGGTTCGAGCCGTACATAACCTACCAACCGGAATACATCGAGAGCGGCTGGTGGACGGTAAAGAGGCTTCATGAAAAAGGATTGCTCATCGAGGGCGAGCGCCCGATCCATTGGTGCCCGCGGTGCGAGACCTCGCTCAGCGGCTACGAGGTCACTGATTCGTACAGGGACCTTCAGGGCCCGGGCGTTTACATAAAGTTCCCTGTGATTGGCCAGAGTAACACTTTCCTGCTCGTTTACACCACCACTCCCTGGACGCTTTTTGGTAACACCGCGATAGCCGTCCATCCGACGGAAAATTACATCAAGGCGAAGGTCGGTGACGATGTCCTGATTCTGGCAGAAGCGAGGGCAAAGGCGGTTATTGAGGAGATAGCCGGCCTGAGCTTTGCGGTGCTCGACAGGTTCCCCGGAAGTTCCCTTGAAGGTCTGCATTACCACGCGTTGTTCGACGTGCCTGTTCAGAGCAGTCTTCCCGAGACCGCGCGCCGCGTGATTCTGTCCATCCCGGCCCAGAAATACAAGAAGTACAAGAAGCACAGGATGGGCTCCGCTGAAAGTAGCCGCAACGAAGTGGAGGAGTTCACGGAGTTTGTGACTGTCACTGAAGGAACCGGTCTTGTGCATACCGCGCCGGGGCACGGCGCGTCCGACTGGGAGATAGGAAAGCATTACGGGCTTCCGATAATCAGCCCTGTGGATGAGGCCGGCCGCTTTACGGAAAATACCGGCGAATGGGCAGGGAAGTCCGTCATGGAAGCGAACGACGGGATAATGAAAATGTTGAAGGAACGGAACCTGCTTTTCTTTAGCTCTTCCATTACCCACAGCTACCCGGTATGCTGGCGCTGCAAGACCCCGCTGATTTTCAGGAATACCAAACAATGGTTCTTCAGGATAGGGTCCATCAAGGACATGATGATAGGGGAGAACCAGAAGGTCAGGTGGATGCCCGATTTCGCCGGCAAGCGCTTCCACAACTGGCTTGTTGATTCCATGGATTGGAACATCAGCCAGCAGCGCTACTGGGGGATTCCGCTGCCTATCTGGATATGCCGGAGCTGCGGCAAAAAACGGGTGATAGGTTCTGTCAAGGAGCTGAGAGCAATGGCCATAGGCAGGCTCCCGCCCGAGCTCGACCTGCACAGGCACGTCGTGGATAAGATAAGCCTGCGATGCGACTGCGGCGGGGAAGCAAGGAGGATACCTGATATAACCACAGTATGGTTCGACTCGGGGATTGCCCCATGGGCAAGCTTGGGCTACCCGCAAAGGGACAAGGCCGCTTTCGAGAGGCTCTGGCCGGTCGACCTGGTGACCGAGAGTCAGGACCAGATACGCGGATGGTTCTATTACCTGATGTTCGCCGGCACTTCAACTTTCGACACTTCCCCCTACCGCTCGGTCGGGATGCTCGGCTGGGTGCTGGATGAGAAGGGCGAGAAGATGAGCAAGAGCGTCGGCAACGTTGTCAGCGCAACGGAAGCGATCGAGAAGCTCGGTGCGGATGCGCTGCGTCTTTACTATTGCTGGGAGGTCGCGCCGTGGGAGACCCAGAATTTCTCGTTCAATACGGCCGAGGAAGTCAGGAGGATTCTGAACATCCTGTGGAACGTGTTCGCCTACCACAAGGAATACTCCTCGGCCGCCAAGTGGAAGCCCGCCAAGACCTTCCCGAGGATAACCAGGCCCGAAGACCGTTGGATGCTTTCCCGAACAAGCACGTTGACCGCCGCGGTTACGAAATCGATGGAATCCGGCGAGTTCCACACTGCGAGCCGCCTGCTCACTTCGTTCATGACCGTAGACCTGAGCAGATGGTGGCTCAAGCTCGCCAAGGAAAGGACCAAGCCCGGCAGCTCCGACGGAACGGCTTTCGCGGTCCTGGATTATGTATTCAACCGCCTGGTGCGGTTGCTTGCTCCCATCTGCCCGTTCATTGCGGACAGCATCTGGCGCGAGCTTTTCTGTTCCCGCGAAAAGAAAGAGAGCATCCTGCTTACGGACTGGCCTGCACCCGAATCGAAGTGGCTGGACCCGAAGCTTGAATCCCGGATGGAAATTGCAAAATGCATAGTTGAAGCAACAGCGGCGGCCCGCTCCGATGCCGGGATGCAGTTGCGCCGCGAGCTGCCAGCCCTCACTGTCAGCGGCAGCAAGGAAGCGCTCTCGGCCGCCCGTGCCCTCTCCGGAATCATAGCCGCACTGACAAATGTAGGGAAGGTGAAAACGGGGACCGCTGAAATCGTTGTAACGGCCAAACCGAACTGGTCCGCCGCAGGAAAGAAGTACGGTGCGAAGGTCCAGGAACTCGCCCAGCTCCTCGCAAATACCGATGCCGCAAAACTGAAAGCGCAGCTGCAGAAGGACGGCAAGGCCGTAGTCGGGACGTTTGTTCTGACCGGAAATGAAGTTGTTTTCACCGAGACTGCCACCGCTAAGGGGGCGCAATTCAAAAACGGGACCGTCTTCTTGGACACGAAAGTCACGGAAGAGCTGAAGAAGCGCTGGCTGCTCCGTGAGCTTGTGCGGGCCGTTCAGGAGAAGCGCAAGGAGCTTGGACTGAAGGTTACCGACAGCATCAGGCTGTATGTCGCGGACGGTTCGTTCAGGAAGTTCGCAGGCACGCTCGAGAAGCAGACCGGAAGCAAGCTTCTATTAGGCAAACTCGCGGGCTCGGCCGGCAGCATAGAATTTGAAGGGAAAAAATACGAGTTCGGAGTAAGTAGAAAATGAAAGAAGCGGTGGACTTCCTCAAAGCCGCCAAGGGGAAGATTGGCATCATGTTTGACGGCGATGCTGACGGAATCTGCGCCGGTGCTATTCTGGCCGCATATTTCAGGAAGAGGGGGATCGAATCGAAGCTGTTCACGGGCGAGCTCAATACTGAGACGTTCGAGAACTTTGCAAAGCAGCCGCTCGACTTCTGGATAATCGCGGATTTACCCGTGGCTGAAAAACCCGAGTGGCTTTCCTCGCTGAAAGTAAAGCCGATTTTGATAATCGACCACCACCCGCCAATCAACGACCTCAACAAACTCGGCTTCATTTACGTGAATCCGCGACTCAAGGACCCGGAAATCTACAGGTGCACCTCGCACATTGCGTTGGATCTGGTCTCCAAAACGGGTATGAAAGACGTTGAATGGTTGAGCAGGCTCGGACAAATCGGTGACAGGGAAATAGACGGAACCGACGGTGAGAAGGAGGCTGTAGATATAATAGACGCGGTCGTGGCCACCAAGCACGAGGGTTCTCTGGTGAAGCTGGCCGCATACCTGAGCCAGACCACTTTCAAGAAATTCATTACCGAGAAACGTTTCCTGAAGGTTAAGGACGAGTTCCTGAAAGAGCTGGAGAAGCAGATTGCGCTCTACGAGCTTTCTGCCGTCGGAGAAATCACATTCTTTGAAATAAGGAGCAGGTTCAGCATGGCCGCGCTTGTGGCCAGCAGGCTTTTCGACCTCTACCCCAGAAGGACCATCATAGTATACAGCAGGAAGAAGCACGAATGGGGAGTTTCCGGCAGGAGCAGGAAGTACGACATGGGCGATGTTTTCAGGAAAGCCGCAGAAGGTATCGGCCAGGCCGGCGGCCATCCCGTGGCAGCGGGCGGAAGGGTTGCGAACTTTGACTTGTTCAAGCAAAGGCTGCTGAAGCTGCTGAAGTGATCATTTCATCCTCGCCACGATGAAACCGTGGTCGTGTTCGAGCGGGTCAAGCATCAGCACCTGGACTATCTCAAACTTTTCCTTCTCCAGCTTGGCCACTTCCTCGTCGACAATCTTGCGCGGAGAGGCCGTCACGTCTATGCTGCGTGCCTTGATTGCAAGCATCACGAATCCGTCGGGCAAAAGGAAGGCCCGTGCGTTCCTGATGGCAGCTTCTGTCATCTGCGGGTCGGCGATGTCGCAATAGACCACGTCCACCTTTTCCACATACGCGTATAGCTCGGGTTTGCGCGCATCCGCCTTGATTGGAACTATATTTCCGTACTTCTCGGCTATTGGCAGGAACTCGGTAAAGGGCCTCTCCGAGAACTCGACGGCATAAATCACCCCTTCCTTCCCGATGATGTCCGCCACGTAGCTGCAAGTGAATCCGTGAGCGGCACCGAGGTACAGCACCTTTGCCCCCTTGAAGATTGGCAGGTTTTTCAGTCCTTTGACGATGGCAGCTCCCAGCTTGCTCCTGGTCGGGTCCCACAGTCTGAATTCCCCTCTGAGCTCTTCGTTGAATGGCTTGTAATTCCTGAATGTGGCCTTTGTTGCCAATCTACCGTCAACCTCGAATACGCCCGGGAACTTCTCCCTAATTGCCATGTTCAGCCCTTCCGGGCTTCGGCCAACTTCCTCTTGTAGTCCGCGAGCAGCTCAGCTCCGTGGTCTTCCTTTGAATAGAAATCCATCCTCGATGCCACGCTGAGCTTTGCGGCGAGAAGCCTGGCAATCTTTCCCCTCATCTGGTCAGGGGCACCGCTGATGTCCGGATGGGTGAAAATCACTCCGAACCTTGGCACCCTCGGTTGCTCCCCGCTTCTGTTGCCCCTGTTTTCCTTCAGAGCCCTGAATAGCGCCTTCTCCGCGCCGAGCAATTGAACGGTGGAAGAAGGCATCTTGGCCAATCTCTCGAGTGTGCCTGCCTGTGCCAGAAGCCTTGCTGCAAGGACCGCCCCTAGCAGCGCACAAACGTTGGGCATCTCGATTGGCACCGCCTTGTTCAGATAGCTTTCCAGACTCTTGCGCAATTCGTACATGCGCTTGAGCTCTTCGGCAAAATTCCTGAGCTCCTTCAAATCTTCTTCAGCAATCTTCATCCCCATGCTGCCCTTGAACCCCGGAATGCTCTCCCTATCCCCCATCTCCGCAACCAGCTTGGCATATTTCTCGTGCTCCGCCGGCTTCCACTCGGGATAGTGAAGCCCGTACCATTCCCTCAGCCTCTCGCTCATGCTGTTGAGTATCTTGTCAAGGTCACTCAAAGCGGATACGGCTTGTACAATCAGCCTGTCCCTGCGCTCCTTGGAGGATATCGCCTGTTTGGCCCTGGCAGCTCCCACTGCCGTAAGAAATTTATTGAACTCCGAATCGTCCTTCACCCATCCCCTTTCAATTGCCAGCCTCCTTCCCTGTGCACTGAGAATTTCCTCCGCGGGATTCGGCCTGCTGGTTATTGCATCCTTGACCTTGTTCTTTACGTCCTCCAGCTCGGGGAAGCTTTTTCCCGCTTCCCAGTCAGCCACCCTGATGGCTATCAGCGCACTCTCCTTCGGGAAAAGCTTACATGCTACTACTTTCCCGCCCTCGTCGAACGCCCAGACTCCTGCAACATTGACTGCTATATGACGTGCCATACAAACGTCTTTTTAAGCGGTAACCCTTGATAAAGACTTCATGGGACGTATCAGAACTCACTTCGTGAAGAGCGTATCCGAAAAGATAGGCGCAGCCTATCCGGATAGGTGCACCGGGGATTTTGAAGCCAACAAGAAGTTCCTCGGCGAGCTCAAGCTCACTGACGAAAAATTCACCCGCAACAAGATCGCCGGCTACATGGTCCGTGTTTCCCAGCGCAAGAAAATCGTTGTATGATTATCCCTGAACGGGCTCGACTGCAGCCAACTCGTGCTCTCTTAGGAACTTGACGCAGTCTTCAGGCAAATAACCTTTGGCATCATTGTTTATCTGGTTAGACAGGCCGTCGGCTATTTTCAATGCCGTATCCCTTCTGACTTCCGTGGAGCATACCGAAAGTTCGATATTATCAAGAAACTCGTGATAATGCACGTACAGTCCGCGGCTAATCCATTCGTACGAGCTGCTGCCCCCGTGGCCCTGTTTTCTCTCGACGAACGTATCCGCTCTCCACGCCCCGCCTTCCGGCAGGACCTTGTATCCCAGTCCCTTAAGCAGGCCGGGTATTTTATCGAAAATCGGATGGATATAACGCGGCAGGTTGACTGACTGAAGGATTATCGGCAACGTTTCGCCTTCTTCTCGGCCTTCCCTGAACAGCCGTGGAGCCATGATTACAACAATATGCAAAACCTTAAATCCTGATGATTGATGCAGGGGACAGAGCTTAAACGTTTCAGAAGTTTTTCCAAAGGGCGTAGCTCTCGCCGGACCTGGCCTCTATACCGACACAATCCGCGGCTTCCCTTATTTTACGGAAGCCCTTGCACCACGAGAATTCCCGTTTGATCACACCATCGTTGATTTTCATCGGTTCCGTCTTGTACGGCTTGTGATAATTGACCTGTATCGCCAGCTTCCCGTTGTCTTTCAGGACCCGTCTTATTTCCAGTGAGACCTTGCTCAAGTCATCGACGTGGTCTATGGCATTCACGGATATGACGGCATCAAAAAAATTATCGGCAATCGGGATGTTCTCGGCAAAGCCTGTAATTAGCCTGATATTGCCGAAGTGATGGAAAGGGAAACCTGCTTCCATGTATTTTTGATTGAGAGGGTCGAGACAATAGAGCTCGCATCCCTCGAAGACCGTGCTCCCTGGCATGGACCCGGAACCTATTTCGAGGACCCTGCCAGTACCGGAAAAGGCGTCCTTTTTCAGGTCGAGCTCCTGCAGATACCTCGGCCACTGGCACAGCTTTATGAAAGTTAGGATAGCGCTGTCTTTCAGGTTGCTTTCCTTCACCTTCTGACTTTCTTCCGGACGCTTGACGTCATAAAGGCAATCGATTTCCCCGTTGTACCACCGTATGATTTTCGGAATGATGCTCATATGGAAGTAGAACTCCTCGTCGTACTTGCTGGAAAACATCCTTCGTAGGAATCTGAAAATTTTCTTTACCATACGCATGACACATCGAAGGTGATTCCCATAAGCATAAAAGCCTGATGATTGGTGCGGGCGCAACAAACCGTTATCATTACTGATGTTCTTCCATCCCTACGTCAACGGTTTGGTGCGGGGGACAGGATTTGAACCTGCGAACCCTCTACGAGACAGGATATCTCATCATCAAATAAGCACGCAGCGCGTGCCTACTTTCTAAACTCAAGTGAGTTTAACCTTGAGTCCTGCGCCTTAGACCAGGCTTGGCTACCCCCGCAAACATGGTTACCAATCATCCCTTAAATTCTTAAGATGCGGGTTCGGAAGTGATGGGTATGATTTGGAAGAGGAGCAAGGGCAAATGCCCCGATTGCAGCGCTTCTATGGAAGAGGACTGGGCGTTCTGCCCGCGCTGCGGCTCTGCCGTCAGGGAAAAAGGTGATACAGCTTCGTCACAGGAACCTGGCGAGTAGAATGAGAACGATATGGTCCCGTCCCAAGAGCGCGACGGGCAAAACATTTTAGGGGTGTCTGACATATTCA
>Ga0315287_10003643_pt1 | contig 14880 bp, 16 predicted proteins | sample YL17G11_0_MG_FD_205037 | JGI IMG/M metagenome (GOLD analysis project Ga0315287, IMG submission 205037) | Sediment microbial communities from Yellowstone Lake, YNP, Wyoming, USA - YL17G11_0 | ecosystem: Environmental > Aquatic > Freshwater > Lake > Sediment | place: USA: Wyoming | collected... | reverse complement strand
GAGCAGGCCTGCCGGGTATTCGATCACCGGCGATTGATGCTGAACGTGGAGTGCGAGAGCGAGGCCCAGGCGAGAGAGTTGGTAGAGAACACGTTGCGCTGGTGCGAGCGGTAACGCGAACCGGCCTCGGGATCCCCGGGGCCGGTTCGCGTAGGGGCACGGCCTGCCGTGCCCTTACCGCTCAGTTGCTGCCGATTATCCCGAGCGCCAAGACGCCTACGGCGATCCACATATTCCGGTTGCGTTCCTGCTGCTTCTTCCGGTCGGCCTCCATCTGCGCCCGCTGTTGCGCCAGTTCCTGGTTCAGCTTCTGGATCTGCTCCGCCTGCTGCTTGGCCAGGGCCTCCAGCCGCGTGCGCGTCTCCAGCCGGGCCTTTCCGATATCCTCGGTAAGCACCAGGTTCTGCTTCTCCAGCGCGCTCACCCGGTCCGGGATCGCGGCGCTGCTGGGGGCCGGCGCGGGGGCGGCAGGCGCGGCCTTCGGCGCGGGGTCCGTCTGCGCCTGAGCCTGCGCCGCGGCCTTCGCGGGCGGCGGCGCGGTCGGCGGTTGCGCGGCCTGCTCCGCGCCGGCCGCGCTGACGAGAACGATCAGTGCGACGAGGGTGAGTCCGAGTCTTGCTGCCTTCACTTGTCTTCCTCCATTGCTTTCACCGTGATTCGACCGGCCACGACGCGATGCGCCATCTCTTTGGCGCCCGCGCCCCACAGCACCGTGTTTTCCAGCGTCAGCGCGCTCTCGCCCGGCCCTTTGGCCATGAATACGACCTGCATCACCTGCGCCTCCGGGAGATTGAGGGCCGGCGCGTCCGTCCGCGTCCCGCTTACCTCTGCGACCAAGCCGTCCTGCACCAGGCCCACACTCCAGGGAGCGAGCAGCCGTCCCGCCTCCACGAAGGCCTCGCCGCGCCGCACGAAGAGCGGCTCCAGCACCGCGGGGTCATAGCGCAGCGACATCTTCGCCCCGACGAACTCCCGCGCCGGCGCGACGATCACGTCCACAGGGATGAGCGTCGGCTGGCCATCGGTGAGCTGCGGCACGCTCTGCGCCGCGGGATAGACGCGCAACTCCGGCGTGAGCAGCGGCACCTGCACCACGTGCTTCACCGCGACCGGCTTCGCGCCCGCAGCCGTCGCCTTCACGGCCAGCGCCAGGTCCCCGGCCGGCAGGCCCGTCGCCAGTACCTTCCAGATGAACTCCTTACTTTCCCCGGAGCCGAACCGCTCGACCACCTGGGTCGGCTCGCCCTCCACCAGCTTCAGTCCCTCCGGCGGCGTCAACGTCACCACCAGGTTGCGCCCGGCCTGCTTCCCGCGGTTGAAGGTCTCCACCTGCACCTCAAACGGGTTGGGCGCGTAGCGGTTCTCCGGCGTGACAGAGAGCGCGGTCGGCGTCTTCACCGACAGCGAGATCCACGGTGGGCTGTTCACGATTATCTCGCGCTCCACTCGATTCGGCTCCAGGTTCTCGGAGGCCACCGCGGCCGCGAGCTTCAGCGTTCCGCCCGCCTCGCCGGTGGGGAGCACCCGCCAGGCCACCTGCTGCGTCTCACCGGGCTTGAGCGCGCCGAGCGATTCCGTCGCCTCGCCTTCGGCCAGCTTCAGCCCCTTGGGCAGTTCCAGTGTGCACTTCACTGCCCGCGCCTCGAACCCGCCGCTGTTCTCCAAATAGGCCACCACGCTGAACGGACGCATGTCCTCATACTGATAATCCACCTCCGCGGGAGCGGTCAGGCCCAGCGAGAGTTGCGCCGGGCTGAGGGAGATGCCGCCCACGCCGTAGAGCGTGGCATAGGTGCGTGACTCGCCGGGCGCGAGGGGCTGCGGGTCCCAGTAGAGCGCCACCGCGGTGTCCTGCTCCTCCTCGCCGGCGCGGGTGAAGTCCGCCCCCTCGGGGAACGCGAAGTCCCAGGCGTGGTCCGCCAGCGTGCCCCAGTTCACCATCATCATACGATCCGGCGGCGTCAGCCCCGGGCCGCGCAGTGCGCCCTGCGAGATCACCGCCGGGGCGGAGAGCGAGTCGAAGGCCTGCCAGTAATCCGGGATGGCGTCGCCGATCAACTGCGTGGCGGTGGCGATCGCCTTGTCACCCGCGCGCAGCGGCGCACCGTCGTTCGCGCCCAGCATCGCGTCCAGCACGATCCGCAGACCGACCGCGTGCGGGGCCGCGCCGCGGTTGGTCATCGTATAGCTGATCTTCGCCGCGTCCTTCACGCGCGTCGTCGGACTGCGCGCGAACGACAGTTCCTGCTTCACCTCGATCTCGCCCACGCGCCCCACGGTGACGATCATCTCGCCCTCGACCTTCGGCACCTCTGTCACCGTCCCCACGGGCACGCCCTTGCCCGCGCGCCGCGCGCTCGGGCCGCCGAACACCGTCGTTTGGCCGTCCACCAGCACGGTGGTGTAGGACGTCCACGGCGCGCTGCTGCCGTAGACCAGGGCCTTGTCGTTGTCAGAGGCGCGGGAGGGATCGCCGCCCGTGGTGTCCACGGCGAACCGGCCCGCCTCCTGCGGCCCCGGGTTGACGCGGACGCGCACGAACTCATTGCTCACCGCCAATCCCGGCGGCGCGCCGGCGAAAAGACAGGGAGATAACAGCGCGATGGCCATCACGCTCAACAGCAGACTCAGCTTCAGATAGGACGGGGGTATTGGCATCGGTGCGCTATCCTCTTCGCGTTGGTGAGCAGTGTCCGTCCGCCTTCGGCGGACGGCATTATCTCCGGATTGATCCCTCGCTTCGCTCGGGATGACAAGCGAGAGCGGCACGACATCCTAACTGCAACACGCGACCAGTTCCCACCGGTAACACCCTATCCTCTCTTCACCACACCCCCGGCGAATTGGAAGGTCACGTTCACCTTGCCCGCCGATGGCTTGCCCTTCGCCAGGCCCGGCGTGAACTTCCACGCCTGCTTTACCGCGCGGATCGCGGCCTGGTCGAGCAGCGCGTGCCCCGAGCTGGAGGCCACGTCAACGGAGGCAATCTCGCCGCTCGCGCCCACCGTCACCGTCAGCGTCACCGTCCCTTCGAGGCCCTGATCCAGCGCGTGCTTCGGATAGGTCGGCTCGGGGCCGCCGCCCACGCCGGGACCGTAGGTCGGCCCGCCGCCGGGCACTTCTGCCTGGCCACCCGGACCGAAAGGCGCGCTACCCTTGCCCACCGGCCCGGCCGGGGTCTTGCCGTTCGGCGAGGTGAGGATCGCGGGCGCGCCCGGCGCGGCCTTCGCCTTCCCGCCCGCATTCGACGCGGGCTGCGTGGAGGGCTTGGGCGACTTCACGGGAGAGGGATTGCTCACCACCTGGGCCGCAGGCGAACCCCCGCCCGGCATGAGCGAGACCCCGGACTGGGCCTCCGTCCCCGCCGCGGCCGCGGGCGGCTCGAGCGCGGCCGCCTGCACCAGGCTCACCTCGATCGGCTCCATCGGCTCCTCGGCCGGTTTGCCTGCGGCGGCGAGTCCAATGAGAAGCAGCGCCAGCAGGTGGAACGCGATGGAAACCGCGGTCGCGAGGCGGAACCGCGCGCTTGCCGACATCGGCTGTGGTCTTTGGACGGCGGCGATCGCCATCTCACTCGCGGTCCTTCGGCGGCTCCGGCGCGGTCGCCAGCGCGAGGCGGTGATACCCGGCCGACCGCGCCTCGTCGAGGGCCTGCACCAGACTCTCGTATGACACCGCCTTGCTCGCCATCACCACCACCTGGCTGTCGAAGTTGCTCCCGGTGACTTCATTGAGCACCGGGCCGATCTCGGCCACCGCCACCTCGCGGCCGTTGATCTGCGGCCGTTGCTCCGGCTGCAGCGTCAGCACCACGCGCTCCGATACCGGTTGCGCGGTCTTCGCGGAGGGAAGCTGCATCGCGATCCCGACGCGACCGCCGACCAAAGTCGTCGCCACCGCGAAGAAGATCAGCAGGTTGAATACCGTGTCAATCATCGCGGTGAGATCGAGGTAGGGCCGAATGCGCCGCCTCCGGCGCGGCAAGAGAAACTCCGTGCTCATGACCGCACTCCCGCCGACGCCTGGATGTTCAGCAGTTCCGTCACCCGCAATTCGATCTCGTGCGTCAGGGCCTCGACCCTACCCGAGAGGCTGTTGTATACCACCAGGAACGGGATGGCGATGCACAGCCCGGTGAACGTCGTGATCAGCGCCTCCGCAATCCCGTTCGACAGGGCCGCGGCGTCGCCGATGTGCCCGCCCGCGATCACGTGGAACACCTTGATCAGACCGGAGATGGTGCCGAGCAGACCCAACAACGGGGCCACTGTCACCATCGTGGCGAGCACGGGCAGATGCCCCTCCAGCACGGGCAGTTCGGTCAGCGCCACCTCCCGCGCCACCTCGCGCAGGTCGTCCTTGGGCAGGCCGAAGTGCGCCACCGTCGCCGCCAGCACGCGGGCCACCGGGCCCGGCGTGGCCTCGCACACTCCCCGCGCCTCTTCCGGCGACTCCCGCTCCAGGGCAGCACGGAGCTTGGTCATCATCCGTCCCGTGTCCACGTTGGCGTGGCGCAGATACAGCCAGCGCTCGACGGCGACGATGAGAGCTACGACCGAGCACAGCAGCAGCGGGATCATCACGATGCCGCCGCGGACAATGGGTTCGAACACTGGCTTCCTCCCAGCGGACTGCTTTGGCGGATTAGACACGAAAGCGGCCCGCGTGTCGCGCCGCAACCGATGTGACACGCGCGGCACAACTGGAAACAGGCAATCGGACAGGCCTGGCGTAACATGGCAACCAAGATGGAGAAAACGAGATGATGCTCCGCCTGCTTAGCCTGCTCATGTTCTGCCTGGCCCCGGCCCTGGTGGGTTGCGGCCAGCCGACGCCCCAGCCGCCCGCGCCATCGCCCTCCGCGAAGGCGGACACGCTTGGGTTCGTTCTCACCAGCTCGGCGTTCAAGGACGGCGAAGCCATCCCGGTGAAGTACACTGCGGACGGGGAAGGGATCTCGCCTGCGCTGGCCTGGGTCGGCGCGCCAGCGGGGATGAGGGGATTCGCGCTCATCATGGACGATCCGGACGCGCCGGGCAGGACGTTCACTCACTGGGTGATAGGCGCGATCCCTCTGAAGGCTACCTCGCTCTCGGAGGGCGTGCCGAAGACCGAGACAGTACCCCCCAGCGGTGGCCTCAAGCAGGGAAGGAATGGCGCGGGCGAGATCGGCTACTTCCCGCCCTCCCCCCCGCCCGGCAAGGTTCATCACTACGTCTTCCACCTCTACGCCCTCGACGCTCCGGTGAACCTGGCTCCGGGCGCAACCGCCGAAGAGTTAAGAAAGGCGATGAGCGGCCACGTCCTCGCCACGGCCGAACTCACCGGAACGTATCAGCGTATGCGATAGCTCTCGCCCAGGAGGTCGCTTTCTCCTGTTTGGCGAAGCATTACCCCGGTCCGCCCCAGGCGGACCACGGAGGTCAATGACGCATGAGCATTCTAGACGCCGACTTCGGCGGCCGCCGCGCCCGCCGCAAGGCCGTCCGCTGGCTGATCGTCATCGCCGTGGTGCTGGCCTGCTTCTGGCTGCTCCCCGGTCTGCTCACCCTCTATACCGACTGGCTCTGGTTCAAGCACGACGTCCGCTATCCCGCGGTCTTCCTGACGATTCTCCAGACCAAGATCGGGCTCGGCGCGGTGTTCGGCCTGGCCTTCGTGGCCCTGGTGCTGATCAACGCGGGGATCGCGCGGCGCTTGGCCCGGCGGAGCGGCTGGTATCAGGAGGAGACCGCGCTGCGCCAGCAGATCGCGGAGGTGATGGAGTTCTTCGTCAGCCGCTACCTCTACCTCGCGCTGGTGGTGTTCGCGCTGGTGGTCGGCTACGGCGTCGCGGCCGCCGCCTCCACCCAGTGGGACAAGTTCCTCCAGTTCCGCAACGCCACCCCCTTCGGGATCGCGGATCCGATCTTCAACCGCGATGTCGGCTTCTACGTCTTCCGGCTGCCGTTCTGGCAGTATCTCTGGCAGTGGACCTACATTGCCCTCATCGCGGTGTTCATCATTACCGCCGCCGTCCACTATCTCGACAAGGCCATCCGCATGCTGCGCGGCGTCCCCGCCCTCGCCTCGCACGTGAAGGCCCACCTCTCGCTCCTGCTCACCCTCATCCTCGTGGTCAAGGCTTTCGGCTATCGGCTCGAGGCCTTCCACCTGCTCTACTCCACCCGCGGCGCGGTCTTCGGCGCGGGCTACACCGATGTGCATGCGCAACTCCTGGCCTACCACGTCCTCTTCTTCGTCGCGCTGGCGGTGGCGGCGCTGACGCTCTTCTCCGCATTCTCCCGGGGCATTTGGCTCCCGCTGGCTGGCATCGGATTTCTCGCCGCGGTCTCGCTCCTCGTGAACACCATCTACCCCGCGGCGGTCCAGCGCTTCCAGGTCCAGCCCGCCGAGTTCGACCGGGAGATAGCGTACATCAAGCGCAACCTCGAGTTTACCCGCCGGGGCTTCGGCCTGGCCGACATGCAGAGCCGGCCCATGCGCACCGTCGCCTTGCTTGGCCCCGACCAGGTGAAGCACAACGTCCCCACCATCGAGAACGTGCGGCTCTGGGACTACCGCCCGCTGCTCACTACCTACCAGCAGCAGCAGGCCCTCGCGCAATACTACCGCTTCAACTCCGTGGACATTGATCGCTATACCATCGAGGGGCGTTATCGCCAGGTGATGCTCGCCGCGCGGGAGCTGGTCGTGCCCCCGGAGGCCCGCTCCTGGCTGAACGACCACATCTATTACACCCACGGCTACGGGATCGTGATGTCGCCCGTCACCGACGCCGTCCAGTCCGGCCTGCCGAACTACAGCATCCTGAACCTCCCGCCGATTTCGCCGGTCGGGCTCGAGGTCACGCGACCCGGCCTCTACTACGGCGAACTGACGGATGACTACATCATCACCGGCACTACGACTGAGGAGATTGACTACACCCTGCCGCAGGCGAACAAGATCGCCAAGACGCACTACACCGGCGCGGGCGGAGTGCCCCTCGCCGCTCCACTGGCGCGACTCGCCGCCTCGGTGCGCTTTGGCGACCTGAACCTGCTCATCTCCACGCTCATCACCAAGGACAGCCGCATTCTCTGGGAGCGCGAGATCATCCCGCGCGTCGAGCGCATCGCCCCCTTCCTGTCCTACGATCGCGATCCCTACATCGTGCTCGGCAACGACGGGCATCTCTACTGGATCCTCGACGCCTACACCACCTCCAGCAGGTTCCCCTACTCCCAGCCCTATGGCGAGGAACAGGGCGCCGGGATCAACTACGTGCGCAACTCCGTGAAAGCGGTGGTAGACGCCTACGACGGCACGGTCAGCTTCCACGTCGCCGACCCCGAGGATCCCATCATCCGCACCTACGCCCGCATCTTCCCCGGTGTCTTCAAGGACCTCGCCTCCATGCCCGCCGGGCTGCAGAACCATATCCGGTACGCCGAAGGTCTCTTCAACGCGCAGACCGCGATGCTCACCACCTACCATGTCACCGATCCGCAGGTGTTCTACAACGGAAGCGAGCGGTGGGAGATCGCCCGCGAGGCCGCCAAGACCGTCGGCCTGGTGGACCAGGCCGGCGGCGGCGACAACGAGGGGATGCAGGCCTACTACGCCATCCTGAGCCTGCCCGACCGGCCGGGCTCCGAGTTCCTGCTCATGCTCCCCTTCACCCCCAAGGGCAAGCCCAACATGGTGGCCTGGGTCGCCGGCCAGTGCGACGCCAAGGAGTACGGCCGCAAGCTGCTCTACGAGTTCCCCAAGAATGAGCAGGTGTGGGGTCCCATTCAGATCGAGGCCGCCATCAACCAGAACCCCGACTTCAGCCAGATCAAGACCTTGCTCAACCAGCAAGGCTCGAACTTCTTCCCTGGCAACCTTCTGGTGCTGCCTATGGACAACGCCATCCTCTACGTCGAGCCGTACTACCTCAGCGCCACCACGCAGGCCATCCCGGAGTTGAAGTACGTCATCGTGGCGCGCGGCGACGGCCGCATCGCCTTTGGCCCCACTTTCTCGGAGGCGCTCACCAAGCTCCTCGGGGAGGCCCCGCCTAGCACCGTCGCGGAGGAGCCGACCTGGTTGCAGGGCGCCCCCACCGCCGCGCCGCCCGCCCCCGGCGCCAAGCCCGCCCCAACCGCGCTCATGCCGCAGGACGTCAAGGGTCTCGCGCAGCGGGCCGACCGGGAATACAAAGAGGCCCTCGACAAGCAGCAAAAGGGCGACTGGGCCGGCTACGGCGAGTCGCTGAAGAAACTCCAGCGCACCCTGGACGAGTTGATGAGGAAGGCCGGCGGATAGCGCGGTTCTAGACCCTATCCCCTAGACCCTATCCCCGATAGGACACTGCCCTCCGTCCGTGGAATCTCCCGGACGGAGGAGTGCCTGTGCGCATCATCGGCGTTGACCCCGGCCTCACCGCCACCGGCTATGCCGTGCTGGATGTCGGCAACGGCCTGCCGCTTGTTCGCGCCTCGGGCTGCGCGCGGAGCAACAGCCGCCAGCCCCTGGAGGAACGGCTGCGGGCCATTTACGACGAGGTGGCGGAGGTGATCGGGGAGTGGCGGCCGGGAGTGACGGTGCTGGAGGGGTTGTACTCGGACTACGGCTTCCCGCGCACCGCCATCATCATGGGCCACGTCCGGGGCGCCATCTGCCTCGCCGCCGCGCTGAACGGCGCCCGCGTCCTGGAGGTGTCGCCGGCCGAGGTGAAGAGCGCGCTCACCGGCTCCGGCCGCGCCGGCAAAGAGCAAATCCAGCGCGCCGTCACGCGCGTGTTACGGCTGGAATCGCCGCCCAAGAACGAGCACATCTGCGACGCCCTCGCCCTGGCCCTGGTGGGAGCGACACGAGAAGGAGCAACCCTGTAGGGGCGCACAGCAGTGCGCCCGCACCAGTGAACCACCATGATCGGCTATCTCAAAGGAACCATCGTCGCCAAGTCTCACGGCGCGATCATTGTCCAAGTCGGCGGGCTCGGCTACGAGGTCAACCTCCCCGGCTATGTCGAGTACTGCCTGCGCGATCGCCCGGTCGGCGCGGAGATCGAGCTATACATTCTCTACCACCACCCCGAGCAGGCGACGCGGCCGAAGCTGTTCGGCTTCTCGAACCAGCTCGAGCGCGAGTTCTTCGAGGAGTTGATCCGCGTCAAGGACCTCGGCCCCACGCGCGCCATGAGCATCTTCGCCAGCCCCGTAGGGAAGATGGCCCGCGCCATCGCCGACGCGGACGCCGACGCGCTGGTGAAGATCAAGGGCGTGGGCCCGCAGATGGCGAAGAAGATCATCGCCGAGCTGCAGCAGCGCGCCGCCAAGTACGCTCTCCTGCCCGAGGTCGCGTCCGAGGTGACCGCGCCCAGCCTCGACGACGTGAAGGCCGAGGTGCTCGGCGTGCTCACCTCCCAACTCGGTCATTCCCGCACCGAGGCCCAGGCGATGCTCGAGGCCGCGGTGAAGCGGAATCCGAAGATCGAGACCGCGGAGGAACTGTTCGACGAAGTCTATCGCGGGTCGAGAGGATAACTGGTGCCGAAGAAGCAGCCCAGCAAGCAGACCGACGAAGTGAAGCAGATCGCCCCCGCCCAAGAGCGCGAGGACATCTGGAACCTCCGCCCCCGCACCCTGGAGGAGTGCATCGGCCAGGCCGACGTGGTGGCGGCGATGCAGATCGCCATCCAGGCCGCCAAGCAGCGCGGGGAGCCGTTGGATCACACGCTCTTCTACGGCCCGCCCGGCCTCGGGAAGACCACCTTCGCGCGCATCATCGCCAACGAACTCGGCGTGCAGTTCAAGGGCACCTCCGGCCCCGCGCTGGAGCGCGGCGGCGACCTGGTGAGCATACTCACCAACTTGGAAGAGGGGGACGTCCTCTTCATTGACGAGATCCATCGCCTCCCGAAAACCGTCGAGGAACTGCTCTACCCGGCGATGGAGGACTTCCACGTTGACATCATCTTCGACAAGGGCGCGCACGCCCGCATCTACCGCTCCCGCCTCATGCCCTTCACCCTGGCGGGGGCGACCACCCGCGCCGGTCTCATCTCCCCGCCCCTGCGCCAGCGCTTCGGCATCATGCGCGAACTGCACTTCTACTCCGAGGAGGAACTGATGCAGGGGATCCATCGCTCGGCAAAGCTGATGCGGATCGCGATTGACGACCCCAGCGCCCGCGTCCTCGCGGAGCGCTCCCGCGGCACCATGCGCGTCGCCAACCGCCTGCTGCGCCGCGTGCGGGATTACGCGCAGGTCAAGGGCGGCGGGCATATCACCCCCGATATCGCCGACGCCGCGCTCCGCCTGGAGGGGATAGACGAGTTCGGCCTCACCTACCTCGACCGCCGCTACCTCGAGGTCGTCGTCCACCAACACCTCGGCGGTCCGGTGGGCGTGGAGGCCATCGCCGCCACGCTGCAGGAGGAGACGCAAACCCTGGAGGACATGGTCGAACCCTATCTCCTCCACACCGCCCTCCTCGCCCGCACCCCCAAAGGCCGCACCGCCACCGAACGCGCCTATCAGCACCTGGGGGTGGAGAAGGTGGAGAAGAGGGGAGGACGGGGGCAGAGGGAGTTGCTGTGAGGTCCTCGACGTACCGAAGTGAGGCCGTTAGGCGCGAATCCGCAGTTGCCCTGCTCATGTCTATGATGTATAATGTGATGTAGAAGAATGGGGGAGCAGTCATGGCAACGAAGGTGCGCAAACAGATCTATCTGGAAAGACGGCAGGACCGGCTGCTCAAGCAGCGGGCGAAGATCGAGGGCGTGTCGGAGGCCGCGCTGATCCGCCGAGCGTTGGACGCGGCCCTCCCTCGTCATGTGAGTGGAGGCACGAATCCCGCCGCGCTCGACTACGTGCTGGAACTCGGTCGCAGCAGGGCTGCAAAGGGGCCTCTTCCTGGCAAGCGAGACTGGACGCGCGACGACCTCTACGAGGAACGACTCTCCCGTTATGGCAAGCGACTTCCTGATTGACGCCAATCTCTTGCTCTACGCGGTGGACAGGAGTGATCTGCGGAAGTGGAGGCAAGCCTCTGCCCTGCTTGATACCCTCCGGTCCGGTTTCCAAGCAGCCGTCAGCACACAAACCCTCGCCGAGTTCTACAACGCCGCGACGCGTCGCTTGGCCGATCCGCTGTCGCCTCATGTGGCGTTGCACACCACGCTGTCGTACGCTGAGACCTTCACCGTCTGCGAGGTGACCCTCCCCATCGTCCTTGAGGCCGCCCGCGCGGCCGCCGAACACCAGATGTCCTACTGGGACGCGCAGGTCTGGGCCACCGCGAAGCTCAACCAGATACCGTTCGTGTTGAGCGAGGACTTGCAGGGATGGCAGTCGCTGGATGGCGTACACTTCCTGAACCCGTTCGCGGACGACTTCGACCTCTCCGCGGTCGTCCGCGTGAGGTAGCCGCCTCGTGGGCGGCTACTCCGCCTCCCCCTCCGCCGCCTCCCCCAACGTCACCCCCTGCTCCTCCGCCCGCTGCTGCAAGGTCGCGAACGCCTCTTCCTCGGAGAGGCCCTGCTGCTCGCAGATATCTCTGACCGCGTTCTGCACCGCCAGCCAAGCTTCCAGGCCGTGCTCGAAGCTGGAGGCTTCGTTCATCACCTCCAGGAAGTGGCCGAACCGGTGCCTGGCGATGTCCACCACTGACGGGATCTGGCTCCCCAGCAGCGGCTTTATCACATAGCTCATCGCCCCGGCCGCGGCCGCCGCCTGCTCCGATCTCCCCTTACCGGTGACGATGACCACACAGGTAGGGCGCTGCGCCATGAGGGTTCGCGTCGCGGTGATCCCATCCAGCCCCGGCATCTGGACATCCATGAGCACCAAATCCGGGCGCTGCGCCCGGCACGCGGTCACGGCATCGGTCCCCGTCCCGACGGTGCCGACCACCTCGTAGCCGTGCGATTCTACCTGCCGGCGCAAGGCCGCCGCGACCAGCCACTCATCTTCCGCTATCAGCACGCGCACCGGCACCGCCCCTCATCGCCCTCGAGTTCCGCGCCGCGATTTGCACTTACGTCCCTACACCTGCTGTCTTTCCATTTCACCCGCCGATTCCATGGTCCATTCTCGCGACATCGGCGCTATCGGCTCTTCGCCCGGCGGCAGCCCCTCCGGCGCCAGCGCCTACTCCGCGCAGGCCGCCCCCGGGATCGGCTCCTCGCTCTCCGCCTCCGCCTTGCGCTTCGCGACCTTCACCTGCGTCCAGGAGTAGATGAAAGCGGGGATCGCGATCACGAGCATGAACAGACCGATGAGGATATACCCTTCCCCCACTCCCAGCCGATTCGCCCCTCCCAGCCGCGCTGCTGCGCCGAACGCCGCGAACAGCATTCCGCCGTAGAACAGCGTCCGCGCCGCGGTGTCCGACCCGATCCGCGTGATCTCCGCTTCGGTCATGGAGCGCGCCCACCTCAACATCGCCCCGAACAACGTGCCCAGTACCATCAGCACCGCCATCGTCCCCAATCCGAACAGCATCCCCGGCAGGAACCCCAGCCAGGCCGACGGCATCGCCGGCGCGGCGGTCACGTTCACGAACACCGCGAACCCCTCGAACCCGAAGCCGGCGATGAACCCATGGATCAAGGTCCACTTCACCGGCGTCGCCCCCGCCCCCGTCGTCGCGGCCTCGAGCTGCGCCTCGGCCATCGCATGGATGCGGCCATGCCGGTGGGCGAGGCGGCGCAGCCGCGCCGTCCAGTTGCGGTAGAGCAGCAACGTTCCCGCCGCCGTCATCGCCGCGCCCACCGCGATGAACACGATCCAGTTGTACTTCTCCGCCAGCACCGGCGTGAGCACGAAGTAGGCGACCTGCGAGAGCATCGCGCGCTGGATCGTGAACGCCAGCGAGAAGTAGAACCCCGCCTTCAGGCCCTGCTTGCCGCTCGCTCCGCCCATGGCGTAGCTGAACGTGATCGGCCAGGTATGCTCGTCAGGTAGCAACCCGTGCAGCATTCCGTACAGGAATGAGTAGATTAGCGCCACCGCCGGCGTCACAGCCAAGCCTCCCAACTCTGCTTACGTGTCAGCCTCTCCGAGTTTCGTCCCCGTCCCGCACAGAACCTACCCGCCGTTGTCCCCTTTCCCCCACACCGCGCGCCTTCCCGTCGCTCGAGGCGGCCACATGCCCTATGGCACTGGGGTCAGCCATGGGCCATTGGGATTCCGATCATGGGGATACTCGCGCCGCCCCTCCCACATGCCAGATGCACCCCAGCAGCGCCGCACCCAGCAACGCCATCACCACCGCCAGCGCCCAGGAGGGTAGGCGGCGTTCAGGCCGGTGCGCGATCACCGTCACCCCCGGCGCAATAGCCTCCGCTTCGTCCGCCGTCCGGGCGGCGAGGAGGTCCCGCAGCCCCAATCCTTGGCGGTGCGCCTGCGTCCCCACCTCGAGCACCCGCGCGGCAATCGTCGCTAACCCCACGATTGTCATCAGATCGGCCAGATTGTAGATCAACCGTCCGATCAGGAGGTAATCAACTACATATCCCAGCCGCACGCGGTCGAGCAGGATTCCCAGCAGCCCGCCCACGATCAGCGCGCCGCCGACCTCCGTGGCGGCGGCCATACGGTACTCTGTTCGGTCCAGGCGCTCGAATAACACCAGCAGGAAGAAACCAAGCACGACCGTGCTGACGAGCAGGAACGGGAACGGCTCCTCAAACCCCAGCGCGTCGTTGTGATAGTACTTGATCCGCAGCCATCCGTTCAGCAGGAGGTAGGTGTGGTAGTAGCTGTCCGGGGGCAGCTCGCGCAGCAGCAGCGCCTTCACCTCCTGGTCCAGCAACACCGCCGCCAGGGCCACCCCCACCCATCGCACCGGCGAGCCGAAGCGCGACAGGAACAGCCCCGCGAAGGCGATCAACACTACGGCCGCCGTCACCGCCTGCCCGTGGCCGGAAAAGAGCCAGGTGATCATGCGCGTCTGCACCCCTGCCGAGAATAACGGGAGGGACGCCGGGAGTCCGGCGTCCCTCTCTTCTAACTTCCACGTCCGCCGGTCAGGTTACATCGGCCGTCCGAAGGAGCAAGGATGTGCGTGTCGGTGAAACGGAGGGGCTGGAACCGCTGCTGGCGTTCTCGATCTCAGTGCCGAAGGAGGAACTTGCAGCGGCACAGGCACCTTCGGGCAGGTGAGCCTGCTGTGACTCTCGGCCCGGGCAACGGAACGCCGAGTTTCGCCGAGAACCCTCGGAACCTTCCCGCCCGCGCGCGAGTCTAACGAATACGCATCTCGGAAGGTGTGGGAGGCATGACATGAGGCTCTACAAGTGTTCCGCTCTTGGGGTACTCCTCTTGGCCGTGGTTGCCGCTACGGCCGATGTCGAGCACCGGGGTATGAAGCCCGTGGTCGTCGTGCCGCGCGACTCCAACAGCCAACTCGTGATGGCTCTCTCCCGGGTTGCCGAGTATGATATCTACCGCGCTCCTGTCATCGTCCAAGCCGTGTGGTCGCGCAAGAAGGAACTCAGCATAGTCTTCTTCGCAGAGCAAGACATGAGCGCGAAGAGGCCAAAGCCCGAAGCGCCGCTGTGGGAGATCCAGGTGCTCTTCGGCCAGAACGCGTTGGCCCGCAACCCGCGAGTCGTTGCCCGCGGCATCTCCAGGCTGGCGGAGGGGAAGCAGACCAGGGAGCGGATCAGGTTGGGCAAGGCTGTCGCGGTAGCGGTCAGTAGCTGGGATGCAGAGCGCGTAGTTGACCTGCCGCTGGTCATAGAGGCAAGAATGGACGAGCGTGGCTACAATGGCGTCATCTGGCGGCTGCCTCAGGTCCCCGGTGGGTTCGTGGACTTCGAAGTCTCGAAAGACCTAGAGCAGTACACGATAGCGCCTGGCTACTGATCCTCAAAGAGAGTCTTCCATTGCCAAACGACAGGAG
>Ga0315287_10003642_pt1 | contig 14884 bp, 11 predicted proteins | sample YL17G11_0_MG_FD_205037 | JGI IMG/M metagenome (GOLD analysis project Ga0315287, IMG submission 205037) | Sediment microbial communities from Yellowstone Lake, YNP, Wyoming, USA - YL17G11_0 | ecosystem: Environmental > Aquatic > Freshwater > Lake > Sediment | place: USA: Wyoming | collected... | reverse complement strand
GGCCTGGCGGGCGGGCCGCCCCCTGGCTGGCCGACCCCTCCCCCCCTGCGCACCGAGCACGTGTCGGCGGCGGCGGCGGGCGCGGCGGCGTCGGCGGGGGACGCCATGCCCGCGACGGCGGCCGACGCGACGCTCAGTGCCGCCCTCGCCCGCGGCGGGCTCGCCGCCCCCTCCCTGGTCCTGTGCGCCGCCGACGGCTGGCTCAACCTGGCCTCCCGGGCGACCCGGGCGGGCGCGGCCCGGGTCGCGGCCGCGGCGGCCGCGGCGGCCGCCGCCCTGGCCGGCGCGGGCGCGCCGGGCGGGGACGCCTCGGGCGTGGTCGACGCCCTCTTCATACGGGGGCCCGCCGCCCTGCCGCCCCCCGCCGCCCCCCGCCCCGGCTGCCTGCTCGTCCCGGAGCTCACCGAAGCCGACTGCTTTTGGCGGGTGGCGGTGCCGCCGCCAGGCGCCGGGGCCACGGCGGCGGCGGCGTCGGCGGTGCTAGCCGGCGACTCGCCGGCCCTGCGTGCGGCCGAGGCCGGCCTGGCCGCGGTCGCAGCGTGCGCCCTCGCCGGCCGGGTGGCGTCCGTCCGCGTCCGCCCGCGGGCGTGCGCCACGCACGCCCTCCTCGGCCCGGCCGCCCCGCCCGTCCTGGGCCCCGAGGCCGGGGTGCTGGTGGTAGCGGTCGCCTGCCCGGACGCCCTGGCCCGCCCGGCCGAGGTGGGGCCTCCCGCCGACGCGGGCGCGCCGGCCGCCGCGTTTCGGGCGTTTTGGGGGCGGGGCCGCTCCGAGCTGCGCCGCTTCGAGGACGGCTCCATCTGTGAGGCGGTGGTGTGGAAGGACACGCCCCGGACGCTGACCGGCGCGGCGGACACAGCCCTGGCGGCGGCGGTGGGGCGGCACGTGCTGGGAGGCGGGGAGGCGCCCGCCCCGCTCGCCGCGTGCACGCCCCTCACCCCCGCCCTCGACCCCGCCCTCCCGCCCCCGCCGTCCCCGCCGGCCGCCCTGGACGCGGCCCTGACCAAGTTGGGGCGCCAGCTGAGGGGGGTGCCGGGCCTGCCCCTGAAGATCGTGGCGGTCAGCCCGCTGGGGCGGGCCGCCCGGCGGGGCGCGCCCGCCCCGCCCGCCCCGCACCCCCTCATGGGAGGGGGGCGGGGCGCCGCATCCCTGCCGACCTCCTCCTCCCCCCCCGCGCCCATCCCTCGCTGTGTCACCCCCATCCTGGTGGCCGCCCAGTTGGAAGGGTCCGGGCGGTGGCCGGGCGAGGCGGGGGCTGACGCGTGCATGCGGGGCGCTCTCGGGTGTGCCCTCGCGGCCGCGCTGGGGTCCGCCTTCCAGACCGCGGCCTCCCCGGCCTGGGGCGGGTGCGTTGATGCCTGGGTGGACGGCTTCGTGTTTCGGGTGCGGCTGTGGACGGACCGGGACGGCGCGGCCGGTGGCGGCGGGGGCGGCGGAGCGGACGCGGCCGCGGTGGGGGAGCTGAGCGCCGCGCGCGCGCACGCCGCCTCCCTGGCCCCCCTCGCCGGGGCGGCGCCGGCCCTGCCGCCCGCCACCCGCCTGGCCCTGGCCTGGGCGGGCGGCCAGCTGGCGTTAGAGCCGGGCGAGGCCGGGTGCAGGATGCCGCCCCGGCCGGCCGTGCCCGGAGGAGGAGGACAGGGCGGCGGCGGAAGTGCTGCCCTCTGTCCTGCCACACCCCCGCCGCCGCCCCCGCCGCCCGCAGCGGACCTCTCGCCCTCGCCCGACGCCCTGGAGCTCCTGGTCGCGGCGGCTTGTGGCCCCCGGGGCGCGGGCGGGGCGGGCGGCGGCGTGGCCCCTCCCCCGAAGGCGCCCACGGCCAAGGCCGCCGGCGGCGGGCTGCCCTCTCTGCTGGAGGGTGAGACGACCGCCGCCGGGTCGCTGCTACCCACCACCCCCGCCGGCCGCCCCACCCTCCGCCCCGCTGGCTTCGGCCCGCCGCCCGTCACCGGCCTGGCCGGCTTTGTCGCTACGCTCCGCCTCCTCGCCCGCGCGCCCGGCGGGGTGTGGGCCGACGGCGGTGCGCTGGTGAGCGACCCGGCGGGGGGGATGGGGGCAGGCGAGCGGGCGGCTGCCCTGCTGCCTCCCCACCACCACCACCAGGGGGAGGGGGCCTCCCCGCCCTCCCCCCTCGACGGCGGCGGCGGCGGCGGCGGCGCCCTGCCCGTCGCCGGGCCGGGGCGGCGCGTGCCGGCGGCCTGCCACGCTCCGGCGCCGTCCGCTCGGCGCCTGGCCGCCGCGGCCGCCCGGGCGCTGGCGGTGCTGGACGCGTGGGCGGACGGGCGGGGCGGCGGCGGCGGCGGGTCGTCGCCCGCCGCCTCCCCGCCCCCGCCCCCGCCCCGCCCGCCCGCCCCCATCTCCAGCGCCGCCTTTGCGCCCGCGCTGGGCGACTTCGATGCCCTCCTCTGGCTGCACCCGGCCGCCCTGCCCGCGCCCGGTGGCCCGGTCCGGGCGGTCGCGCCCAAGCAGGCGGCGGCGGGCGGCGGCGGCGGCGGCGGCGGCGGCGGTGGGGGGCGGTGGGGCGCCCTCTCGCCCGCGCCGCCCCTCCCCGCTGGCGTGCGCGCGGCCGCGGCCCTCGCCGCCATCCCGGCCTCCGCCCTGGCCGCCCGGGGCCCCGCCCGGTGCGCGGCTGACATCCTGGTCGGCTTCAGCCCCGTCTCTGTCTACCTGGACGCCCTGCGGGCCCGATTTGGGGGCGATGCGGTGTTTGGGGCGGACGGCAGCGGCGGGGCGGGCGGCGTGCCGGCCGTGGGCGTGCGCTGGAAGCGCCGCCAGCAGCAGGCGGGCGGCGCCGGCGGCCCCGCTGACGCCCTCGCGCCGCCGCCCGCCGACCGGGCCGCCCTGCTCTCGGACATGAGCGCGCTCGGCGCCGGCCTGGTGGTGGGCTGGTCGGAGCCGCCGCGGGCGCGGGCGGCGGCGGCCTCGCCGCAGGCCAAGAAGAAGGCGCGGACGAGCGTTGTGTAAAAGAGAGTTGCTACTTGCAAGGTTCATTTCGTTCATATCACATCCCCCCCCCCCTCACTGGCAAACCACGCCCTCCAAAACGCGCGGACGCCCTCCGCCGCCCCACCCAGCCCATCCCCCGGCACGCCCCGGGGCAGGATGACTGCCAGCGTGCGCCCCGCCGTGCGTGTGGCGGCCGCCCAGGCCGGGCGGCCGGGGGCGGCCGACCGGACGAGGCAGGCCGCGTCCGCGCCGTCCCCCCGGCCACCACCACCGGCCTCGTCCATTCCCAACCCGTCCAGCGCGGCCGCCGCTAGGGCCCTGTCCTCCGCGCTCAACGTCCCGGCTTTGGAGGAGGGTGATGCCCGCACCACGCCCGCGCCAGCGTCGATCCAGGCGTAGCGGGCGCCCGGGACGTGGCCCACGGCGCCGCCGGGCGGGGCGGAGAGGGCAGGGTCCGACCGCGCGGCCGCGTCCGCGCCCGCCGCCGCGTCCGCCGCGGCGCTGCCCAGGGCGGGCGGGATGGCGCCGACCTCGGGTGGGAGGGCCAGCAAGAGCACGGTCCGTCCTAAGAAGGATGCGATGAGGCAAGCGCGCCGGGCGCCGGCGCTGAGGGCGAGGCGGAGAGGGGCGGCAGTGGTGGCCGCCGCCTCTCCTCCCACCACACCCCACCACTCGCCAGTCGGACCGCCGCAAGGCCGCCAGGCGGCCGCATCAAAGGCCGGGCAGGTGGTAGGGGAGGCAGCCGGCGCCGACGACGACACGTCCCCGCCCGTCCGGTGGCGGCGCCCGCCCCCTCCCGCCCCGAGCAGGGCAGCCGCGGCGGCCAGGCCAGGCGAGGGCGGGGCCCCGGACGCGCCCACCCACCCTCCCCTCCTCCGGCGGGCGCCTTCGAGTAGCGCTGCCGCGATGGAAGACAGGGGCCCCACATCCTCCCCGGCTTCGGAGGTCCACAGCAGGATGGGCTGATCGGCCGAATGGGGCGGTGGCGCCCAGAAAATGGACACGCCCGTCAGGAGGCGAGGAGTGGTGGCCGTGCCTCCAAAATCCCCTAGCAGCCCACTGCCCGCGGCCGCCGCCGCGGCGAAGGCCGCCCTGCCGACGCCCGTGCCGGGCAAGTGCGCACACGCCGGCGGACCTTCTCCACCACCCAGCGGGCGGGTGACGGCGGACCGCGCCGGCCCGCGCGGGGCGGCGAGCGCGGACGCGAGGAATGCGAGGGGGGGGTCGAGGCGGGCGCGCACGGTGGGTGTGTCGCCTGCGTGCGCGTCCAGCAAGCCCTGCACCGTGCCGCCCGCGCCACAGACCACACCAGCAGCCAGGCCGCGCAGGGCAGACACCAGGGCGGCATCCCGGACCGGCGCGTCCCGGGTCCAGGCGGCGTCGGCGATCTGAAAAAAAGAGGCGGGGGGTAAAAAAAATGAGGTTGAGAGGCGGGAGAAATGAAAGACGTCACACGCACACACGATTTTTTTTCACTCACCAGCAGCCACCATAGCCCGGGCGATGGTGTGAACAAGGCCCACCGGGACCGGGCGCATCGGACGGTCAGCCAGGTCGAGTCCTGGAAAATATGTGAGAGAATGTGATGAGGTTTCGACCAGGCCGCTAGCTTCAGGTGCGCGCCTGTCGCTGCTCTCCTTTCCTCTCTCCGCCATCTTGCTCACCGGCCTGAACGAGCTGCCAAAGCCGACCAGGCCGCCGGCCAAGCCGACGGCCGAGATAGCGGCGGTGCGGGCGTGGTCGTCAGGCGGGGCGGAGGCGAGGGCGGGGGCGGGGACAGGGAAGGCCGCGAGGAGGCGGGCGGTGTCGTCGCCGTCGGGCTGTTAAAGTGAGAGTGTGTGTTTTTGTTGTGTTGTGTCCACCGGTGAGTTTCTTTGAATGCTCAGCGATGAAGGCATCAGCTGCCCATCACGCTGGCATGTCGGGGCGGGGCGTGCGGCGCGACGGCGGGGTGCTGCGCGGGCCCGCATGCGTCGCACGGATGCGCGCTCTGCTCTCGTTCTTCTTTGCTCCACAAACAACTCACGTCCGCCAGGCGTGAGTCAAATAGAAAGACCTGGAGGGGTGTTGATGGAGACATAGGCGGGGGTGCCATGGCAAGGGGCGGGTGCGCCGTGGGCCGCCCTCGCCCGCCCGAAAAGCGAAGTGAAACGAGCGGCGATGTTGAAACTTCGCCTCTCGACCTGCTTCGTTTCTCATTCTTCTGAAACCTCGCCCCGCGTTAGACACCGCATCATTCCAACGCACCTTCTCTGTGCACACACGCACACGCACACGCACGCACATACTCACTCAACCACCCACGCTCTTTCTTTGAGCCATGCACCGCGCCGCCGCCGCCACCACCTCCGCCAGGGCTGCCTGCCTGGGCACCGCCGCCGCCGCCCGCGCCCGGGCCCTGGCCCCGCACACCACCCCACGCACCGCGGGGCTGCTGCTGTCTGGGAGCCGCCCTTCCTTATCCGCTGCCACCGCATTTGCCGACGAGGGCGACGCCCCTTCCTCTTCTTCCGTTGACCAGTTGACGTCCGCCGCATTGCTCGCCGCGACGGGCGGCGCCCGCACGGCCGCGCAGGGCGACACCGTGTCTGTCCACTACGCGCTCAAGGACGAGGACGGGACGGTGCTGGACTCAAGCCAGGCCCGGAACGAGCCGGTGAGGGCGTGGGGCATGGGGGTGGTGTGCGTGCGCGGGCGAGAGAATTGAGCTGGCCTGGCCCCGGCGCGCTCCCAGCCCTCGACCTCCTCCCTCTCATCATCTCATCCTCACACCCACCCCACTTCCAGATCACCTTTGAAGTCGGCGCCGGCGACGTCTTTGCCAACGAGCTCTACCAGGCCTTTGACGCGGTCGTGCGCGGCCTGGCTGTGGGCGAGACGACCAGCCTGGAAGCCGAGGGCGAGGCGTGGGACCCGTCCCTGCTCTTCACCGTCCCGGCCGACCACCCGGAAGTGGAGCGCCTGGCCGGGCGGTACAAGAACGTGGGCGGCCTGGCCGAGGGCCTGGTCGTCGAACTGGCCAACGGGGCGCGGGCGGTGGTGACTAAGTTCGTGGAGGGCGGCAGCGTTACGCTGGACGCGAACGACATGCTTGCGGGGAGGCGGCGCGTGTTTGAGCTGACGCTGGTGGGCATTGATGATGGGCGGTGAGAGAGAGGAGGAGGTGCTGATTGCCTCCATGTCGGAGCCTGCTGTGCACGTATGTTGGGGCGGGTTGAGTTCTAAGAAAGAGTATTTTCATTTCCATTTCACCTCATTTCACCCCCCCCCTTGCACTGCCCGCCACGCCTCCACCCGCCTGCTCCACGCATCCCACTCCAGCTCGTAGTACCGGCGCAGCAGCCAGGCGGGGACGGGGACGAGGGCGGCGTCGGGCAAGGCAAAAGGAGCGGCGACGGGCGGGGGTGGCGGGGGGCGGCAGGCTGGCCCGCCCTCGCCCTCCCCCTCCTCCCATCCCTCCCCCACGTCCCCTGCCCACGTCCCCTCGCCTTCCTCATCGGCCTCCGCCGCCCAGTGCGTCGCGATGATCGCCGCCGCCAGGGCGGCCTCATCATCGTACACGGCATCGTCGTGCGTGAGTGGTGGTGGCGGGGCGCGTGGGCTCGGCCGGGCCGCCCGGGCCGGCGTCGGCGTCGCCGGCGGCTGGAGGGAGGGTGGTTTGGGGTGGAGGGGGGCGCCCACCTTTTCTTCCTCCTCCTCCTCCTCCTTGCGCGCGACCGCGGGGGGCAGGCCAGGGGGGCGCGGGCCGGCGGAGGGGCGCAGCGACATCAGGTCTCCCGCCGGATAGGCCGTACGCGGGCGCCACGGCGGCGGCGAGCCCGCCGGCGGCGGTGGGGGTGGGGGGCTGGGCGGGCGGGCCGCGGCCGCGGCCGCGGCCGCGGCCGCACTGCCCGCCACGACGCCCTCCTCGTGCGCCGCCCACGCGCCCGCCTCCGCGTCGGACGGGGGCGCGTACCCACCGTGCGCCGCATCGGCCGACAGGCCAGCGGGCGGCAGGGGCACGGCGGGCGCGGCGCCGATCGCGGCCAGCGCTGCCTGGAGGGCCGCCACACCGCCGGCGGTGCCGCCCCCGTCCCCCACCACGCTCACGCACACGCCCGCCCCGCCAAACCGGCCAGCCCGCCCCGCGCGGTGGGCCAGGGTGGCAGCGCACGGCGCCGCGTCCGCGTTGATGACGAGCGTGACGCGCTCCAGGTCGACGCCCCGGGCGCCGACGTCCGTCGTGACGGCGACGCGCGCGGCAAAGGACCGCAGGCCCGCCAGGGCGTCCATGCGCGCGGGCTGGCTCAGCCCGCCCGACAGCAGCGCCACCGCGTGGCCGGCCTCCCTGACCGCGCTAGCCAGCGCCGCCGCCCCGTCCCGGCTCCCGGCAAAGAGGGCGGCCTGGCAAAAGGGGACGGTCGCGAGGACGGCGACGGCTGCGGCCGCGCGGCCGGCCGGCGAGTCGCCGCCCGCGGCGGTGGTCGTGTAAAAATGGGCCACGCCGTCGAGGGCCGGGCCGGCGGCCGGTCCGGAGGGGTCCACCACCACGGGGTTCGGCCCCATGAAGGCCGCCGCGGCGGCGGCGGAGCCGGGGTCCAGGGTGGCGGAGAAGGCAAGCGTCTGGCGGAAGCAGCGGGGGGGCGGCAGTGGCGGCGGCCCGCCGTGGTGCTGTCCAGCCACCACCCCCTCTCCTCCCCCTCCCCCTCCCCCTCCCCCTCCCCCTCCAGCGGCCGGCGGGGGCGGCGGCCGCGGCAGGCGCGCGATGACCGCCTCCACATCCCGCGCCAACGCGCCGCCGGGCGCCAGCAGGGCGTCCACCTCGTCCAGCACTAGCAGGCGGACGGAGGAGAGGACCAGGTCGCCCCGGGCGGCGAGCGCGGCCGCCCGCCCCGGCGTCGCCGCCACCAGCTGGGCGGGCCGCCTCAGCCGGGCCGCGTCGGCTGCCAGGGGCAGGCCCCCGATGAGGGCGGCGACGGCCGGGCCGGGCGGGGGCGGGCCCCGGGCCGCCAGGGCTGCCAGGAGCGCGGCCGTCTGGAGGGCGACCTCCCGGGTGGGGGACAGGACCAGGACCTGCGTCATAGGGCGCGCGCCGTCCACCAGCCCGGCCGCGATGACGCCGAACGCGGCGGTCTTGCCCGTCCCGGACCGGGCGCGGACGAGGAGGTCGGCGCCGGCCCGGCCGAGCGGGATGGCGGCGGCCTGGTGGGTGAGTGTGAGGGAGGGGGAGGGCCGGGGAGAGGGACGGTTGGAGAGAGGGAGGCTAGAGGTGATGGGCGAGGGTGGAGACATGCGGCGGGTCTCTCCGACCTCTTCTCTCTCCTTTCACACTCATCGTACCTGCACGGGCGACGGTTCCAGGAAGCCAGCGTCTGCCAAACCGTCTTCCAACCACCTCGGCAGGAGGAGGTCGGCAAAAGAAGGGGCGGCGGCCGCGGCGTCGGCGGTGCGGGGGCGGCGGCGGCGGGGAGCGGCAGGGGCATTGGAGGGGCCGGGGCCAGCCTCGTCCGCGGGAGCCTCCATGGTTGCGCGTGGGGGCGACCAGTTGGCAGGGAGGAGGGGTGTGGTGGTCTCCCTGCCCGGGAGGCCCCTTTCGCGCGTCGTGAGGCCGGGGGAGGCGGCTTGATTTGATGAAAATGTGTTTTTTTTTTCCCCCTCGACACAACCCGCACCCAGCGCTGTCCATTGTCACCACTTCTGCTTCCCGCCAACCACCCGCCGCACCACGAGCGTGTCTCCCCTCACATCCCGCGCCGCCCGCCAGGTTGAGTCGGCGCTCAGCCAGACGGTGTCAAACCAGCCCTGCCCGACCGGGGGGAACGTCAACCAGCCCTCCTTGCCCCACGCGTCCAGGCGGGCCGCGTTGAACTTGAAGTTGAGGCGGGAGGGGTTGGAGGACGGGGAGGCCGGGTCGTCGGGGCCGCAGGTCGAGTCCACGACGAACGCGCCGTCACCGGGCGGGAAGGTGATTACGTTTTGGAGGGCGCGGCCCCGCACGTCAATGACCTGGTAAATCCCGCCCGTGGGCGCGCCCCGCCGGAACAGCGGCCCGATCGTGTTGGCGATGGAGAGGGTCTCCTTCTCGGTCGTCCAGACGAGCTCCCAGACTGGAGGGGATGGATGGGCGACAAAAAAAATTGTGAGGGAGAGAAAAGAGGAGAGGAGAGAGTGGATGGAAAATTCATGAGAGAGGTGGTGGTTGGCACGTTTCCCTCATCCCCCCGGATCGGCTCCTGGGCCACCGCCGTCCGGTCGTAGACGGTGCCCGCCCCGCGCCTTCTCGCTCTCTCTCTATCATCCCTTACCTCCATTGATGCCCTTGTCGGCCGCCGTCGCCGGCCGGTCCCCTCTCCCCGCCGCCGCGATGCACACATCAATGGCCGCCTCCACCCTCGCCCGCGCGGCGGGGCCGCCCCTGGCCCCGCGCGCCAGGGCCGGGTCGGTGACCAGGGCGATCAGCTCGTCCTTGGCTGCCACTTCCGCGGAGGGCGGGAACAGGGTGGCCAGGAAGGGGAGGGCGTGGGTGGGGTGAGAGGAGGCGGGGCGTGGCCTAGCCAGGGGCGGCCGGGTTGGAGGGCGGGCGAGGGCCGCGCCGGGGCAGCCCCTCCCGCCGCCGCTGCTGCTGCCCTTCATGATGTCGGCGACGCCCGCGCGGGGAGATGCGTGCAGAGTGGCACACGCCATCGCAGTGCAGGGGGTCGAGCAAGTGCGATGAGCTCCTCCTGCTGTTGCGCGATGCGCGGTGTGTTGGGAGGGCAGATATGTAAGAGCGCCTTTTTTTTTTTTTTTTTTTTACACTTGAAAGTTTTCGGTGCGTATAGTCTCCCCTCCGCGCGCGTGTGCCACCCCCTCCACCGTGCCGCTCTCTGCCCCAGCCTCAGTCCCAGGGACGACTGGCCGGCCGCTTCTCTATCCCCTCCCCCAAAAATGTCAACCGACGACGCGCCCGGCCGTGCTGTATCCGGGTCCCGTGTGTGCACGCGCGCTTAAACCTGCGCCCAATCGACCCTCTCACCCGCTCTCTTCCCGTTCTCTCCCTCACGCGCGCAGCCTCTCTCCACTTCTCTTCCTGACCCTGGGCACATCGTCCGGGCACTCCCTCTCTCCGAAAAACCAAAACAGCAAAGAGAGCCATGGGTTGGTGGGACGAACGGGTGGACGGCTTGAAAGCCAACGCCGACAGGGCGGCTGAAGCGTGGGCCAACGCGACCTCCAAGCGGGGGCCCACGACCGCGGCGGACTCCAAAGCCGACGGCGGCTCAGATGGGTCGGGCCTGGGACCGGTGCTGGCGATTGTGGGTGAGTCCGGGCTGGGAGAGGTGGGCACAAGTTGGACGGGGGAGCGGCGCGCGCTGAGACAGCGCGCCTGCCTCTCAACCACTCTCTCTCTCTCTTGCTCCCTCCTCTTTATTTCATTAGGCGCCGTCGCCGCGACCGTCGCCTTCCGCCGGGAGGGCCACCGCCTGGACGAAGGTAAGGTCAGGGAGCTGCCCGTGGTGGGGCGGCCGCTGGCGGCGGCCCTGCGCGCGGCCCGCCGGGCCACGGCCGGGGCTGGCGGCGGCGGCCCCTCCCGCCGGGCCCCGCCCGCCGCGGCGGCGGCCAAGGCTGCCCTGGCCCGCAAGGAGGCGGCGGCTGCCAAGGCTGCGCCCGCGCCCGCGCCCGCCGCGCCTGCTGCCGCCGCCAAGGCTGCCGTCGCGGACACCAAGGCCGCTGCCTCCAAGAGCGCCGCCGACACCAAGGCCGCGGCCGGCGCGGCCGTGGCCGACACCAAGGCCGCCGCCGGCGCGGCAGTGGCCGACACCAAGGCCGCCGCCGGCGCGGCAGTGGCCGACACCAAGGCCGCGGCCGGCGCGGCAGTGGGCGAGGCCAAGGCCGCCGCCGGCGCCGTCGCGGGCGAGGCCAAGATAGCCGCGGCGGCGGTCGGGGATGAAGCAAAGGCGGCCGCCGGCAAGGCTGGCGCCGCCGTGGAGTCGGCCTCCGCCAGAGCGGGCGCCGCTTTGGACGACGCCTCCAAGGCCGTCGCCGACGCGGGCGAGGCCGCGGCCAAGGAGGTGAAAGCGGGCGCGGACGCGCTGAAGGGCGCGGCCAGCGACGCGGGCGCGGCGGCCACCAAGGCGGTTGACGGCGCCAATGCTGCCGTCACCAGCGCGGGCGCGGACGCGGCTGCCGCCGCCAAAGACGCGGCCGCCACCGTGGAGGGGCAGGTCGCGGCGGCGGCCAAGGCCCTGAGCGAGGGCGCCGGGTGAGAGGCGTGCTGAATGAAGGGGAGACGGGATGGGATGGGATCGAGCTGAGTGGTGTGTGTGGTGGTTGGTTGTGGGCAGGTGCGCGCCGCCGTGCGTGGGTGAGAACGCAAAGCATTAAGGCCTCTATAACGCAAGCGAGACTGCAGGGGGTGAAAGACTGCGGGGTGGGTGGGTATGCGTGTTTCTTGATTTTTTTGGGCGGAGGGAGCGTGGTGGTCTGTCCCCGTACGCATGTGCTGTGGAGAGAGAGACGGGGGAGGAGAGGGTTTTGGGAGATCTCTTTCATCCCTGTGAAGACACACAAGCACGACACTAACGGCGCACACCATCGTTGTACACGCACCCGCCACGCAAAACACACCCGCGTCCCCTCCCTTCTTTCACATCCGCGTTCGTGTCTCCCTCCACCATGTCCCCCCCCCCACCCCCTCACCCCCCCACCCCCACCCCCACCCTAAAACGCGGCGTTCCCGGGCCACCGCGGAAACGGGATCGCGTCCCGGATGTTGTCGAGGCCGCACACGAACTGGACCAAGCGCTCGAAGCCCACCCCGAAGCCCGCGTGCGGGACGGAGCCGTAACGGCGCAGGTCGAGGTAGGGGCCGTAGGGCTCCAGCGGCATGCCCGACGCCGCGATGCGGGCTTCCAGCACCCCCAGCCGGTCCTCGCGCTGCGACCCGCCCACCAGTTCGCCCACGCCGGGCACCAGCACGTCCATAGCGGCCACGGTCCTGCCATCCTCGTTCAGCCGCATGTAGAAGGCTTTGATGGCCTTGGGGTAGTCGTGCACGATGACGGGCGTGCCGGCGTGCAGCGTCTCCGTCAGCCAGCGCTCGTGCTCCGATGCCAGGTCAGTGCCCCACTCGACAGGGAACTGGAAGGCCACGGTCCCGGCCGCGACGGCCCCCACCAGCGCCTCCACGGCCTCCGTGTACGACATGCGGATAAAGGGCGTGTCCGCGATGCGGCGCAGGCGGGCGACGGCGCCCGGGGCGGGGAGGCGTTCCTCCAGGAGGGCCAGGTCGGCCGCGCACGTGGCCAGCACGGCCGCGGCGGCCGACCGGATGTAATCTTCGGCGCACTGCATGTCATCCCGCAAGTCCGCGAACGCCAGCTCCGGCTCCACCATCCAGAATTCGGCTAGGTGGCGGGCCGTGTGCGAGTTTTCGGCGCGGAAGGTGGGGCCTGGAAGGGTGTGAGAGAGGGAGTGGGAAAAAGGTGTGTTTTTTCTTTTTTTTGATCAGGTGTTTTTGTGTGCCCTCCCCCGTCCCCTTGCATTCTTTCTCTCTCTCTCTCCCTTACCGAAAGTGTAGACGTTTGTCAGCGCGCACGCGTAATACTCCGCGTTCAGCTGGCCGGAGACCGTCAGGAAGGCCGGCCGCCCGAAAAAGTCGGAGGTGTAGTCGACCTCGCCGGCCGGCGTCATGGGCAGGGCGCGGGAGAGGGGGGTGGAAGCGGCCGCGGCCGCGGCGGTGGCCGCCACCGGGTGTTTCTTCGCGCTCTCTACCGCGCTCTTCAACTCCATCAGCTCCGCGACGGCCGCGCCCACGTCCTCCTTGGACGGCGCGCCGGCCCCGCCCTCCTTGGCCGCCGCCTTCAGGGCCCGCACCCTGTCGCCCGCCGCGGCCGCGGCCGCTTCGGCCGCCGCGACGGCGGCCGGGTCGACAGGCGCAGGCGCAGGCGCAGGCGTAGGCGTAGGCGCAGGCGCAGGCGCAGGCGCAGGCGCCGCAGCGGGCGCCGCGTGCGGGTCACGGCCCGCCCCGCCGACCTTGCCCAGCATCGTCGTCACCTGGAACATCTCGCCCGCGCCCTCGCAGTCGGAGGCGGTGATGATGGGCGTGGTCACGTACTGGAAGCCCGCGCCCTGGAAGAAGGCGTGCGTGGCGGCGGCTAGGGCCGACCGGACGCGGGCGACCGCGCCGAGCGTGGCCGTGCGCGGCCGCAGGTGGGCGACCTCCCGCAAAAACTCGCGGGTGTGGCGCTTCTTGCCGGCCAACGGGTACCCGCCCTTGCCGTTGTCGCAGGGGCCGACATGCAGGATGGAGGCCACCTGCAGCTCGATGGGCTGCTGGGTGCCGGGCGGCGTGGCGGTGAGGGTGCCCGCCAGGAGGAGGGCCGTGCCGGAGGGCGTGACGGCCTTCAACCCGCCCTCCAGGCCGGCCGCCGCGGCCACGTCGGCCGGGACGACCGCCTGCAGCCCCGCCGGCCCCGTCCCGTCGTGCAGCTCGACAAAGGCAATCGCGCCCGCCCGGGCCTCCCGCCCCGCCCGGACCCAGCCGCCGACGGTGACGCGGGCGCCCACGGCGGAGAGGCCGCCATCTGGGCCGCCGACCAGGGCCCGCAGGGCGGTGCGGCCGAGGGAGGTCGAGTACGGGGCGATGGGGGGGGGGGGGGCAGGCGGGGCGGGCGCGGGTGCGGCGGCGGCGGGACCGCCCGTGGCGCCGCCCAGGGCGAGGCCGGCGAGGGCGGCCTGTTGGAGGGAGAAAAAGGGGAGGGGGGTTTGAGAGGAGATCGGCGCACGAGGGGGGTCCCGGTTTCCCGTTTTCCCCCTTGTCCATTTTTTTTGACGCGGGCCCGCCTCCCGTCTGGGGCTGGTCTTGTGCAGGAGGCGTACCAGAGTGACAGCGGACACTGCCACCGCGCCAGCTGCTTGGCGCGGGCCGGCCCCCCACCCCTTGCTAGAGAAGCACGAAACAAACTCACCGCTGCGCCGTCGGCGGCGGCCGGGGTGGCGGGCGCGTCGGCTTCCATTCTTTGTGTGTGTGTTGATGGGGCGCTAGAGAGGGCGAGGGTGTGCCTGTGTGTCAGCCCTGTCCTGTGGCGTGTGGGTGTCTAGCTGGGCGGCGTGCGCGGGGCAAGAAGGGCTATAATGAAACAGGCCTAAAAAGAGAGCGAAGAGAAAAGGGGCGCGAGCGCGGCCGCCCACGCTCATGCAGTGGTGCAATTCAAAAACAAAAAAAAGTCTCCGCCCCTTCTCCTCTCCATGTTCCTCCGCGCCCCTGCCCTGACCCGCCCGTCCGCCGGCGCGGCCGTCCGCCCGTCCACGGGGCGCCCCATCGCCGCGCCGCGCGTGGCGGTGCGCTCCGTCGCCCGGCCCACCCGCTCCTCGGCGCCTGTGCGCGCTGCCCCGGCTGACGCCGGCGCGGCCGAAGAAGAGACCGGCGGCTTTGGGGGCTATGGTGAGGGGTGATTGGCAGAGGCTGGCGCCCGATTAGGGCAGGGCAGTAGATCCTGTCTCCTTCTGTGGGGGGCTGGAGTGTGGAGAGGGGCGGCCAAAGGGTCTCCCACAGCCGAGACCAAACAAGATGGGGCGTTTTTTTTTTTTTTTTTTTTTTTTTTTTTTTTTTTTTTTTTTTTTTTTCGTTTTCCTTATCGATTTCCTTTTCGGCTTGCTCCCGCTTCCTCTCATCAACCCTGTCCTCCTCCTCTCTCCTCCCCTTCTTCAGGCGGCCAAGCCCGCATCAAGGTCATCGGCGTCGGCGGCGGCGGCGGCAACGCCGTCACCCGCATGATCGCGTCCGGCTTGGGCGGCGTCGAGTTCTGGGCGGTCAACACGGACGCGCAGGTGAGAGGGGGAGAGAAGAGAGAGAGAGCGCTCCCGCACTCAACCCACACGCGCTCTCTCTCTCTCATCCCTTTGCCCGGGACTTGCGAGAGCGCGCGCCTGACCTTGTCTCTCTCTCTGTCTCCCACGCCACGCCACGCTCACACCTCCTCCC
>Ga0315287_10003639_pt1 | contig 14891 bp, 16 predicted proteins | sample YL17G11_0_MG_FD_205037 | JGI IMG/M metagenome (GOLD analysis project Ga0315287, IMG submission 205037) | Sediment microbial communities from Yellowstone Lake, YNP, Wyoming, USA - YL17G11_0 | ecosystem: Environmental > Aquatic > Freshwater > Lake > Sediment | place: USA: Wyoming | collected... | reverse complement strand
TGGAACACATGGAAACGACTCCTGCCGAGTTGGTGATCACCGACCTTCGGATGCCGGGAATCGGCGGTATGGAGTTTTTGCGGCGCCTGAAAGACACATGGCCGGACACAGAAGTCGTGGTGATGACCGCCTACGGGTCCATTGATACGGCAGTCGAGGCGATGCGACTTGGCGCGTACGACTATCTTACCAAGCCCATCGATCGTGATCGGTTTCCCATCGTGGTCGACAAGGCACTGGAGCGACACGTATTGGCGACCGAGAACAAGCAGCTCCGAGATCGCCTCGAAACCAGGACGCGCTTCGATCAAATGGTTGGCGAGAGCGAGCCTCTGCAACGCGTCTATAACCTGGTGGAAATGGTAGCGGCCAGCGACGTCACGGTCTTGCTCACGGGAGAAACTGGGACCGGCAAGGAGCTCGTCGCGCGCGCGATCCATCAGAAAAGTCCCCGCGCGAACAGTCCATTCATCACGGTGAACTGCGGGGCCCTCCCGGAGAATCTCTTTGAAAGTGAGTTGTTCGGCTATGAAAAAGGGGCCTTCACGGGTGCGATGTTCACCAAGATGGGGCGGTTCGAGTTGGCGGAAGGTGGAACGATATTGTTGGACGAGGTGGGCGAGCTGTCCTTAAAATCCCAAGTGGATTTCCTTCGCGTACTGGAGACGAAGGAATTTCGCCGTTTGGGCGGGACGAAAGTGATCAGAGTCGACACGCGCATCATTGCCGCGACGAACCGCAATCTGGTGGAAGCCGTTAAGCAAGGCGACTTTCGCGAAGACCTCTATTACCGGCTGAATGTGGTTCCGATTCATCTCCCGCCACTACGCGAGCGGGGTGATGACATTCCGCTGCTGGTGGAGAGGTTCCTCCTGGAGTTTGCCTCTCAGCATCACCGCGAGCCGAAGGATGTCTCGCGCGAAGCCATGCGGCTTCTGAGACTCTACGCCTGGCCGGGGAATATCCGCCAACTCCGGAATCTCATGGAGCGGTTGGTGGTGACAGTCCGCGACAAGACGATTCAGCTGGAACACTTGCCGGAAGAAATTCAGGCCAGCAAGGAAGACACTCGAACCATGCTCGTCACGCTAGGGACCTCCCTCGAAGAGATCGAGCAGGACGTGATTCGGCGCACGTTGGCGGAGGTGACCAACCACCGGGAAAGGGCTGCCAAACTGTTAGGGATTAGCCTGCGAGCGCTTCAATATAAGATTAAGGAGTACGGCATCCGAGATTAACATCCCCTCTCCGTTCCACGGTTTCAGACGTCTTCGAATAGCCCATCCCCTCTCTGATTCGCAAATCTTGCATGGTCAGCGCGCCTGAATGCTTACGCGATAAGGAATCGTGTCCGGTTCTGCAAGAAATGCAGCCTTCTTGCACCAGCATTGGATCGAAATCTGCAAATCTTGCATGCGTCGAGACATCGAGTCGTACCGATCCACGCGGACATCAACACCAAGACCCTAAGTCTGCAATTTCGTTCACGCCCTCGCTGATACATGGCGAGGCCCGTCCGCGGCATTCTCTCTGCATGCCTCATGGTGAAGATCTTGTTCTGAGGTGCCAGCTGATCCTGAAATCATCGTTGGGAAGACATGAAAGCAAGACCTGGGCAGTCGTGAGTTCTGGCATTAACGAAGGAAACAGTGAAGAGTCGAAGAAACATGAACATGGGGATCTCCGGAGCGTCGGATCCAACATCCCCTAACCACTTGACTGAATCATGGATCGATCGAGCGGCACGGCTGGAGAAGCTCCTGACTATCTGTCCGAGGGATATCCTGGTCAGGTGTGACCTCGCCTCGGTGCTGGAAGAGCTAGGACAATACGAAAAAGCCCTCTTCAACTGGAAAGCTGTGTTAGCCGGTGACTCGAATAATCTTAAAGCGAGGGAGGGGATGGCCCGCTGTCGGCTCCGGATCGGGCGACCTCTACAGTCGAACACATAAACAGAGGGCTCATGCTGAGGCTCTGATTGAGAACGAGGAGGATCCAATGCATCCTGTAATTACAGCAGCGATGATAGCCGCTATCGGCTTCGGAGGGCCGGCTTGGGCTTATGAGGAAATTGCCGTGACGGATGGCGGAAGCTTCAGTGGAACCCTCTCCCTCGAAGGCCAGGTTCCCAGGCCGAAGGGCTACAACCTGATCACTCTCCCGGACCAGGTGTACTGCGGGCGAATTTCCGATGGCCAGGGATGGCGACTGCTTCAACCCTTCAACGTGGGTCAAGCCGGACAGTTCCGCGACGTGGTGGTATATCTCGAAAACATCGAGAAAGGAAAATCCTTCTCTCCCGTGCATGCTCCGAGAATTGAAGCCAAGGATTGCCAATTCGTTCCCTTTACGACCGTGGTGCGTGAGAAACAGGACGTGGTCGTCGTGAATATGGATCCGGTCATGCACGACATTCAGGCCTATGAGACTTCTCAGCTTGGCCCACGCGTGCTCTTCAACGTGCCGCTGCCGATGAATCCGCAGCACCCGCGAGATCTCAAAGACCGGAGCGACGCCGCGCTCTATCACAAGCACCTGGCCGGCGAACCGATGAAGCAGCTCGTCGGCATGACGAAAGGGCGTCGGGTGTTCGTCATGCAATGCGGCTTCCATGCCTACATGGAGAGCTGGGGACTGGCGATGGAGAATCCCTACTATGCGCTGACCGACCAGGATGGGCGGTTTGAAATCGGCGACATCCCTCCCGGCACGTACAAGTTGGTGATCTGGCATCCGTACCTCGGCGGCACGAAGGAACAGACCATCACGATCCAGCCGAAGAGCCAAGCGAAGATGGAGATAAAAATCCCCGCCCCCACCGGGCGCCTCTATGCCAACGAGATGGTGGACAAGCCCTATACCCGATTTGGCATTACCGACGATGCCCGGAGCCACATCGTGCCGACCCTGATCCGTCAGACTCCATAGTGATTGCTGGCGCACCCTCGCTCATTCCGCCTGAAGATGGTGGAGCAGGATTCCTGATTGGCACTGGGTGCTGCTGGGCGAGGATCTCTAGAAGGAGAACATGACAAAATCCGAAACTGTCAGTCGCCGGATCGATGTACCGGCCATCGGTTTGTTTGGTCTCGCCGTCGGAGCCTTGACCGTAGGCATGACACAAATTGGACAAATCCCAGAGGTGGATAGAGCGGGGGTACTGGTCATTGCCCTGGTATTTGGCGGTCTCGTGAAGGTGCTCGCCTGGGTTGCCGATATTCGATACCATGAACAGCTTGGAGAGAAAGCCCTCACGATGTATGGCTTCTTCTGGCCATTCGGAAATGGCAAGGCCGTATGGAGGAACCTAAATTCCAATGAACCAGTCCCGCGGGCTTATTCCGGCTCTGTCGCACGTTGTCTCTCCGTGAGTATTCGTTGATGTAGCAAGACATCCTGCTTGGATGTCCAGAGGGAACGCTCCGGCCTCCTGTCTAACAGTTTTGAGGACTACTCTTAAACGATGACCATCCTACTCATTGGCATGCTGGCGATCTATGCAGCCGGTATTGTCCTTCCGCCCTGCTTCCCAGGAAGACCGAGAATCCAGAATATGATCGCTCACGGACTTGCGGCTGTCGCAGGTCTGATGGGAATCCTCCTCGGCGTCGCCGGCCTCTTCGCTTCCGCACCACTGACACTGTCCTTACCCTCGACCCTTCCCCTTCTGACCTTCGCGATCCGGCTTGACCCCCTCGCCGCCCTCTTCGTGCTGGCCATCTCTCTGGTCGGTCTGGCCGCTTCCATCTATGCGCTCGGGTACGTGACCGAATTCTATGGGCGGGCCTCGATCGCTGTGCTCGGGTCACTCTTCAACGGGTTTCTTCTCTCGATGACCCTCGTCGTGATCGCCGACAACGGGTTCTTCTTCCTGATCGTGTGGGAACTCATGTCGTTGGTGTCCTATTTTCTCGTGGTGACGGAGCAGGGGAAGTCCGAGGTGCGTTACGCGGGTTTGTTCTATCTGATCATGACGCATGTCGGAACGGCGTTCATCATCCTGGCCTTCTTGATCTTCTTCCAGGGAGGTGGGTCGTTCTCGTTCGAGGCCTTCCGACATCCGGAGCAGCCCTTGTCCGAATGGATGAGAACCCTGGTTTTTCTGATGGCCCTGATCGGTTTTGGCACCAAAGCGGGCATCGTGCCGCTCCACGTCTGGTTGCCCTACGCGCACCCGGCGGCGCCGTCGCATATTTCGGCGCTCATGTCGGGCGTGATGATCAAGACGGCCATCTACGCGCTCGTGCGGGTGTACTTCGATTTTCTCGGAGGCCAGTTCCCTTGGTGGTGGGGATTCGTCGTGCTGGTTATCGGCGCGGTGTCAGCCTTGTTGGGCGTGATGTATGCGCTGATGGAACATGATCTCAAAAGCCTGCTCGCGTACCACAGCGTGGAAAACATCGGCATCATCCTGTTGGGCCTCGGAGCCGGCATGATCTTTCAGACATACGGGCTCACAGAATTTGCTGCCCTGGGGTTGCTGGCCGGGCTCTATCATACAATCAACCATGCCATGTTCAAGGCGCTGCTGTTCTTAGGCGCCGGCTCGCTGCTCTATGCCACCCACACGCGCAACATGGAGGAGTATGGTGGCCTGCTCCGACGCATGCCTTGGACCGGGGTTTTCTTTTTGATCGGGGCCGTGTCGATTTCCGCCTTGCCTCCCACCAACGGATTCGTCAGCGAGTGGTTGGTCTTCCAAAGTCTCTTCCTCAGTTTTCACCTCCCAACCGTCTTGCTGAAACTCATGCTTCCGCTTGCCGCGGCGATGCTGGCCCTGACCAGCGTGTTGGCTCTGACCTGTTTCGCCAAGGCATTCGGGATCTCGTTTTTGGCCCTGCCACGGAGCTCCCATGCGCGACAGGCGGAGGAAGTGCCGATCACCATGCGTAGTGCGATGGGCCTGCTGGCGGTGGTCTGCGTGTTGCTCGGCCTCGCGCCGATGGTCGTCGTCCCGATGTTGGACCGTGTGGTCGCACCACTTGCAGGCCTGTCGATCGAGGGAAAAGTGCTGGCGCTGGATGGCTGGGCGCTGGCCCCGGTGAATGTGGAATTCTCCAGCCTTTCGCCCATGGCACTGGCGCTCCTTCTGATTGCGTTGTCCGCACTCGGACTGTTGCTCGTCGTAGCATTCGGCGGTCTGGTGAAGCAGCGGTACTACAAGACGTGGGGATGCGGAATCAACCTGACCGCACGCATGGAATACACCGCGACCGGCTTTGTTCAGCCGATCAAGCGAGTCTTCGGCGCGATTTATCAGCCGACGGTGAAGTTGGAGACGGAGTTGCTTGAAGAGTCGCGGTACTTCGCCAAACGTCGGCACTTCGAGTTCCACATCGAGCCGGTCTTCCAGAAATATCTCTACGATCCCGTGGTCGCGTTCTTCATCGGCATGGCCGAGCGCCTAAGAGTGATTCAGGGGGGAAGTCTGCACCTGTACTTGGCGTATATCTTCGTCACACTAATCGTCTTGCTGTTATTCGCGGTGTAACCCGATGTTGCAAGCCATTATTCTCGTTGTTGCCCAAACGATCGTCTTGCTGACCGTGTCACCATTCATCGTGGGGCTGATCAGGAAGGTGAAGGCGCGTCTGCAATTACGGCGGGGAGCCAGTGCCTTTCAGCCCTATGCGGATCTCGCCAAGCTCTTCCGTAAGCAGCCGGTGGTCTCCACGACGACCTCGTGGATCTTCACCGCGACGCCGTACATTGTGTTTGCTTCTACGCTGGCCGCCGGGTTGTTGGTCCCCATCTTTGTTTCCAGTACGCCGCTCAACTTTGCCGGCAACATTATCGCGCTCGTGTATTTACTGGCGCTGGGAACGTTCTTTCTGATGCTGGCCGGCCTCGATGCCGGCTCAGCTTTCGGTGGGATGGGAAGCAGCCGCGAGGCAATCGTCGCCTCCCTGACCGAACCGGCAATGATTCTTTCTATCTTTGCGATTGCGTTGACCAAGGGGTCGACCAACTTGAGCACCATTGTCCATAAGACCGCGCTGTTGGAAGGTATCGTGACGGACCCGTCGCCATATCTGATGGCACTGGCAGCCCTCTTTATCGTGGCCATCGCCGAAACCGGCCGTGTGCCAGTCGATAATCCGGCGACGCATCTCGAACTGACCATGATCCATGAGGCGATGGTCCTGGAATACTCAGGCCGTTATCTCGCCTTAATCGAATGGGCAGCCGGCCTGAAGTTGGCCGTGTTTCTCTCTCTGATCGCCAACGTCTTCGCGCCCTGGGGAATTGCGACTACGCTGGCGCCAACCGCGATGGGGATCGGGCTCGTGGCCTACCTATTGAAGATTGCGGGACTTGCGGTGTTGATCGGGGTCATCGAGTGTATGTTCGCAAAATTGCGATTGTTCCGCGTGACGGACCTTCTGGGCGTCGCCTTTATCCTGGCGCTGCTCGGACTGCTGTTCTTTTACATTCTTCGGAGCTGAGCAGATGCAGATTTCTTCTCACATTGGATCGCAACTCGTCGACTTGTGCTCGGCCTTACTCTTGTTAACCTGCTTCGCCATCGTGGCGCAGCGGCGGCTCTCAGCCTGCGTCGACTTGTTCGCGCTGCAATCGGTCTTTCTCGTCCTGACGGCAGCGCTGGTGGCCTTTCTGACCGGGAATCACCATATCTACATTGCGGCCGGGCTGACCGGCCTGATCAAAGTGGTCATCATCCCGAGGGTTCTCAAGAAAGTCATCGAGCGTCTCAACGTCAAACGAGAGCTGGTGATGAACGTCAACGTGCCGGCCGGCCTGCTGATCTGCGGGGCCCTCGTCATGCTGGCCTTCTTCATCACGCAGCCCATTATTCCGCTGGGTTTTCTGCTTACCCGCGATTCTCTGGCCATCGCCCTTGCGATCGTGCTCATCGGATTTTTCACGATGATAGCGCGACAAAAGGCCGTGTCGCAGCTGGTGGGCTTTCTGGTCATGGAAAACGGCTTGTTCTTGGGGGCCACGGCCGCCACCTACGGGATGCCCTTGATCGTTGAACTGGGGGTGTTCTTCGACGTGCTCATCGCGGTGTTGATCGCGGGGATCTATACGAATCGCTTACAAGACGCGTTCGACAGTGTGGATACCAGCCACCTCACCGTATTGAAGGAATAAGTGAAGGGTTCATTTCAATGATCGAAGTGGTTGTCTTGTTGATCGCCCCGCTCCTCGCGGGGGGGCTGAGCTTGGTCATTCATCGGTCCGCGCTGCTCCACGCGATCAACCTCACGAGTATGAGCCTGCTCGTGGCGGCAGAAATCATGATTACCCGGACCGTGCTGAGAGACGGTCCGTTCACGGCGCTGGGACAGTTGGTCTATCTCGACTCCTTGTCGGCCTTTATTCTCTTCATCATCGGGGCGGTCGGACTGGCCTGTTCGTTCTACATGCGTTCCTATATGGATGAGCAGGTCGCGCGAGGCGTGATCGCACCCGGACGACTCAACCTGTTCTTTTTCCTCTTTCACATGTTCTTGCTGGCGATGGTAATTGCGACCATCGCCAACAGTGTCGGGGTGCAATGGGTGGCCATTGAGGCGACGACGCTCACCACGACATTTCTGATTGCCTTCTGGCGACGACGAGAATCCTTGGAAGCCGGGTGGAAGTACCTCATCTTGTGTTCGGTCGGGATTTCCCTCGCACTCTTCGGCGTGGTGCTCACCTATTATTCGTCGCTGCATGTGTTGGGTGATGTCAGCGAGGCGTTGAACGTGACGCAGTTGCTGCCCGTAGCCGACCGCTTGAATCCACATGTGCTGAAGTTGGCCTTCATCTTCATCTTGGTGGGCTATGGCACCAAAGTGGGGCTCGTGCCCATGCATAGCTGGCTGCCGGATGCCTACACCGAGGCGCCGGCGCCGGTGGCGGCCATGCTGGCGGGTGTCCTCGAAATTGTGGCGGTCTATGCGATCCTCCGCATGAGGATGATTGTCGACCACGCCGTCTCGCCTGCCTTCACCGGCGGGCTGCTGGCATTGCTAGGGTTTGCCTCGTTTGTGACGGCAGCGTTTTTCATCCTCATCCAGCACAACTATAAACGGCTGTTCGCCTACTCCAGCATCGAGCATATGGGGATCGCCATGATCGGATTCGGGGTCGGGGGACCGTTGGGAACTTTCGGCGGGCTGTTTCATCTGTTGAATCATGCGTTCGCCAAGTCGATGGCGTTTTTTGCCGCGGGCAACATTCATCGTCGCTTTCACACGGTGGAGATTGATCAGGTGCAGGGGCTGGCCATTGCGCAGCCCTGGACGGCCATGGCGTTGATGATCGCGGGACTGGCCTTATCGGCGCTTCCTCCCTTCGCGTCATTTGTCAGCGAAGTACAAGTCGTCACGGCTCTGGTTTCGCAAGGGGTTCCGGGACAGTGGTTGACCACCAGCGGTGGCATGGTGACGTTTGCCTTGTCCGATCAGTTCAGCAGCCTGGGCCTCACCGGACTGTTTCTGCTCTGCGCGGTTCTTGCGTTCAGCGGCTTGCTCTATCGCATCACCGGCATGGTCTGGGGCACCCCCCCAGAGGGAATCGTCCGGGGAGAAACCTGGACGCTAGGCCATCTGCCAATCATTGTTCTCGCCGCGGCGCTGGTGGGATTCGGCTTCTTTCTCCCCCAGCCCATGCGGCAACTGTTGGAACAGGCGACGCAAATTCTCTTGGCTCGCTAGGGGGAAGATTGCCATGACAAAGAAGAGGTCCTGTGACGAATCGCTCAAGGTTGCGTTCCCGTCCATCGTGCAAGATGACGTGGCGCAGGGGGAGTTCTATCATTTTTTGGTCCCCAAGGATCTCTTGCCGGCGATCACCCACTACCTCCATACCCAACCGAACTTCCATGGCAGACTGACACTCTTATGGGCTGTCGACGATCGGCCCGTTCGGGACACCTATGGATTGCACTACCTCTTCACCCTGGAACCTTCCCGCCGCTGGGTGGTGTTATCCACGGAGCTCGCTGGGGACGATCGGCTGTTCCCCTCCATCACGCCGCACATACATGCCGCTAAGTGGTACGAGCGAGAGATTCGCGACATGTTCGGATTAATTCCGCAGGGGCATCCGGACTTGCGACGACTGATCCGGCACGAACACTGGCCCAAAGGGACACACCCGCTCAAAAAGGACTTCCCCTGGGACCGCGTGATGGGTCGGCAGCAAGGCGAACATCACTTCCGTCACATTGAAGGGGAAGGGGTGTTTGAAGTACCGGTGGGCCCGATCCATGCCGGGATCATCGAGTCAGGCCATTTTCGATTTTCTGTGGCAGGTGAACCCATCATGCAACTCGAGCTGCATCATTTCTGGAAACATCGCGGAGTCGAGAAGCTGTTCGAGCAGCAGGAATTAACCGCAGCGGTTCCGTTAGCCGAACGAGTGTCCGGCGATACGACAGTCGGCCATAGCATCGCCTACTGCCAGGCGGTCGAATCGTTGCTTCACCTGAAAGTGCCACGCCGTGGACGATATCTACGGAGCCTGTTTCTTGAGCTGGAGCGACTCCACAACCATCTCGGCGACGTGGGCGCGATCTGTAACGATACGGCGTACGCCCTGCCCCATGCCCATTGTGGCCGGATGAAAGAGCAGATCATGCAGCTCAACGACCGGCTGACAGGTTCACGATTTCTCCGCGGGGTGAACCGGGTAGGCGGAGTCGCCGTGGATCTCACTGCGGTGCAGCTGGCCGAGATTGTCGCCGAACTGGACGGTATCGAAAAAGACTTCTCGGAACTGGAATCGATCATCTCCTCCAACGCCTCCCTGACAGACCGCATGGAGAGCACTGGTGTCCTGACGGAACGCACGGCGTGGGATCATGCGGTGGTGGGAGTCGTCGGACGGGGGTCGGGTCTCGATCATGACCTCCGTCGTGATCGACCGTTTGCAGCCTATGACGAGCTTCCAGTCAAGGTGGTGAACTATCGCTACGGCGATGTGCGGGCGCGGATGCGGGTCCGCATGGATGAGATTCATGAGTCCATGCGGCTGATCAGAGAGGTGAGCGCGAAGATTCCGCAGGGGCCGGTCGCCGTTGAACCAAGTCGCAGGCCACAGGCCGGTGAATGGGCCTTGTCAGCAGTCGAAGGCTGGCGTGGTGAAATTGTCTACATGGTGATGGTAGGCGAGAACGGGAACATTCATCGGTGTAAGGTCCGTGACCCATCGTTCGTGAACTGGCCCGCGATCCAGTGGGCGGTACTGGGAAATATCATTCCGGATTTCCCGCTCATCAACAAGAGCTTTAGCCTGTCCTATGCGGGGAACGATCTCTGATCGTGAGGGGTAAGGGGTGAGGCGTGAGGTGTAGGGGGCATGACAGCAAGTCGGCGTAATTTCCGTCCCAAAACCCCTGACGCCTAACGTTTCACGCCTCACGAGAAAGGAAACATGTTTCGTATTCTCAAAAAGAGCCTGAAAACCGGAGTCGTGACAGGCCAGCATCCCGCAGCCGCACCGCTTGTGGAAGCCTCGGCATCGGAGGCAAAAGACAAAGCCAAGCTGTTCCGTTCCTCGCTGGCGTTTCGCGCGGTGGATACCGGCTCGTGCAATGCCTGTGAGATGGAAATGAATGCGCTCGCGAACCCGGTGTATGACATCGAGCGGTTCGGCATACACATCGCCGCGTCGCCGCGCCATGCGGACGCCTTGGTGGTGACGGGGCCGGTCACCGTCAACATGGAAAGAGCGTTGAAAGACGTGTACAAACAAACGCCTGATCCGAAGATTGTCATCGCGCTCGGCGACTGTGCGATCAACTGCGGCATGTTCAAGGGCAGCTACGCCGTGACTGGTCCAGTGGAGCGCCACATTTCTGTCGATGTTCGTATTCCCGGCTGCCCGCCGCGCCCAGCGGAAATTCTCCAGGCTCTGTCGGAATTGCGCGAGCCAAAGCCTTAGCCCTCAGGTGATCTGATCGCGAGGCACCAGAAACGGTGTCAGGTAACTGTTGCCTTTTGCGACAGCGCTCTTTTCTCCTAAGACCTGGAATGCCCCAGGGAAATAGTTCTCATCTTCGAACGCCTCTGTAAGACCTCGCCAAATCAAGACAATACTCGACCCACTTCTCGTACATCTCTGGCACGGCCTTCGCTTTTCAATTGAAAAGAACCACGTTTATCCAAGGAGGAATCGCCATGGACAATCAAGAGACAACATGTTCGGCACCGGCCGTTGCACTCGCATTCTTAGGGGGGGCTGTGGCTGGAGTGGTGGCAGGTCTTCTTCTCGCACCAAAGTCGGGGGAAGAGACGCGTCGGGCTTTGAAGGGGTATGCCAAGAGGGCCGAGGAAGAAGTCCTGGAGAGGGCGAAGGAGGCGCGAGCCGCCCTTGATGAGACCATTGAGCGTGGCAAGCGTTTCATCGCAGAGAAAACGGCTGATGTCGAGGCGGCGGCCAAGGCCGGACGAGAGACCATGAAGGAAAAGATAGATACATGTTGTAGCTGACGTGGCCGTTGTCAGGGAGGACTATTGCGATGCTGCCAGTCGACGATATTCGGAAGAAGCTGTTGACCCAACGGCGTAACCTGTTTCGTCAGGTTGCCCAGACAGAAGACGAGCTGCTCTGGCTTGAGACCGACGTTGAAAGCGAGGTGGAGGAGCGGGGGCAGGAGGAAAGCATGGTTCGGCTGCTTGATCGTCTGGATGGGCGAGCAAAGACCGAGATTGAAGAGATCGACCGGGCGCTCGTCAAGCTGGAGGCAGGGCAGTACGGCCGATGCGAGCAATGCGGAAAGGACATCCCCCGGTCCAGGCTGGAGGCAGTCCCTGCGGCGGCTATGTGTATGGCTTGCGCCCAGGCGGGGGAGAAGCAGGCGGCGCTGAGGAAATAACCGAAGTAAGCAGTCCACTTCCATGGTCGAGGGGGGAGGCAGTCACACCCACCCACATTCTCACGCATAAGCCGGTTGAAGGGTACCTCAAGTTGCGGGGCCAGTTCCGGCATCTGTTCGAAGCGAACAGGCAGGACGAATCCATTCGACACATTCAAGAGCGGGTCGATGCGTATTGGAAGCAGGTCAACGGATAACCATCGTGTATGGAGGTGACCCATGGAAATCAAAGTGTTGTTATGCAACTGCAAAGGGCTTTGCGATTCATTCAAAGACTCCGACATGAATAAGCTCCCGTTCGAGGTCGAATCGGACCTGGATGTGAAATACACCGTCCTGAGCCCGCAGTTGTGCGGCCAGGGGGGGAACGCCATTTTGGAAGAGGCGATGAAGGCGGCCAAGCCGGACAGCTACCTGCTCGTCGGCGCCTGTGCCCCGAAGGCCCAGGAGAAGCTCTTCAAGAAACTCATTCGCGCGACCGGCTTCAATGAGAAGCACTTCGTCCCCGTGGATATCAGGGGTACCGACAACAACGGAATCCTGGATCGTCTGCGCGAGGCCGTAGGAGTGATCCTCAAACAAGAAGAGGCGAAGCCCGCCACAGTCTGAGATTCACGTATTGGAGACAAGCCAGAATTGCTCCGGAGCGTTGCGCAGTCATTGGATCAAATCGGATAGATCACGATGATGATTACAGTTGAAGACGTGCTTGCCGCACTCCGGGCTGTCCAAGACCCGGAGTTGGGCCGCGATCTCGTGTCACTCAACATGGTCACCGGTGTCGAGATTCGCGAAGACACCGTGCGAGTCACCGTGAACCTGACGACTCCCGCCTGCCCTCTGGAAACCGACATTGACCAACAATGCCGGCAGGCGCTCCTGAGCCTACCCGGAGTCAATCAGGCCGAGGTGCACTTCACGGCGACGGTGCCCGCGGCCACGTTTCCAAACCGGCAGAATTTCTTGCCTTGATGTGAAGCCGAAGAACACGAGAGACTACGCCCGCATCCTTGAACGTCTGACCGAGGCGCTCGCCTCGGTGCCTGATTCGATGCTCATTCTTGAAGAGGCATCAGCCCACCAACCGGGTTACCGCCTGGCCACGATCGTACTTGGTCATCGTCATTCCCAACGCGCATTGCTCACCGCCGGCACCCATGGAGATGAACCGTCCGGGGTTGAGGCGCTCTGCGCATGGCTTGAACAACACCGATATCGACCATGGTTAGACTGGTGGCAGTTCGTGCTGCTCCCCTGTCTCAATCCCTGGGGGTACGAACAGGATGTCCGAGAGAATCCAGACGGCAAGGACCTGAACCGGGAATTCAATGCCCCGCACCCAGCGGCGGAGATATGTTTCGTCCAGCCGATACTCCAACAGCCTTTCGATCTCGTGATCGATCTTCACGATGACCGTGATAGCCACGGGTACTATCTGTACCAGAGTGTGGATGCAGGAGCGGAAGCCGTTGGCCGTCAGATTGTGGATAGAGTGGGGACGGTCACGAGTATCAACGTGAACTCAGAGATCGAGGGGAGAGCAGCCGATCGTGGCGTAATCGACGGTCCATGCAACCCGGACAGGCTGGCCCGGTGGCCCCTGGCTGCCTACGCCCAGACCCATGGAGTGAAACGGGTGCTGACCCTCGAAGCTCCTGGCAGGCACTTGATCGATGTGCGAGTGCAGGCGCACCTGGCGGCCATCAAGGCCGCGATCGAGTATTGCTCACGACTCAGCCGGGAATGAGAACGGCCAACTGGTTCACCGATGCAGCAGTTGGTGGCCCCATTCTGCCCAGGGCATCTGTCGCCCTTGACTCATCAATAATTGTTGTTATGATGCAAGCATGACGATTACTATCAAGCGGCGAGATACAGACGTGAGCCTTTTTCATGCCTTATCGGATGAAACGCGGCTGGAGATTATGGAGCGATTGAAAGACGGTGAGCAATGTGTGTGCGACCTCACCGATGCACTCAAGACGGGACAGTCGCGTCTGTCTTTTCATCTGAAAGTGCTCAAGGATGCGGGACTGATCACGGATCGTCCGGAGGGCCGGTGGATCTACTATTCCCTCAATGCGGAAGTCCTGGAGGAGTTGGTAGAGGTGGTCCGATCGTTACAGGGCTCACGCCCACGAGTGGGCTCCTCATCCCGGTGTCGTTAGTTTTTTTGGCGCTGAGCAATCAACATTCGTTGATCAATAGAAGGAGTGCGCGATGAACAGCCAAGAGATCAAAGAGATTGTGAAGGCCGAGTATGGGCAGGCGGCGTTGCAGGCGAAACGAGGCGGCAGTTCCTGCTGTGGATCGGTCTCGGAACGAGCCGCCCCCATCACCTCCAATCTCTACGAGGTAAAGGAAACAGAGGCCCTACCGGCGGAGGCCGTATTGGCCTCATTAGGGTGCGGGAATCCCACGGCCTTGGCCCAACTCAATACTGGCGAGACGGTCCTGGATCTCGGGTCAGGCGGTGGGATTGATGTCTTGCTGTCGGCCCGTCGGGTTGGACCAACCGGCATGGTGTATGGACTCGATATGACGGATGAGATGCTCGCCTTGGCACAGGAGAACCAGAAAAAATCGGGCGTGCAGAATGTGGAGTTCCTCAAAGGCGAGATCGAGGAGATCCCACTGGCGAGCCATTCTGTCGACGTGATCATTTCAAACTGTGTCATCAATCTCTCGTCCGACAAAGATCGCGTGCTGGCTGAGGCGTTCCGGGCTCTGAAGCCCGGCGGTCGGCTTGCCGTCTCCGATGTGGTCGTGCGTGGCGACGTCCCGGCTGAGATTCGCCACAGCGTCGAACTGTGGATGGGCTGCGTCGCGGGGGCCTTAGAAGAGTCTGCCTACCGGGACAAATTAGGGAAGGCGGGGTTTCACGATATCGAGATCGTCCCCACACGCATCTATCGCGCCGAGGATGCCAAGGACTTCTTAGCCGGCGCGGGACTCAATGTGGAAGCTCTTGCGCCGCAGATGGATGGTAAGTTCATGAGTGCCTTTATCCGCGCCCGCAAACCCATTCAGGCCCATGTGGGTTGAGAGAGGAGAGATC
>Ga0315287_10003638_pt1 | contig 14893 bp, 15 predicted proteins | sample YL17G11_0_MG_FD_205037 | JGI IMG/M metagenome (GOLD analysis project Ga0315287, IMG submission 205037) | Sediment microbial communities from Yellowstone Lake, YNP, Wyoming, USA - YL17G11_0 | ecosystem: Environmental > Aquatic > Freshwater > Lake > Sediment | place: USA: Wyoming | collected... | reverse complement strand
CGGGGTGTCGACGAACTCCTCGACTTCGGCGAACTGCACGATCTCGTCGAATCTCCGCGTGACCTCGCGGCGCGACATGCCGAGAATCGCTCCGTTCAGGTAGATATTGTCTCTGCCGGTGAGTTCAGGATGGAACCCAGTCCCGACCTCCAGGAGGCTGGCAAGCCGGCCCTTCAGCTTCACTTGCCCGCTGGACGGTGCCGTGACCCTCGAGAGTATCTTCAGCAGAGTGCTCTTGCCCGCACCGTTCCTGCCGATGACTCCCAAGACCTCGCCGCGTTCCGCATGGAGATCGACATCCCTGAGCGCCCACAAGAGACCGGCCTCATCGAACCCGCTCCCATGACCGCCGATCTTCATGCGGGGATCGGGCTTGCCTCGAAGGCGCGCCCAGCCGCGGGACAAGTCCTCGTGGAGGGTCCCGCTGCTGATCATGCCCAGACGGTACTTCTTGCTCACTGCCTCGACCGAGATGACCGTTTCGGCGCTCACACCGTATCCATGAAAGTACGCTCAACGCGGTTGAACAGAAGAGAGCCCACCAGCAGCAGAACCACCGTGAACACCGCCGTGTAGGCCAGCATCGTCCATCTGGCATCGCCGACCCCGAGGAAGCCCTTGCGAAACGTCTCCACGATGCTTGTCATGGGGTTGGCCAATACGAGAAGGTGAAGTTTGCCGTGCACACTCGAGAGCGGATAGACGATGGGCGTGAGGTACATCGCGAGTTGCGTTCCGAATACGACGAGGTACTGGAGATCGCGGTACCGAGTCGTCAAGGCCGAGACGATGACCCCAAAACCCAGACCCAGCCCGGCCATGAGAAGGACCAAGACCGGGAGTAGAAGTGCATATGCGTTGGGCTGAACGGCGGTTCCGGTGACCATGTAGTAGACGACGAAACCACAGAAGAGCAGAAACTGGATCAGGAATCCAATCATGGTCGACAACACCACGGATAGCGGCACCGCCATTCTCGGGAAATAGACTTTGCCGAACACATTCGCGTTGGCGATGAAGGTCTGCGAGGTCTTCGTCAAGCATGTGGAGAAGTAACTCCAGACGACGGTGCCGGCCATGTAGAACAGGAACTGGGGCATGCCATCCGTCGAGAGCTTCGCGATTCGGCCGAAGATTATCGTGAACACGATCGTCGTAAGCAGCGGCTGCACCACATACCACAGCGGCCCGAGTATGGTCTGCTTGTAGAGGGAGACGAAGTCACGCCACACGAACAGCGCGACCAGTTCGCGCGCGTTCCAGAGCTCTCCGAGGCGGAGATCCCACCAGTGCCGCTTGGGCCGGATGGTCTGGGTCCAGTCGTCAGCACCTGTCCTTGGAGCCTTGCTCCTCATGCTACGTCGCGACCACGAGGGCGTTCCAGGTTGAGTCGGTTGGCCGTCTGGTATCCCAGTACGGCGAACAGCATGAGCACCGCATCGAACTGCCTCCCCAGGGCGAGGCTCCGGTGACCTCCCTGGATGAAACGGGGTGGGGAGACGACAGGCACTCAACCTTCTCCCGCGCGAGCGTCAACATGCCGGTCGACGCGTTCACGCCGGCAACCTCATAGCCTCTTTGCGCAAGCAGGCACGCGTGGCCGCCGGTGCGACAGGCAAGGTCGAGAACGGAACGCGTACTACCGTCGGCGTGCTCTGCGGACACCGCCTCCAGCAGGTCGCATTCGACCTCGTAGCCCTTGTCCGCGTACAGGTCATCATAGGCCGAGGCATATGCGTTGCCGAAGACGTCACCCGTCATGACACGCTCTCCAACACGACCGCCGAGACCCTCTCGACCTGGCCCTCCGTGAGGGCCGTTCCCGACGGCAGGTACAGCCCAAACTGAGCCAGCATCTCCGTCACCGGGTACTCCTCACCCGCGAACAGACCCATGCGGTGGAAGACCGGCTGCTCGTGCATGCCCAAGAAGAACGGTCGCGTCTGCACGCCGCGCTCTTGCAGCCGCTTCGCCAGGCCTGCCGCGAGACCCGCAGCGCCGCGGCCGCTGTCCTTGAGCACCACGCCGTACATCCAGAACGTGCTGCGTGCCCACTCGCGTTCCGTGGGAAGCTGCAGAGCGTCACACGACCGCAGGCGCTCGGTGTACGCCGCCGCCATGGCGCGCTTGTGCGCCACGATCTCGTCGATCCGGTCAAACTGCGCCACGCCAAGCGCCGCCTGCATGTTGGTCATGCGGTAGTTCTCGCCGAGCTCCTCATGGTAGAAGCGCCGGTCCTCGCGAAAGCACAGGTTGCGGTACGCCCGTGCGTGTGCAGCCCAATCGTCGTCGTCCGTGAGGACCATGCCGCCTTCGCCGGTGGTGATGATCTTGTTCGCGTAGAAGCTGAAGCAGGAGATGTCGCCCAGCCCGCCACACGGTCGCCCTTTGTACTCAGCCCCGTGCGCTTGCGCGGCATCCTCGATGATTACGAGGCCGTGGCGGACGGCCAACTCGCGCAGGGGATCCATGTCCGCAGGGTGGCCGTACATGTGCACCGGCATGATTGCCCGCGTGTGGCCGGTGATACGGGCTTCGACCTCGTGGACGTCCAAGCACCACGTCTCCGGGTCGGAGTCGACTAGAACAGGCACGCCGCCGTGCTTCGTGATTGCCTGCGCGCACGAGATGATGGTGAACGACGGCAGGATGACCTCGTCGCCCGCCTGCAGCTCAAGACAGCTCACGGCCACGTCCAGCGCAGCCGTCCCACTGGAGACGGCCACGCCGTGTTTCATGCCACAATACTCGGCCCAGCGCCACTCGAACTCCTCAAGGTAGCGCCCGGCCGAAGAGATCCAACCGCTACGCACGCAATCTGAGACGAGCTCCAACTCGCGCTCGCCGATTGACGGTTCGTTGACTGGGATCATCTAGAAGCGCTCCTTCTCTTCGCACTCGAGATACGGTCCCTGCTTCACCTCGAGCAAGAGCGTGTCCTCAAGCATGCGGAAGCCGTGACCACCGCCGACCATCAGCACCAGATCCCCTGTCTGCACTTCGTGGCTGGACACGATCTCTTTGGCGTCGTTGTACACGTCTACGATACAACGCCCCTTGCGGACCAGGAGTGCTTCGGACGTCCCCACGAGATGCCGTTCCAGCGGGAGATGCATATGGCGTTGCACCTCACCGCCAGCGGGATAGACGACGAATCCCACTTGCTGCTTGAAGTGAGGCGGCGTGAGAAACGTTGTGCTGTCCGGCGCCAGATCAGCGCGGATGATGTAGCAGAGTTCCTTCCCATCGCTCTCGACGATCTCCACGCCGGCTGCAGTCACCGTCTCCCCTTTCTGCCCTGCGCGAGCCCATCGACTGACGAAGTTGACTCTGACCCCCTGGAGTCCTTCTCAATGCGCAGAGGCGCTCGACGCCAGAGCTCGGGCATCGAGGCCTCGATCTTGACCAGCTCGCAACTCCAGCGGGGTTCTTTGGCCACCATCCAGAATCTTCCTTCTACACTATCCACTGTCAGTCTGCCTCCGCGAACGCCCAGAGCGGACCTCCGCACGCCGTCACCACGTTGGTGCCAAGTCTATAGTCTCCATCGGCAGGGATGGCGCCATACACGAGATGCAAGCCCGCATAATGGTCCAGGAGTGCTTCAATGCGAACTAGGAATGCCTCCTTACGGCGCTCAGCAGGGGGGTCTCCGGGCTCCGACAGACTCGCCGCGGGTGCGATGGATGGAACGGCCTGCCAAGAGAGCGACTCCGGCCGCACACCCCCACGCCTGCGTCACAATGCGCGTCGTGGGATCTCGTGCGCCAGTTGCGGCCTCGGCATCTGCGTCGAGAAGCGAGGACTCCCCCATCAGAATCAACGACTATTGTGGAGCGCCATGACCAGCTTCATGCCGATCGTGGTCTCCGCGGTGATCTGAGACTGGGGTCCGTTTGCTGGAACCGGAGAGCTATACTCATTTCGTGGCCTTCGTGAAGAACATCACCGTCAAAGTGCTCGGCCGCGTACGGGTATTGTGCGCTCACGTGCCGCACCGTTCCTCAGGCTCTGCGTCGAGGACATGAAGTGGGATTGATGCGGGCCAATGACGTCGAACCATTCACACCGACTCTCGTCTCTGAGTCGGAAGCGGCGAATCTGAACGGGCACAGTCCATCGTCGGGCCAAGGCCCCAACTCCGCGGTGAGAGCCATGATCCTCGGTCTACGGGGCGCCACCCCATTGCCGGGCGTCGCTTCGTCACATCTGAGAGGCTGTCACGACAGCGCCCCGCGCTCTGCGGACGTCGCGGACGACTGTGGCAGGTCGCGCCAGGGGGGTGGCAAGTGATGATGAGTGCCTCGGCGCAGTATCCACGCATGCTGATCGTCGGGTATGGCGACCTCTCTCCCGGGACCGGCGGCGGCGTCACCATGGCCAGTCTGTGCGAAGGATGGCCGCGAGATCGAATCGCAATCGCTGCCGGAGGTCGAGACCTGGGTGCCTCCGGCTTCGCCGGGCACTACTACAGGCTTGGCGCCTCGGAGGACCGCTGGGTTTGGCCTCTTTCGGTAGTCCCGCGACAGAGCTGGAAAGTGTCAGGTCAGATTACGCCGGGGACAGATGTCGAGCAAGAGAGGGATACTCTGCATCTCCTCGGCGGCGTGACCCCGGATGAGAAGTCGCGTTCCCATGCGGGTCCGGACGGCTACACGCGCCGCATGGTAAATGCTGTACTGGGCTTCGCAGGCGCCAAGGACCTCGTTCATGGTCTTCAACTGTCGCACTCGCTCACGGCATGGGTCGCCGAGTATCAACCCGAGGTTGTCTACTCGTGGGTCAGCACGCTTGGCCTCGCCCGCCTTCTCAACCAACTCGCCGAGGAGACGGACGCACGCCTGGCACTCCACTTCATGGACGACTGGCCATCGGCCGACTATCAGGAAGGAGCGCTGGCTCCCGTCCTGAGGCGGAAGCTGGAACGTGAACTGAGGTCGCTTGTTGACAGAGCAGCCGTGGTGATGGCTATCAGTGACGCAATGTCGCGGGAGTATGCGAGGCGCTATGGACGTGACTTCCTTACATTCCACAATGCGCTGGATCTTGGCGAGTGGGCGGCGACACGCAGAACCTCATGGGAAGCGACTCCACCCATCGAAGTGCTGTACACAGGGAGAATCGGCATCGCAAATGGATCGAGTCTCGTCGACGTGGCACAAGCAGTCGCCAGACCGGCTTTGGGCGGCATCCAGATGCGATTCACGGTTCTGACGCCGGATGTGGCAAACCCTGTCGCGGCCAAGCTCAGGGCCATGCAATGCGTCGAAGTTGTTCCGGCGATTCCCCACGCCCAGATCCCGGCGAGGCTGGCCGAGGCTGACCTGCTCGTGTTGCCGCTTGACTTCGGACACGCCGAGCAGAAGTTCGCCAGATATTCGATGCCCACAAAAGCGGTGGAGTACATGGCCTCTGGCGTACCGACTGTCGTCTATGCACCGGCGGAGCATGCGGTTTCGCAGTACGCTGCCTCCGGAGGCTGGGGCCTGCTCGTGGGCACGAGAGATGTCGGAGCTTTGACCGCGGCTTTTCGCTCGCTCGCGACGGACTCGGCGATGCGTGAGCATTTCGGGCGAAGAGCTGTTGAGCTCGCGAGCGCAAACCACAACGAAGATGTGGTTCGCGAGGCGTTCCGCGCGGCGCTGTACTCCGCTGCCCACTCCGCGCGTTCGGCGTCACCCTTGCGGAGACCGTCAGGCTGAAGGTCGGCTAGGCGGTCTACAGCAGCGCCAAGCGATCGATGACACCCTGGAAATGACGCTCGAGCTCCAGCACTTCGTCGAAGCAACGGCACGCGTTCGAGGAGTAGCGTGCGTAGTCCTGGAAGATGGTATCCAGCGCCTCGCGAATCTCATCGGGCGTGTCGACACAGACGCCGCATTCGTACCGTTCCACGAGATCTCGTGGTCCCGGAAGCCGGCTCGCAACAATAGGAAGACCCGCGTGCAGGTAGTCGGCGAGCTTGCCTGAACTGTAGCCCATCAGCTCCATGTTCCTGTCAGTTCTGCCGTCGCCGCGGAAGCAGGGATTGTACAGGGCCAAACCCACGTCCGCGGAGTCGACAAGCCTGCTGAACTCCTGTGAAGGGAGAGGGTCGAGGCCGACGAGCACCGAACCATGACGAGCCGCACGGATCACTTCTTCCGAGTACCCCATCATCGCATGCTCGCGAGTGACCTTGGACTGCATATAGAGGAGGTAGTCGGGCGGCCAGTCGCGGGCAGCCTCGACGATCTCGCGGCTCATTGCCCAGGGTCGCAAGAAGCCCGAGCACAACGCAACTTGGCGGGAAGGGGCTATGTGGTACTTCGCCCTGAGCAGCCCGCTGGGGGCACGGCGCGCTCCGCCCCGCGGTGCGTTGGGGACGAGAACGATTCTTGCCGGGTCAATCCCGTCTTCCTCGACCAGTGCCGCTGCGCGCCAGGCGTCCTGGATGATGACGAACTCTGCCCTCCGGCTCCACTCGGCCTCCTCTTCCTTGAAGCCTTCCCAGCCGGGGTCAGGAAGATCGTCACGGAACATCAGCTCCAGCGACCAGTACGCGAGCGGGACTCCAAGAGCGGCGGCAAGAGGCCCAGCGGTCGTAAGGCCGCGCCAATCGAGCCCTATGAAGCAGACATACGGCAGCAGTCTATGCCGGCGCCGAAGCTCGGGGACAAAGGCGAAGCTTCTCCACCATCGATGCGGGCCCTCCCTAACGAGCCGTGAGTAGACTCCTCTACCGCGACGCAGCAGCCTGGGATACCGGGCCGGTCCCATCGAGAAGACCGCGGGCTTGTCATCAGTGACGGTCACGCCCGGGTACCTGAGCCGGTCCGCCATGTACTCCGGCGTGCCGCGATAGTAGACTTCGACTTCGTAGCCCCTGTCCGAGAGGATTCGGGTCGCGTCAAGAAGACCGGCGACCGTGGAGAACGCTCCGTACGGGTAGAACAGGGCGACTCGTCCTCGTCTTTCTGATTCAGGTCCCATGTCCCTACGTCTCCCCGTCGCAGCGGCGCGCAGCATGAAAGCCGTCTCGCCGCAGGGCAGCGGGCGTCACGGGTTCCTGCAAGTGGATCGTGCATGGAGGGCGCCGCGCGCGTCGGGACGGAGAGCGGTGCTGCGAGAGCCTACTCGCGCAGTGCTGTGTCTCCATCTTGGCGCCATTGGTGCCCTTCGTGCGCAGGCCGTGCTCTACAGGCCGATGCGAGCGCAGACTATCATCGGACGGCGGGTTCGGGAAGCCGCGGTGACTCGCGCCGCAGGCGACCCACGCCAGCCCAGTTGAGGGCGGCACGTATCGGAAGGAATCGGAGTCTCGCTGGGAGGCCGGCGGCACGACTCGTCGTGGCGCAACCTCAAGCCGGTGCCATCCGTGACCGATAGAGGCAGCGGACCCTGCAGCCGCTGCTTGCTGCGTCCCTGATGCTAACGTAGCATTGGCGCCCGAGACTAGGGAGAACAAATGGCACACGGCGATAGCGCGGGCATGACCATCAGGGACTACTTGAACCTGTTGCGTCGTCATCTCGTGTTGGTACTCTTGATTCCGGTCCTGGCTGCTGTGGGCGCCTACTTCTACTCCAGTTCTCAGGTACAGATGTACGCAGCTTCGGCGTATCTCCTCTACCAGCCAGCCATCAATCCCTTGAGCACCTCTGCGTATGTTGATCCGAACGCGCAGGAGCTGCAGGTTCAGGCCGCCACGGCCGTGATCACGGGGCTCGATGTCGCCAAGCGCGTGGCCTCTGCTCAGGGAGCCCATCGCCTACCGAGCTTCAGTGTGCAGGCCAGTGCGACCGCTCCCGATCAAGCGGGCGCCGGGACCTCATACAGCACGGGCGTCGCCGTAGAGGTCAGCTCGCCGGATCCCCAGGGAGCAGCCAGACTTGCGAATGCCTATGCGACCACGTTCATCTCTTGGCGCGCGGAGACTCAGCGTGCAGCGCTGACCGCCGGTGCGAACGCGGTGGACGATCAGCTCAGACAGTTCATCACGCCACAGCAGAAGGCGTCCAGCGAGTACGTAGTCTTGCAGGAACGCCTTCGGGAACTCGAGCTGCGAGCGGCGACCGCCACCGGCGACTTCGTCGTGGTTGTGCCAGCCACGGTGCCTACATCGCCCTATGAGCCCAATCCGGCACGCTCAGCCGTCATGGCTTTCGGGGTTGGTCTATTCGTGGCAATGGGTGCCGCCTTCCTTCGAGAGAAGCTCGACACCAGGCTCCGCACCTCTAGCGAGGTGGGCGAACTTCTCGGTCTTCCGGTCGTTGGCAGAATCCCCATGATCGAGGACGGGGCTCTCGCGGGGGGGCATCTGGTGATTGTAGACCACCGCGATAGTCATTTCGCGGATGCTTTCCGCCTGCTGGTCACAAACCTCGAGTTCGCCAGCATGGGAGGTGAGCGCCGCGTGCTGATGTTCACGAGCGCACTTCAGGGGGAGGGGAAGAGTGTCTCGATCGCCAACCTGGCAGCATCACTGGCTCTGGCTGGTCATCGCGTGTTGCTTGTCGACGCCGACCTACGTCGGCCCCAGCTACACCGGCTCTTTGGCTTGCGCAACGTAACCGGGGTCTCGTCAATCATTGCGGGGAAGGCCGCGCCGGATGACGCGATGCAGGTCTTCGAGCCGGCTGGACAGGCAGCGGCGAGAATCCGCACAGGCGCCACGAAGGTGGCAGCGGGCAAAGAGGGGTCGCAATCGAGCCTCTGGGTCTTGACCGCTGGGCCGCTGCCTCCGAATCCCGGCGAGATGGTCACATCACAACGATTCGCTGCGCTGATGGAGCGCTTGAGGTCGATGCCGTACGACTATATCTTCGTCGATTCCCCTGCTTTCCTCGCCGTCGGCGATTCGGCGGCCTTGGCGGGCTTCGCGGACGCCCTCGTGCCCCTTGTGAATCTCAGAATGTCGAGACGCCCGATTCTCGAGGAGTTCAGGGATCGTCTCGGCTCAGTGCCGGTACTCAAGCTTGGGGTCATCATCGTAGGGGAGAAGGCTGTGGGAGCGAGGTACTACCGGTACTACGAATCCGGAAGCCCCGTGTAGCGCGGGAAGGACCACCGGGGGGGTACAGCCGCCTTGCACCCGAGCTGTGCGGTCTCGTTCCTCCGAAACCAGCTCCAGCGTGTGGGGATTGGACTGTTGAGGCCAGACAACCTGGAGCCGCACGAGCCCGGCGCAGTAGTCGACGATGCTCCAGGTGGGCGCCATCGTCACGACTTCAGATGCTCGCGCAGCGCGTAGAGGCTCCGGCGGCGTCCGGCAGCGAAGTCCACCAGCCTGGCGGGAGCGTAGGTCAGCAGGTAGTAGAACAGGCGAGGGGGAGCGTGGAAGAACTCCGCGACCTCCTGACGCGCTTCCCGCCTTCTGCCCCCGGCCAGCAGATTGCGCACCTTGCGAGCACGATGATCGTCCATGGCAGCCTCGTAGCCCTCGCGGTGGAGCCTCAGGTACTCCTCATGCGCCCCCCAGACGCGGCCGATGATCTTGAGCGCAGTCTCGGCCTTCGCAAGGCCGTCGGCATTGGTCAGGCGAGCGCCGCGATGGTAGCGCTCTACCGCCGTTGCGCAATCGATGAACCCTGCCAGGCCGTGACGGGCGAGTCGCGCGTAGCACTCGACATCCTCGTAGATCGGCACGTCCTCGGAGAAGTGAAGCGCGTCCCCAGCGGCCTCTCTGCTGACGATGACAGTCCCGGTCCACACACACCACGTGTGAACAAACGCCTCGTGGAGCCGTCCGACGTGCAGATTGAATCTCGGCGCGGCCGCAGGCAGCCCCCGTATCGTGGCAGAAGGCACCCCGTCGCCGAGGATGGCATCCCACTTGCGAACACTCGCGCGTTCCCAAAGCGTCAATCCGCCACCAGGCCGCTCGCCCGAGGGCGTGCGGTAATCGTAGTCGCTGAAGAGGTAGAGGATGTCAGGGACTGCTCCGAAACAGCTCGCTGCAGCGCCATCTTCCGCGGCAGCCACTCGTCATCGGAGTCGAGAAAGGCCACGAGATCACACGAAGCGGCCCTTACACCGTCATTGCGCGCCGCACGGGCCCCAAGGTGCGGCGTGCGCAGGTAGCGCACCTGCGCGCCGAAGGATCGTGCCACAGCCTCCGTTTCGTCCGTGGACCCGTCGTCAACAACGATGAAGATGAAGGTCATGGGCCCACGCCTGTGAATGGGCGCGCATCGCAGCGATGGCGACCAGGGCTGGAGGAGAAGGCCTCGGCCACTCCGCTGGCGACCGGCTGGGCGACCCGCGGCACCAATCGAGCGTTGAAGTACCTACCGAGACGACTGCAGGTCGGCTCGCCGCCTCTTCAGACGATCGCGCTCGCGGCGCAGCCAGCGCGCGACGTGGCGCGCAGGTCCGAGGCGGAAGCGTAGTAGGGCGATGAGAGGGCGGCCGGACCAGCGGCCGAGACCTACGTAGGCGCGCCGCAGCGTCACTACATCGGGGTGCCAGCGGCGCTCCCAGGCCGACGCGCCCACCCAGTTCAGACGCAGAATCCCCGGGTCCTGGCAACAGCGTTCCACGGTATGGGAGACAAGTAGCAGCCCCGGGGCCACGCGAGAGTACGATTCGTCGTAGGCGATCTTGAGGGCGGTGTACTCGCTGCCCGTCCGCACGCACAACTCCGAGGCGATACAGCGGCCCTCGGCGTAGAGGGCATTGATTTCGCAGCGATCTCCGGCGGCGTGGAGCCGACTGAGGGCGTCGAAGAAGTCCGTGCACTTGGGGCGCAGCCGAATCGAGCTGCCCTGGGCTCCCTTCCAGCCGGAGGCCTCCAGGTCGAGGAAGGTCTCGAACTCGGCGCCGAGTTCGGTGTCTGACGCGGCAGTCACGAAGCGTGCGCCTGGGAGGGAGTCGAGCCTCTGCCGCGACTTCCGAAGGCTAGTGCGCGACTTCTTGGAGAGCCCCGGGACCAGCTCGTCGAGCGGCTTGCTGCAGTCGACGACGTGCATCCCCTCTGCCGTATCGACGCAGTGCCGACCGTGATCGAGGTGCCGCAGGCCGTCCCACAGACGTGAGTCCTCGGGGAGGGGCCCAAGGTAGAATAGCCGGTGACCCTCGGGCTCGCGTAGAAGGTGGTGGACGAGGGCCGGTATGAGCTCACGCCGTGCTTCGTCCTCCGGGCACAGGACATCGCAAACCACCGAATGGGGCATGTGGGGCAGGCGCCACACTCGAAGAGCGAGTCCGAGCCTCCGGTACACCTTGGTTTCCAAGAGACAGATGGCCCGCACCCTTTGACCGTCCGTGAGGGCGAGACAGCGGAGCTTGTCGGGCGCCTCCATCAGGTGGTCGACGAAAGCCAGTTGAACGTCGTAGGCATGGAAGGACGTTCGCAGCGTCATCTCGGCGTACAGGCCCTGCCAATCGGCTTGCAGCATCTCCAGCCCCGTCCGGCCTCGATACTCAAGAATTTGCCAGGCTGGCGCGGCCGCGTCCATCCCCCCGGTCTTCTCCAAGCGTCGCAGGGGCCCCTGTGTCGTCACGCACCGACCACTGCCATCTCCGCGTGGGCCTTTCAGGCCCGAGTGACCGTTCTCCACATCCTGCCGCACGCGGCAAAGCTGTCCGCTCATGCGCCACACGACCCTTCTGCCGTGATAGAGGGCGGCAAGCCACGACAAGCCGCCACCATCTTCAGACTGTCGAGTCTGGTATCGGCAAGCGGCTTTCAGGGCTTGAGCCAGCGCGCGGGATCGCCAGGAGTCGAACCTTGGGATTGTGGCTTTGCACACCACTGCCTTACCGCTTGGCTACGCCGCCGTGACACGGAGCACCCGCACAAGGGATGATGCATCAGACCCACCTGCGGCAGGTCTCGCAGAGCCATGCGAAGCCCTTTCAGAACGGTAGACACTTTGTCCAGCCAGACGACGCCTTCGCGGGGGACGCAGAGCGGGCTCTTCCTGGGCGAAGAGGTTTGGGCCTCTGAGACCGCCTGCTGCCCCAGTGCCACGCGCTCGACAACGTCGCCGCGATCCACACGGTGATGAGCGCCCCGGCCACGCGAGCCTCGTGACGACGAGCGCATACGTCCACGCACAGCCACATGACGACGGCGGGACGTGCCTCGCGACGGTGTGGCACAGAGGCACACGCGTGTCGATCACCGGCGAACGTTGACCGTGACCCGCTTGCTCAAGTAGGTGGCCGTGCCAGCCCTGTACGAAGCGACGAAGGTCCACTTGCCCGCCTTGGTGGCCTTCACCGTGGTCTTGAAGGCGCCAGCGTTGCTTATCGTCATGTGCTTGAGATCAGTCAGACTTGCGCCGCTCTTGCGGTAGAGGACCACCGTCGTGTCGGGTGACTGGTAAGCGGAGACGGTACCCTTCAGCGCGACCTTCATGCCGACCTTCACCGACTGCGGCGACGCCTTCAGAGTGAGTGAGGGCGGCGTTGACGTGGGAGTGGGGGTCGGCGTGGGAGTCGGAGTTGCCGTGACCAAGCCCGCCTCACAGGCGACCGTCCCGAGCAGGACCTTGGCGGCGCCAACGTAGTACGGCCAGACGAAGTGGGAGACCGTGTCTTCAGGGGTGTGCCAGCGTGGATCGAACTGGTCAAAGTCCTGCACTACCAGGATCGCCGGATAACCGACCTGCCAGAAAGACGCGTGGTCGCCTTTGCTCTTGCCGTCGGCGAAGAGGGTGGGTTTCACGCCGGTGACCGAGTAGGTGCTCGCCACGTCGATGACCAGCTGCGCGATCGCCTGATCGGCGGGCTCGCCCACCACTCCCGGCTCCCTCGTGTGCAGGCCCAGCACGCCGCTCCCGGCGTTGTAGGCGAGCATGTCCGGTGCGAGCATGGCGACGACGGTCTCGCCGGCCGCTTTCGCCTTGTCGGCGTAGTAGTTGGAACCCTGGTAACCGACTTCCTCGCCGTCGAAGAACACGAATCTGATGGTGCGGTCGAACTGCTGATGGGCGAACACCTTGGCCATGTAGAGCGCTGCCGCGACGCCCGAGGCGTTGTCGTCGGCCCCCGGCGCCAGGGTCGCACTCAGCGCCCCGGACGTGCTGTCCAGATGGGGACCGACAATGACGATCTCGTTCGGGTGCCTGGTCCCCGCGATCTCGCCGACGACGTTGCGGTAGGCGACGCCGTCGCTCGCGAAGGACTGATAACCAACCGAGGTGAGGCCGTAGGACAGCAGGTGCTCGTAGACGTACTGCTCGGCCATGTCGGCGGGAGTTCCCGACAACGAGGACCTCGTCAGGATCGTGAACGGCGAGCCGCCAATGAGCGGACTTGTCTCGCCTGAGAGATCGTCGACGGCCGGCTCGAGCTTGCTGCGATTGACGCTGTCGATCCACGATGCCACCACGGGGTCTCGGGCGAGCTCGCTGCCGGTTGCCCGTGCCGAGGCATAGGCAGCCGCAACGCAAAGAACGAGAGCCAGCACGAGCGCTGCCCCTATCGAAGTGATGTGGCGACGATGACGCAACGGTTCCCTCCCTTCGCGAAACGATGCCAAGTGTCGTCCGGCTATTGTAGTCGAACGGCCATCACCCTGCGCCGTCCAGTCAAACGCCCGCCCGATTGCGCAGGCAGTGGGGTGACCAAAGAGCCGATCCGCCACCATGCCGCTCGCCCGAGGGCGTGCGGTAATCGTAGTCGCTGAAGAGGTAGAGGATGTCAGGGACTGCTCCGAAACAGCTCGCTGCAGCGCCATCTTCCGCGGCAGCCACTCGTCATCGGAGTCGAGGAAGGCCACGAGATCACACGAACTGGCCCTTACATGCGGCGCTTCACGAGCGCTGCAATCTCGTTCGGACACTCGGCCGGGTGTGCTGATCAGTAGGCACCGGCAGTGGCCGACAGAGGGGGAAAAACAGACTGATCAAGCTCGCCAGCATCCGCGGGGGGGCTGACGAGGCTCAGGCGGGATGGCCGTGCTTGCCCGCGACTCAAGTGGACGACGCCCAGGCGCAGCAGGGGACCGTTGGATGTCTGATGGTCGTGCCGGTCCCTGGCTGTCGACTGGCAGTGACGTCAGAAGGCCAGCCACTCGTTCAGCAGCTCGTACTCAGCTCCGCGCATGCCCCGCTTCATTTGCCCGAGTGTAGCGAGGCGCGTGCCGCCGAGGTCGACCCACTGGCGCCCCCGGCGCTTCAGGTCAAGGGCGATGCGCCAGTAGAGGAAGTTCCCCGCGTTCACCCCCCGGCCCTCCGCCCCGGTCCAGCCAATGTAGTACTCGGCTCCGTGGCCGAATCGATACACCATCATGCCGCCGACAGCTTCGTCTCCGAGTCGAGCCTGGAAGACGAGGAGATTATCGGGCGCCGCCTGATAGAGCGCCCTCAGGAAGATCGGCTGCGGTCCCACGAAGTCTTTCTCCTTCATGTTCTCGACGTGGCGGTCGATGATCCACTCGACGTCCTCCGGCGCGTGGCCTTCTCGCAGAGTGAGTCCGGCGCGTTCTGCAGACTTCAGCCGATTACGCCACTTGGTAGTCAGGTTCTTCCGCAGCTGCTCTTCATCCAGGCGCAGATCCACACGGGCAGAACGCCAGCCAGGAAGGTGGCGATCCCGAAAACCGAGCCCGCTCAGCAGCTGGAAGTGGCGGGGGTCGGCCGTCAGCGCCGGCGCCAGGACGAGCACGCCGCGGAGATGCCTCCAGCGGTTCCTCAGGGCACGGTACACATCTCTGACCGCAGCGTCTCCGGGATCGGGGCCGAGGAACAGCGGTCCTCGATTGACGCGAGACGCCCAGCGGATGCCCGCCACCGCTTTGTCGAGCAGCTGACAGATCGCCACGGGTTCACCGTAGCGTTCGAAGACCAGTCGTCGCGCCCGCCAGCCCTCTACGGCCTGCTTGGCCTCGCCATAGGCCCAGGATTGCACCATGTGCGGTTCGTCCAGCCGCGAGAAGAGCGCGTGCCACTCAGCCGCATCAGTC
>Ga0315287_10003637_pt1 | contig 14893 bp, 12 predicted proteins | sample YL17G11_0_MG_FD_205037 | JGI IMG/M metagenome (GOLD analysis project Ga0315287, IMG submission 205037) | Sediment microbial communities from Yellowstone Lake, YNP, Wyoming, USA - YL17G11_0 | ecosystem: Environmental > Aquatic > Freshwater > Lake > Sediment | place: USA: Wyoming | collected... | reverse complement strand
GCCCGATTCCGTCTCGCTGCGGGGGTGAGTTTCGGCTGCGCGCGGAATGGCGCCCGTGCCCAACGCTCTGGCGACTTCGAGGCTGCGCCCGTCGCCGAGGATCACGGCGCGATCGATCACCGCGGCCAGCTCGCGCACGTTGCCGGGCCACGGATAGGCGACGAGCAGGTCCATGTCCTCGGGCTGGGGAATGCGCGGCGGCGTTCCGAATCGCGTCGCCGCGCGCAGTGAAAAGTGGGTGGCCAGCGCAGGAACGTCCTCGGGACGCTCGCGCAGCGGTGGAAGTTGGATCGGAAAGACGGCGATGCGATACCAGAGGTCCTCGCGGAACCCGCCTTCGCCGACCATCGCCTGCAGATCGCGGTGCGTCGCGGCGACGATGCGCACATCGACATGTAGCGGGCGCTGGCCGCCCACGCGTTCGAAGCTGCCGTCTTGCAGGATGCGCAGAAGACGCACCTGCGCTTGCAGCGGCAGCTCGCCGATCTCGTCGAGGAACAATGTCCCGCCGTCGGCGCGTTCGAACCATCCCTTGCGCTGCACCGCGGCGCCGGTGAACGAGCCGCGCTCGTGGCCGAAGAGTTCGGAGTCGATCAAGCCCGCCGGGATCGCGCCGCAGTTGACGCGCAGGAACGGCCCGCTCGCGCGCCGCGATCGCATGTGGATCGCGCGCGCAACGACCTCCTTGCCCGAACCGGTCTCACCGAGGATCAGCACCGGCACATCCGACGGTGCGACCAGGTTCACGCGCTCCATCGCCGGACGGAATCCAGCTTCGGCGCCGACGATCGTCTCCTGCAGATCCTGTCGTCCGAGGCGCGACAGCAACGAGGCGCGATCGGCCTCGGCTGCTGCCTGCTGCGTGGTGAGCGCACGCACGCGGCGGTCGTTTTCGAGCGCCACGCTGAACGGATCGAGCAGCGCTTGCACGACGGCAACGTGCTCCGCGTCGAATCGACGCGGACCCTCCGCCGCCAGGATCAGGATGCCGACGGCGCCCTCTTCGCCACCGAGCGGGCCTGCGATCACGTCGCCCTCGATACCCTCGGGCAGCAGACCCGGCAGCCGCTCCGCGAGTGCGTGCGCGGAGAGGTGCACGACCTTGGCTCCGTGTGACCACGCGACGATCGATTCGAGTTGGGGCGCCTCGACTTCCGTGCGCACTGCGTGCGGCACTGCGCCCGACCGACACGCCGCAGCGGCAACGGTCTCGATGCAGCGGAGACCCCCTTCGATGCGGCGCACCAGCACGAGGTCGAGGGGCAGTCGTTGTGCCAGCAACGGCGCGACGCGGGCGAGCGACTCCTCGATCTCGATGTGCCGGCAACCCTCGCGCCACACATCGAGAAGGAGCATTGCGAATCGTTCCATCACGAAATCCTAATCCGTCTCATTTGCTCGGATGCCACAATATAAACCGGTCTCTCGTCATTTTCACCGGCAATTTTCCGACATATATAACGGATCTTCGACAAGACTCTTCGAGAGCGCTCTACAGCCCTGGCACATCCGTTGCTAAAGCCACGGCCTCCCGCAACTGGAAGCGGCGGGACCATGGGGGAGCTGGGATGTCGCGAAAGGCTGGGTTCGGAATCGCGGTTGCGCTGGCGGCCACACTCGGAGCAAACGCGAACGCCGCGGAGACGAGCAACGCCGAGTTGCTCGAGCGCGTCAAGAAGCTCGAAGACCAATCGGTGTACGTGAAAGACCTCGAACAGGAGGTCCAGCTCCTCAAGCGACAGCTCGAAGTGAAGGACGAGGCCGAAGCGAGCAAGGGGCCGGCGCCGGTGATCGGCGCGGGACCGGACGGCTTCTTCCTGCAATCCGCGGACAAGAACTTCGTGATCAAGTTCCGCGGCTACACGCAGCTCGACAGCCGCTTCTTCGTCGGCGACAGCAACAAGGGAAACACCGACACATTCATCTTCCGGCGCGTACGGCCCATCGTCGAAGGCACGGTCGGCGGCTGGGCGGACTTCAAGATCATGCCGGACTTCGCGAACAGCCAGCTCGTCCTCCAGGACGCGTACACGAACCTGCGCCCGTTCGGTCCCATCGCGCAACTCCAGATCGGCAAGTACAAGGCGCCCTTCGGCCTCGAACGCTTGCAGTCGGCAACTGCGCTGACATTCATCGAGCGCGGGCTTCCGACCAATCTGGTTCCGAACCGCGATCTCGGCTTCCAGCTGTGGGGCGAAGTAGGCGGTGGCCTGCTCACCTACCAGCTCGCGGTGATGAACGGCGTGACCGACGGCGGCTCGGCTGACAGCGACAACAACGACGGCAAGGACATCATTGCGCGGGTGTTCGCACATCCGTTCGTGGACACCACGGTCGAGCCGCTGCAAGGGCTCGGTCTCGGCGTCGCAGCGACCTGGGGCCACGAGACGGGAACCCCTTCCAACTACAAGACCTCTGGCCAGCAAACCTTCTTTTCATGGGCAAACGGCACGTCGCTCGACAACGATCGCCTCCGCATCTCGCCGCAGGCCTACTGGTACTGGGGACCCTTCGGCCTGCTGGGCGAGTATGTCTTCACTTCGACCGACGTCGAGCGCCCCGGCGCCGTTGGCACGGTCTCCGCTGGCCCCGATGCCAATTCGTGGCAGCTCGCCGCGTCGTATGTACTCACTGGTGAGAATGCGTCCTATCGCGGTGTCACGCCGCGCGAGAACTTCGCTCCGTCGAAGGGCACCTGGGGTGCTTTCGAACTCGCCGCTCGCTACGACGAACTATCGATCGACCAGGAGGCCTTCGACAAGGGCTTTGCCAATCCGAATGCGTCGGCGCAGCAAGCGCAGGGCGCCACGCTCGGCGTCAATTGGTACATGAATCGCTTCCTCAAGTTCGTCGTGAATTACGAGCACACCTGGTTCGACGGCGGCGCGCCGAACGGCGGGGACCGCGACGCCGAGGATCTGATCAGCACGCGCTTCCAGTTGAACTACTAGGACCCGAGAGGAGATTCATTCGATGCGTTCCAGGCGATTATCGCTGCTGCTGCCGAGCCTCGCCTTCATCCTCGCGATCAGCGGAGCAACCGCGCGCGCCGACAAGACGCTGCTCAACGTCTCCTACGACCCGACACGGGAACTGTACGACGAGTACAACGCGCTGTTCGCGAAGCACTGGGAGGCGACGAAGGGCGAGAAGGTCGAGATCCAGCAGTCGCACGGTGGCTCGGGCAAGCAGGCGCGAGCCGTGATCGACGGCCTCGAAGCAGACGTCGTCACGCTGGCGCTGGCCGGTGACGTCAACGCGCTCTTCGAAAAAGGCAACCTGATCCCGAAGGCGTGGCAGAAGCGGCTGCCGAACAACAGCTGCCCCTACACTTCCACGATCGTGCTGCTCGTGCGCAAGGGCAACCCGAAGGGCATCCACGACTGGGAAGATCTCGCGAAACCCGGCATCGGGGTGATCACGCCGAATCCGAAGACGTCCGGCGGCGCGCGCTGGAACTTCCTCGCCGCCTGGGGCTACGCCCAGGACAAGTGGAACGGCGATGAGGCCAAAGCGCGCGAGCTGCTGCGCGACATCTACAAGAACGCCCTGGTGCTGGACGCGGGCGCACGTGGTGCGACCACCACGTTCGTCGAGCGCGGCATCGGCGACGTGCTGATCGCGTGGGAGAACGAGGCGCTGCTTGCAGTCGAGACCCTCGGCCCGGGTGAATACGAGATCGTCGTGCCGTCCGAAAGCATTCTCGCCGAACCCCCCGTTGCCGTCGTCGACACGGTGGCGCGACGCAAGGGAACGACCGAAGTGGCGGAAGCCTACCTCCAGTACCTCTACTCACCCGAGGCGCAGGAAGTGATCGGCAAGCGACACTACCGCCCAAGCGACCCGGCGGTCGCCGAGAAGTACGCGGCGAAATTCCCGAAGCTGAAGCTCTTCACGATCGAGGAGAAGTTCGGCGGCTGGAAGGACGCGCAGGCGCGCTTCTTCGCCGAGGGCGGCGTTTTCGACCAGATCTACCAGCCGGGCAAATGAGCGCTCGGCTGATGGGCCTGCTGCGAACCAGACGATCGGTGTTGCCGGGCTTCGGCCTGACGCTCGGCTTCACCGTCATCTACCTGAGCCTGCTGATCCTGATTCCGCTGGCGGGACTCTTCGTGAAATCGGCATCGCTGACCGGCGCCGAGTTCCTCGCTGCCGTGGGCTCACCGCGTGCGCTTGCCGCGTACCGCCTCTCGTTCGGCGCTTCCTTCGCGGCGGCGGCGACGAACGCGGGCTTCGGGCTGCTCGTGGCGTGGGTGTTGGTCCGCTACCGCTTTCCCGGTCGCGGCGTCGTCGACGCGCTGGTCGATCTGCCGTTCGCGCTGCCGACCGCGGTGGCGGGCATCACGCTCACGACGCTGCTCGCAAAGAACGGTTGGCTCGGCCGCTACCTCGAACCGCTCGGCATCTCGGTCGCGTACACGCCGCTCGGCATCACGGTGGCGCTCGTCTTCATCGGGTTGCCGTTCGTCGTGCGCACCGTGCAGCCGGTGCTGCAAGACCTCGAACCCGAACTCGAGGAAGCGGCGGCAAGTCTCGGCGCGAATCGCTTCGAGACCTTTCGCCGCGTGCTGTTCCCGACGCTGTGGCCCGCGCTCGTCACCGGCTTCGCGCTCGCCTTCGCGCGCTCGCTCGGCGAGTACGGCTCGGTCGTCTTCATCTCGGGCAACATGCCGATGAAGACGGAGATCGCGCCACTGCTGATCGTCACGCAGCTCGAGCAGTACGAGTACGGGGCCGCCACCGCGATCGCCGCGGTACTGCTCGTGCTCTCCTTCGTTCTGCTGCTCGGAATCAACGCGTTCCAGCGCTACGGAACGCGGCGGCTCGCGGGCGCGGGGACGTCGTCATGACGAGCGCACCCGCGCAACCGGACTGGACGCTCGCCCCGGCGACGCCGCCGCGCGCAACGAGTGCGATCACCGACCCGCCGTGGGTACGTGTGCTGCTGATCGGCGTCGCGTTGGCGTTTCTCGGGCTCTTTCTTGTGCTGCCGCTCGTCACCGTCTTCGCGCAGGCGTTCTCGAAGGGCATCGGCGTCTACGTCGACGCGATCACGGATCCGATGGCGCTCGCCGCGATGCGTCTCACGCTGCTGGTCGCTGCAGTCTCCGTCCCGATCAATGCGGTCTTCGGGATCGCGGCCGCGTGGGCGATCGCGAAGTTCGAGTTCCGCGGCAAGTCGCTGCTGATCGCCTTGATCGATCTTCCCTTCGCGGTCTCACCGGTGGTGTCTGGTTTGATCTTCGTGCTGCTCTTCGGCGCGCAGGGGCTCGTCGGTCCATGGCTGATCGAGCATGGCGTGCGGATCATCTTTGCGGTGCCGGGGATCCTGCTGGCGACGACCTTCATCACATTTCCGTTCGTCGCGCGCGAGCTGATTCCGCTGATGCAGGAGCAGGGGACCGACGAGGAGGAGGCCGCGGTATCGCTTGGCGCGAGTGGCTTCCAGGTCTTTCGGCGCGTGACACTTCCGAACGTGAGCCTCGGATTGCTCTACGGAATCGTGCTTCTGAACGCGCGCGCGATGGGAGAATTCGGCGCGGTCTCGGTGGTGTCGGGTCACATCCGCGGGCAGACCAACACGATGCCGCTTCACGTCGAGATTCTCTACAACGAGTACCAGGGTGCAGCCGCCTTCGCAGTCGCCTCGCTGCTCGCGTTGCTCGCGGTGGTGACGCTGATCGTCAAGCGCGGCCTCGAATGGCGGATGGGACGCGCGTCGCGCGCGATCTGATTGGAGCACCGATGAGCATCGAAGCACACAGCATCACCAAGAGCTTCGGCACGTTCGAGGCGCTGCGCTCGGTGAACCTCGACGTGAAGGAAGGCGAGCTGGTCGCGTTGCTCGGACCGTCGGGGTCGGGCAAGACGACGCTCCTGCGCATCATCGCCGGACTCGAGTTCGCAGACGCGGGCAACGTGCTCTTCGACGGCGAGGACGCGACGGAACGCAGCGCGCGCGATCGACGCGTCGGCTTCGTCTTTCAGCACTACGCGCTGTTCCGCCACATGAGCGTCTTCGAGAACGTCGCGTTCGGGCTGCGCGTGCGACCGCGGCGCGACCGCCCCGCCAAGCGCGAGATCGACGAGCGCGTCCACGAGCTGCTGCGACTCGTGCAGCTCGACGGGATGTCGCAGCGGTTGCCGTCGCAGCTCTCGGGCGGCCAGCGCCAGCGCGTCGCGCTGGCGCGCGCGCTCGCCGTGCGGCCGCGCGTGCTGCTGCTCGACGAACCGTTCGGCGCGCTCGACTCGCGCGTACGCAAGGACCTGCGACGCTGGCTGCGGGAGCTCCACGACGAGCTGCACATCACCAGCGTCTTCGTGACGCACGATCAGGAAGAGGCGCTCGAGCTGGCTGACCGCGTGGTCGTGATGAACCAGGGGCGCATCGAACAGGTCGGCACGCCCGAACAGGTCTATCACGAGCCCGCGACGCGCTTCGTCTACGAGTTCCTCGGCGATGTGAACATCTTCCGCGAGCGCAGCGAGGACCCGCGCCACGGCGGAATCTACGTGCGACCGCATTGCGTGGACATCACGCGGCAGCCCGGCGGCGCGGGCACGATGTCCGCACGCGTACAGCGCGTCCACGTCGCGGGGCCGACCGTGAAGGTCGAGCTGGTGACGGATATCGGAGACCTCGTACAGGCAGAGATCTCCCAGCAACAGCAACGCCACCTCGTTCTTGCCCGCGAGGACCAGGTGTTCGTGCGTCCGGTGGAGTCGCGCGCATTCGACGAGGACTACTCGATCTAGCTCCGATCTGGAGCCCCACCACCCCAACAAGTTGACAACCGCAATAAGTTGACGCCCGGCACGGGGGCACTGACGCCCGCCCCCCCTTGCGGAGGCACCCGTTGCGGACGTATCTGCGCGTGGAAGGACTTCGCCCCCCGTCGAGCAGGAGATCCGGATGACGAGCTCCGACGGCAGCCTCTCGCTGCGTGACGCGCGCGCGCGCTATTTCCGCGACAACGCGTTCGGCGACGACGGCGGCTACGCGAAGAAATGGGTGCAGTTGCAGCTCGGCCCGCTGCCCTTCGCGTTTCCGAACTCGGCTGCGCGCGTCCGCGCGGTCAAGTATCACGATCTACATCACGTCGTGACGGGCTACGCGACCAACGTCGTGGGGGAAGCCGAGATCGGCGCCTGGGAGATCGGCAGCGGCTGCGCAGGCTTCGTCGCGGCCTGGATCCTGAATCTCTACGCGATGGTGCTCGGCTTCCTGGCGGGTCATCCCGGTGCGGTTTGGCGCGCGTTCCTGCGCGGGCGTCGCACGCGCAATCTCTATCGCGTCGACTACGACGACGCGTTGCTCGATGCGCCGCTCACGGAAATGCGCGCCCGGCTCGGACTCGATCCGCAAACCGCGCCCGAGTCAGCGACTCTCGCGGAGTGCGCTGCCTTGGCCGGCTGGAGCGCCGTCGCGATCGCGCTGGCGCTCGCGACCATGGCGCTGCTGTGCGCTCCGCTGGTCTTCGCGATTCGTGCACTGCTCTGATTCGACGGGAGCCGCGATACCGTCCGTCCCATGCACTTCGCGAGCTTCGACTTCGGGGATCCCCTCTTCGATTGCTTCGGCCTGCGCGTCTCGGGGCAGCTGGTCACGACCGAGAATCTCTACGGCATCGATCCCGATCTTGTGCGCATCGAGCGCGAGGATCGCCGCGTGCGCATCGCCGCGAGCGGTCTGCGCTGCGCGGGCGGCCAGCAGCGCGCCGCGGGTTCGCTGACACTCGAAGTGGAGGACACCGGCAGCGATCGCCTGCGCATGCGCGTGTCCGCCACCGCGGCGGCGACGATCCGTTGCGCGAAGCTGCTGCTGCGCGATCTCGATCCCGCGCTCGCCACCTCGACCGACGGCGCGCGCTTCACGCCGGTCGGCGATCAGGGCGAGCTGTTCTCCTACCCGATGCGGCTGCCGACGCCGCTGCTCTGGCTGCGCGCCGGCGACACGCTCTTCGCGTTGCGCGCCGAGGATCCGCGCGTGCGCGAAAAGCGCTTCGCACTCTACCGCGAACGCGTCGGCGATCTCGCGGGACGTGGCGCGGCAGAGCTGATCCACGAGCAAGAGGCGCCGCGCTTCTCGACCACGATCGAGACACCCGATTTCGTCGTCGATCGGGGCGGCAATGCGCGCGCCAGCGAAGCCGAGCACGTCGCCTTCGTGGAGCGCGCCTTCGGGCTGCAACCCTTTGCCGAGCGCAGCGACGTGCCGGCGTGGGCGCGCGATCTCTCGTTGGTCGTGGTGCTGCACGGCATGCACTGGAGCGGTCGCGTCTTCCTCGACTATGCGGCGATGCTCGAAGTGCTGCGCTTCGTCGCGGCGCGCATCGATCCGCGACGCGTGCTCGCGTATCTGCCCGGCTGGGAAGGTCGCTACTACTGGCAGTACGGTGAGTACCGGGCCGAGCCGAGACTCGGCGGCGACGCGGGCTTCGCGAAGCTCTGCGACGGCGCGCGCGCACTCGGCATCCGCTTGATGCCGATGTTCGGCGCCAACTGCGTGAATGCCTGGCTGCCGCGCTTTCGCGATCTCGACGCGAGCTCCTACCTGAAAAGCGCCACCGGCAATCGCTTCCACGGCAACACCCCGGACTGGGATCTGTCGCGTGCTCACGACACCGGCTGGCAGGCATGGCTGAACCCGGGGCATCCGGGTTGGCGCGACGCGCTGGCTGGGCAGATCGAAGGGCTCGCGACGCGCTTCGGTTTCGACGCGGTCTTCCTCGACACCACCGAGGTCTGGACCAACGATCCCGATCACGCGGTCGCCGACGGCTACCGCGCGCTCGCACAACGGCTGCACGCGGCGATTCCGAACCTGCTGCTCGCCGGCGAGTACGACTACGACGCGCTGCTCGGTTGCTTCGGGCTGTTCCAACGCGCTTGGTGGACGCAGGCTCCCGGGTTCACGCAGCGCTACGTGCGCCGCTTCGCGCATCTGTGCGAAGGCGAGCCCGAAGGCCGCACGGGCGTGCACGAGTTCGGCGTGTGGAAGCCGGGAACCATCGCCGCCGCGCCGGGACTGCTGGCGACGATCGCGTTCCAGGATCGCACGCTCGAGCGATCGGGCGTGGCGATCGAAACGGCGATCGCTCAGGTCGCGGGTCGCCTCGAGTGACCCAACGCCGTGAGCAGCGATCCGAACACGACGAGCGCCGCGCCGACCCAGCTCGCGACAGAGAGATGCTCGGTCGCGAACTGCTCCGGAGCAAGGCGCGTCACCATGCTCGCGCAGGCCAGCGTCGCGAGCGGCGTCAGCGCGAGCACGGCCGAGACGCGCGACGCCTCCAGGTGCTCGAGCGCAGCCGCGAACGCGCCATAGGCGACGAGCGTATTCGCGGCGCAGAACACCAACACGCCCCACGACCACGGCGACAACGACGCGAGCCTCGCCGGCTGCGCGAACGGCGCGAAGCAGATCGCGCAGCCCGCGAAGATGCACAGCATCACGCCCTGTGACGACAGCGATTGCAGCAGCTGCTTCTGCGCGAGGCCGTAGATCGCCCAGGTCAGCGCGGCGAATCCGATCCATGCGACGCCCGCGAGATAGACGTCGATCTCACGTCCCAGCGCGGCGAGTTGGGACGCGAAGAAGGCGCCGATTCCGATCACCAGCACCGCGAAGCCGAGCCATTGCGCGGGCGCGAAGCGCTCGCGGAATACCACGAGACCGCCGAGCGCGAGCAGCAGCGGCCCGAGCTGGATCAGCACCTGCGCGTTGGCGGGCGAGGTGTGGTCGAGGCCGAGCAGGAACGCGATGTAGTTCGCGGCGAGCCCGAGCGTCGCAACGAGTAGCAGGCACACGCCGCTGCGCGGCAAGCGATGCGGCGCGGGCAGTCGGCCGGTCGCCGCGAGCAGCGCCGCGAGTACCAATGCCGAGCTCGCGAAGCGGAAGCCGGTGAGTGTCGCGACATCGAGATCGCGCAGCGCGCGGCGCAGCACCAGCGGCAGCACGCCCCAGAGCAGCATCGTCGTCGAAGCGAGTGCGAAGCCAAGCGCGCGGCGGCCAGAGGGTCGGTGCAGTGCCATCGGCGGCGGAACGTAGCGGCAGCGTCAAGTCTGGCCGTCGGCGGGTCGATGCCCAGCGAGGAGCGCGCCCGCCACGTGAACCCCTACTTCATCCTGCCGCTGACTTCCGCCCTCGCCTGCCTGGTCTTCGGCGTGCTGATCCTCGCGCGCGACCCGGAATCATCGCCGCACCGCTGCGCCGCCGCACTGCTATTCGGTGGAGCCTGGTGGGGCGTCTGCGAGGCACTGTGGACGCTGGCGCCGGACGCAGCGACCGCGCTCGTGTTGCTGCGGATCTCGGCGCCGGGCTGGATCGCGGTCGGACCCGTGTGCATGCACTTGTTTCTCGCGACCGAAAGGCGCAGCGCGCATCCGCTGCGCAGCGTGCTTCCGCTCGCGTACGCGAGTGCCGGATTCTTCCTGCTCGTCGAGTGGGCGGAGCCCTTTCTCGAGAGCGGTCCCATTCTCACCGAGGGCATGACGCACGTGCCGTGGGGATACGCGTACCTACCGGGGCCTGCCTACTGGCTCTGGTACGCGTTCACGGTGCTGACTTCCTCGGCGGGAATCTTCGCGGCCGTCGCAGAACTGCGCGCCGGCGCCTCGCCCGCCGAGACGCGCCAGACACCGTGGCTCGGAACCGGCATCGGGATCCCGTTGCTGATCGGCTCCACCACCGATGGCTTGCTGCCGTTGCTCGGCATCCAGCTACCGCGTCTCGGTGTCGCGTCGTTCGCAGTGTTCGGCGCGCTGGTCACCTGGAGCATGCACCGCTTCGGCTTCTCGCTGCTGGCGCCGACGGCATTCGCGGGACAGATTCTCGAGTCGATGCCGGAAGGCGTGGCGCTCGCGACGCCCGAGGGCCGTATCCGCGTCGCCAACCCGAGCCTCGCTGCATTGCTCGGCGTACCGCTCGCGTCGCTGCTCGATCGCCCGCTGCAATCGTTCCTGCCCGGGATCGAGCTCTCGGCTTCGCGTTCGCTGCGCGAAATCGAGTGCGAGCTCGCAACCTCCAGCCGACGCGTCCCGGTGGCGCTCTCCGCAGCGCCGCTGCGCGACAAGCTGGGCGCGGAGCTCGGCCTGGTGCTGGTCGTGCGCGATCTGCGCGAGGTCGTGAACCTGCGCAGCCGGCTGCTCACCTCGGCACGCCTCGCGGCAGTCGGCGAACTGGCCGCCGGCATCGCCCACGAGATCAACAACCCGCTGGCCTACATCGGCGCCAACCTGCGTGCGCTGCGCGAACACTGGCTGGCGCTCGCGGACGCGTGGCGGGAAGACGCCCCGAAAGTGGACTTCGCGGAACTTTTCGACGAGGGCACCGCGATGCTCGACGACTCGCTGGAAGGCGTCGAACGCACCGCCGTGATCGTGCGCGACGTACGCGCCTTCTCTCACGGCGGCAGCGACGAGCGCGAGCTCTTCGATGCGAACGAACTGCTCGATCGCGCGCTACGCGTCGCGGCTCCGCAGCTACGTCGCTCGGCACGGATCGAGCGCGAGTATGGCGAGATCCCGGCCGCCTTCGGCGCGCGGCGCGAACTGGAGCAGGTGTTCCTCAACCTGATCGTGAACGCAGCCCAGGCGATCGACGCCACGGGCGTCGTGCGCGTGCGCACGTCGGTCGTGGACGGGTCGATCGTGATTGCCGTGACCGACACCGGGCGCGGCATCGCGCCCGAACACATCGAGCGCATCTTCGACCCATTCTTCACCACCAAGCCGGTCGGCGAAGGCACCGGCCTCGGCCTCTCGATCTCGCACGAGATCGTGCGCCGCCACGGCGGCCGCATCGACGTCACCTCCGAACCCGGCCAGGGCGCCGAATTCCGCGTCCATCTCCCACTCGCCTGAGCGGTGCCGGACGTCAGGTCATTCGTTTGTCGGGTGAGGGAACGCGGGAAATGGACCCCTCGATTGGCTCCTGATTGGAGCTTTCGAGGCCGCATTGGCTCCCATAGCATGCGGATGTGCTCGACCTCCCCTTCCGCGCCGATCCGCTGCATCCGGACCCGGTCTACCGGCAGCTCGCCGATCACCTCGCCGCGCTGATCACTGCGGGCCGGCTGCCGGCCGGCGAGCGGGTCCCGCCGACGCGCGAGCTGGCCTTCGCGCTGGGCCTCTCCCGCAATACGATCACGCGCGCCTATGCGTGGTTGATCGAGGCGGGATTCCTCGGCGCCCACGTGGGTCGCGGCACCTTCGTACAGCGCGCCGCGCAGGCGGGACGGACCCCGTGCGCGCCCGATCGGGCGCAACCCGCGTTTGCGTGGCCCGCGCTGTTCGCGACCCGGCAGAGCGCGCTGCGCATGCCACGCATGTTGCGGCCAGCCGATCCCGACTCCCTGCGCTTCGACTTTCGGCCCGGGCAAGTGGACGCCGCCGCGCTGCCGATCGCCGACTTGCAGAGCGCCTGGCAGCGCGCGGTCGGCAAGCTGCGCGAACACGCCAACGACTTCGATCCGCTCGGCTTTGCCCCGCTGCGCAACGCGGTCGCGCGACAGCTCGCGGGGCGCGGTATCGCGGGGCGACCCGACGAGGTGCTCGTGACGAGTGGCGCGCAGCAGGCGTTCGACCTCGTCGCGCGCGTGCTGATCGAACCCGGCGATACGGTGGCAGTCGAAGATCCCGGCTACTTCCTCGCGGCGATGGCGTTCCGCGCTTGCGGCGCGCAGCTGCTCGCCATCCCCGTCGACGGCAACGGCCTGCGCGTGGATGAACTGGCCCACGCGCTGCGGACGCGCCGCGTGAAGCTCGCCTACGTGACGCCGTCCGTGCAGCTCCCCACCGGTGTCGCGCTGTCGCCCGAGCGGCGCGACGAGTTGCTCGCGCTCGCCGACCGCGTCCAGATGCCGATCGTCGAAGACGACTACGACTGCGAGATGCGCCCCGTCCGCCACGCGGCGCTGGCGCTGAAGACGCTCGACTCCGGCGATCGCGTGATCTACGTCGGCACGTTCTCGAAGGCGCTGTTCCCCGGATTGCGGCTCGGCTACGTAGTCGGTGCGTCGCCGTTGCTGGCGGCGCTCTCGCGCAGCCGCGCGGCAACCAGCCAACAGCCATCGCTGGTCGACCAGATGGCGGTCGCCGAGCTACTCGCGAGCGACGCGCTCGAGCGTCACGTGCGGCGTGTGCGCAAGCGCAACGCGGAGCGGCTGGCCGCGACGATCGACGCGCTGCAAGCGGCGATGCCGGCGGGAACGCGCTCTTGCGAACCATGCGGAGGCAACTCGGTCTGGGTGGAGCTACCGAGCGCGACGGACACCGATGCGCTCGCGGCCGCCGCGCAGGAACGCGGCATCGCGTATGGACGCGGCGAGCTGTTCCGCATCGAGGGCGAGGGCGCGCCCGCGCTGCTCTTGTCATACACAGGACTCGCGCCCGATGCGATCCGCTCGGGCGTGGCGGAGCTCGCGAACGTGTTGCGGCGACAGGGCGCTCGCACGCGCCGTACCGCCGCGCCCCGGGCCTTACGGAGAACGCGATGAACGCAAGACGCGACGCGATGTTCTGGTTGTTGCTGCTCCTCGCTGCGACGAGCGCGGCGAATGCGATCTGGATGCTCGCCAACCCCGCCAGCTGGTACCACGATCTTCCCGCTGCGGTGCCCGACACGGGGCCGTTCAACGCGCATTTCGTGCGAGACATCGGTGTCGCCTTCGTCATGCTGGCACTCGCATTCGCTTGGGCCGCCTTCGAGCCGCGCTGGCGCAAGCCGCTCGTGGGAATGGCAACCGTTTTCCTTGCCGGCCACGCGCTGTTGCACCTCGTCGACACGTTGCGCGGCGAACTCGACGGGGATCACTGGCTGCTCGATCTGCCCGGCGTCTATCTGCCTGCGATCGGGCTCGTGGCGATCGCAGTGCGACTGCTGCGTCGAACCGAAACCGATCCTCGAACCTGAGCACCCGACCCACAAGGAAGCCACCATGCGACTCGCACCGATCGACAAGTCCCCCTCTCTCAAGGCCCGCATCGCGGCCTTCCTGATGAAGCGGCAGCTCGGCAAGGTGATCATGCCGGCGCGCGTGATCTACAACCGCGTGCCGCGGATGTACGACGTCGGCTATGCGCTGGTGAAGCTCCAGCAGCGCGGGCTCGTGCTGGATCCGACGCTGCGCTTTCTGGTGACCAGCTGGGTCGCGATGCAGAATCACTGCCACTTCTGCATCGATATCGCGCGCGCCACCGCGCTGAGGGAACGCATCGATCTCGAACGCCTCGACGCGTTGCCGGACTGGCGCACGAACCCGCTCTTCGACGAACGCCAGCGCGCCGCGCTGCACTTCGCCGATGAAGCGAACCGCACCCTGGGCGTCTCGGACGAGACCTTCGAGCGCGCCCGCAAGCACTTCTCGGAGCGGGAGGTCACCGAAATCGTGATCCTGTGCGCCGTCGAGAACTTCTACAACCGCCTGAACATTCCGCTCGGGATCGAGGAAGACGGTCTCTGCGCCATCCAGCAGCAGCGGGCCGTGAGCGCCTGACGCACGGCACCGAGCGTCCTAGACTGCGCGCCCGATGAGCGAGCCGGCCGTGACAGCAGAATCGGGATTGGTCCCGTATCCGGGTGCGCAGGCGCCCGCGCGGCGGCGTTTCGTCAATTCCGGCGGCCTTCGGATCGCCGTCCACGAATGGGGCGATGAAAAAGCACCCCCGCTGCTGCTCGCCCACGGCGGCTTCGACTTCTCGCGCACCTATGACGTGTTCGCGCCGCTGCTCGCCGCCGGCGGCTTCCGTATCGTGTCGTGGGACCAGCGCGGCCACGGTGATTCGGAGCACGCCGCCCTCTACACCTGGGACGCCGACGTGCGCGACGCGCTCATGGTGCTCGACACCGTCACGTGCGAGCCGATCCCGGTGATCGGACACTCGAAGGGTG
>Ga0315287_10003636_pt1 | contig 14894 bp, 20 predicted proteins | sample YL17G11_0_MG_FD_205037 | JGI IMG/M metagenome (GOLD analysis project Ga0315287, IMG submission 205037) | Sediment microbial communities from Yellowstone Lake, YNP, Wyoming, USA - YL17G11_0 | ecosystem: Environmental > Aquatic > Freshwater > Lake > Sediment | place: USA: Wyoming | collected... | reverse complement strand
ACGTTAAATTCATCGCCGGTGTGCCGCGACCTAAACGAACATGACACAACTCACGAACGAACAAGAGTTCGACCTGCAAGCACAGTTCAAGACCGCGTTGGGCAATCCGGCTCCGGTGACCGAAGTCAAATGGACTTCCTCCGATGAAGCCGTCGCCAAGGTCAGCGTGGACGCCAAAGACCCGACCAAAGTCGTTGTCTCCGCAGTCGGCCCCGGCACCGCCGTCATCACGGTGGAAGCCAAGAGCAGCAACGGCTCCATCATCGACGGCGCTTACAACGTCGTTGTCGAGGAAGCCGGAGCCGTTCTGGTCATCTTCCTCGCCGGTGACCCGCGCAACAAGGTCGTGTAGTCTATGCAGGTTCGGTCGGGTTGCAAAACTCGCCGAAAGTGAGCGGAGTGCTCGATTGAGCCTGCACCAATTTTTCGGGTCGAATTTGCAGGGTTATCTTGAAAAAAACCCCTGCGATACTCACTTATCCGAATTTCAGTTTTGCGGGCCGAACGCCACACGGTTATCTTTGGGATGACCTCCGTGTAGCAATCAACTTGCCCGTTTTCGCTAGACCGTTACGCCTGTAGGCGGGCAACTTAATAGGTATCCGTGGTGAATCAGGACTCGTTTGCAGAACACAACAAACTCGGCTTCGGTCATGTCGCTTTTGGCTCGATTTGCGACTGCCGACGCGATGCCTAAATTTTCTAGCGTGTTTAGTCCTCCGCGTGACGACGGTGTTTTGTGGTCGAATGAGTATGACTTTGAGTCGCTGTAGCTGAGGATGTCGCCGGTCAGGTAGCAGCTAGGCTGCTCAGGAAGGTAGCGCAGCAGGTCTTGAAACGGAAATTGGCGGCTCAACAGATGCTTGTTGGTTTTGCCAATGCGGAAAAACTGATAGTATTTTCCGTAGATAATTCCGTTCTGTGTTCTGTAGTCGAAACGGCCTTCGAGTTTGCGCTTTTTGTAGACGCGCTTTTTAGTCGTTGTCTTTGTCTTTGGGTAGAGATGGTAAGCAACCGTCGATAACGAGCACGCAAGCTGTTGTCGTATTTGTTGCAGAGTTTTGCCCTCTTGGTAAAGTGCCAAGACTTGTTCTTTGAGATTTCTTTTCGCAGTTGTCATGCGTTTAACTACGCAGCAACTCGACAAGATTCGGGGGCGCACTTGGTTTCGATTTGAGACGGTGCTCTTCTGCGACATGCCGAGGATGACAGTTGGCCTCGTTAATACACCTGTCACAACACAAATGCTAACGCTGATGTGAACATCGACGCCTTGCTCGCGCAGGCGGAAGCCATCAAGGACAACCCTGATGCCTACCTCCCTGTCGAGGAAGTTGCCGAAGCTCTGGTTTAACGCCAGACCGTCCACCCGTAGACGCCTGCTACGCGGACTGGGCGCATTTAGCAGGCTGGTGTGGGTGCCGAGCAAAAGTCGGCACTGGCCCGCCGTGGCCTACATGGCAACCTGTCCGCAATCTCAGTTTTTTGGTCTGAGGCGGGCGTAGCAAAACCAGAGAAGCATGTGTATGCGGTTGAGTGTCGGGTCAAAGACGCGAGTTCGACTCTCGCCGCCTCCACCATTTATTTACTTGCCGCCTACACCAAGCTGTGCGACAACTAGCGCATGAAACTTGAAGTGCTGTGCGCGTGGTGCGGAAGTCCGTTCTTGAAAGAGGCGAAGGAAGTGAACAGAGCGTCCAAGCTGGGACGAAATCACTTTTGCAAGCTGGCACACGCGGCAGCGCACAAAAACACGCTGGACGAGTCACGCGAAGGTGCGCGGGTTAGGTGCGCGGCACAGGTCGGAGACAAAAATCCGAACTGGAAAGGCGGCGTGAGCGGTTCAGAATCGGTGCTGCGGAGCCGCGCTAGACGCCCTGAGCGTTGGAAAGCACGAAAACTGGTTGAGCGCGCTATATTGTCCGGTCACTTGATTCGGCCAAAGCACTGTGCAGCTTGCGGAACAGAAGCGTTCTGTGAAGCGCACCACGAGGACTACAGCAAGCCGTTTGCCGTCGAGTGGCTGTGCGCTGGGTGCCACGACGGTCGAGACGCTGTGATGCGTTCGGAAGGTAGACTTTAATTTTGGGTTACGGTTTGTGGCGGCTAACGCTGCGTTCGTGCTCTGCATGGAACCTTTCAACGCAGGCCGTAACTCTTCGGTTGGGTAGCTCAGTCCGGTAGAGCAGCACCTTCGCGGCTTCGGTCGCCGGGAGCGGTCGGAGGTTCAAATCCTCCCCTGACCACCATTCTCCAGTTAGTGACGTGGGCGTGTCGTTGCCATTGTTTCAAAAGGCTTTGGGCGAGCCAAGCTGAGTAGTTCACGCAGGCAATCTCGAACTCGCAATGCGACATCGAGCAGCACATGAGCGACCTGCACTACTGGTTTTTTTTTTTTGGCACGCACAAGGGGCGTCTGCGTCAGGCTTCGTCGCCTGAGACGGGACTAAACCGCCGCGTGTTCCCGCAAGGGATGCAGCGCCGACGAACGCTGCCCGTCTGCGCTTTCGGGCGCAGAGAATTTACGCAGGTCGAAGTCCGTTGGTTATCAGTAATCGCCCGTAGACGTTCGCGGCCCCGCGCTGGCTCACGCTGGCGCGGGGCTTTTTGTTCCACATGGAACATTTTCAGTGTAGTTCTACTGGCCGTGCGTGACCCTGTTGCCAGCATTGAAGAGAAGCGCGCCCTGCTACGCTGGCTGGGCACGCAGACGACCGTGGAAGCGATGCGGATGGAAAACTACATCTGCCTGACCAGCGTCATGCAGCGCGACGGATGGGTTGCTTGCGGAGAGGGCAGGTGGAGGAAAGGGGAGCGCACGCTGCCGATGCTCGCCGCCGCCAAAGCGTCAGTGTCCGAGCAGTTGGCAGCCGAGACGGAGGCGCACCTGCGGAAGACTGTCAAAAATTTCAAGGTGGGTTGACCGAGTTCAGTAAGGTATCCGGTTGCTAACCGGAAGTTGCGGTAACACGCACGCAGGAGCGAAGCCTGCACCCACCGCCATTTCGGGCCTGTAGCTCAACGCGCTTTAGGTGGTTAGCGTCAACTCCCGCATAGTGTAACAGCAGCACAACTGACTTTGACTCAGTTCGTATTGGTGCAAATCCAGTTGCGGGAACCACTTTAGTTTTCTGGTTGACAGCCGCAAGAATCTGTATACATTGCCGTCCAGCAGAGGCCCACTGAGGCCCAGTAACAACCAAAAGAGAAAGGCATTGTTATGGGCCGCAAGAATGCAAAGTCAGAGTTCCGGGACGCGCTGTTGCGCTACGCCGAGTTGTATGAAGTCGAACGGCAGGCGCAGATGGCGATTTACGAGGCGCAGGAAAAGCAGCGCGTGACCTACGCGGCTGTGAGCGCGCAGAGGGAGCAGGTGCTCGCGCTCTGGAAGAAGGTCAAGGAGTCCGCTTGTCCCGGCGGATTCGTTCTGCTACCTGATGGGCGGTTGGCGTCCATCGACACGGGAAGCGTCACGCTCTGGAAGCCGATGCAGCTTGATTGAACGAAGAACAAACACCGCAACACCAAAGTTATGAACTCGCTGAACGAAAAGGTGCTGGTGCTTAACCGCAACTGGCAGGCCATCGCCGAGACGACCGTGCAAACGGCGCTCTGTGACATGTGCCGTGGCGTCGCCACGGGCATGGACATGGAGGCCACACGCCCGGTCACTTGGAACGAGTGGCTGTCCCTTGAGATTCGTGACGGCGACAAGTTCATCACCGCATCGCAGGACAGGCGCATCCGGCTGCCCTCGGTCATCGTCAAGGCGTCCTACGACAAGGTGCCAAAGCGCAGGCCGAAGTGCGACCGGCGCGGCATCAAGGAGCGCGACAAGACCACCTGTCAGGTCACAGGTGAGCACGCCCCGGACGGCACGCTCGACCACTTGCAGCCACGCTCGCGTGGCGGCAAGAACACTTGGACGAACCTCGTGTGGATGAAGAAGGACATCAACCACGCCAAGGGCGACAAGACGCTGGCTGAGGCGGGCCTCAAGCTCATCCGCCCGCCGGTTGAGCCGAAGGAAGTCCCGGTCAGCGTGACCATCAAGGCGCACAGGCCGGAGTGGGCCATGTTCCTGCCGAAGCGGTGAACTTGTCGATGTAGTCGGCAACGAGTCTAAGTTGGGCAGCCGAGGCGTTTGTCTTCAACCTGTTGGCCAGATGGCTTATCACGGCTACGTTTCCGGGAACGTAGCCTTTGCTTGGTATGAGACGGTCGAGTGACGGAGAGCAGTCGCTCGGCCCTCTCTTTCCGAGGGACTGTTTAAGGCGTATACCGAGCACAGGGCAAACGTCCGGTATGCTGATGTGCTCAAGCTGAATCTTGAACTCAAGCCCGTTGCGCTTGGCCCTCTGGCGCGCTGACCACCACATGACAACTCTGCCGTCGTTTTTGCGTTGCGTGCGCTTGTAGGCCGCGTCGTAGCGCAGCCTTTTCTTTCTAAACGCTGCGTTCGATGCCCACTGCTTTTTGAGATGTGTTCTACGGCAGGCTTTGCACTTCGGCAGAGCACCGTCTCTGTTCCGTGGCGAGCGTGTGAACGCCTCAAGCGGCAACTTCTTTTTGCAGCCTTTGCAGATTTTAGACATAGTGTTTTCGTCTAACTACTATGTCTGAAAATCGTCTACGATTTTTGTTGAGCCGTAGACGATTTTGTGCCACGTTGGCTCTGTGAACGGAAATATACACCCGTGCATGTGCGAGTTGTGCGTGCCGAGCTTCGCGGAACTGGGCGCTCGCCCTGTCCACGTTGTTCTGAACGACCCCACCCGCAAGGCACCGTCGCCTGAGACAAAGCCCAAGCAGCCGGAGCGCAAGGTCATCGTGCCTGCGCCGGTGCGCTAAGGCTATCGCGGCGAAAGAAAAAGCCTGCCCCGCAGTGCAGGGCAGGCGCGCAGGGAATCCCTCTCCTTACTCGGCCACCGGCGGCTTGCAGAACCCCAACTCCACCCCGGTAGTTAATTCGATGAACGCGCAGAAAATCGAACGTCGGGAAACAGCCCGTTTGCAGCAGGGCTTGACACAGGCGGTTGCTCTGTATACAACACTGCCATGAGTCACAGCAAGTCATACCGGACGGTGAACGAGCTTCTGGAAAACTGGGAGCCTCGTAAGTCTGACATTGAGTTCATACAGAACCTTATCCGCACCGTTAGGAACGGCGGGAAATGGGAAGTGCCGAGGAACGGCCAAATCTACGTGTTCGACCACACGAACAAGACGCTCACGATGACCGCAGGGATAGTGGATTTCATCACGCATCGCACGCGAGTCATCTGCGCCAAGCTCGGCTGGCGCGTTCTCATAGATGTCAAAGGCCCGGAAGACGACGGGCAAATCACGGTGACCGAATGTGGAAATACAAACTAGCCGGTGGCATGTGGTCGCGTAAGTTCAGGCGCGATGCCGTGTATACGCTCAGGGACTTGGAGCGCGAAGCGTCGGCCAAAGGTTTGAAGCTGAACACGCCCCGGATGGACGGAAGGCTGCGCGGAAGCCGCAGGCTGGTCGTCGTTGAGCCGGGCAGACAACGGGTGGTAGCGCGGTTCGACAAGGACGTGAGCCGCTGGGAAAAGAACAAGCATGAAGCCAAAAATAATCGTCGCAGTTTGTTTGCTGCTGTCGCTGCGGGCCGGAGCGGCTGACTACGAGCACCGAGCCGTTGCCGCCGTCCTGATGGGCGAGGCATGGAATCAAGGCAGCAACGGCATGGTCGCCGTCATGGAGGTAATCCACCAGAGGTCAAGCGAGCGTCAGCGCACGCTCTGGGGAGTCATCAGCCAGCCCAAGGCTTTCTCCTGCCTTAACGGCGTGACCGTGGACGCGCTCATCCGCAAGTTTTCCAGCCAGCCTGATTACGCCAAGGCGCTGGCCATCGCCCAGTTGTCGAGGGCGGACATGCCCGGCATCACACATCGGGCGAACCACTTCACGCGCAAGGACGAAAAGCCGGTGTGGGCCAAAAAGCGCAAACCGGTCGTGGTTATCAAAGACCACGCTTTCTACCGACTTTAGCTTTTTGTGTTGACGGACGGCGTGGAAAGACGTATACAACTTTCCATGACAACACGAATCGAGGTTGTGCGCGGCCTGTCGATGCCGTTTTTCCCAATGCGCCCGACGACCGGTTCGCGCATTCACAACAGCATCAGCGCCAAGCGCCTGCTCGCCCAAGTCGCCTCCGGCACCTACGTCATGCAGCCCAAGCTCGGCGGTGACCGGGCGAGTTTGGCCGTCCATGAAGACCGGGTGCTGGTGCAGAACCGCCACGGCGGCTGGTATGGCCATCCGGTGCATAACAAGGCCGACTTCTTGAAGCTCGGCAACGGTGTGGTTTTTGACGGCGAAGTGTTCGAGGGCGCGTTCTACCCGTTCGAGGCACTGGCCTACGGCAAGCGGTCGCTGCTGCGCGCTTCCGCAGCCGAACGTGAAGTGCTGGCGGTGTCTTTAGTGCGGCTGCTGGGGCACCCGTGGCTCTTCAACACTCCAGCGCAAGCGTGGCTCGACAAGCGCAAGCAGCACGGGAAGAAGTGGGAAGGCGTTGTGATGAAGCGGGCCATCTCGCCCTACGTCGTGGCTGCTTCGGATACCGCCACGAACCTGCACTGGTTCAAACACCTGTGGTGAGATTTTTTACGCGGCGCGCTCAAAACTCCGTTCTTATGGAGTATGAGCAATTCGAGCGATGCGACTACGACCAAAGTTGTTGGCTACTACAACGGCAAGGCGTGGCCTGTCCACCTTGTCATTTCTGAGCTAAACCTCACCCTGCAACTCAAGCCCGGCGACTTCATCATCGACCGGCAAGGTCGCAAGATTAACGACCCGTTTTTCGACAAGTATGCGGGCCAGCTTGCCAAGGAAGTTTCCGACAAGCCGGTGCCGATTCTTGCCGTCCCGAAGGTCAACCAGACCCCGGCAGCCCGTGACGGAATGGCCGTGCGCGAAGTCACCGAGTTCACGGTGGACAAGCGGGGCCAACGGACTCCGGTGATGCCGAAGCCGATGAAAATGCCGGAGCCGGAAGCGGCGAGCTTCAATCCGGTGCATGGCATGACGCTCGAACAGGCCAAGAAGATGAGGCTGGTTAAGCCGACTCGCATCGTCCCGGAAGACTACGGTGCCGCCGAATCGGATGGGTCGCCCCAGCACGGTGGCGGTATACCGGAAATCAAATACGCCACGGACACGGTGCGCTCGAAGCCAACGGCGCTGCCGAAAGAACTCACGCAGATTCCAGAAAACGCGAAGTTGTCCCCGGCCCAGATTGCTTTGGCAAAGAATCTGGCCGAGACAGCAGCGGCAGTGCCCGTGTCCACGGGTGCAGACGAACCCGGATTTGGAAACCCTGTCGTGGAGACTGCCGCCGCGATGCGCGCCCAGCCGCCGGTCGCTCCTGTTGCGGCGGCTCCCGACATGGACGCACCTGCGTCCGCACCGGTCTTGGAAGAGGAAAGCGGCATCGCCGCTGGAACACCGACCGAAGACTTGCCGACTCCCGTCATTGATGACGCTCTGCCTGAGCCTCCAGACGCCGAGCCTGCGCCTGCGAAGCCCAAGGTCAACGCGCCAGCGCCGCCGCCTTCGCGTCTCCGCGACCGGTTGAAGCAGCAGGCGTGAGTAGTTAAGGCGTAATGCCGACGAGCAACGCCAGCACGCCAGTTACTCTGCCCGCGACGCCACAGCCGCTTCCACAGCGTCTTGAGCCGTCGCCGGACATGCTGCCGCTCAAGGGCTATTCCATGCAGCAGTTGACGGGCTACATTATGCGCCAGCTTGGTGCTCCCGTGTGGAATGTTGAGCTCACGCCTCAGATGGTGATGGACAACATTCAGGATGCGCTCAACCTCTACTCTCAGTGGGTGCCTCTTCGCCGCCCCGGCACCATCCCGCTCATCCGAGGCGTGTTTGAATACCTCAAGGGCACCGACGTTGGACTCGGCGTCGCTGACGTTTCGTTTGTGGAACCCAACCCGGTTCCGACTGAAATCTTCTACGGCAACCTCATCAACCCGGCTCCACTCTTCCGCACCGGCCTCGACGAATACGACGGCTTCATCCGCTGGCGCAAGACGTGGATGCGGGTGACCTCCGTGCGCCCGGACTGGTTCTACGATGATTACGCCAAGGTGCTCTACATCCACAATCCCATCGAACGCTACCAAGTCGGCATCATCTGCTACTTCCCCTACGACCGCACCGAGTCCCTGACTGCGACGGGCGCACTCTGGGTGAAGGAATACGCCTTGGAGAAAGCCCGCTACGCGCTCGGCGACCTGTGGATGAAGTTCAGCGGAGCCATCCCCGGCCCGGTGAAGGACATCCAGTTGGACGCGGCCAAGCGCGACAAGGCCGAAGCGCGCATGACCGAGCTTCGCGAGCAGTTGAAGGGAATGCAGTTGTCAGCGGGCATCAGCGTAGACTAACTTTTGTTGTTGACAGGAGTTGGCAGTGCGTATACAACTACGCACATGAACGACGAAGTAAATCAGCACGGTGCCTTTTCCAGCCAGACTCCGAAACCGAAACCAGAGGGGTGGACATCCATCAACCTTGGCGACATTTTCAACAAAGAGCAGCTTCAACACATTCTCGATGTGTGCGAAGCGGCCAAGGACGTGTCGGACGCCGCCGCCAAGCTCCGGCCCTACTTTCGTGGGATGTCCGCACACATGGAGGCCAAGGGGCTGCTCGCGGACTACGCATCCTACGCCATTCCTTTTCACGTCATGCAGGCACAAGGGAGGTCAGTATGACCGAGCGTGACAGGATTATTGCCGCAGCGAACGAGGCTATTGCCGCAGCGCCGGACGCCAGTGCGCGACAGGTTCTCAGCACCCTGCTTACTACGCTGCTGACGAAGGCGGGCCTCTACAAAGGCTTCAACTACGCCTACTGGCTCGACACCGGCCACGCGGCGTGGATTGCAGCAGGCAAGCCGGATGACAACAGGTCGTTTATCGGTGACCAGTCGCAGGTTCGCTTCTACTAAGGCTCGCTGCGCCCGCCGTTGGCTGGATTGGTCACGACATCGCCGAGCTTTCGCAACTCTTCGAGCTTGGCCGTGGGCGCACTCAGACCGCCGATGACTGTGTAGACAACCAGCGTCTCCTTGCTCCCGGCGTAAACTCCGCGATGCACGGTGCTGCCCGGTTTGAGCAAGCGGTTAAGCTGCTCGTAGGCGTGGTCGAGGTAGTCTGCCGGGACGCTGCTGAGGATGCCCTTGCCCCCGATGACGACCGCTGCGGCCACGGTGCCCGTGGCCATGTCGATGCCGCCGGACAGGATGTTGCGCTTGAGGTTGTCCCGGACAGCCTGACTGATGTCGGTCACCGCGTCCCATTTCTTCACGGGGGTTGCTCCGAACACAATGATGCCGCTGTTCAGCAGCGTGCTGTAGTCGTTCGGGTCGAACGTGGTGTAGCTGCTGTTTTTTGTGCTGACCGTGTTGAACAGGTTCAGCAGGGACACTACGCTGTTGTTGGCGGTGGCCCAGAACGGGTCGATGGCAAGGCCGGGGAAAATCTGGCTGATGCGCTCGTTGTCGAGGATGATGAGCGGGGACACGGTGCCTTCCTCGGCGAGCTTTACCAGCGCACTGAGCGTCTGGTAGGCGTTCTCGTTTACCTTCTTGCCCTCAGAATTCTTGGGCAGCGCCACAATCACGCCGACGTGCTTGTGACCCTTCATGGCCGTCTGCAAGTCGAGGGCTGTGCGGACAAGGCCGACAGCGGTGCCCGCGCCCGTGCCGCCACCTGCGCCGACGCACACGAAGATGCGGTCGAACACCGGGCCGAAGCTGCGCCGCATGAAGTCGAGCACGTCTTCTTTCTTGTCCTCGAACAGCGCAGCGGCCACGGCAGGGTTTTTGCCCGCGCCGCCCGCGCCGATGCAGAGCTTGCTGCTCTGGGGCAGCTTGATGGCCGCGAGGTCTTGCTCGGTGGAGTTGATGGCGCACACCCGGCGGTAGCCCATCGTGTAGAAACTCTCCGCGATGCGCGAGCCACCTTGGCCAGACCCGATGACGGCAAATTTGAAGGCCGTCTCCAACTGGTCTTTGACTTCTGCTTTATCGACCTGTTCTGGCAGCGGAATGTCCGGCGTAACTAGGTCGAAGTCTGGAATCTGCGCTTCATCGCTCATGGGCTAACTACCCGTTCAAGTCAAAGGAGACTAACTGGGCGGCGCGCACGGCCACGCCGAGCGACGGGCCGGACGGGGTGGGTTCGTGCGGTTCAATCTCGCGGCAGAGCACCTTTACCCCCTGACACTGCACCATGACGGCGCGCTTAACCGCCAGTGCCGCCAGTGCCGCCGGGGTTACCACCACCTGCTGCGGCAGGGTTCCGTGCCGCGTCCGATACTGGCTTATCATCTGGTTGAGCAATTTCATCGAGTAGTGTGAGCAGTTCCTTGTTCAAGGCCATGTGCTCTTGGAGCAGCCCGGCCATCAGAAGCACCTGACTGGTTTGTCCGTTGAGGGCAATGGCCCTCATTTTGGCCCTTGTCAACTTTTGTGTCGTGCTGGCGTTCATAGATACGTTCTTTAGAACGTGCAACCTACGTTCTCACTTGCGTATACAAGCGTTCGGGCCGGTGTCATGGCTGAGGTCGTCAAGAACTGGAGGCTCAAAGCGGCGTCCCTGACCTGCTTTGAGTGGATTATTTCTGTAGACGGAAATAGGCCAGATACCATCGCCGAGGCCAACCGGCTGGCCGCGCAGCATCCCCACATGAAGGTGGTTGTCCAACCCGACGCGCCATTCAACTGCGTGCGGGGCTGGAATCTGGCCGCGCAGCACACCACCGGCAAGGTCATCATCGCAGTCACGGACGACTTCAACCCGCCGCAGAACTGGGATGAACTGATGCTGGCGCTGCCGCCGCAGGGCTGGGAGGACGGCGAGCACGTCGTTCACGTCAATGATGGCTACGTGAAGACGATTTGCACGCTGTCCATCCTCACGCGCAAGCGTTACGAAAAGTTTGGCTACCTCTTCTACCCCAAATACGAGTCGATGTTCTGCGACACGGAGTTCACCGCCGTCGCTTACCGGGACGGCGTGGTCATCAACGCGATGCACCTGCTCTTCGAGCACATGCACCCGGACTGCGGCAAGCGCGGACGCGATGCGGCGGACTTGGCCCACGCTTCCTCCGAACGCTGGCGGCGCGGTGAGATGCTTTTCAATTACAGGAAATACAAGGGATTTCCGCAGGACGACGGCCCGAATGCGGTGAGCACCGGCACGGCAGTCGTGTGCGGACAGCGCCAATACGTGGCCTACATGCAGGTCAACCGAGACGACTTCTGTCTGGCCGAGGTCTGCCAGAGGCTCATCGAAGAAGGCGTCAAAGACTTCTACTGGGCCATCCCGGATGCCTACTGGACGGGCGAGCCGACGACGGTTGACGACTTGGAGACGCTTCGCGTTGCGAGAGGCAAGGTCGAAGCGGCAGGAGGAATTGTGCGGACAAAGGTGTTCAAGGTGAGCAACTACGCCTTCGCAGGGGACTCGCGCATCACGGTGGAGACGCGTCTTCGCAACGACAGCCTCTCGTGGATTCGGCGTGGCGGGCACAGCGACATTTTGATTATTGATGGTGACGAACTCTGGAAACGCGGGCTGCTCAAGCAGATTGACGCGATGGTGCAGAGCGGCGTCCAGTCCATCAACGCGGCGCTCATCCCCGTCATTGGCCTGCCCGGCTACCCGGTGGACAGGGCGCAGGACACCGCAGTCGTCTACGTCGGTGGCAGCATCCGGTTCAGCGTGTGCCGGACGCCGGAGGTATTGCCGCAGAAAATTTTCGAGCCGATGCTCTACCACTTCACCGGCACGCGCAGGACGATGCCAGAGGTCATCGCCAAGCACAAGGCGTCCGGCCACTACGACGACCCGGATTACGACTTCGATGGCTGGCTGAAAGATGTTCTGCCCAACATCAAGCCCGGACTCAAAAACGCGCACATGTATAAGCCCTACCAGATTTGGCCTGCGGTGCGCGCTTTCACGCCTGACGAGCAGGCTGACATTCCGGTGGAGTTGCATCCGTTTCTCGGTATCTGAAAAACACGTTCTTACACACGATGCAAAACAACAAGTTGCCGCACATCAGCCAGTATTCGGTCGTGACCTTTTCACGCCCGGTCAATTTTCAATGCACGGACGACGAAACGTGGTCACTGGTGCCGCCGCGCCGCTACATCCTCACGGCCAAGCAGACCACGCACCTGTCCGCACACATTGAATCGGTGTCGGACTTCGATGGCTCGGCATTTTTGAAGAAGCTCATGGCCGGTCAGAACATCACGGGCGCGAAGATTCTTGTGGAGCGCAACCGTGAGCGCGGCATCGGCGACCTCCTGTTCCTGACCGGCGTGTTCAACTACTTGCAGCACGCCACTGGCAACAACATCAAGCTCTTCCCCTACGTTCAGTCTGACCGTGGTGGTATTTTGCAGCACCATCCTGCCCTGCATCTCGGCACCGGTTTGTGCGGCCCCATCCACTACGACGACCTTCCCCTCTACGACTATCACTGGTTCATCCCCACGGTTACGGAGTGCGATGAAGAGCGCGACCAACTGAACGTCTACGATTCTCTTTACCGTCAGCTTGGCTTCGACCCGACCACGATTGACCACCGCTTCAAGCGCCCCTCCCTCAATCTGGTGCCCGACGACATCAAGCATCTCGACCAGTTTTACTACGTGGTCTGGAGCGAGCGCCACATCGACCTTCGCCGCGTCCCCTACTACGTGGTCGCACCGTTCAGCAACGCGAACCTGCGCTCGATGAATTACTCGACATGGGTGGAAATCATCAAGCAGTTGTCAGCGCGGCGTCCGGTGCTGGTGACGGGTGACTTGAGCAAAAACGTGCCTTTTACCGACATGAGCGCCGGGCAGTTCAATTCAATTCTAAGCGGCCTTGGGCCGAACGTCATCAACAGCATTGACGCCACGCCCAGCGTGCGCGTGCTGGCTGGACTCATCTCCAAGGCGGTCGCTGTCGTCACACTGGATTCCGGGCCTCTCTACATCGCGCAGGCTGTCCGCACACCTGCGGTATCCATCTGGGGCAGCCACGACCCGCGTGTGCGAATAGGCTACGACAAGGAATATCTCGACCTCGCGGTGTTCGAGCACACGGCCTGCAACGCCTCTCCGTGCTTCGCGTATTCGTCCTTTCCGGCCCACAAATGCCCGCGTGGAGCGGGCCAAACCGTGTGCGAAGTCCTCGCCTACACGAACCCGGCGAGCGTCATCGAAAAAATTGAAGCGATTGAATCAGACAATAACGCGTTGGGCGCGTTCTCACCAAAGACGACATGAAACTCGACAAGCTGAACATCGGCGGTGTGGACTTGGATTTGCAGCACTATCTCGGTGCTGACTACACCGACATCCGCGAAGCCAGCGAAGAACTTCCAGCGGTGATTGAGTGGGTGAACGCCGAGTTGCAGTCCGCCGTGGCCATCAAGGTCAACGCCAAGTTCGCGGTGAAGCGCGCCGAGGCCAAAGCCTACTTCCACCTGAAAGACGGCGGCTTCGAGCAGGCAGGCTACGGCGAGAAGATGACGGAGAAGGCGCTCGAACACGCGGTCAACTTGGACAAGGGGCTTGCAGAAGCCGTAAACGAATTTGCCAACTCCACGGCATGGGTAACCCGGCTCTCCAACCTGCTGGGTTCTCTGCAAGCGAAGTTGGAACTGGTGCGGTCATCCGAGGCAACGTCCCGGCGGCTGATTGACACCGATGACGGTCGGGAAAAACGGGACGGAGATTAGCAACCAACCAACCAAAACACATGAGCCGAAGCAACAGCAGTAACGATGTCAGCCCTGAATCTCTGGCGGGGCTGGACGAGGAACAGAGTTTTATCAAGAAGCGGTCGAACGACGTGAACCGCATCAAAATCAAGAAGGGCGAGTCCGTGAAGGTGCGCTTCCTTCCGGCCCAGCTTGGCCCGCAGAAACGCTGGTATGCGCGTCTGGCCAAGCACTGGTCAGCCATGAAGCCGATTACGTGCTTGAAGCTGACCCACCCCGATTACGGTGGCGACCCCGACTGCATCTGCCCTGTCTGCGAAGTCGCGGATGCGCTGAACGCCAGCCACTCGAAGGAAGTTTCCACCGCTGGCTACAAACTGAGCGCGACCGCCCAGTGGTTGACTTACTGCCTGCTCTTCGCCAAGTCGGACGGCGGGCCGTTCCGCAACGTGCCGGAAGACGAGATTGGAACGGTATACGTCTACGACCACTACAAGTCCACCTACGAGGAACTGGTGAACTTCGTCCGTAACGGCACCACAGAGGCCCGCCCGATGAGCGTGCTCGACTACACGCTCGGCAATGACTTCGTCGCTTCCAAGACCGGCAACGGCACCCGGCTCGACAAGCAAGACCCGGAAGCCGTGTTTGACCCGGAAAGCCCGGACTTCGAGGCGTTCATCCAGTCTATCGAAGCGCAGATGGTCACGCCGAAAATCATCATCCCCTCGGACGAAGAGTTGCAGGAGTTCGCGGACAAGGCGCACGAACTGGCCATCAAATCGGCGCACAGCGGCGGCGGTGGCGGCGGTCGTGGCCGTAGCTACGGAGGTTTCAATGAAGCAGACGACCATGCACCTGCGGATGACCGCGAGGCCCATGCCGAAGAGCGCGAGCCTGCGTCCGCTCCCCGCCGTGGCGCTGCCCCTTCTCAGCGCACTGCCTCGCCGTCCCGTCAGGCACCTGCCACTGCTCCTGCTCGCTCGGCTGCTCCAGCCCCGGCGCGTGCCGCCGCTCCCGCTCCTGCCGCCCGCACAGCACCAGCCCCGGCGCGTGCCGCCGCTCCTGCTCCTGCGCGCTCGGCTGCCCCTGCTCCGGTTACCCGGCGCGGC
>Ga0315287_10003634_pt1 | contig 14899 bp, 11 predicted proteins | sample YL17G11_0_MG_FD_205037 | JGI IMG/M metagenome (GOLD analysis project Ga0315287, IMG submission 205037) | Sediment microbial communities from Yellowstone Lake, YNP, Wyoming, USA - YL17G11_0 | ecosystem: Environmental > Aquatic > Freshwater > Lake > Sediment | place: USA: Wyoming | collected... | reverse complement strand
AGTTCAAGAAGTGGCCCGAGATCTTCAACAATGACAGCACCCTCACTTCAGCCGTGCTCGACCGGCTGCTCCATCATGCGGAGACGGTTGTGATCGAGGGAAAGAGCTATCGGATGAAGGACAAAATCGAGGAATAGTCGTGGTATCCGTCAAGACATATTCAAACCGGCTGAATTACCCCGTATTCGGACCGGCGGCCGCACCTTGCGCTAGGATGGACGGAGAGTGCGCTGGAGCGCAGTGTCGCCTGACCCCGCGCCGGTGGCTGAGCGGAGCCGAAGCCACCGGCGCATCGGGCAGGCGGCACCGGTTCGCGAAGCGAGAGCTCAGAGGAGAGCCGACCCGGCGGCTGGACGCCGCCGGGGAACGCCCGGACAATCTCTATGCGACTGACGGACCGGACAATTCATCGAACGCCAGCGCCGCAGCCCCCAGCACACCCGCATTCTCACCAAGCTCGGCAGCCACGATGTCGCAGCGCTCCCAAATCTGCGGCCAGCAGTGCTTGGGCACGTGCTTGGAGACCGTGTCGATGATGATCTGGCCGGCCATCATCACCCCGCCACCCAGCACAATGCGGTCGGGCGCCAGCGAGTTGAGGAACATGCCGATTGACACCGCGAGTTTCCGGCAGGCTCGATCGTTGACAAACACGCCGAACTCGTCGCCGTCTTTGGCGTGGTCGTAGATGAGCTTGGCAGAGAGGGCCTCGGGCGTATCCAGTGCCATGCGTTGGAGTGCGCTGGGTTTTGAGGGCTCGAACTGTGATGCATACGCTTTGGCCAGATTCACAATACCCGTGGCAGATGCGTAGCACTCCACGCATCCTTTGATGCCGCAGTTGCACTGGACACCGCTGGTCTCCACGCTGATGTGTCCGAGCTCTCCGGCCATGCCGTGGGAGCCCTTGTACACGTGGCCGTTGATCACGATGCCCCCGCCAATGCCTGTGCCCATGGCCAGACACACCATGTTCTTGACCCCGCGACCTGCGCCGTAGCGCGACTCGGCCAGAGCCATAACAGTGACATCGTTGCAGGCGGCGGCGCGCAGTCCGAACTTGTCAAGGATCGGTTTGTAGATCTGGGTGCCCTTCCAACCGGGGAGATTCTCCGCGCCGCCGAGGACGGTACCGTCTTCGTCGACAAAGCCGGGGGTGCCGATGCCCACGCCGACGATGTTCCTGGTGGAACCCTCTTTCTCGACGAGTTCGCCGACGAGGCGCAGGATGTTGGCGAGCACTGTGGCTCCGCCTTTCTCGGCCTGCGTGGGCACGCGGGTGAGATGGCGGAACGAACCATCCTGGTTCATGACGATGCCCTTGAGGTTGGTGCCGCCGAGGTCAATGCCGATTGCGCTTTTCTGGGAGGAGGGCGTTGGAGACATGGGGGTCCTGCCTGTGGAATTGAGGGAGAATGTGCCGTGATGAAAGGGAGTGAAAGATACATCATGCAGAGGAGAAATTCGGAGTTGCCGACAGTGGCAGGTGCAGGACCTGGCAGATGGCGTGTACGTGGTGAAGGCGCACAGCGGGCAGAGCGTGTTCACGCAGAAGGTGGTGATCGGGCGATAGCCCGGCGTCGGTCGGGCGATGCAGGCCGCCGTCCCCCTGCTCCGCTGGGACGCGACTCTCAGCGGTCGGCGGGCAGCGGCCGGCGAGAGACGGAGTGCCCCTCGAAAGCCCTGCTATTGACGAGATGCGCGTGTGCCACGGTCCCCCGGACCGTGGTCCTGGTTGCACTGAAGCACGACGAAATAGCGGAGTCCCATCTGTCTGAGACATGCACGGCCGAGGGCGATCGTGGCACACGCGGTGGAATCCGGGTCTTGGACACGTCACGCCATTGACAGGCCGAACCCGCACTCCAACCACGCCCTGGCCATGAGCGTGTGCCCGGCGAATGACGGATGAATGCCGTCTCCGGCAAGCTCCTCGGGCTTGCAGTCGCCCATAGCAGCGGCGAGCACGCGCCACCCTCGCGTCCGGCATCGGTGATGCTGTCGCCTTGGAAGAGAATCGTCATGTTCGGCTTGAGTGTGCAATACGGCATGGGGAACTCCTTCGCAATGGTGTTGCCCCGAGGGAACCGCAGCGCGGGAGCGCCGCAATTCCGTCGAGAATGGTGTTACATGACCGCTGATCCCGACTCGAACTAGCGACCGGCGCCAGACCGTTGTCTGCCGGCCGCCGACGCACGCCGGTTCTCGCGCCCCGATGCAATGCGCACCGCGAGCAGCGCGGCAAAGGCCAGAGGTGGCAGGACGCGTCCCAGCAATGGTCGTTTGATGACAATCGCCTGCGACGGACACGCCTCGTGGCAGCAGAAGCATCGTATGCACCGGCTGTAGTCGTACGATGGCGGACGCGACTTGTCGTCGCGCGCAAACTGCACTGCCTTGGGCTGCACCGGACACATCTTCACGCACATGCCGCACTTGGTGCACTTCGCCGCAATGATGACAGGGCGCCGCGTAGTGTGATTGCGCACGCGTGCCACGAACTTGTTCTGCAGCAGCCGCGCGGGCGGACGACGGACCACGTTGAACGACTTGTTGACGAATGACTCCAGCGGGTCGCCCTTCAACCGGATCTGTGCTGCATCCGACGTGCCCAGCCCGGCCTTCTCGCCGGCGGCGGTAGTGGGCACGAAGGCGGGGTCGAGGTCGATCAGGCGGCAGCACGTTGCATCAAGCGCAACCGGGTCTGTCGAGAACAGCAGCAGCCCCATCTTCACTGGGTCGCCGCTCTGCGGGCCATTGCCCTCCATGGCCACAATTGCGTCCATCACGTACAGTCGCGGATTGACGAAGGCGGTGATGTCGGCGAGCAGTCCGGCAAACTCGGTAGGGTCGGCGAAGCGAGCGTGATACTCGCCCTTCACCATGCCGGGGACGCACCCGAACTGGTTCTTGACAGCACCAGTGAACCGCGTGAGGCCGTGCGTCTTAAACTTGGGCAGGCTGATCACGCCGTCGGTATCGAGCAGGGCCTGTGCAATGAAGAGCTTCTTGCTGGAGATTCCGTTGGCGAACGAGACGAGCGTGCCGTGATCGAAGTCGGCCGGGGAAATCCCGAGTTCCTCGGCTACCTGCGAAAGGCCGACCCGTTTCATGGCCATGGCGGAGGGAAGCAGCGGCACACCAACCGCATCTCCGTACGAGAGACGGGCGCCGGCGTCGAGCAGCACACGCGCAACCGCCTTCATGACCGAGGGATGGGTCGTCACGGCCTTGTCCGGGGTGGACGGCGCCAACACGTTCGGCTTGAGTATGAGACGCTCGCCGGATCGCACAAACTCCGCGACACCACCAAGCAGGTCCAATCCACGTCGCACGGCGTCGAGCACAAGTGCGTCGTCGTAGGAGTCGCAGCGGACAAGGGCAACGGTGGACATGGGCATCTCCGGGTTCTGACGGGCTCACGAAAATACGATGTTTCGGCGCGTCGGAAATGGGGAGTGCGGAGTGGGGAGTGCGGAGTGGGTGAAGGGCACCGACGAACCGGTAGAGTGCGTTCCTGCGGAACGCCTCCGAGAGTTTGTCGAGATCACTCCGCACTCCGCATTCCGCATTCCCAACTCCGCACTTCTCCTCAACCCGTTGCCTTTAGTATATTAATGATCGGTCAGCGCCCTTGGACGACGGGATCACCCTCACACGGTCGCACATGTTCAGCATCCAACGCTCCCGATCAACATCGGCCCCGTCGCGTGAGATCAAGGTCTCCGTTGTGGTCCCTGCCTACAACGAGGAAGACTCTCTTCCCGCATGTCTTGATGCGCTGAAGAGCCAAGACTACCCCTACCCCTACGAAATCATCGTCGTTGACAACGCCAGTACCGATCGCACCGCCGACATTGCTCGACAGGCCGGATGCCGTGTTGTCTCGGAGTCTCGGCGCGGATACGTCAGTGCAATCACCGCCGGCTTTGCTGCGGCCGAGGGCGAAGTCATCGCCTGCACCGATGCCGACAGCATGGTCCCTTCGGCGTGGGTCTCGCGCATGGTCGGCCACCTTCTCACGCCCGGCGTGGTGGGTTGCAGCGGCGGTTATCTCTTCAGCGATGGACCGTGGCAGATCAGACTCATCGGATTCCTCTTCGGCCGGTTCAACTACCACCTCGCCGGCGCCAACATGGCAGTATGGCGATCAGCATTTGAGAAGGCTGGCGGGTTTCGTCCGGCTGTCAACCTTGGAGCCGATGTCGAGCTGGGCTTGCGCCTCAAACAGCAGGGCAGCGTCGTCATCGATCACGGACTCCTGGTGAGGACCTCGTCGCGACGGTTCCAGGCCGCATTCCTCCAGACTGTGTTCATGTACTACCTGAACGACCTTTCGCTGTACGTGCTCAAGCGCCCGGTGTTCCACGCGTTTCCCAACTACCGCGTTGGCGCAGCGTACGCTCCTGCACGCAAACCTCGTCTGGCCTTCCTCACCACGTTCATCGTGTTCTTCTCGTTCCTGCTCAATCCGCCGTACATGAACGCGGTGAGTCCCGTGTTCGCATCGGGGAAGAAACACCGCACGGTTGTGGCCCTTGCGTTCGACAAGTGCACAGCCGACCAGACCGCGACCATTGTCGAGGAACTCAAACGACTTCACGTGACTGCAACGTTCTACGTGCCCGATGGCGGGTTTGCTCCACGCACCAATCTCTGGACGCGCGTGGTTCGCGAGGGTCACTCCGTTGAGAACACTGCCCCGGTCGGCACGAGCGGTTCCTGCGAACTGGGACGCATACTGAGGCTGGACATGGGCGCCGCGCTTCGGGATGGGCAGCAAGAGGCGACCTCCGCAGAGGATCTGTGCAATCTCGACCGGTGGTGCCGTGTCTGGACAACGCCCTGCGCGTCGGCCGGCAGCGGCGAAGTTCGCGCATCAGCCATGGCAGAGGAGATCGCTCGCAATGCATCGTCGGGCTCCACGATCCTCCTGCACGGCCAGGCTGCGGGTAACACCGACATGCTCTCCTCGCTGGTGCAACGCCTCAAGCGCCAAGGCTACCGAATCGTCAGCGTCGAAGATGTCGCTGCCGACGAAATGGGCTTCGGGTTCAAAGAGGCCTTCATCGAAGGCCTGCGGGAGATCACCCGCACCCTGCAGTTCCCCGCGAAGACCGCCTCCTGAGCGAGCAGTCCAACCTCGCACGAAGAGCAACGACCCCACCCCCGCTTGTCCAGCAAAGAAGAACTCCAGGTTCCATATTCACACACGAGCAGAACCGGCAGTTCCGATTGGTGCTGCGTCGTCGATGCGGCCCCAATTGCCGACGGTGATCGGTCGATGTCGCATTTGTCAACGTACGGCGAGTGCGGTGTGGCGGAACTTGTCGGAGCGGTGGTCTCGCGGCCATCGGACGTCCGCAACCGTAGAGACGTTGCGCGCAACGTCTCTACATGGCACCGTCGGAGTTGGGTAGTTCCGTGGTTGCACGCTACGTGGCGACTGCGAGGTTGTGCGGTCGACCGCCGGACAGGACGCGGAGCATCTCGACGACCCCGCGAGTGCGTTCCTGCGGAACGCGTCCACGAGTTGGTCGAACAAACTCCACAACTCCGCACTCCGCATTCCCCACTCCGCACTTCTCCGCAAGCCTCCCCTTCGTCGCACCACGTCAATTGGCACACCACTTGCGTTTATTCTGGACAGCACCCTCTCTGCCGAGACTCCTTCGGCACAAGGAACATCGTGCAGGCATCAACGTCAACCGAGATCATCCAACTACCGCTCATGCTCAAATCAATCATCCGTCTCACCAAATCCGGCTGGAAGAGCGCCGACCCCAAAGAGCGGATTCGCGCGGTCAAGGAGCTCAAAGACCAGCGCACCATCGGCAAGCTGGCCAGCGAAGATCCCGACAAGCAAGTCCGCGTAACGTGCGTGCGCAGACTGACCGACGGCAAGCTGCTCGCATCTGTAGCGCACAGCGATGCCGAGTGGGTCGTGCGCGAAATGGCTACCGAACGTCTCTCCGATGCATCAACCCTCCACGAGATCGCTCAGAAAGACGCCAACGAAATGGTGCGGGCTGCGGCTCTCAAGCGGCTTGACGCCAAAACCGACCAGGCATTCCTGAGCACTGTCATTGCACACGATCCATCCTCCTACGTACGCGCCATTGCCGTAAGCAGGCTCTCCGACCAGGCGATGTTGGCCAGAATCGCCAGGGACGAGTGTCTGTGGGATGTGCGCAAGGCCGCTGTCTCCCGCCTCGAAAGCACCGTTCTCCTCACCGAGATCGCCCGCAAAGACTCCAACCAGTATGTTCGCGCCGAGGCTGTCAAGGGCATCGACGATCAACCGAACCTGGTGGCCGTGGCCAAAGGCGACCCGCGCGCCTTTGTGCGCAAGAAGGCACTGCTCAAAGTAAAAGACCCGGCCGTGCTGCTCGACTTCTACCAGAACAGCCCCAACGAGACGCTTCGTCGGGCTGCCATGGAGATTCTCATAAAGCAAGGACACTACACCTCGTGCCCCGTGTGCGAAGGCACGGGCAGCGTCACCGGCTCTGCAGCCAAGCGCGCCGCAGACGAGCCCCTGGTGAAGTGCAGCAAATGCAGCGGCACGGGAAAGCTCGTGGGCATCACCGAGCAGCGGGAGCGGTCCTGAGTGTCGGCGAGGACCCTGGACATTCGGACAGCAACTGACAACAACTGACAATAGCGCTTTTCATATACCGTTCACAACCCAGGAGGTTTTTTCACGTGGAGGAAATGTCATATTCGTCTCAGGAACCCGAGCCTCCAAGTAGTTCCAGCAATGCCCTGTTCTACGACGATGAGACCCGACTCGCCCCGAGTGAGTTGACATCTCAAGACCGCGCAACTGTCACAGCGGCGCCGCAGCCGCTCTTTGCGCCGTCTATCCTGCCACCGCTGTCCAACAGCAAAGCATCGGCCCGATGTCGTGCCTTTCGCCGCCGTTGGTATCCCAATGTAAGCCAGACCGAGTGGAACGACTGGCGCTGGCAGCTCAAGAACCGCATCACCACACTGCGCGAAGTCGATCGCATCTTCACGCTCACCGCCAAAGAGTACGAGGCATTCGGTCGGCGCAAAGGCAGCGTGCGCATGCCTGTGGCCATCACTCCGTACTACGCATCGCTTATGGACGAACACGATGCAGCCCATCCGATCCGGCGCTGCATGATCCCCGTATCCGACGAACTCAAGTGCGCTGACGGCGAAGCTGCCGATCCGCTGGGCGAAGACGGTCACAGCCCGGTGCCGGGTATTGTGCATCGCTATCCTGATCGTGTGCTCTTTCTGGTCACACCCACCTGCTCCAACTACTGTCGCTACTGCACGCGATCGCGCAAGGTCGGTGCCGCCCATGGTGGACAGTTGGGCGAGGCCACGTGGGACAGGGCCATTGCCTACATCGAGTCCACGCCAAGCATTCGCGACGTGCTGCTCAGTGGTGGCGACCCGCTCACGCTCTCCGACGAGAACATCGACTATCTGCTGAGTCGGCTGCGACGCATTCCCCATGTCGAGATACTGCGTATCGGAACCAAGGTACCGGCAGTGCTGCCCATGCGCATCACACCGCAGCTGGTTCGCATTCTGCGCAAATATCACCCGCTGTGGATGAGCATCCACGCCACGCATCCCGACGAGGTGACTGCCGAGATGGCAGTCGCATGCACCCGACTGGCAGACGCGGGCATTCCGCTGGGCAGTCAGACAGTGCTGCTCAAAGGCATCAACGATGAACCGCAGACCATGCGCCAGCTCATGCATGGGCTCATGAAGATGCGCGTGCGGCCCTACTATATATACCAGTGCGACCCGATTCTGGGATCCTCGCACTTCCGCACGTCGGTTGACAAGGGCCTCGACATCATTCAAAGCCTGCGCGGCCACACCAGCGGCTACGCAGTGCCCACCTTCGTCATCGACGCTCCGGGCGGCGGCGGCAAGGTTCCCATCACACCCGACTACTATGTGGGCCGCGATGGCACCGATGTGGTGCTGCGCAATTTCCAGGGCAAGCTCTACCGCTACCCCGACACTGCCGGAGAGCCGGTGCAGTGCTCGATGGATGGGGTGATCCCGTCCAACGATCCGGAAGGGGCGGCATGAAGGTTGGGATGACCTACGACCTTCGCGCCGACTACCTGGCCGAAGGGTACTCCGAAGAAGAAACCGCAGAGTTTGACCGCCCGGATACCATCGATGCCATTGAGCAGGCATTGGTGGCTCTGGGCCATTCGGTCGTCCGCATCGGCAACATCAAGCGGTTGGTGGCTCGACTCGCTGCAGGCGAGCGCTGGGATCTGGTCTTTAACATCTGCGAGGGCCTGCACGGCTATGGCCGCGAGGCGCAGGTGCCGGCGCTGCTGGAGGCCTACAGCATTCCCTGCACGTTCTCCGACGCTCTGACACTCTCACTCAGTCTGCACAAAGGCATGACCAAGCACGTCATTCGGGGCGCGGGCATTGCCACACCGGACTTTGCCGTGGTCGAGCGGCCCGAAGACGTTGCGTCGATCGACCTGCCATATCCGCTTTTTGTCAAGCCGGTGGCAGGCGGCACCGGGCAGGGCGTCACCACGGCCTCGCGCTGCGCCAACAGGTCGGAGCTCACTGCCCAGTGCACTGCCGGACTCACGCAGTACAAGCAGGCCCAGCTCGTGGAGACCTATCTGTCGGGACGTGAGTTCACCGTGGGCATTGTCGGCACGGGTCCCAGGGCCCAGTCGGTGGGTGTGCTGGAGATCGTGCTGCGCGACAAGGCCGAGAAGGAAGTCTATTCCTACACCAACAAGGAATTCTGCGAGGAGCTTGTCGAATACGTGCTCGTCTCCGATGCTGTGGCCAAGGACGCTGCACGCGTGGCACTTGCCTCGTGGATTGCGCTGGGCTGCCGCGATGCGGGTCGAGTGGACGTACGCGCCAATGGTGCGGGAGAAATGAACTTCATCGAGGTCAATCCGATTGCCGGACTCCATCCGCATCACTCCGATCTGCCGATGATCTGCACCAAGTCGGGCATTGCGTACATGGAACTCATTGGTCGCATCGTAGAAGAGGCGTCGCGGCGCATTTCGACGCGGTAGCGCGGATGCTCCATCCGACAGCGGCGCACTGCGCGGCTGCGTTGCCCGCAGCATCAAACGGTCTGCAGTCGGGGACGAACGCCGGACGCCACGACCCATCCACCATCGCCCCTATGCAACACAGACCCCAGCAACCGTCCCCGCGCGCCACAGCAGTGATCCTGCACAACGAGGTCGGCGCGCGCGCATTGGCCGACGAGCAGGACGTGCTCGTGCAGGCAGAGGCGGTGGCGGCCTCGCTGACAAGTCTGGGCTACGCAGTCAGTCAAGTAGGCGTCAGCCTCGACCTCGCGTCCATCAAGCGACGGGTATCGGAGCTGCAACCCGGCGGGGTGTTCAATCTGATCGAGTCGCTTGACGGTGACGAACGCCTCGCATGCGCGGTACCCATCCTGCTGGAGGGCATGTCCGTTCCCTTCACCGGGGTCGGCTCGGCAGCCATGCTCGTGTGCAACGACAAGCTGCTGTCAAAGAGAATGCTGCGCGTTGCCGGACTGCCCACGCCGCCGTGGCAACTGTGCAGCGAGGCGCATGCGACCGGTTCGATCACCATCGACCCGCCCTACATCGTCAAGTCGGCCTGGAAGCACGGTTCGCTCGGACTCGACACGGAATCGGTGGTTGACTCGAAGGACGGTGCATTGGCGAAGATCGCAGCACTCTCGCCCGCCGATCGTGCCAGTTTCTACGTGGAGCGGTATATCGACGGCAGAGAGTTCAACCTCTCGGTGATGGGCGGCCGCCGCGAGCCCCGGGTACTGCCGGCGGCAGAGATCCGCTTCGACGACCACGGCGCCGACATGCCCAAGGTGGTGGGGTACCGGGCCAAGTGGGATGCCGACTCCTGGGACTTCTCTCACACGCCCCGAAGCTTCGAGTTCGGCGCGGGCGACCAGCCGCTACTTGACACACTGATAGACATCGCGCGGTCGTGCTGGGACATCCTTGGCCTCACTGGATACGCACGGGTCGACTACCGTGTGGATACCCAGGGTCGGCCGTGGATCCTGGAGGTCAACGCCAACCCCTGCATCTCACCCGACGCCGGATTCCCCGCAGCCGCGCAAAGGGCAGGCATGAGTTTCACAGCCATGGTGGAGAGGATTCTTCGATGCGCGCTCAGCCCAACGACCGGCAGATGAGCCCCGCACTCCCGAGCACACCCCCGCAGGCGGCCTCCACGTCGGCACGCGCGCGCTCGTTTCGCCAGGAGGTGGTTCCGTCCGATGTTACCGATGTCAAGGAACTCGTGGCCTCCACCGGATTCTTCGATACAGGAGAGATCGAACTGGCGGGAGAACTGGTTGACGAGCGGTTGGCCAGGGGACTGAGGAGCGGCTATCACTTCCTGTTCGCCCAGAGCGAATCGAAGACCGTGGGGTACACGTGCTTCGGCCCGATCCCCTGCTCAAAGTCAAGCTACGACATGTACTGGATCGCGGTGCACGATGCGCTTCGCGGGCAGGGCATTGGCAGGGAGCTGGTCGTGCGCACCGAGGCGATCATTGCGCAACTCGGCGGCACGCGCATCTACGTTGACACATCGTCACGTCCGCAATACGCCCCCACCCGCCGCTTCTACACCTCGTGCGGCTACCGGGTTGAGGCGGAACTCCCCGACTTCTACGGCCCGGAGGATGGCCGCGTGATCTTCATCAAGGTCCTCGGCGATTCGGCGAGCCTATCGTAGAGACGTTGCGCCGTGGTTTCCCCGAATCGGCGGCCTCACCGTGGGGACGTTGTGACATGGTTTCCCCGAATCTGCGGCCTCACCGTAGAGACGTTGTGACATGGTTTCCCCGAATCGGCGGCCTCACCGTAGAGACGTTGCGCGCAACGTCTCTACATGGGGACCTCGGGATCGTCGGTTCCTCGGTTGCACGTTGGATGGTGACGGAGGGCGACGTGTGGTTCCGGGGATTCAAGCGCGGGGGGAGGGACGTCTCTATTTGTACGATTCTTTGCGAATGGCGTACCTGGTCATCAACTTGTGCAATTGACGCGGGGTAATTCCCGCGCACTCCGCAGTTTTGTCGATGCGACCACGATGGCGGGCGAGCATCTCCTCAAGATACATGCGCTCGATCTCCTCAATGCCTCTGCGCCGCACCTCGGCAAGCGTGCTGGAGACATCCACCTCCACAGTGGCCCCCGACGACTCGGGGGCAGCCATGTCGGGTGGAAACGACTGCGCCGTGAGTACCGATGACGTCTCCAGTATATACGCGCGCTCCATGACATTTGCGAGTTCGCGGATATTGCCCGGCCACGGGTACTGCATGAAACCCTTGAGCACCAGCCGGTGAAACCCGCCAATGCCCTTGTCGTAGGTGGCATTAAATCCGGCAAGAATGACCCCTGCAAGATGCTCGATGTCTTCGCGCCGATCGCGAAGCGGCGGCACCTCCACCGGGAACACGCTGAGCCGGTAGTACAAGTCGCTGCGAAAAGCGCCGGTCTCGCTCATTTTGAGCAGGTCCCCGTTGGTGGCAGCCACCACACGCACATCGGCCTCGATGTCGGCCGCGCCACCCACGCGCTGAAACACTTTGTCTTGCAGCACCTTGAGCAGCTTTACCTGTGCGTCGGGAGCCATGGTACCCACTTCGTCAAGGAAGATTGTGCCACCCTTGGCAACCTCGAACTTGCCCAGCTTGCGGCCCGATGCGCCCGTAAAGGCGCCTTTTTCGTGGCCGAAGAGTTCGCTCTCGATGAGATTTTCGGGAATGGCGCCGCAGTGCACGCTCACAAACGGGCCTGCGCTCTGTGCGCTGTGCTGGTGCAGAAGCTTGGCAAGAAGGCCTTTGCCGGTACCAGTCTCGCCCGACAGCAACACAGTCATGTTGGTGCGCGCGACCGAGCGGATGAGATCGAGACTTCTGCGCATGAGCGGACTGTGGGTGGTGACGTAGTCGCGCGCCTGCGGAAGCCAGAAGTCGTCGCCCATGTGCTCGATGTCGTCGCCCAGATGCCGCGACTCGCGCGTGCTCTCGACAACGTAGCGCACTTCGGCCGGATCGACCGGATGGATGAGGTAGCTGTTGGCGCCGTCGCGCACTGCATCGACGGCTTCGTGCACCATGTCGGGCGGAGAGAGCACCACAATTTCGGCGCCGTCGGAGAGTTCCCAGAACGAATCGAGCGACTCCTCGCACGACTCCTCGCCGCCACTCACCGGCGTTGACAGCAATGCCAGATCGAGGAACGCGAACTCGTATTTCTTCTGCTTGAGGAGGCTGAGGGCTGCGTCTTTGTCTGCCGCAATGTCAAGAGCACACGCTCCTGCAAAACATCCACTGATGCTTTGCCGAGCCCGGGCTTCGGCAGTCACGACGAGTATATTGACCATTAAGAAAGCTTTGAGCAGTAAGTAGTGACCCGAAGAAAATACGTGTTGGGATCGGAGACCGCCGACACGCCACTCCCTCTTCGCCTGCACAATCCGCGTCGTGACGTCGGAGATGGGTTGAGGTGCACCGCAACCGGGCTCCGCGTTGGTGGCGACCCGGGGGCATTGCCGACCGGATGCGAACCACGCGGGATGCGCCCGCTCCTCACACCACGAGCTTGCGCAGATAGTCTTGCGCCACACTCGCCCACCACGACCGCGGATTCTGCTTCGCAAACTCGGCAAACCCGACTGCCGCATCGCTCTTGTTGCCGGCTTTGAGGGAGATCTGCGCCAGGTTGTAGTGGCCGAAGGGGACCTGCGGCGACATCTGCACGTACGCCTTGATGCACTCCAGCGAGCGCTCGTACTTTGCCAGTTGGTAGCTGAAGATGCTGGCGGCCCACAAATCCGACGGTGGCGCTTCGGTCAATGATATGTTGCTGAGACGTTCCTCCGTCTCAGTGACAAGCTTCTTGAACTCCGCCTGCGACATGGCAAACTCCTGATACTGCGGCGGGCAGTAGATCTCGTTCTTGCTCGGAGCGATCATGTGCTCGAACCATGCGCGCGTGTCCTTGTTCATCACTTTGTAGCCCTTGGATTCCGACATAAGCCACATGGTGTAGTCTTTTGCGAAGTTGGCCTTGATCTGTATCACCGAGCGCACAGCCTTCAGATGCGGCAGCTTACAGTATGCGTGCAGGAGGTTCTTTTCCTCATCCACGTCAAGCCGGTATTCGATGATGGCGGCTACGATTGACTCCATGAACTTTCCACCCGGCGGCGCCAGCGGCACGACGAAGCAGTTGTTCTTCCAGTCGTACAGCGCGCTGCCGTTGCCGGGGATGATGAGTACCGAGGGCTTGCCCATGAACGACACGCGGTCGTTGCGCAGAATCTTGGGGTCGAATTCGAAGATAACATCGAGGCACTCGCGCACCTGTGCAAGGCCGAAGTAGAGTTCTTCGGGCCGCAAGATCGAGCAGCTCTGTACGCGCAGCCGTTTTGCTGACAGACGGATCAGGTCGCGCACGTACTCGATTTCGGCGGTGATGCGGTTCTCCTGCTCGCCGGCAGGCATGGTCTCGCGCTGCTCGTGAATGCTGGCGATCTCGGCCTCGAGCCGGGCGATCTTCTCCTCCTGTGCCACGCGTTGTGTAAAGATCTCGTTGATCTGGCGCACCGTATTGCGCAGTTCCGATTTAAACGCCTCGCCCTGCACCCGGGAGAGTAGCGCCTCGCCCCGGGCCTGCACCTTCTGAAACTCCATCTCCTTGTGCACCATCTTCTGCCGGTCGGCAATGGAGAGCTTGGCACCCCGCGATACCTCACGGCGGGCTCGCATCATGTTCAGCGTCATCTCGTCGGTCTTGGTCAGCTCGGATATCTGAGCGCGGGTAGTGTCGTCGAGACGGCCACCCTCCGCTGACGAAAGTTGCTGGAGCAACATGTCGCGCCGCGACTCCTGCATGCCCGCCAGGTCGCCAGTGAGTCGCTTTGCCTGGATCTCTGTGGTACGAATGTCTCCGCGCAAGGTCTCTTCGCGGAAGTTCCCGCGCATTCGCTCGATCACCATCTTGAGCCAGTCTGACATGTACTGCACCTGGAGGGCGCAGTCCTTCGTGCCTGCGGGCGCAACTGCGCCTTCGCCCAGACTCTCGCGGATCTCGGGTACGAAGCCGAAGTCGATGAACTCCTTGTTCTCGTTGATGTATCCTTCCCAGTCGGCGTTAGTGCGAATCTGCTCGCCCAGTCCGGCGGCAAGAACGCGCCAGTACATGGATCCCAGATCGCGCTGGGCACTGGGATTGGCCGGATCTTCGAGATACCGGGAGATGGTTTCCTGTGCTTCGTCAGACCATCGCATGGGTGCGGGCTCCGGGGAAATGCGGATTGAGGTGGTAATGATCGTAATTATGACATGTGTGGTGAAGAATGAGCAAGTGCGGAGTTCGGAATGTGGAGTGCGGAGTTGAGGACTGCCTTCGACAAACTCGTGGAGGCGTTGCGCGGCAACGCATCTGGGAGTCCGTCGGGCCACTTCCGCAACTCCGCACTCCCCACTCCGCCAGCCCTGCGGAGTGAAAATTCTTCGCACTCCCGGTTCGGTGGATATCGGCTTAGGATGACTCGGTTTCGAGCCTCGGCAGCCTGTCATCGATGCTTATCTGCGCGGCACATATTTCAACGGGCGCATTTCCGTTATCGTGACCTCGTGTTCCATCCCATCGTGCCGCTTCTACGGAGCTTCGGATCGGGTCCTTGTCGGGGCGTCGTTACTACAGAGGTACCGCGCCTACGGCGCTGAACGACGAGACACCGTGCTTCAAGGTCCGTAGGACCGGCATATCTGTAGAAACCCATAGACGAACCACGTCCGGAGCTCCGTAGGAGCGGCACGGTTCTAATTCGTCGGGGTGTCCACAAATCGGGAATGCACCCCATT
>Ga0315287_10003633_pt1 | contig 14902 bp, 19 predicted proteins | sample YL17G11_0_MG_FD_205037 | JGI IMG/M metagenome (GOLD analysis project Ga0315287, IMG submission 205037) | Sediment microbial communities from Yellowstone Lake, YNP, Wyoming, USA - YL17G11_0 | ecosystem: Environmental > Aquatic > Freshwater > Lake > Sediment | place: USA: Wyoming | collected... | reverse complement strand
CATGCAGCCCGGCGGCTCGTCCAAGGTCATCTCCGAACGGGTCACCGACTCCGAACTCGTGAACTGACCCTCACCGCGCTTGCCGCTTCGGCGGCGCCGGACTTGCTGAGCACAGCGGAGCCAGTCGGAGCCAGTCAGTGAGGCTGCGCAGCGGAGCGGAGCAGCATTGACGGCCCTCAGCTTCGGCGGCGCCGGAGTTCCTGAGCGCAGCGGAGCCAGTCAGTGAGGCTGCGCAGCGGAGCGGAGCAGCATTGACGGCCCTCAGCTTCGGCGGCGCCGGAGTTCCTGAGCGCAGCGAAGGAACTCGAATGTCAAGGCAGGCGGCTGAACCAGAGCAGGCTGAGCGCCGAGGTCAGCACCAGCAGAGCGATGCCGAGGCCGAGGAACCACGTCCCGACCTCGCGCTCGATGGTCTCGGAGTCGACCGTCCCCCCGATGTCGGCGAAGGCGTCGGCCAGCTCCGCGCCGGTGGTGGCCGAGAAGAAGTCGCCGTTGGTCGAGTCGGCGATGGCCTGCAGGGCCTCCTCGTTGACCGACACGTCCACCGGTCCCTGGCCGGCGATGTCGATCGTGGCCCCCTGGGTGCCGAAGGCGATGGTCGACACGGGCACCCCGGCGTCGAAGGCGGCCTGGGTCGCTTCCACGTCCGGCCGTCCGGTCGTCGTCTCGCCGTCGGACATGACCACGATCTGGCTGGGCGGCGCCTCGTCGGCCGTGGCGTCCGGCGCCGGATCGGGCTGGCCCTGCTCGGCGATCTCGATGGCGTCGAGGCCGGCGAAGATGGCCTCCCCGATGGCGGTGAACTCGTCGAGCTCGAGCCCGTCGATGGCGTCCCGGACGGCGTCGTGGTCGGTGGTCGGGGTGACCTGGATCGTGGCTCCGTTGTCGAAGCTGACCAGTCCGACCCGCACGTTGTCGGTCAGGCCGTCGACCAGGCCGTCGGCGGCCTCCTGGGCGGCCTCGATGCGGTTGGGCTCGACATCGGTGGCCTCCATGGACAGCGAGGTGTCGATGGCCAGGACGAGGACGGGCCCGAGGGGTGCCGCCTCAGGCCGCGTCGGTCGGGCCATGGCCACCACCAGCACGGCCAGGGAAGCCAGCAGCAGGCCGGCCACGAGGTGCCGGCGCCAGCCGGGGCGCTTGGGGGCGACCGAGTCGAGGAGGTCCAGGTTGGTGAAGCGGACCGTGAAGGTGGACCGCCGCCGCCACTGCAGGACGCCGTAGAGCACGGCCAGGAGGGCCACGACGCCCAGGAGCCAGAGCCAGTGGGGGGCCAGGTAGCTCACTTGTGGGCGGTCCCGGCGGCCACCCGGCGGCGTTCCTTGCGTCGGCTCACGAAACGGACGATGTCGAGGAGCCAGTCCCGGTCGGTGCGCAGCACCAGGTGGTCGGACCCGGCCGCTCGTACCCGTCGGGCGATGTCCTGGCGCTGGTCGGTGGCCGCTGCGGCGTAGCGCTCCCGGAGGTCACGGGTCGTGCGGACCTCGCGCTGCGCACCGGTCTCGGGGTCGACCAATTCGATCACGCCGACGTCGGGCAGGGCCAGCTCCCGGGGGTCGACCACCTCGACGGCCAGGACCTCGTGGCGGGAGCCCAGCCCGCGCAGCGAGCGCTCCCAGCCGCCCGGCGCCAGGAAGTCCGACACCACGACCATGAGGCCGCGGCGGCGCTGTCCGGCCCGGGCCAGGGCGTCGATGGCCGCGGCCAGGTCGACGCCGGCCCCACCGGTCGAGGCCGAGGCGACGGTGGCGGCGTGGAGGGTGCCCAGGAGGTGCCGTCTTCCCGTACCGGGGGCCAGGACCCGGACGTCACCGTCGCCCGCGACCACGACGCCGAGGCGGTTGCCCGTGCGCAGGGTGATGAAGCCGATGGCGGCCGTGGCCGCGAGGGCCAGGTCCCGCTTCTCGCAGGTCGCGGTGCCGAAGTCGAGGCTGGCGGACCGGTCGAGGAGGACCCAGGTGGCCAGCTCCCGGTCGGCGACGGTCTCGCGGACGTGGACCTCGGACATGCGGGCGGTGACGTTCCAGTCGATGCGGCGGACGTCGTCGCCCGGGGTGTAGGCCCGGGTGTCGCCGGGCTCACTGCCCCGGCCCGGGACCAGGCCCTCGAAGTCACCGTGCAGCATCCCGTCGAGGCGACGGGTGACGTCGATCTGGAGGCGGCGCAGGACCTCCTCGGCCGGCGCGCCGGCGACCCGGGGTGGGGCCGAGCCCTTGGCGCTCATCCCGCCCGGGCGGGGGCGACCGGGGCGGCGGGGACCGTGGACAGGACCCGGACCAGGACGTCGTTCACGTCCACCCCGTCGGCCAGGGCCTCGTAGGAGAGCACCAGACGGTGGCGGAGCACGTCGGGGGCCACGTCGAAGACGTCCTGGGGCAGGGCGTAGTCCCGGCCCCGGAGCAGGGCGAGGGCCCGGCCGGCGGCGACGAGGCCGAGGCTGGCCCGGGGGCTGGCCCCGTAGGCGATCATCCCGTTGAGGTCCGACATGCCGTGGTCGGCGGGCTCCCGGGTGGCGAACACGACGTTGACGGCGTAGTCGACCACGCCGGGGTCCACGTACACCTGGTCGGCCGCGGCCTGGAGCTCGAGGACCTGCTCGGGGGAGAGCACCTGGGTGGCGGCCGGCGGGGCCACGCCCATGCGGTGGACGATCTCGACCTCCTCGGACGGCGAGGGGTAGCCGATGGGCACGTTCATGAGGAAGCGGTCCCGCTGGGCCTCGGGCAGCTGGTAGACGCCCTCGGACTCGATGGGGTTCTGGGTGGCCAGGACCAGGAAGGGGTCGGGCACGGGGAACGTCTGGCCGCCGATGGAGACGTGGCGCTCGGCCATGACCTCGAGCAGGGCCGACTGGACCTTGGCCGGGGCCCGGTTGACCTCGTCGGTCAGGACGAAGTTGGCGAAGACCGGGCCCAGCTCGACATCGAAGGTCTCCGAGGAGCCCCGGTAGATACGGGTGCCGACGATGTCGGCGGGTAGCAGGTCGGGGGTGAACTGGATGCGGACAAAGGAGCCGCCGACCACCTTGGCCAGGGTCTCGCTGGCCAGGGTCTTGGCCACGCCGGGGACGCCTTCGAGCAGGACATGGCCCCGGGCCAACAGGCAGATGAGCAGGCGCTCGATGGCCTGGTCCTGGCCCACGATGACCTTCTTCACCTCGAACAGGGCCTTCTCGAGGACGGCGGCCCGGTCGGGGACGGCCTCGGGGCCCGGGGCGTCGGCCGGCGCTGACGGCGGGGGCGGGGGAGGGGGGACCTGGGTCACGGGCGGCCACGATACGGGTGGGCCACCGCCTCCGAGGCGCGGCCACGGCCGCCGGTACGGCAGGTCGGCTCGGCGGTACCGTCGCCGGCGTGCGCTTGTTGGTCGTGGACGACGAGGTCGACCTGGCCGACGCGGTGGCCACCGGCCTGCGTCGCGAGGGCCACGCCGTCGACGTCGCCTATGACGGCGACACCGCTCTTGACCGCCTGGCCGTCGACGAGTACGACCTCGTGCTGCTGGACGTGGCCATGCCCGGGGCCCACGACGGCCTCGCCGTGTGCCGGGCGATCCGGGACGGCGCCGCGACCGGGCCGATGCCCCGGGTCCTGATGCTCACCGCCCGCGACACGGTGGACGACCGGGTGACGGGCCTCGACGCCGGGGCCGACGACTACCTGGTCAAGCCGTTCGCCTTCCGGGAGCTCAACGCCCGGGTCCGCACCCTGCTGCGCCGGGATGCCGCGCCCACGGGCGCAGTGGTCGAATTCGGTGACCTGCGGTTGGACACGGCCCGCCAGGAGGCCACCCGGGCCGGCGTGGCCCTGGATCTCACGCCGAAGGAGTCGTCGGTGCTGCAGTGGTTCCTGACCCGGCCCGGTGTGGTCGTCTCCCAGGAGGAGCTCCTGACCCACGTGTGGGACGCCAACGCCGATCCCTTCACCAGCACGGTGCGGGTCACCGTGGGGACGCTGCGGCGCAAGCTGGAGGCCGCCCGGCCTGAGGCTCCAGGGCCTCTGGAGACGGTCATCGGGCAGGGCTACCGCCTGCGGGAGGAGTCGTGACGGCGACCACCACGGCGGTGGGCCTGGCCGCGAGGCTCCCGCCGTGGGCGGGTTCGATCCGGGTACGGCTCACCGTGCTCTACGCCGTGCTCGTGTTCGGGCTCTCGGCCCTGGTCACCGGCGGCGTCTACTTGGGGCTGTCCCGCTCGTTGTCCGACGAGCCCGTGTCCCGGACCTACAACCTGACCCGCGTCGTGCGCACCCCGCAGGGCGTCGTGGAGGTACCGCAGGGCACGGTGCGGGCCGAGATCCAGGGTCTCGAGGCGGAGGTCAACGACCGGGCCCTGGACGAGTTGCGGCGCTGGTCGCTGCTGGCCCTGCTGGCCGGTGCGATCGCCGGCGTGGGCGTGGGTTGGTTCGCCGCCGGTCGGGTCCTGCGCCCGGTCGATCACATCACGGGCGTGGCCCGGGACATCCAGGCCACGGACCTGTCCCGCCGCATCGCCCTCGAGGGCCCCGACGACGAGATGAAGGAACTGGCCGACACCTTCGACGGGATGCTGGGACGGCTCGACGAGGCGTTCGAGGGCCAGCGTCACTTCTTCCAGGAGGCCTCCCACGAGCTGCGCAACCCGTTGGCGGTCATCCGGGCCAACCTCGACGTGGCGTTGGACGACGACGACGCCTCGGCCGCCGAACTGCGCACCGCCGCCGAACTGGCTGCCCGGACCGCCGAGCGCATGACCCACACGGTGGACGATCTGCTCCGCTACGCCCGCAACGAGCAGGCCGTCATGGCGCGCGAGCCCATCGACATGGGCCCGCTGATGGCCGACGTGGCCGAGGAGTTCGCCTCGCCCGCCGCCAATCGTTCGCTCACCATCGCCGTGGCCGAGCCCGTCGGGCCGGTGCTGGTGTCAGGGGACCGGGCCGCCCTGCGCCAGGCCCTCGCCAACCTGCTCGACAACGCCGTGCGCCTCGCTCCCGAGGGCTCCACCATCGGCGTGGGATCCGGGGTCGACGGGCCCTGGGCCTGGGCCGCGGTCAGCGACGAGGGCCCGGGCATCAGTGCGGAGGACCAGCCCCTCGTCTTTCGGCGCTTCTGGCGGGGCGCGGGGCCGGACGGCGGTCGGGGGAGCGGGCTCGGCCTGGCCATCGTCGATCAGATCCTCGTCGCCCACGGCGGGGCCGCGCGGGTGGCCTCCGAGCCGGGACGGGGCTCGGTCTTCTCCCTCTGGATCCCCCAGGCCCACATCGAGGGTTGACCACCTCTTTCGCCCCGCTTTCGGGTTGACTGCTTACGGTCCGCGAATGACCGTCCTCCCCCCGACCGATCAGGTGCCCGTGGCCGACAGCCTCCCTCCCCATCCGCCGCCGCTCTTCAGCGCCCGCCCGCCGGACCTGCCCCCGGTCCCCGAGTCGGCTGCGACGCCGCCGGCACCCCGCCGCAAGGGACGCACCGCGATCGCCGTGCTCGCCGTCATCGTCGGCCTGGCCCTGGTCGCCGGGTCCTTCGCCGCCGGCTGGGCCCTCAACCGTGACGACGGTGGCGCGTCCACGGCGACGGCGGCAGACCGGTCGGCCGACGTCGCCACGCAGGCCGATGCGGGGGACCGGCCGACCGATCCCCCGCTGGACACCTCCGGTGAGGAGCCCGTGGCCGCAGTGGCCGATGCCGTCGCCCCCGCCGTGGTCCAGATCGAGACCGCCGCCGGCCTCGGCTCCGGCGTGATCTACGACCCCGACGGGCTCGTGCTGACCGCGGCCCACGTGGTCGAGGGCAGCACCTCGGTGACGCTCCGGCTGGCCGACGGGACCACCCGGGACGGCGCGGTCGTCGGCACCGACACCGACAGCGACATCGGCGTGGTGTCGATCGACGGTGGCGGCGACGGCCTCCCGGTCGCCGTGCTGGCCGCCTCGGCGCCTGAAGTCGGCGACCTCGCCGTCGCCGTGGGCAGCCCCTACGCCCTGGACCAGACGGTGACCGCCGGGATCGTGAGCGCCGTCGACCGCCCGGCCCCTTCGAGTGGGCCGAGCGGGCCGAGTGGGCCCTCGGTGGGCACGATCCAGACCGACGCCCCCATCAACCCCGGCAACTCGGGCGGCCCGCTGGCCAACCGGGACGGCGAAGTCATCGGCATCGCCAGCTACATCCAGAGCGAGACCGGCGGCAACGTGGGCCTCGGTTTCGCCATCCCTGTCGACATCGCCGTGCGGGTGGCCGACGCCCTCGTCGCCGGCCGGCCCGTCGAGTTCGGGTACCTGGGCATCGAGGGGGGCGACGCCGCCGGGGGCGACCCGGGGGCCCTGATCGCCTCGGTCGTGCCCGGCTCGCCCGCCGAGGACGCCGGCCTCGAGGCGGGGGACCGGGTCGTGGCCGTGAACGGGGACGCCGTCACCAGCTTCGGCGACCTCGGCGTCTTCATCCGCCGCCACGGCCCCGGCGACGAGCTCACCCTCACCATCTCCCGGGACGGCGAGGAGCAGGAGCTCGCCGCCACCCTCGGCTCCACCGCCGACTAGTCACATCTGACGGGCCTCGCTTCGCCCACCAGGTCCGGCGGCGTCGGAGTTCGTGAACGAAGTGAACGAACGCATGGGTCAATAGGGTCTGCTGCCTCATGGTGGTCCTGATCGTCGTTGTCGTCGTCGCCTGCCTGTTGCTGGCGCTGATCCCTCGCTACATCGCCATGCGGGGGCGGACCGAAGCCCCGCCCAAGCGGGAGCCGCGTCCGTCGCCGCTGGCCCCGACGGGGCCGGCGGCCACCTCCACCGGCGAGGCCCCGGCCCGTATCGGGGACCGCATCGCCAAGACCCGGGAGCGACTGGCCGGCGCCGTACGCAACCTGCGGGCCCGCTCGACCCTGGACGGCACGGTCTGGGACGAGTTGGAGGAGGCGTTGCTCTCCGCCGACGTCGGGGTGGGGACCACCACCGCCCTGCTCGACGGCCTGCGGGAGCGGGTCACCGACGGCACGATCGAGGGCCCCGACGATCTGATCGACGCCCTGAAGGCCGAGGTCGAGGCCCGCCTGGCCGGCGACCGCTCGCTGGCCACCTCCGCCGACGGGACCACGGTCTGGCTCTTCGTGGGGGTCAACGGTGTGGGCAAGACCACGACCATCGGCAAGCTGGCCAAACGCGAGGTCGACGCCGGCAAGAGGGTGGTCCTCGCCGCGGGGGACACCTTCCGGGCGGCGGCGGGCGAGCAGCTGGGGATCTGGGCCGAGCGCACCGGGGCCGACGTGGTCCAGGGCCAGGCCGGCGGCGACCCCAGCTCGGTCGTCTTCGACGCCGTCCAGCGGGCCGCGGCCCGGGGTGCGGACCTGGTCCTGGCCGACACCGCCGGGCGCATCCACACCAAGTCGAACCTGATGGAAGAGCTGCGCAAGGTCCGCCGGGTCGCCGACCGCGACCCCGGTGAGGTGACCGAGGTGCTCCTCGTCCTCGACGCCACGACCGGCCAGAACGGCCTCATCCAGGCCCGGCAGTTCACCGAGGCGGTGGACGTGACCGGCGTGGTGCTGACCAAGCTCGACGGCTCGGCCCGGGGTGGCATCGTGGTCGCCATCCAGGACGATCTCGGCATCCCCGTGAAGCTGGTGGGCCTCGGCGAACAGGCCGAGGATCTCATCGTGTTCGACCCCCATGAGTTCGTCGACGCACTGTTCGACGGCTGAGCAATGACCCGCATCCTGACCCTGCCGCTCCGCTCCGCTTCCTGTTGATGTCCTTCCGGCGCCTGGTGACGTTCCCGTTCCGCCTCGCCGCGGTCTCGGCCCGCACGGGTTGGCGCAGCGGGCGCCTGATCGGCCTCAGCCGTTCGGCCTGGTTCGGCCTGGGGTTCGCCAGCGGGGTCCTGGTGGCCTCGCCGAGGGCACGCCGCGTCGCTCTCACCGGGGTGGGCAAGGTCACCGTCGCCGTGGTGGAGGCCCGCAAGGGCGCCGAGCCGACCGCCGAGGTCGTCATCGCCGTTCCCGGGGACGGCGCCGTCCCCCCCACCGACTAGCAAGGGATCCACCGAACGAGGGGGAGTGGCCGTGCAGCTCTGGCCGGACGAGTACGAGGACCTGCGGGAGGAAGCCCGCGAGATGGTCGGCAGCCTCTTGACCGGGTTGGCCGAGGGCGCGTTCGGTGCGGGTGACATCCCGGCCGACGCCAGCCGGGAGGAGAAGGTCCGGCGCTCACGGGAGGCGATGGTCGCCTTCTTCGCCCCCGTGCCCGAGGCCGAGGTCCGGGAGATCGCCGGCGTGCCGTGCCGGGTGTTCCTTCCGGAGGGCCCGGCCACCGCCGTCTACCTGCACTTCCACGGCGGCGGGATGATGATCGGCGCCCCGGAGATGAACGACACCGGGAACCTGGCGCTGGCCCGCCATCACGGCCTCGCCGTCGTGTCCGTGGACTATCGGCTGGCCCCCGAGCATCCGTGGCCGGCCGGGCCCGACGACGGTGTCGCGGTGGCCGCCTGGCTGCTCGAGCACGCCGAGGCCGAGTTCGCCAGCAGCCGCCTGCTGCTCGGTGGTGAGTCGGCCGGCGGCTACATGGCCGCCGCCGTGGCCCTGCGCATCCGGGACGAGTTGGATGCCATCGACCGGGTCATCGGCCTGGAGCTGGTGTTCGGCGTCTACGACTGGGGCCGCTCGCCCAGCCAGCGGGGCCTGCGTCCCTACCGGGGCCCGGACCTGCTCGACCCCGACGGGATCCTCTTCTTCACCGAGTGCTACCTGCCCGGCCGCACCGACGACGAGCGCCGGGACCCCGCCGTCTCGCCCGCCTTCGCCGACCTGGCCGGCATGCCCCCCGCCCGCTTCAGCGTGGGTACGGGCGACCACCTCTGCGACGACACCCTCTGGCTGGCCTCGCGCTGGGTGGCGGCGGGCGGGGAGGCCGACGTGTGGGTCGGCCCCGACCTGCCCCACGGCTTCATGTGGTTCCCCTGCGAGCTGACCAAGCGCTGGCAGGCCCACATGGACGACTGGTTCCGTCGTCACCTCTGAGCTCGTTCACGTCGTTCACGAACTCCGGCACCGCCGAAGCTGCGGGCCCTCGATGCTGCTCCGGCTGGCGCCTGCGCAGCCTCCGGCCCCGGCTCGGACCGTACGCTCACGACAGGAGGTCTTCGCATGGGACGGTTTCGAAAGGGTGGGGACGAGCCGCAGGGGCGCAAGTACCAGATGCGGGAGAAGGCGCTGTCGATCGGCGACGACTACTGGATCGAGGACGACTCGGGGAACAAGGTCTTCAAGGTCAACGGCAAGGCCGCCCGCGTCCGGGACACCTGGGTCCTCGAGGACGCCCGAGGCAACGAGGTGGCCACGATCCGCGAGAAGAAGCTGTCGATCCGGGACAAGATCACGATCGAGTACGGCGATCACGAGGCCTCGGTCAAGAAGGCCATGGTCGGCATCCGGGACCGGTTCATCGTCGAGGTCCAGAACGGCAAGGACCTGAAGGTCCACGGCAACGTCGTCAACCACGAGTACGACATCGACCGGGACGGCGACAAGATCGGCGAGGTGTCCAAGAAGTGGTTTCGCCTTCGGGACACCTACGGCGTCGAGGTCGAGGACGTCGACGACACCGTCCTGATCCTGGCCGTTACCGTCGCCGTCGACGCCATGGCCCATGACTGACCCGAACTGGCGGCTGATCCTGGCGCCGGAGGCCCGAAATCGGGCGCCAGAAGGGATCGATCAGGTGTAGAGGGCGAGGAGCCCGGTGATCGCGGCCAGGCCGAGGCCGGCGACGGTGAACATCCGGGCGGTCAGCTCGTCGCCGGGTTGGTCGGCCCCGAGCCGTCGGCCCGTAGGATCGTCGGCTCATGTTCGAGACGCTTTCTGACCGCTTCGACGGGATCCTCAAGCGCCTGCGGGGGCGGGGCAAGCTCTCCGAGGCCGACGTCGACGAGGTCCTCAAGGAGATCCGGGTCGCCCTCCTCGAGGCCGACGTCGCCCTTTCGGTGGCCCGTGACCTGGTCGAGCGCATCCGGGTCCGGGCCGTGGGCGAAGAGGTCGCCGAGAGCCTCACCCCGGCCCAGCAGGTCATCAAGATCGTCAACGAGGAGCTCACCGTCACCCTCGGTGGCGAGACCTTCAAGCTCACCTACGCCAGCAAGCCCCCCACGGTCGTCCTCCTGGCCGGCCTCCAGGGTTCCGGCAAGACCACCACCGCGGCCAAGCTGGCCCGTTGGTTCAAGCAGCAGGGTCGCAACCCGCTGCTGATCGGCGCCGACCTCCAGCGCCCGGCCGCCGTCGAGCAACTCCGCACCCTGGGCGCGTCCATCGACGTCCCCGTCTTCAGCGAGCCCAAGGACCCGGTCAAGGTGGCCAAGGCGGGCATGAAGGAGGCCAACCGCCTCGGGCGCGACGTGGTCATCGTCGACACCGCCGGGCGCCTGGCCATCGACCAGGCGCTGATGGCCCAGGTCAAGGACATCGACAAGCAGGTCAAGGCCGACTACACGTTCCTCGTCGTCGACGCCATGACCGGCCAGGACGCGGTGCAGACCGCCCAGTCGTTCCACCAGACCCTCGAGCTGGACGGCGTCATCCTCACCAAGCTCGACGGTGATGCCCGGGGCGGCGCCGCCCTGAGCGTGAAGGAGGTCGTGGGACGCCCGATCGCCTTCGCCACCACGGGCGAGAAGATCGAGGACCTCGACCTCTTCCACCCGGACCGCTTGGCCGGGCGCATCCTGGGCATGGGCGACGTCCTGACCCTGATCGAGAAGGCCGAGGAGGTCTTCGAGGCGGACCAGGCCGAAGAGGCCGCCGCCCGCCTCATGGAGGGGCGGTTCACCCTCGACGACTTCCTCGACCAGCTCCAGCAGCTCAAGAAGATGGGCCCGCTCAGCGGGATCATGGGCATGCTCCCCGGCGTCCCCAAAGAGGTGAAGGACGCCGAGATCGGCGACGACGACCTGGCGCCGGTCGAGGCCATCATCCGGTCGATGACCGTCACCGAGCGGATCGACCCCAAGATCATCGACGGCTCCCGCCGCCGCCGGATCGCCGACGGCAGCGGCACCTCGCCCAACCAGGTCAACCAGCTCATCAAGCAGTTCCGCCAAATGCAGCAGATGATGCGCAAGATGGGCGCCGCCGGTGGCCCTCCGGGGGCCAAGGGCCGCAAGGGCAAGCAGAAGAAGGGGGGCCGTACCACCACCAAGGGCGCCGCCCCCGTCCCCAAGATGCCCCTGGAACTGCCGGGGCTGAACTGATCGACGGCAGCCGATCGGCGGGCCGGACCGGCCCGCAGAGCGATGAGCCGTCAGGCGAAGAGCCATCAATACTGATGAGCCGTCAGGCGAAGAGCCATCAATACTGAGGGCGGGTACCCTTGCCCGTCGCTCTCAGCTGAGCACCGACGTTCGATCGATCAGCAAGGAACCAGCACTGTGGCCGTGAAGCTCCGCCTGATGCGGATGGGCAAGAAGAAGCAGCCGACCTACCGGATCGTGGCGGCCGACAGCCGGTCGCCCCGCGACGGTCGGTTCATCGAGGTCGTTGGTGTGTACGACCCCCGGGCCGAGCCGTCGGTCATCAAGGTCGACAACGAGCGAGCCGTGCACTGGCTGCGCCACGGGGCCCAGCCCACCGAGCGGGTGCAGAAGCTCCTGCAGATCGTCGGTGCGTGGGACGAGTTCAAGGGCAACGCCCCGGCCACGCCCCCTGTCGCCCCGGCCGAGGAGCCGGCGGCCGAAGCCGAGCCCGCGGAGGCCGCATCATGAGCGACGAGGACTACGACGACACCTATGACGACGACGACGCCAACGGCGACGACGGCGCGGGTGACGGCGACGACGACTACAACCGCAAGGACCCCAACCTGATCGAGGGGGCCACCGCGGCCACGGTCCTGGAGTACATCACCAAGTCCGTCGTCGATGACCCCAGCGCCGTCGAGGTCGACAGCGTCGAGGGCCGCCGGGGCACCGTGAGCCTCGAGGTCCAGGTGGCCGACGACGACATGGGCCGCGTGATCGGCAAGCGGGGCCGGGTGGCCAACTCCATCCGCACCGTGGTGCGGGCGGCCGCCGCCCGTGACGGCGTCGAGGTCGACGTCGAGTTCGTCGAATAGTCCGGCCGGCTGCGTGCCCGAACGCAGTGACTGACCTGCTCGAGGTCGGGCGGGTGGCCAAGGCCCACGGCCTCCACGGGGAGGTCGTGGTCGCGCTCAGCACCAACCGGCCCGAGCGCGTGGCCAAGGGCACGGTGCTGCACACGGACCGAGGGCCGCTGACCATCAGCGCGTCGCGGCCCCATCAGCACCGCCACATCGTCCGCTTCGCCGGTGTCGACACCCGCGAAGCGGCCGATGCCCTCCGCGGCGTGGTTCTCTCGGCCGAGCCTCTCGACGACCCGGACGCGCTGTGGATCCACGAGCTCATCGGCTCGGTGGTCGTCGACCAGCACGGGGTCGAGCACGGGCTGGTCACCTCGGTCGAGGTGAACCCGGCCAGTGACCTGCTGGTGCTCGACGGCGGCGGCCTGGTGCCGCTCACGTTCGTGACCGGCCGGAGCGAGGGCCGCATCACCGTCGACGTGCCTGACGGCCTCTTCGACTGAGCGCCGTGCGCATCGACGTCTTCACCATCTTCCCGGGAATGGTCACCGCCTTCACCGGTGAGAGCCTGGTGGGCAAGGCCGCGGAGGAGGGACGCCTCGAGCTGCGGGTCCACGACCTGCGCGATGCCACGACCGACGTCCACCGCTCGGTCGACGACGCCCCCTTCGGGGGCGGGGCCGGGATGGTGTTCACGCCCGGCCCCGTGTTCGACTCGGTCGAGGCTGCCGATCCGCCCCGGCCCCTGCTCCTCCTGGGCCCCGGCGGGCGTCGCCTCGACCAGGCCTACGCCACCGAGTTGGCCGCGCTCGACGGGTTCTCCCTGCTGTGCGGCCGCTACGAGGGCGTGGACGAGCGGATCCACACCCACCTGGTCGACGGCGAGCTGTCGATCGGCGACTATGTCCTGGCCGGCGGGGAAGTGGCGGCCATGGTCGTCATCGAGGCGGTGGGCCGGCTGGTGCCCGGCGTCCTCGGCAACGAGGCCTCGGTGCAGGACGAGTCCTTCTCGGCCGGGCTGTTGGAGTACCCGCAGTACACCCGTCCGGCCGATTTCCGGGGCTGGGAGGTGCCTGAGGTCCTGCGCTCCGGTGACCATGCCCGCGTCGCCCGGTGGCGTCGGGCCCAGGCCCTGGCCCGCACGATCGAGCGCCGGCCGGACCTGGTCATGGCTCGGGGTGGGGTCACCGCCGAAGAACGCTCCTGGCTGGCGGAGTTCGGGCTGGCCCATCTGGTCGATACGCTCTCCTGACCGTTCGACCACTCCCCCCGGGTCCCCGAACGCCGTACCTCTCCTCTCCCGGGCGCACAGGAGCACGTGCACGATGCAGCCAACCGATCTCATCGACCAGGCCAACCTGCGGGACGACGTCCCCGATTTCGCCCCCGGCGACACCCTGAAGGTCCACGTCCGCGTGGTCGAGGGCAACCGTGAGCGGGTCCAGGTCTTCGAGGGCGCGGTCATCGGCCGCCAGGGCAGCGGTGTGCGGGAGACCTTCAAGGTCCGCAAGCTCTCGTTCGGTGTCGGGGTCGAGCGGACCTTCCCGGTCCACTCCCCGATCATCCAGAAGATCGAGGTCGTCCGGAAGGGCGACGTCCGCCGGGCCAAGCTCTACTACCTGCGCGATCGCGTCGGGAAGCGGGCCCGCATCAAGGAGAAGCGCGACAACTAGTCGCCGATGGTCTCCCGGCGACAGCAGCTGGGAGCCGAGGGCGAGGCGCGGGTCGCCCGTGACTACGAGGCGCGGGGGTACACGGTCCTCGAGCGCAACTGGCGCTGCCGGGAAGGCGAGCTGGACCTGGTCCTGCGCAACGGTCGCACACTTGTCGTCTGCGAGGTGAAGACCCGTAGCTCCGCTGCGTTCGGCACACCGGCCGAGGCCGTGACCCGGCCCAAGCAAGCCAAGCTCCGCCTGCTGGCCCGCCGCTACCTCGAGACGTCGCCGTTCCGTCCGGGGACGATCCGCTTCGACGTCGCCGCCGTCCTCGCGGGCGAGATCGAGATCATCGAGAACGCGTTCTGATCCACCCGGCGTGTCGCCGGCGCACTTCCGTACCCAGAACGCGTGCCTCACACGCGCCGGGTGGTCCGGCCGAGCTCAGTGGCTCCGACCCGGTCGACGTCGGCTGCGGTGCTCCCAACAGCCCTTGTGCCAGTGGCGGCGCAGGTCGGGGGCGAGGCGGGGCACGGCGACGAGGTGGAAGGTTCGGGGTGGGATGTCCTGGTTGCAGCCCGGGCAGATGTAGGCCTTGGTGGCCTCGTAGGGCTGGACGAATCGGGTGTCGCAGTCGTCGTCCAGAGGTGCCGAGGGGCTCACCCGAACACGGCCCAGGCCACGAGCAGGGCCACGGCCACGACGGCGCCGACGACCATGGCGATGTCGGCCGCGGAGACGCTCTGGGGGCGGAACGGGTTGAGACCCATGACCGTCCAGTATCGCTCTGGATCGGCGAAGGGCGTTGCTACTCTCCCGCCGGTGCTCCGACGCTCCCGCCTCCTCCTGGCCGCCCTGTTCGGTGCATCGGCCCTGCTCCTTGCCGCCTGCGGCGGGGATTCCGGGGGTGGCGGGGACGCTGGGGACGAGGAGAGCCTCGGCCAGCAGGTGTACAGCACGAACTGTGCCCGCTGTCATGGCCCCGACGGTGAGGGGGGGGTCGGCCCCCAACTGGGGGACGGCGCGGTGAAGGAGAACTACCCCGACATCGAGGACCAGCTCACCGTGATCCGAGAAGGCCGCAACGGCATGCCCTCCTGGGAGGGCCAGCTGACCCCTGAGGAGATCGAAGCCGTCGCCGTGTACGAGCGCGAAGAACTCGGGCAATGACATCGGCGGGCTTCGCCCCGTTCA
>Ga0315287_10003632_pt1 | contig 14902 bp, 10 predicted proteins | sample YL17G11_0_MG_FD_205037 | JGI IMG/M metagenome (GOLD analysis project Ga0315287, IMG submission 205037) | Sediment microbial communities from Yellowstone Lake, YNP, Wyoming, USA - YL17G11_0 | ecosystem: Environmental > Aquatic > Freshwater > Lake > Sediment | place: USA: Wyoming | collected... | reverse complement strand
CGGGCGCCGCCCCCCCCCCCCCGCCCCCCCCCCCCCCCCCCCCCCCCCCCCCCCCCCCCCCCCCCCCCCCCCCGCCCCCCCCCCAACCTCAGGCGCGAGCACATGCCAAGGAGAGTAAAAAGAGAGAGAGGAGAGAGAGAGAGGGCAAGCGCGCCCTGAGAGAGCCACCGCAGCATTTCCCACCCCACCCTTTCCCTTCCTTCTCTCCCTCCTCCCCCAGCCCATCGCACCTGGCACGGGCCGCGGCCCCGGCGCTAGCGACCGCCGGGCCGGCGCCCGGGCGGCCCGGGACGACCTGCCCTTCCTGTTCCGAGCGTTTGAGGCGGGCCAGGTCCCGCCGCCCCGGCCGGGCACCAAGAAAGCCGCGGAAGCCCGGGCGGCGACCATCCACGAGTACCTGGACTGGACGCTCACGGCGGAGGCCTCCCCCGCGGACGCGGGCGGGGGCGCGGCCTTCGCGGACGCGGAGGACCTGGACTTTGGCGGCTTCCGCTCGGTCGTCCTCGTCCCCCGCTTCCGCCCGGGGTGGCCGCCGCCGGGCGCGTACGAGACGGAGGGCCCCGCCCCGTCCATGCCGTCCCTGGGCGCGCCGCTGCGCCCCCTGCCCCTGCTGATGTCCGCGGGCAAGCCCATCTGCGCGGCGGCCGTCCGGGCGGCGCCCGGGTATGTGGAGGTCCCTTTCTTCGCGACGGCCGAGGCCAGGCGCAATCGCGGGTACGGGCGCGCCCTGCTGGAATGCATTGAGACCATCGCCCGGGCGCTGGCCCTGCCCCGCCTGCTCCTGTGCGCGACGGACGACCCCGTGACCCGGGGGACGTGGCTGGCCCTCGGCTTCTCTTTCACGACCGACGACGACCTGGCCGCCTGGGGCGTGCGGCCGGGCGACCTCATGCACATGGACAACACCGTCCAGATGCACCGGGGCGTGCCGCCGAGCCCGGCCGTGCGGGCGGTCAAGGTCGTGCACGGGAGCCTGGTGCAGCGGGTGTACGCGAGCGTACCCGGGGGTGGCGGAGGCGGAGGCGGAGGCGGAGGCGGAGGCGGAGGCGGAGGCGGAGGAGGAGGCGGAGGTGGCGGAGGAGGCGGAGGAGGCGAAGGAGGCGGGCAGCAGCCGCACCACCAGAACGGAGGTGCGGGTGGCGGCGCTCATGCCGCGCCGATGTCGCTGGATGGTGGGGGGTGAGGGGTGTGGGAGGGCGCGCGCGTGTCTGTGTTAAAAGTCTGGTTTTCCCTCAACATCATTTCTCTCTTCTCGGCCGCGGGCGCCGTGCGCGAAAAAGGGGGTTCGCGTTGTCTCGCATCAAATGCCGCCCAAAAACCCTCCCACCTCCGCCGCCCTGGTCGCCGCCGCGGCCCGGGCGGCAGTCATGGCTGGAGAGGTGACCGCTGCCACCGTGCGCGCGTCGGTGGGCGCCGCTGTGCCGGCGGGCGACCTGCTGGCGGCCCTGGCCGGTGAGGAGGCTGCGGGCGCGGTGTGCGCGTGCACGGCCCGCCGCTCGGCCTGCCCTCCACTGGCCGTCGCCTGCACGTCCTCCATCCCCGTGCCGGTGCACGGCTCCTTTAAGAAGGAAGGGTTGTGGATGAAGAAGATTGAGGAGGCGGCTGGGGTGGCAGAAGAACCGGAAGCAGCTCGAGAGGTGCGCACCCCGAAGAAAGACACAGAGAGAAAAAAAAAACAGGGACGCTCCCCCAACCTTTTGTCCAACCGCGCCCCCCCTCCCGTCTCCTTTCCTTTCCCGCCCTTCCCTCTCACAGCCCGACACCCCCGCCGGCCTGACCAACCTGGGCAACACCTGCTACCTCGGGTCCGCCCTCCAAATCCTGGCCGCCCAGCCCGCCGCCACGGCCGCCCTATATTCGGCCCCGCCGCGCGCGGGCGGCCCAGCCGTGGCCGCGACCCGCCGCCTGCTCGCCACCATGGCGGCCGGCCCGGCCGCGGTGGCGGACCCGGCGCCCCTGGCGGCCGCCTTGGGCCTGGACGTCTCCGAACAGCAGGATGGCCAGGAATTTTGGAAGCTGCTGCTCACGCTGTTGGAGGAACGCTTAGAGGGCGAGGGCGGGGCGGCCGCGGCAGCCGCGGCGGGCGCCCTGCGCGCCACCTTCCGGGGCACGCTCTCCCACGTCACCACCTGCACCGCCTGCGGCCGCCCCTCCGACGCGTCATCCCGGGTGGAGGGCTTCACGGAGCTGGCGGTGCCAGTGCGGCTGGGCGGCGGTGGCGGCGGCGGGGGCGGCGGGCCGGCGGCCGCCACACTCAAAAAGGGCGGGCTGACGGCCAGCCTGGAGACCGCGCTCGCAGCCGCCCTGGGGGAGGAGGAGCTGTCGGGGCTGGACGCCGTCCTCTGCTCCGGCTGCGGCGCGAAGGCCACCGCCGTCCGCCGCACCGTGCTCCGGTCCCTGCCGCCCACGCTCTGCCTGGCCTTGCAGCGCTTTGTGTACGACCCGCGCAGGGGCGACCGGGTGAAGGTGGCGGACAAGCTGGCCATTCCCTTGCGCCTGGCCGCGGGCACGCTGGTGGAGGCGTTGGGCGGCGGCGGCGGTGGCGACGACGGGCAGCAGCCCGCCGCCGCGCCGGCCGGTGCCGCCACTGGTGCATGTGAATATGAGCTCGTCGGCCTCATGCTGCACAAGGGCGCGTCCGCCCGCCAGGGCCACTACGTCGCCCACGCCCGCCTGGGAGACGCCTGGTGGCGGTTTGATGATGGGGAGGCGAGCAAGCTAGAGGGCGGGCCGGGCGGCGGAGGGGCGGCGGCGGGCGACCACGGGGTCAGCCCAAAGGGCGCCGCAGCGGCCGCCGCCAGCTCGACGTCGAGCGAGGAGGGGGAGGAGGAGGGTGGAGGCGGCGGCGACGGCTCGCCCGCCCCGCACAAAAAGGGCCGGGGCGCGGGCGCCAAGAAAAAGCAGTTGGTGGCCAAAAAGGGGTCGCCAGGCGGTGGGGGTCGGGGGCGGGGGCGGGGGCGGGGGCGCGGGCGCGGGCGCACCCCTTCCACTCGCTCCACCTCTCCCATCCTCATCTCGGACGACGATGGCGGCGACGGCGAGGAGGAGGAGGGCAAGAAGAAGGCGGCGTCGACAGGACCGGTCGATGCGCCGTCCACCTCCTCCACAATCACCTCCGCCAACGCCTACATGCTGGTCTACCGCCGGGTGGAGGAGGCGGGAGAGGGAGGGGGTGGTGGCGGTGGTGGTGGTGCGGGCGAGGAGGCAGGCGCTGCACCAACCAACCCACTGGTGGCCGCCTTCCTCCCACCCCTCCCCCCCGACCTGGCCGCCGCGGCCGCCGACGAGGCGGTCGCCTTTGCCCGGGAGGCCGAGGAGGGGGCCGCCCGCCGCGCGGCCGCCATTGTGGCCGTGGAAGGCCGGCGGGCGGCGGTGCGGGAGGTGTTGGGCGGTGCGGCGGCGGCGGCGGCCGCGCCAGGCGGAGCGCGCGCCGCCCTCAACTCGACCCCGGCCGCCGTGGCTTGGCTGCCCCGGGCGTGGTTGACCGCCTGGGCGAGCGCGGCGTCCCACCCAGGCCCGATCGACACGTCACCCCTGCTGTGCACGGCCCACGGCCGCCTCGACCCGGCCCGCATGGCGGACGCGGCGCTGGTGCCCCGAGAGGGCTGCTGGGAGGTCGCCCGGGCCGAGGCGGGCGGTGGCGGCCCCCTCCTGGACGGCTCCGCCCTCTGCCTCGAGTGCGGCCGCCGCATCCTGGAGGCGGCGGCAGCGGACGCGGCAGCCACGGCCGCTGCTGCGGCTGCCTTGGAAGGTCAACTGGCCCAAGGCGGCGGCGACGCGCCCGCCGCCGCCGCCCCACCCCCTGCCCGGGGCGCGCGCGCGCGCACGCCCTCGACCTCCACAGCCCCGCCGCCGCCCGCCGCCGCCGCCCCGCCGGCCGCCCTGGTCAAGTCGGCGGCCAGTCGCGTGCCCGAACCCGGCGATTACTGGGTGCACCGGGACTGGCTGGCGGGGTGGACGCGCCGGGTGGCGGGCCGCCGGGCGGCGGGCGGTGGTGGCGGCGGCGGGGGTGGCACCGGCGGCGCCCCCTCCCTCAAAGGAGCACCGGGCCTGCCGGCCTCTGAGGACGATGCCTCGCCCTGGCCGGCCCAGCCGACGGACGGGGTCGCCTGCCCGCACGGCGGCCTGGTGCCCGCCCCCCGGCGCGGCCCGCCCAGCCGGGCCGCGGTCACGCCCGCCGTGTGGGAGTTGATGGCCGGGGAGTGGAGCGACGGGGTGGGCGGAGTGCTGGCAGCGGCCGCCGCCGCCGTCGCGGACGACCAGCCGTCGGAGGTCCTGCCCGACCCGCCGCAGCTGGTGGTGCTGCGCGTGGCCGATGCGGCGGAGTGTGCGGTCTGCGCCGCGGCCGCGCACGCGGAGGCTGAGGAGTCGTCGGGCGACCGGGCGGACGCCGAGGCGGCCAAGCGGGCCGCGCCCGGGCTGGCCAAGGGCCCGCTCTCCCCCGTGGAGCCGGGCGCCCGGTACACCCTCCTGCCCCGCCCCTGGGTGTCCGCCTGGCGGGACTGGGTCAACGCCAAGAAGCAGGCGGCGGCGGAGGACCGGCCGCCCCGGCCGCCGCCCCTGGCCGCGGCGCTGGCGGGCGCGCTCTGCGGCTGCCCGCCTGGCACGCACGCGGGCGGCCGCCCCGCGCTCGCCGCCCTGCCCCCGCCCCTGGCGCCCTCCCGCCGCCGGACGTGGGCCCAGCCCGGGTCGGCGCTGGCGGGGGCGTCCCTGGCGGACAAGGAAAGCGCGGCGGCGGAGGCCTGGGAGGTGGTGGACCCGGGCGAGGCGGCGGCCCTACTGCTGCTGCTGGGCGGCGGCGGGGAGGGTGGTGCGGGGGCGGCCGAGGCGGCGGCCGGGGCGGCCGCCGCCCTGCTCCTCCCATCCGCGGTCGCCGCGGCCCCTCCCTCCCCCACCGCGGCCACCGCCACCCTCACCACCTCGCCGCCCGTCTGCCCGATCGCGGCCGCCACGGCCGCCGCCACCGCCCGGGCGGCCGCGCTGACGTATGAGGGCGTCCAGGTCGGGGTGGAGCTGTTGGAGGCGGCAGCGGTGGAGGCGGCCAACGCGGCCGTCGCGGCGGGGGGAGGGGCCGCGGCCTCGCGCCGGGCCCCGCGCCGGCCGGCTGCCAAGCGCCGGGCGACGGCCGGCGGGCCGGCCACGCTCACCCTGGCCTCCACGGACACGCTGGCGGCCCTGAAGCTCAAGATCTATGAGGCCCTGGAAGTCCACCCGGCCAACGCGGACATTTTTTTCACAGCGGCCGCCATGCCGCGCGCGGCGGCGCCTGGTGCAGCAGAGGAGGGCGGTGGTGGTGGTGGTGGTGGCCCTGGCCCTCCGCCGCCGCCGCCGCCCCCCCCGCCCGGCTCCTGGGTCCTCCTCCCCTCCCCGCCACCGGGGCTGGACGACGTGGGCATCGCCCTGGGCGAGCTCGGCCTGGCCCTGCCGTCGGAGGGGCCGCTGGCGGTCGTGGACGCAGCGCGCGTCCCGGGCGATGACCTCTCCTTCATCGGCTCGTACGGTGGTGGTGGTGGCGGCGGGGCGGCGGCGGGCGGCGTGGCCGGCCCGGGCGCCGCCGGGCCGGCCGCCCAGAGGGCTCGCCAGCGGGCGCGCGAGCGCGGGTTTGCGGGCACGGAGTTGACGGGTGGTGGTGGTGGCACACGACTAAGTCTAGAAAGAGAGAGCTCTGCCCAGATATAGAACCTTTTTCCTCTGTTTTGGTTTCACACGCGCCACACCAGCAACACACGGCGCACGCACACACACCGCACCCTCCCCCCCCTCCACCTCTCTCCGCCTCAAGCCACCGCCGCGCTCAGGGGCGTCTTCTGGTTCTCGTTGCGCAACTGGCCGCACGCGGCCGCCGCGTCCTGCCCGCGCGACGCGCGCACAGACGCCGGCACGCCCGCGGCCTCCACCGCCGCCGCAAAGGCCATGGCCGAGTTGCGGGAGGGCGCGCCAAAGGGCGTGCCCTCCACGTAGTTCCAGGGGATGATGTTGACGTGCGAGGCGCCCGGGCCCAGCCCCTTGCGCAGCAGGCGCGCCAGCCCCGCCGCGTGCTCGGGCGCGTCGTTCACGCCGGCCAGGAGCGCGTACTCGAACGTCACCCGCCGCCCCGTCGCCTGGAAGTAGGCGGCACAGTCGGCCAGGAGGGCGGCGAGCGGGTAGGCCTTGGCGGACGGGACGATCGCCTCCCGCAGGGCCTGGGTGGGCGCGTGGATGGAGACCGCGAGCGTCGCCTGGAGCGCGTCCAGGCCCGCCGCCAGGCGGGGGATAGCTTGGGGGACGCCCACCGTGGAGACGGTGATGCGGCGGGCGCCGATGCCGAGGCGGGCGTTGAGGGCCCGCACGGCCGGCAGGACGGCCCGCAGGTTGAGCAGGGGCTCGCCCATGCCTGTGGGGTTTTTTAGGGGGGTGGAAATGAGAGAGAGAGAGAGAGAGAGAGAAAAAAAGGGTTTGGGGGGGAGAGGTTAGTGGGGGAGAGAGGCTGGGGAGGTCGAGCGGTCGAGCGGAGCGAACGACGCCCGCAGCGCTCCCCCCCCCCGCCCCCGACCTCTTTGTCATTTGTGTGCTCTCACCCATGAAGACAACGTTCAGGCGCTCGCCGATAGAGCTCCCGCCGATGCCGCCCTCAAAGTGGGCGACCACCGCCAGCACCTGGTCCACGATCTCGTGGGAGGCCAGGTTGCGGGCGTACCCGCCCTTGCCCGTCGCGCAAAAGGCGCACCGCATCGGGCAGCCGACCTGGGAGGAGACGCAGACGGTGAGGCGGCGAGGAGGGGGCGGGGCCGGGCTGGAGGTGGTCGCGCCGCCCCCGCCAGACCGGCGCCGTGCGGCCGCCGCCGCGGCCGCCGCTTTTTCCTTGTCCTCCCGGCGGGGCAGTTCAGGGATGCCGACCGCCTCGATGACGTGGCCATCGTGCAGGCGCAGCAGGAGCTTGGCGGTGCCGTCGGTGGAGGCCGCGACCGCGTGGATGGAGGACCGGCCGGTCGACGCGCCCCGCTCCACCAGGCTCTCCCGCCACGCCTTGGGCAGGGAGGTCGCGGCGTCCAGGGTGGCCGCGCCGGAGGTCAGGGCATCGTACAGCTGCTTGCCCCGGTAGGCGGGCTTGAGTGTGTGTGAGAGAGAGATGAAAGGATGGGGGGGGAGACGGGTGAAGGAGAATGGAATGATGGTGGCCAGGTCAGGGGGGGGGGGGCGACGGCATGTGTGAGCGGCCACCAGCTCTTTCTCTCCTCTCCATCCTCCTCTTTTGTTACCTGTCCATCCGCGACCGCCAGGGCGGTCAGCTCTTCCAGGCTCCACGCCAGGAGCGGGGTGGAGAGCGCCGGGCGGGCGACGGTGGAGGTGGAGGGCGACGCGGTGGACGCGCCGCTGGCCGCCACCGCGGCCACTGCGCCTCCCATTCCCGCTGCGCCCTTCTCGCTGCGCCCGCTGTCCGCGATGACGGATGCGACGGCGGCGTCGTCCGAAGGACTCCATGGCTCTTCGAACGTCTGCAGGGTCTTTATGGGCACGCGCGGGGTGGTGGGCGGGAGCGGGGCCGTGGTGGTCGACGCCGGGCGCGGGCGGCCCCCTGTGCTGGCGCCCCCCGACGGGCGGGCGCTGTTGCTGCCGCCGCCACCCCGGGGCCCGCAGCCGGGGCGAGTTGAGCGGGGTGGGGCGGATGCGGATGTGGCCGCGGCGGCCAAGCGCCGGGCGGCGTGGCGGGTGGCGGTGCGGATCATTTTGGGTGCGGATGAGAGAAAGCGGGCTGCCAGCGGCGGGGGGAATGACAGGTCTAATCAAAGGCGACGAATAGAGAACAAACACTCCTTTTTGAGCGGCCTCAGCGTTCGGCTCTGAGGCACATCAGCCCACGGACCTCCCCTCTGACACACTCACACACGCACACACACGCAAGCACCACCAGCCCGCCTGCGCGTGCGCAGAAGAAGGAACGCGAGCGCCGCTCCGCTCCGCACCGCCCCCCATTGTTTTCGGCTCTCTCTCTAAAACCGAAATCGCGATGGCGGGCCTCGAAGCCCTGACCTTCAACCTCAAGGACGGGTACCTAGGTGGGTGCAGAGAACGTGTGGGCAGCGTGCGGGCGCGAAAGAGTGGCGTGAGAGCGGTGAGGAGAGAGCAAAGCAACAAACGGCGCGCCCCGATCGTTGCTTGCTCGCTCGCTTCTCCACGGGCGCGCGCACTCAACCCTCATCCTCCCGCACTCTTCGTCCCCGTCCTCTCGCTCAGAGGGCATCGTCCGTGGCCACAAGGCCGGCCTGCTCTCCGCCTCCGACTACGCGGCCCTGTTCCAGTGCGAGTCCTTGGAAGACATCAAGCTCAACCTGGCGGGCAGCGACGTCGGCCCCCACCTGGCTGCGGCCGCAGACGCGCGCCTCACCCCCTCCACCATCGTCGACGCCGCCACGTCCAGGCTGGTCGACGACTGGGCGACCATGCGGGCGGCGGCCGGCGGGGACCTGGCCCGCTTCCTCGACTTTTGCACGCACGGCCACATGATTGACAATGTCGTCCTCATCGTGAGCGGGACGCTGCACGACCGTGACGTGCATGACCTCCTGGAAAAGGCGCACCCGCTGGGCCGGTTTGAAGGCCTGGCGTCCCTGGCCGTCGCGAGCAGCGTGCGGGACCTGTACACGCTCGTCCTGTGCGACACCCCGCTCGCGCCCTACTTCACGGGCGCGGCCCTGTCGGCGGACGACCTGGATGAAATGCACGTCGAGGTCCTCCGCAACACGCTCTACCGGTCCTACCTGGACACGTTCGCGGCCTTCTGCGCCGGGCTGGGCGGCGCGACGGCCGAGCTGATGGGCGGCCTGCTGGCCTTCGAGGCCGACCGGCGGGCCCTCAACATCACGCTCAACTCGCTGGGGACAGACCTGACGCGCGACGACCGGCGCCGGCTGTACTCCACCTCCCTGGGCGCCCTGTACCCGCACGGCCACGCCGAGCTGGCGGGCGCGGACGATTTTGAGTCCATCCGGGCCGCGATGGAGCGGTGCCCGCCGTACCGGGCCCTGTTTGCCCGCCTGGGCTACGGCGAGGCGGCCGCCCTCGACAAGGTTTTGTTTGAGGAGGAAGCCAGGCGGTGCGCGCTGACGTTCGAGCGCCAGTTCCATTACGCCACCTTTTACGCGTACATGCGGCTGCGCGAGCAGGAGATCCGCAACCTGATGTGGGTGAGCGAGTGCGTGGCGCAAGACCAGAAGGCGCGGGCGCCGGACGGGGTCGTGTTTTTGTTTTGATGTAAAAGAGTGTTTTTATGCCTGCGTGTCTTCGTTTGTGTTTGCACATCACTCTCCCAATCTCTCTCTCTCTCTCTTCCTTTTCTTCACGCGCTCACCAGTGAGTCCTTCGCCGCCAACAGGTCCGACAGCTGGCCCGTGTACAGGTTGGGGTGGATCGAGTTTTCGGGCGCCAGCAGTGTGGCCTCGGTCGTCACGCCCGACAGGACGAGCATGGTCGTCAGCCCGCCGTGCGCCCCAAACAGGATGTCCGTGTCCAGGCGGTCGCCGACCATGCAGATCTGGGAGCGCTTCAGGCCGAACCGGGTGGCGATATCGGCCAGCATGAATTCGGCGGGCTTGCCCACGACCGTCGGCTCCTGGCGGGTGGACCCCTTGATCGCGCCCACCATGGCCCCATTGCCCGCCCACTCCTGCGCGTCCGTCAGGTGCGTCCGCGCGTCCGTGTTGGTGGCAATGAAGTGGCAGCCCGGGTTCTCGGAGATGCAGAGCGTCGCGTACTGGATCTTGTAGTAAGACAGGTGGCGGTCGAAGCCGACGACGACCGCGCCGACGTCCGCGTCGTGGGGCATGGCGTAGCCGGGCGCGAGCGCGACCTCCTTGCCCACGTCCTCCGGGCCGCCGCAGTGCTTGATGCCCGCCAGGTCCAGCTCGTCCGCAATGCCCTGCTCGCCGATGATGTAGACCTTCTTGTCGGCCGGGAAGTCGATGGACTGGAGGTAGGCGGCGGCGGCGTAGGAGGAGGAATATATTTCCTCGGCCTCGACGTTGAGGCCCAAGTCGGTAAACTTTTTGAGGTAGCCAGCCCGCGACTTGGTGGAGTTGTTGGTCACAAATACCAGGCGCTTGCCCGCGGCGCGCAGCATGTCCAGGGTGGCGGGGACGCCGTCGATAACGGAGTCGCCCCGCCAGATGACGCCTGGTGGAAGGAGCATGGGAGAGAGGGGGGGGGGGGAGGATGGATGGATGGATGGGATGGGGACGGTCGTTTCGTCTCCCGCACCCTTTTTCACACTCACCGTCGCAGTCAAAGATGAAGGTGTCCACCTTGGCGATCAGGGCGACCCGGTCCTCCACGGTCGCGCGGCGCACTAAGAACGTAAGAGGAGGAGAAAGGATGAACAGGATGATGGGAGAGGGTCGGGGTCGGGGGCAGCGCCCGCTTCTTTTGCTCGTAGTAGAGCCCCGCCCTCTCACGCCCAGTGCGCCCGCCTGTCCCGCCTATTCCGACCCGCTCCACCACCCCGTGACCTCGCCCAGCCTCTCTACTAACACAATCCATTGGCCCAGGCGAGCACTCACTCTTGTCGCCGGCGGACGCCATCACGCTCACAGACCGGTGCGCGGCGCGGCGTGCGGGGCGAGCGGTGTTGGCGGCCAAGCTCGCCCTGCGAGGGGCGGCGGCCGGCACGCGGGCGATGGACGACGTGACAGGGCCGGCCAGGCACGGGGCGAGGGACAGCTGCATTCAACAAGGAGGGAGAGGGGAGAGAGCCGTGGTGCCAATCGGAGAGGAGATTGAGTAGTGTGGAAGGCCGTGCTTGTAACCTCGCTCTCTCTTCTTTCTCTCCTCTCCGCACACACAGTTCCTGCGACCGGCGAAGCAAGGGTCCGCGCGTTTACGGCAATTCGAACTCAATGCTCTACAATAATCTAAAAAGGGAGCACCCCGGAGCTCACCACCCATTTTTCCTCAGGTCAAGCCCTCTCACTCCCACTCGCGTCCGTCTGCGGCAGGGCCCGCCCTTCGGGGACCTCCCGCCAGCCGCCGCCATGCACGTACGCCCGCAGGCGCACGCCCACCGCCCGGGCGGTCTCGGCGTCGGGGCTGGCCGCCAGGGCGGGCAGGAAGACGGCGTCGATGAGGGACAGAAGCTTGACAAACTGTCGGCCGTGGGCGGCCGCCAGGGCGGCCCCGCCACTCCACAGAAATCCCTCCAGCGCGGTCGCGGTCGCCCGGTTGGCGGGCAAGGCGTTGAGGAGGCGGGCCAGGTAGGACCAGCCGGCCGACAACCAGGCGGGTGGGGCGCCCTCCGCGGCGGGGAGGGCGCCCAGGAAGAGAGCGTACCCACGCACCCGCCCACAATAGGCGTCGGACGATTCCCAGGTATGCCCTCCGCCGCCCACCCCGCGCGCCTCCACGCGTTCATACCCGTTGGCCTCAAAGAATGCGTGCCCGCTAGGGTCCAGGCGTTCCGGCGCGGCGGGCTGGTACGCGGGCACCGTCAGCGGGCAGGCCGACGCCAGGCGGCCGCGGAGGAGGGGGTCAAACTCGGGGAAGGCGGCCGCCACGGCCGCCGCCACGTCGGCCAAGGGAAAGGCAGACGCTGGATGCAGGGCGACCTGGGCCTCGCACTGGGCAGTCAGGCGGGCGGCTAGGGTATGCAGGGCGTGCAGGCGGGCGGGGCCCGGGCCCAGGGAGGCCAGGGCGGAGGTCAGCGCGCCCGCCTTGGCAGCCACCTGCGCTCGCGTGCCCGCGACCTGGGTGACTTGCAGCGTGATGAACTTGGCCAGCCGCCGCTTCTCCGCCGCGGCGGCGGGCCCGCCCGCAGACAGGGCGTCGCCAGCTGCCTTGGCGGCGGACACAGCTGCGGCCGCTGCCGCTGCCGCCGCGGCGGCGGAGGCGGAGATGCGAGGAGGAGGGGGGGTGGCGGCCGCGGCGGCGGCCGCGGCCACAGCCGCAGCGGTCGCTTCCTCATGCGCCGCCGCCGCTGCCGCCTGCGCCGCCGCTGTCCGCCGGCCCGCTTCATCCGCGGCGGCCCTGTCGGAGGCGGCCTGGGCGGCGGCGGCCCGGGCGGACCGGGCGGCGGCCGCCGCGGCTTCCTCTGCCGCAGCAGCAGCGTCCGCCGCAGCGATTGCACTCGCCGCCCGCGCGCTCACAGCCGCCCGGGCGGCGGCCAGCTGGGCGGCCAGCCTGCGCACGACCGCGGGGACGGTGCGCTCAGGCAGGGCATCATCGACCACTGCGGCCCCCGCCGTTGACGCGACCGCCGCGTCCGCGCCCGCCAGGCATGCGTCCAGGCGGGCCACCAGCGCCACGCCCGTCGCCGCCGCCGCGGCGGTCCGGGACGCGGCGGCGGCGGCCGCCACGTCCTCGTCCGGGTAGGTACGGCGCAAGCCAGAGCGGGGAGGGGTGGCGGTGTGTGGAGGTGGCGGCGGCGTCAGGGCGGCGGCGGCAGGTGGTTTTCGGGGAGGGGGCGACCCGCCTTTTGAGGAGGACCGCCGCCGCCCGCCGCCCCAGGCGCCCGTGAGCAGGGCCAGCAGGGACGGGACGCCGCCCCAGGCAGCTGGTGGGCGCTTAGGACGGGTCGACGAGCCTCGCCGCCCGCCAGCTGGCCGCCGGCTCTGGACCTCGCCGTCGGCGGCGGCGGCGGCGTCGTCGCCAGAGGCAAAGGAGGAGGCCGAGGAGGTGGACGGCGTCACGCGCGAAACGTCGACCGAAAAGGCCGGGCGAGCGGCGCGCAGGGGGCCGCCCGTCAGCGTGCTGCCTCCACCGCCACCACCACCGCCACCTCCGCCGCCGAGGTGCCTGCCCGGGCGAGGGGCCCGGGTGACGCCCATGGAGACGGAGGGTGGAGGAGGGAGGGCGGCAGAGGTTGTGACGCCCATTGAGACGGACTGCGCCGCGTCGGATGGGGAGGCCATTAATGGCGGCGTGTGCGGGGGATCGAGCAGGAATGCGCCGGTCCGCTCCGGCCAGCGGCCTCTCCCGTGCGGGAGAGGGGTGAGAGGAGAGGCACACGCCGCACGCGCGTGCGAGAAAAAAGAAAGAGTGCAGGCGGCCGGAAAAAACAGAGGGCCCCCACTGCACTCTTCGCCGGGCGCTCACCCCCGAGGCCCGCTTCCGGATCCGCGCGATCCTCTCACCAGCCACACCCAGCCGCACACACACGCTCTTCCATGCCCTCCTCGGGCGCCGCGGCGAGGGTCGCACCACCCCTCCCACCGCGGCTCTCCTCCTCCTCACGCCGCCGCTGTCCGCCGCTCGTCCTTGCGGCCGCCCAGCCCGCCGGCGACCGGGGGCCGGACCGCGCCAGCCCCGCGCCGGCATTAGCATCCAGTGATCAGGTATGTGATGGGCGAGGGGGTGGGGTGGTGGAGGTGGAGCGCTGAGAGAGGCTGTCGGAGGAAAGGAAACACGCCGGCGCGCCAGGCAAGCATTTCGCTTCGTCCCCGGGGAACAAGGAGGCCCGACCAACGCCGCCATGCCCTGCCACCCGCCCCTCACCCGCCACCGACCCGGGTGCCCAGCCACCCGCCAACGAGCATGGTGGGAGCGGAGCGCGTGTGCAGGCCCAGCCAGGCCGGCCCCGGATTGATTCTCTCTCTCTGGAAACGCGGCGCCCGCTCCTTCCCCCCTCGCGCGCGCGCGCCCTGGCCAGACCCTTTTCTCTTCTTTTCTCTCTCGTGTCTCCGGCCGACGGCCGACCCTCACACGCACACGCTGCTTCTCTCCCTCGCGACAGTCTCTTTTTCTGTCCGCCCGGGCCAACGGCGGTGAGGCGCCCTCCACCTCCGGGCGCGGCGGCGGCAATGGCTACCAAAACGGGAGCGCCGCCTCCACAATCATCCTCCCGGGCGGCCGCTACTCGCCGACCTCCACCCCGCTCGCCTCTCCGCCGCCGCCCGACTCGGACGTCCTCATCGAGCTGGACGCTGTCCACAAGGCCTTTGGCGCGAAGCCGATCCTGGCGGGCGCGACCATCGCCGTCCGGAGAGGGGAGGCGGTCGGCATCATCGGCGCGTCCGGCACGGGCAAGTCGACCACCCTCCGCCTGATGGCGGGGCTGCTGGCGCCCGACGCGGGCTGCGTCCGCGTGTGCGGCACGCCCCGCTCCGGCTTGCTCGCCGACGACCCGGCCCTGGCCCGCAAGGTGCGGGTGGGCATGGTCTTTCAGAACGGGGCGCTCTTTGACTCGCTGACGGTCGGCGAGAATGTGGGGTTCACCCTGCTGGAACATTCCGCGACGGCCTCGCCGTCGGCCATCCGGGCCGCCGTCGCGGCCGCCCTGTCCGCGGTCGGCCTGTCTGGCGTGGAGCGCCTGTACCCGTCCGAACTGTCGGGCGGCATGCGGAAACGGGTGGCCCTGGCGCGGGCCATCATCACCGACCCGACGGGCGACGGGCGGTGGAGCAGTGGCGGTGGCACCCGCGGCGGGCATGATGGGGGGGAGGGTGTCGACGCGGACGCCCCGCCGCCCGAGCGCGTCATCATGTACGACGAGCCCACCGCGGGGCTGGACCCCGTCGCGTCGACCGTCATCGAGGACCTCATCCGCTCGCTGCACACGCCGCCAGGCGGCTCGGGCGCGTCCTCCCTGGCCGCGGGAGGGAGCGCGAACGGTGAGGGGGTCGCCCCCGGCGGCGGCGTCTCCTCCTACATCGTCGTCACCCACCAGCACTCCACCATCCGGCGGGCGGTGGACCGCCTGGTTTTCCTGCATGGCGGCGCGGTCGTGTGGCAGGGCAGCGTGGCCGAGTTTGATTCCACGGACGAGCCCATCGTCCGACAGTTTGCGTCAGGGTCGCTCGACGGGCCGATCCGGTATGAATGAAGGAATCTGTGTATGTTTGGTTGGGAGGGGGGGGGGGGGGGGGGGGGGGGGGGGGGGGGGCGGAGGTCTTTGTTACCCGCGAGTCGATAAAAAATTGTTAGGGCCTGGTTGAAATGA
>Ga0315287_10003631_pt1 | contig 14902 bp, 14 predicted proteins | sample YL17G11_0_MG_FD_205037 | JGI IMG/M metagenome (GOLD analysis project Ga0315287, IMG submission 205037) | Sediment microbial communities from Yellowstone Lake, YNP, Wyoming, USA - YL17G11_0 | ecosystem: Environmental > Aquatic > Freshwater > Lake > Sediment | place: USA: Wyoming | collected... | reverse complement strand
CCTAGAGCACTACCCATCTTCCGCGGTCGCATCTCCACATCTGTTCACGCGCCTGACAGTTGCAAATCTGTGTGTTGGCCCATAGCCACACCCCAACAACACGTTGCGGCTATCGCTCCGGACGCGGCGCGGCACGGTTGCGGGAGAGAAATGTTCCAGGAACCATTTGAATGTCCCGCAGGATGCTCAAAAAGGCCGTCCTCTTCGTCCGTCGTTCGTCTCTCGTATCTCGTCGTTCGCAAGCGGAGATCTTCATGCCTTGCGAGATACGCTTCACGAGGAACGCTTCACGGGATACGGTCTTTGCGCTGGCGGACTTTTTCAGCATCCTGATCATGGAACTATGCCGATCCGTCTAGCACGCCAATCCGGCCATGTGGAGAGCGTTGAGAAGGATTTGAACCGACACGAAAATCACAGAGGAATTTGCGGGCCTGTTTCAGGTAATATGCCGGTCGGAATGCTCGGAGCCGAAAAAGGCTCCAGGAACCATTGATTTGATTGCCACTTGCGCTTTGCGCTCCGGCGGCTGGTTACCTCACACGTTAGGGGAATAAGAATGCCTTCGCTTCTCGAAGTGATCCTCGGCGAAGCAGCGGGTCTGCTTCTCTGGTCTTTTCTCAATGCGTTGGTCTTGCAGTGGCGAGCCAGGAAGGTCAAGTCCTGGCGCATCGACTACAAGTCTGCCCACCTCTTGTCTCTCAAGGCAGGCAGCGTCGCGTTGCTGGCCGGCGACGCAGTGGTGCTGGTTGGCGACACAGGCATTTTCGCCATGGCGTCCGCAGGCATTGTGCGCGCCGAACACCTACCGTATATCGGCGTGATCGTTGGCGTCTTCACTTGGCGGTACCTACACTCAAATTTGCTCATGACATTGGCTGGGTCTTCGATTTCGCTCGCCCTTGACGAAGCACGTACCATCTCGGCTGTCGTCTTCGGCTATCTGTTCGGCATGGTTGTTGCCCTCAGCATTGTCTTGATGTTGCTCTTCAGTTTGACATCGGCATTTAAATGACTGGAAATGAGGTCAGGCTTGAACATGGGCTTATTGTAGATGTGTTAGCCCGCAATATTCATGACGGTTCGTCGCGAAATCGCTGAGCCGCGTCGCGAGACCGGCGCGCGGAGCCCTGAGGACCCGATGCGTACTCGTGCAGTACGGTGAGGGTCCGAGGGGCGAGCCCGCCGGCCGAAGGCCTGTCGTAGCAGCGGATCGGCGATTGCAGCAGAAGCGTTCATGAATAATGCGGGTGAAGGGGACATTCTGGTGTTCCTGATACGTGATGGGGCCAGATGTCAGCGGAAATTCAACATGTCCCTCTTGTGTTCGTTTCGCACCGACGTGAGGACGATCATGATCGACATGCACCAGTTGAATCGGGGTGGAACAGGGGTACGGAGTCCAGCGGGTTCCCTGATACAAGGGCTGAGCCCGTCGCAGCTATGAAAATTGGAGCTATGCCGACTCGTCTAGCACACCAATTCGGCCTTGTGGATATCGTTGAGAAGGCTTTGAACCGACACGAAAATCACAGAGGAATTTGCGGGCCGGTTTCGGGTAATATGCCGGTCAGTATGCTCAGTTGGGCGTCTAACATTGGAGGATGGATGCAATGACCACACACTTTGTCAGAACTATGGCCGCTGCTCTAGCTTGCACAGCCTTTGTTGTGGCATGCGGATCTGGCGGGGGGCCTTCGAAAGACTGTATCGAGGCCGCCAGGATTTATGCAGAAGCCGTAGACCAAGACAGTCACGCCCCTGATAACGAGAAAGCGAAGGATATGACCCTTCGAAAAGAAGCACTTGCGGCGGTAGAGGCGCGGAAGGATAAAGCGTGTAATAAGTAGTCAGTGGAAGAAATAGGGGCAGGCTTGAGTATGGAATTATTGTAGATGTGCGTTGGAGGGCATTCTGGTGTTTCTGATACGTGATGGGGCCAGCTGTCAGCGGGAATTCAATATGCCCCTATTGTGTTTGTTTCGCACCGACGTGAGGACGGCCATGATCTACCCGCACGCGTTGAATCGGGGTGGAACAGGGGTACCTGGGAGCCTGTCCGACATTGACCTTTCTACTGTGGCAAACGATCCGCGGCCATCTGCGTCGTTCTCGGCCCGCTCCCAAGAACCGTGAAACGTCCCTCGACTTGGCTCGGGACGGTGAGCTTGTCCCTCGACTCAGCTCGGGACCCTGAGCTCGCCGAAGGGTCGAACCGTGAACCGTGAACCGAGGGTCAGCCTCGGAGCTATGGCCTCGTAACCGGCCGCACCTCCTTCGCCTCGTCACGAACGGCAATATCGGACAGGCTCCTAGCCCGGCAGATGCGCTGGCCCAAAGGTTGAGCCTATCGCAGCTATAACGGAACAATGCCGATCTGTATAGCAAGCGGACGCGACGCTAAGGAGAGCGTTGACAAGTGATTGAACCGGCGCAAGAATTACGCACCAGTTTTCAGTCTGTCTGGGCGTACTCGGCCGGTCTGTATACCCGATAGCTGTGAGGAAAGAAAAAGGGGGCGTGCCGTTAGACACGCCCCCTGAGCCCAATCCAGTAAGATGACGGAAACGGTTATTTTACTGCGTCAATGCTGGCGCCAAAGTTAATGTGAAACGGCGTCCCATTCATCACCAGAGCCGGCAGCGACTTGACACCGGCAGCTTCTGCTTCTTTCACACGTGATTTATCCGTGCCGAGGTGGACGAGTTCCACGGTATATCTTGCCGGATCAAGTGCGTTGACGACACTGTGCTCGGCTGCGACGCACACCGGGCATCCCGCGTGGTAGAAAGTTGCTTTAGTTTTCATCATGGTCTCCCTTCAACAGTGATGGTTTTTGGTGAGGTTAACGTATCTACGAGAGTGTAGAAACAACGCCAGACTCATGGCAGCAGGCATTTTTCTGTTCCCCGGCCCCCGGTGAGGGTAACGTACTGACAATCTGACAATAAAAGCAATGAAAAAATATCGTCCACGGGGCGCGCCATCTATCAGGCGCTCGAAGACGTAGTGGGCTGCAAGTGGTCGGTCTCCGTCCTGCGGGGGAGGATAATGGGGGACATTCTGGTTTGTTGTACTGTGCAGGTTCCCGCTAGCGGCCAAACGGAATATCGACAGCGATCTGAGCGGTCGTGGATGGATCTTGATTGACGACGTAGGTGGCGTGTTCTTGTGAGCCGGTTGGGCCGCTTGCGATGAAGGATTCGTGGAGTTGGTTGGGAGAGAGCCGGTCGGATATAGCAGCTTCTTGCCTCGTGATGGGGCCGAACGGGACTCGGGAGAGACGAGCCGTGAGGGTCACGGTTCCGCTATCTGTGGGCAACGGAATGTGTTGCCGTTGTCCTGCGGCAATCTTCAGAGGGATCTGGCCGGTTTTTTCTTCGGGTAATAGCAGTTGCGGCGTTGAGGAATCAACCGTCTTCCGGACTTGCAGATAGGCGTCCTGATTGGCTTCCACGGTGAGAAATACCGGCTCTATACTCTTCGACGCCGTCGCTCCATCCACTTCTCGGTCCTGCCCATCCGTTCCACGAACGACAAAGCTGTAGCGGAGTCCGAGCGGCTTGACTTGGGCGGCTGTCCCCGCTGCGTTGCCCAGTTGTGAAAGCCCTTCCAGTTTTCCTTCAAGTCGGTTGGCTTGCGGTGCTGACTCGGCAAGGGGCTTCATGGCCTGCTCTTGTTCTTTGGCCATCGCTCGCGTATCAGCTCGGCCTGGCGCTCCTCCGTAGAACAGGGCACGAGCGCTGAGTGCCGGCGTGACGTTGGCAGCGACTCGTCCACCGGCTGGCGCTTGCATCTGTTTGGGTTCTGGCGCGGTGGCTGGTGTTGTGGAACTGGCTGCGAGTTTCTGATCTGCCGACGAGGTCATTTCTTCCGCGGACTTGCTGAGCGCAGCCACGGGCGCTTCGGATTGCCTGCGGACTTCGGCTTGTTCAGCTTGTTGTTTGACGCTGGCGCGGGCGGTATCTGAGGCCCTCTGTTTTTGCGGTACCGGAGGCGCAGACCGTTCTCGTTTGGTGATTTTGTCGAGCAGCGCGTCCTTCTTTCCCATTTTCTTTGCCGGTCCCGCGTCCTCCTTGGCTTTCGGCTGTGGTTCGGCGATGGGTGGTAATGCTGGTTGCGCGGTTGAGGGCGCTGGAGTCGGTGGGGCTGCGGGCTTCGCGTCTTCGGTGGAGACGGACTGTGCTGCCTGCTTGAGACTCTCCTGATAGATCTTCGTGCCCAAGACGACAGCAAACACAGCCGCGGCAAGGCCGCCTGCGAATGCCAGCCCGGCCGGCCGGCGGAACCAATCCAGCCATGAGAGCGAACCGCCTGCGCCTGAGGTGCTGGTCTGCTGCAAAGCCCGCAACAGTTTGCGGCGCACAACTGGATCGGCCAGCAATTCTTTCAGCGCCTGTTCGTCCGTCAGTGCGTTGAACAACTGCTGGTCTTGCAGCGCGGCGGTATAGAGAGCCTGCTTCTCCTCCGGCGTCAGCGTATCTGCCGCGAATCCGCCCAGCAGTTTTTCAAGGTCCGGTTCAGACATGGTTCTCTGACGTGAAAGGTGAAACGTGAAACGTGAAACGCGGGGTCCTTCCCCAATTCACCATTAAACATTCACCATTGAACATTACATGGTCACTCCCAAGAGCCTCCCATCAAGCTCAATAGTTGCTTTCGGCAACGGAGGTCCCATGTATAGATGGTGTTGATCGAATTCTGACCCATGATCTTCTGGATCTCTGGGAAGCTGTTGCCTTCCAGCTTCCACTTGAACAGTTCTCGGCAGCGTTCACCGAGCTGGCTCATCGCCTGGACTAACCGCTCGACCGTCTGCTTGCGTTCTAACTCCGTTTCAGGACTGTCACGTGAATCGGCAATGGGCACATCGTCAATGGACTCCAAATTATACTCGCCTCGTCTGATCGACTTGCGATGGGCGTCCAACATCTTGAAACGTAAGATCTGAAAGGCCAGAGGAACCAGTTCGGTCAGATCCGCAACGTTGGGGTATTTCTCATGGAGGACCACCAGCACCTCTTGAGCCAAATCCTCGGCCTGTGCCCTCGATACTCGTAATGTCGCAAAGGCGAGAATCCTTTCGCGAAGGGCGGCGAGTATCTGATCTCGATCCATGAGTTAACCCGCATTATTCATGATGGTTCGTCGGCCCCCCACCCTTCCCTCCCCCATAATATGGGGGAGGGTGAGGGAGGGGGGCCGAGACCGGCGCGCGGAGCCGTGAGGCCCCGAGGCGTACTCGTGCAGTACGGTGAGGGTCCGAGGGGCGAGCCCGCCGACCGAAGGTTGTCGTAGCAGCGGATCGGCGATTGTAGCAGAAGCATTCATGAGTAATGTGGGTTAAGGCCGGTGTGACGACTTGGGTTGTGCGACGATCTCACCGAGTGACCGGAACCCGAGTCCCAACCCTCGACAGACTGCCACTTGCCGGTCGAAGCGGTTTTTCGTCTGGATCATTTTGCGCAGTGCGCCGATTGCCACACGCCCCCACGCTGCGATGTGAAAGACCGATAAGGGATAGTCGGTGCCGAAGAGGAGCCGCTCGTGAATCTCCGGATAGTGGCGCAGGTGCAGCAACATGCGCATACGATTGGGCAGCGTCAGTGCGGAGATGTCGGCGTAAAAATGTGGATAGCGTGTGGCGAGATCTTGAAAGGTCGGCAAGAATTTTTCGTAGAACATGAGCCCGTAACTACAGGCATGCCCCGCGATGACCGTGGCACCTTCGTCCAGCGCGAGGCGGAGTCGATCAGGGTCACCAACTGATTGATCCTTGCCGATGAGGCTGAACTCGTAGCCGACGTGACTCAGGAACGGCAGCTTCCGCTCGGCGAGGGTTCGGTAGAACGATTTGTACCGCGGGTCAGCAGGATTGAATTGCTGCGCATTGGGTAACACTTTGACCAGTGTGGCTCCGGCATCTGCGCAACGATGCACTTCGTCGATGGCGTCGCGCCGCTGCGGATTGATCGAGACGCCGGCGAGGAATTCATTCGGGTGGGCCCTCGCGGTCTTGAGCACATAATCGTTGCTGATGAGAAAATCCGTCTGGGCCTGATTGAGGCAGCCGTTCTGGTCGTAGACCCCGTCCATGCCGAGGAGTACAGCTTTTTGAACATGACGTGATGCGCGCAATTCCGTCAGCAGGTCGTCGAGATATTTCTGATTGGCTTCTCGTGGGTTCGACGGAGACAGTTGGTGTTTCCACAAGAGGAAGCGAAACAGCGGGCTCTTCAGCATCTTCGGCGAGATGTAGCAGCCGTTGTCCCCGTCCGGCAGAGCGGCCAGATGCACGTGGCAGTCGATCAGGGTTTTTGTCATCTCAGACATGATGCCTCTTCCCTCGCCGTGGCGAACCGTTATTCCCAGGCCGGTCGGTGTCCCTCTTCCGCCAAGACTATGATGGCCTGTTCGAGCGCCGTCATGAAACTATTCTTATTGCCTGTCCACCGCAGAGCCTCGCCGACGAACACGTCGCAGAAAAACGGGACAAGGATTGCTTCGCCTTTCGGAAGCGCTTTGCCGAGGCCGTGAAGAAATACCGGCACGACAGGGACCGTGGGATAACGCTTCGATAAATGAGCGATGCCGCTCTTAAAGGTTCCAAATTGTTCCGGATCGCCACGTGACCCTTCCGGAAACAGAATCAAGATCTGGTTCCGGTCCAGTGACGCGCCGCATTCAGCAAGAGGATCTTCGCGTGTCGTCACCTGGCGGTCCAGCGGAATAATATGCATGATGTGGGTCGAAAACCAGGCGAGCAGACGATTCGAGAAGAAATAGTCTTTGGCTGCCACGGGCCGGAGATTCGGGAGGAGGCGCCACGGCAGCAAGGTCATCAAGACGAGCGTGTCCAGGTGGCTGTTGTGATTGGAGACGACGATAGCCGGCCCCGATGACGGCAGCCGGTCGCGATGGCGCACATTGAGGCCCAGTACTATCAGGACCACGGGGCGAACAACGAAGAGAAAGAACAGTCGCTGCAACATGGTGCCTCTCAATAGTGGAGGTAATAGACAAAGTGAAAGAGCAGCGGGGCGGTATAGGTCAGGCTATCGATGCGATCCAGGATGCCGCCGTGACCGGGAAGGAGGCTCCCGCTGTCTTTGACGCCGATGTCGCGCTTCAACGCAGAAATGGTCACATCGCCGATGAAGCCGCCCAGGGCAATCAGAAGCCCGGCGCCCAGGGATTCGGCGAAGGTCAGAGGGGTGAGGTGCGGCGCCAACACCATCGCCAACATGGTGGTCGTTGCCAGTCCCCCCAGAAACCCCTCCCAGGTTTTGTTGGGGCTGACTTTGGGAATGATTTTATGGCGCCCGGTGAGTTTTCCCCACACATACTGGGCGACGTCGTTGAATTGCGTCAGAAAGATCAGATACAGGACTAGCCCTGCGCCGCCGCCAACCGGGTTCTTCTCCTCGTCCAAGACCAGGAAGAAGGCAGCATGACTGAGGCTGAAGACCATCGTCATGAGTCCCCAGTGAAGGGTGCCGGCTGCACGGAGAAAATCTTTCGTCTCGCCGATCGTGACCATCCTCATCGGAAGCAGGAGGAACAGATAGACGGGAATAAAGATGATAAACATGCCGTACCAGTGCTCATGGACCCAGAAGTACTGGAAGGGGATCGCGGCATAGGCCCAGAAGAGCACGCGACGATCGGCGCGTCGGGTGGGAATCAAAGACAAATACTCTTTCAAGGCAAGGAAGCTGACGAACGCAAAGAAGAGAATGGACGCGGTTGGGCTCAAGAGTATGGCGCCGGCAAAGATGCCGATCATGACCCACCAGGACTGAATACGCTGGGTCAATTCCACATAGTTTTTGTCCGGGTGCACGCGCTTCAATACAGCGATGATGACGGAGGCCACGATCAGAATACCCAGGATACCGCCCAGCGCCAACAGGACCGGTGGCTTGATATGCGAAGGCATCAGTGCCCTGCCTCCCGTAACGCCAGCCTGGCACGATTGTAAATGGTGAAAGCCGATAACAGCAGCATGACAGACAAGACTCCTGAGACCCAGGCTCCTTCAGGAGTACCGAGCCCGAGTAGTAGGGCAAGGAGTCCAAACGCAAAAGCCCGATCGCTCTTGCCCATCGGACCTGCATAGTTGCGGGATGCACCGATCTGAATTGCCACCACTCCCATCATCTCTCCCATCACTGCCAGGATGACCAGGCCGACAATCAGCCAGTGATTGAAGGCCGGGACCAGTCCAAGTGGAAGATACAGTGCTGTGTCTGAGATGACATCGCTCAATTCGTTGAGCACTGCACCCAGTCGAGTTTTCATATTGTGTTCGCGCGCCAGCATGCCGTCGATTGCGTTGAGGGCCATGCGGAGAAACAGCGTAAGCGGAATGAGGAGGAGCAGTGAACGGTTGAGCGGTTGCCAGATAATCACCGCACCTGCGAGACAGGAAAACACCAGCGCGGCGAGGGTCACTTGATTTGCCGTTATGCCTGCAGCGGCGAGTCCGCGCGTGAGCGGACGCAACAGATTCTGAAAGGCCGGTTTGATTTGATAGATGCTTGGCATGGCCCTAGCCCGCAGTATTCATGAAGGTTCGTCGGCCCCCTCCCATCCCTCCCCCATAATATGGGGGAGGGATGGGAGGGGGGCCGAGACCGGCGCGCGGAGCCCTGTCCCTGCCTGTCGCGCTTTTCCCGCCCGTCTCGCCCGTCTCGCTTGAGTCAGGCATCCGCGCTTGCAGTAGAAGCTGCATGAATACTGCGGGCTAAGTATTCCTTCATTGACGAGGCAAGCGTAGCACAGGATGCGGGAATGACGAGCCAAATCTGATTTGTTTGCGAGGGGAAGCGAAGGGGGTCAAGCGGAGGCTATCGATCCCAGTCGTTCCTTCGCAATCCGTTTGAGGCTACGCAAGTCCATCTTGCCGGTCCCCAGCACCGGCAGGGCGTCGACTTTGACGAAGTTGCTGCGGGAAGGAATGAAGAGGTTGGGGAGACCTTCGGCGGCGAGCTTCGCAACGATCTCGGGGATGCGGGCATCGTCGAGGGTGTGAAGGACGGCCAGGCGTTCGCCCTTCTTTTCGTCGGGAATGCCGGTGACGGCGAAGACTTGCATGTCGGCGCCGGCGGCCTGCTGCAGTGCTTCTTCGACCTTGCCATGCGGGACCATTTCACCGCCGATCTTCGAGAAGCGCGAGAGTCGGTCGGTGATCGTCAGGAATCCATCCTCGTCCAAAGTTGCAATGTCGCCGGTGATGTACCAGCCATCGCGCAGAGCGTTGGCCGTGAGATCTTCACGCCCCAGGTACCCCTTCATGACGTTGGGCCCTCTGACCAGCAACATGCCTGGCGTGCCCGGTGGCAATGAGGCAAAGCTGTCGGGATCGACGATTTGCACAGACATGCCGGGCAGGGGTTGGCCGACAGTTCCCCGCCGTGAGGCCGGTTGGAAGTATCCGGCGGCCCGGAAGTCCGGACAATTGACGGCGACGACGGGAGCACATTCGGTGATGCCGTAACCCTCGATCGGTCCGATGCCGAACTGATCTTCAAACGCCTGGGCCAACCGTGCCGGAAGTTTCTCGGCGCCGGTCAGGACCACGCGCAGCGAGCTGAATTGCTCCGGGGTACAGCGACGCTGATACAGCTGGAGAAAGGTCGGCGTGGTGACGAGGAACGTGATGCGGTAGCGGCGCACGAGTTCACCGATGGCGGCGACATCGAGCGGCGAGGGATGAAAGACTATGCTTGCGTTGTTGAACATGACGAACCAGAAGACGAGAAACCCGAACGAGTGGAAGAAGGGAAGAACGCCCAGGACTCGCTCGTCCTGGTACAGATGGAGCACCTGGCTGGCTCCCTGCGCATTGGCGTCAACGTTGAAGTGCGACAACATGACGCCTTTCGGTTCCCCGGTGCTGCCGCTGCTGAAGATGATGGTGGCCAGGTCATCCATCGTCAGCGGGGTCTTCTGTCCGCAGGCCAGTTCGATCATCCGCGCAGGAGCGCAGAGGGCGAGGAGGCTCGCGACGAGTTTCTGTCCTGTGCCGATGGTGCGGGCGACGTCCTCCAGCCAAATAATCGACGGCCCGTCCGGCAGATCCAACTTGGCCTTCTCGACAAAGGTTCGGCTGGTGACGATTGTGCGAAGGCCGGCGAGCCGCACGGCTGCTTCGAGGCCGGATTTGCCGACCGTATAGTTCAGATTCACGCTGGTTTTCCCGCACAACGGAGCAGCCACGTTGACCAATGCGCCGGCAACGGTCGGCGGGAGCAGGATGCCGACATGACGCTGGCCCTCCCAATGTGGCCGAAGCGTTCTCGCGAGAACGATGGAGCCGATCAGGGCTTGGAGCGACGACACATGAGGGCGGTTCTGATCCGCCATGGCAAGTTTGAACGGATGTCTCCGCATGGCGTGGATGAATTCACGGTGCAGCGGGAGGCGATAGGATTTGCGCAGGCGCCAGGCCTCTTCTCCGAGTGTGCGAATCGCGTCGCGGAGCTCATGTGCCGGCGTGTCCGAGGGCAGCGCGGTGCCGAAGGACACCGTCAGCGGGTAGGGAATGCGCTCCGGCCATTTCGAGAGGAAGCGGCCGCGCTCAAAGCTGAAGATGCTGCCCCACACGCGATCCAAGTGCACGGGGATGATCGGCACCTGCCGTCCCTTCACAATCCGTTCGAAGCCGCGACGGAACGGCAGCAGCGTGCCGGTGCGGGTGATCTGTCCTTCAGGGAAGATGCAGACGATCTCTCCGTCGTCGAGTGCCTGCCCCGCGCTGCGTAGCGCCCGGAGGATCATGCGGGTGTCGCCTGCCGAAGTAATCGGGATGACCTTCATGGCGGTCATCAACCATGTGAACAGCGGGTGCGTCGCATAGGCGGCATCCACAACGAACCGTATGGGCCGATCGACGCTGGCCATGAGCAAGAAGCCATCGACGAACGACATATGGTTCGGGACGAGCAGCGCCCCGCCGGATTGGGGAACATGGTGCTGGCCGACGATGCGGAGGCGATAGAGCGTGTTCGTCAAGATGACGAGCAGCAGCCGCAGGAATACATCGGGCATCAGCCAGAGGGCCCACAGCATGCCGCCTATGGTGACTCCGGCGGTGACGAGGAAAATGCTGCTCGTCGAGAGACCGGCATTGGCAAGCGAGCCGCCGGCGAGCGATCCCAATAGAATTCCGGTGAAGACGCAGGTGTTGGAGAACGAGATGACGGCGCCGCGACGATCGGGCGGCGATCTCCATTGGAGAATGGCGTTCAACGGCACGAAGATGAAGGAGCAGGAGACTCCGAGGAGTCCCAACACCAGAAACGTTCCGAACAATGGTGGGGTCAGAGCGCCGAGCAAGGACAGTGCGATAGACGCACCCGTGGCCCCCAAGGGAATCAGTCCGTACTCAATCCGGTTTTGAGACAGTCGTCCGACCAACATGGCGCCGATGCCGATGCCGACGGACAACAGCGTGAGCGGGAGCCCCGACATCGCATCTGAGAGATGCAAAACGGCTTTGGCATAGACCAGGATATTTTGGGCGAAGAGACTCGCGATCGTCCAGAAAAATATTTCTCCTGGAATGGCCAGGCGCAACAGGCGTTCCGCCTGAATGGCAGCCCAGGCGCCGCGGATCGTTGAACCCACGCCGCCGGTCGCGCGGGCGGGCGAGACATGGGGGACGGCAAAGGCTGCAACCAGGCCGACCACCGACAAGGCGGCCAAGACGAGGGGCGCCATCCAGAGCTGGTCACCGGCGGTCTGCAAGAGAAAGCCTCCGGCTGCCGTGCCTGTCAGGATGGCGGCAAAGGTCCACATCTCCAACAGGCCGTTGCCGGCGGCGAGACGTTCATGCGGAATCAACTCGGGGAGAATACCGTATTTCGACGGGCCGAAGAACGCGCTGTGCGCGCCCATCCCGCATAAGACGATCAACGGCAGAATGCCGCCGGTGGGGTTCAGCCAGAGCGCCACAGTGCCGGCGCTCATGAGGAACACCTCGACGACTTTGATCGCGATGATGACCGTACGTTTGCTCAGACGATCAGCCAAGGTGCCGCCGACCAACGACAGCAACATCAGCGGCAAGGTGAAGATGATAAAGGTGCGCGCGGTTTGCGTCTGTGCCGCAGCTTCCAGCTCAGGGCCCGGCACCATCTGCGCGGTGGCCTGCCGGATGGCCAGCAAGGCGACCATCAGCTTCCAGGCGTTGTCGTTGAACGCGCCGAAGAATTGCGCAATCAACAGGCCGCGAAGGGGATGCGATGGGGTATTAGTCATGAAAAATGGTAGCCATAGGTCTCATTCTGTACCTAATATGCTGAAATGTTGTCGAAAGATCAAAGGAAACGAAAAGGACGTGTGGTTGACAATTGAGGGAGAGTTGATAGGTTGAGGGCCCATTCTAAATCTGACCGCATCGGTCATGTGTACAAAGGCTGAAGAGCGACGATGATCACTCGAAGACAATTCCTGAAGCTGGCTGGTGCGGCGGCAGTCGTGCCCTGGGGTTGTGCCCAGTTGGGGACGCGCCTGTCCGGCACCCTTCTCAACGACGTGCATTCGGGACTCAATCCAACCTCGGTCCATGAGGTGGTCGTGGCCCGGTCGGTTCAGGACATCCAGCGGGTTGTTGAACGTGCGATGCGAGAGGAGCGAGGCGTGTCAGTGGCTGGGGGGCGCCATGCGATGGGAGCCCAGCAGTTCGGAACCGACACGCTGCATGTGGATACCAGGTCGTTCAACCGAGTGCTGAATTTCGATCCCCGTTCTGGACTGATCGAGGTGGAAGCCGGCATGCAGTGGCCGGAGTTGATCCAGGCGTCCTTGACCATGCAGGCTGGTGCCACCAAGCAATGGGGCATCGTCCAGAAGCAAACTGGTGCGGATCGGCTGAGCATGGGTGGCTGCCTGTCGGCCAACATCCACGGGCGAGGGCTGAGGCTCAAGCCCTTCGTCGGAGATATCGAATCTTTCACGCTCGTCTCAGCCGATGGACAGGTGGTGACGTGCAGCCGGTCGAAGAACTCCGATCTGTTCAAGTTAGCGATTGGCGGGTATGGTCTCTTCGGCGTCGTGTCGTCGGTCACGCTCCGGCTCATGCAGCGGCAGAAGCTTCAGCGTGTTGTCGAGCTGGTCCAAATCGACGACGTGATGCAGCGGTTCAACCAACGGATCGCAGAGGGATTTCTCTATGGGGATTGTCAGTTTGCCCTCGATCCGGTCTCGGAGGACTTTCTCAGGCGAGGCATTTTCTCTTGCTACAAACCAGTCGATCCAACCACGCCGGTTCCTGCTCACCAGCGGGAAATCGCCGAGGAACAATGGCTGCGCCTGCTCTATTTAGCCCATGCGGATAAGACACAAGCGTTCGATGTGTATTCCAATGAATATCTGACGACGAATGGACAGATCTATTGGTCCGATACGCATCAAACGAGTTACTACCCGGATGGCTATCACCAATCGCTCGACAAAAAGATGCGAGCTGGGACTCCCGGGTCGGAAATGATTTCGGAGCTCTATGTGCCTCGGCAGGAACTGGCGTCATTCTTTGCGGACATGCGGGAGGATTTTCGGAAACACAACGTTGAAGTCATCTATGGCACGATCCGCCTTATCGAACGGGACGACGAATCGTTTCTTGCCTGGGCAAAGGAGCCATGGGCTTGCACCGTCTTGAATCTTCACGTATCCCACACACCGGATGGCATCGAACGGGCAGCGGCGGCGTTCCGCCGATTGATTGATCTGGCGAGGAAACGGGGCGGCAGCTACTTTTTGACCTATCACAAGTGGGCGACTCGCGCGCAAATCGAGGCCTGCTATCCACAGTTTTCTGAGTTTCTGCGGTTGAAGCGGAGGTACGATCCGCAAGAACGGTTCCAGAGCGACTGGTACCGTCACTACCGACGCCTGTTCGCGGACCTGTTGTGATGTATTCTCCTCGCAGGCTTGCGATCCTCTTGTGGACACTCCTGTTCGCTTTCTGCCTGCGCGTACTTGGTCAGATGCTCGTGGCCTTCGTCGGGGTTTCATGGTTGCCCCCGATGGAAGCCTGGTATTCGGGCTTGATGCCCTACCCCTATCTCTTGCCGTCTCAATTTTTGATTATCGGGCTCTACAGTAAGGTGTGTCTTGATTTCACTCGTGGCGAGGGGTTCTTTGTCCGGTCGCGTCCGGTGTTTGGTCGGAGCGTGCTTGTATTTGGCTATCTGTACCTGGCTTCCATGATTGTGCGGTACATCATTCGCATGAGTCTCTATCCAGAAGTGCGTTGGTTCGGCGGGACGATCCCAATTTTCTTCCATTGGGTTTTGGCGAGCTTCATCATCGCCTTTGGGCTGTACCACAGGGGCAGACCCCCCCACTGGTCGCGACCATCCTAACCACATGTCTTTCTCCGAACCAACCACGATGGCGACAGACTATGTGCTTGTCGTGCTGTGTGGCTTCTTCGCGTGGCGGCTATGGAGAGTGGGGAAGGGGGCTGCGCAGGCGAGTGTGTGTTCCTGGGCTGCGGGGTTTGCTTGTCTCGGATTGGCTTCGCTCGGTGGCGGGACGTTTCATGGCTTCTCGATGCTTCTCAGTCAGGCTGTCCTTCAGGAATTGTGGAAGCTCACCGTCTATGCCATCGGGTTGGCGAGCTTCTTTCTGCTGACCGGCACCCTTAGCGCGTGCATCGTGCCGTCCGTCCGTCGGTTCGTGATGCTGATTCCGTATGCTCAACTGATTGTCTACGGGTTCTGGATGGCGACCCATGATGACTTTCGCTATGTCATCTATGATTACGCCTTCACCTATCTGAGCATATCGGCACTACAGCTTCATGCCGGCGTTACCCGTAGTGCAATGAGTGCTCCATGGCTGGTGGGAGGAGTGCTGGTGAGCTTCTTGGCGGCGGCCATTCAGGTCAACG
>Ga0315287_10003630_pt1 | contig 14907 bp, 11 predicted proteins | sample YL17G11_0_MG_FD_205037 | JGI IMG/M metagenome (GOLD analysis project Ga0315287, IMG submission 205037) | Sediment microbial communities from Yellowstone Lake, YNP, Wyoming, USA - YL17G11_0 | ecosystem: Environmental > Aquatic > Freshwater > Lake > Sediment | place: USA: Wyoming | collected... | reverse complement strand
GCCTCACGCTGCGGATCGTAGGGGCTGTGGATGTAGATCTTGCGGCCGTCGCGCTGAAAGGACAGCGTCAGCGCACCCGAGCGCGCAGGCTCGACGGCAAAGCCTCCCAGTTCCGTCGGGTCGCCCACTTTGTCGTGGTAGGCCTCCAGGCGTGCAGCCAGCGGCTCGCTGGAGCGGCGCAACAGCTCAAGGTTCGCGGCAAAGTGCGACATGGCGTCATCCTCGGTGGCTACATATGTGCTTTACACATGGAATATCGGCAGTTGCGGCTCGCGCCTTGACCGGCGCACTTGACGCGCCGCGGCCGATGTGGTTTGATGCGCGCGTGCGTTTGACTTTCCTAATCGCCTGCATGCTGCTGTTTGCCGCGCTACTGCTGCCGCAGGCCCTTTACGCCGCCGACGGCAAGACGCCAGGTGTAGCGCTGCCCAAGGGCGAGCGCGTGCTCGACCTGGCCTGGGCCGACAACGGCAACCTGACGCTGGTGGTGACCGCTGGCGACGGCTACGCGCTGCGGCGGCTGGAGCTGAAGAGCGCCGAGCTGTCTGTGCTGGCTGTACCTAAAAGTATCGGCCAGCTGCGTCACGGCAAGAAAGGCTTCACCGACCCCCAGCTGTACCTGGCACCGGCGGGCAATGCATTAGCCGTACTTGTGCCATCGCCCGATCCTTTGAAGATGAGCGACCTCGGCGTCTACCGCATCACGCAGTCCGGCCTGGAACCTGTAACATCGCGCTCAATCCCCGCGGGCTTCTACGTGGATCATTTGGCATGGGAATCCAGCGGGCAGGAGCTCTACCTTTCCAGCCGGCCATATCTCAGCCCGGAGCAGCCCTATAGCATCGGCCGGCTCGACGTGCAGTCGGGCAGGTTTGTCGGCGTAACGCTGAAAGGCAACGTTGATCTGGTCGACGAGCTGGTATGCCTACCGGGCAAGCAGCTGCTGGCGGTGCGCTGTGGCGGCTACCGCGGTGAGTATCCCGATGAGAAGCTGATCGCGCTGCTCGACCTGAGCAACGCCGCGGCCAGCGTGCTGCACAGCCGCGCCGACGGGCTGGAGCTATTCGCGCTGGCCGACGGCCAGCTGCTGGTATGCCGGCCAGCGCAGGCTGACGCCGCCGGCGATCCGCCGCCCGCAGGCGCTGACGATGGCCCGTGGATTCTGAACGAGGAATCGCTGCAGCTCGAACCAGCCAGGCTCTCGCTGGTCAGCTCGCCGGAGACGCTGGCGGCGACGCCGGACGGTGCGTGGTACGGCTTTCTGGCCAGCGGCAGCGCGCTGGGCGCCGAAGAAGGCAAGGACCAGTTGTACCTGGGTTTGCAGCAGACTGCCACAGGTCGCACATTGGCCACCGCGCTGCCCAGCTCACGCTTCGCCTTCTCGCCTAACGGCGCGCTCGTATGCGCAGTCGACACCTCGGGGAAAGCGGTGTACTTCTTCCAACTGCCCCAGAGCTAGCGCAGCCCCGTCTCGCCGTCAGCTAGCTTTTCTCGCGCTTGCGCTTGCGGAAGCCGATCGATGGCTTGGCAAGGCTCTTGGCGGCAAACTCCTGGTAGCGGCTGACCAGCTTCTCCCATTCCACCAGGTCCGGCGCCGTCTGCGTGATCGCCGTGCGCAGGTCGTCCATGCTCACCGCGCGCGCCTCGCCGGTCTCGATCGCCGCGCGCCAGGGAATTGCCGCGGCGTTCTCCACGATCTGGCGGATCGAGTCCGCGCTGTGATGCTCGGTCAGTTGTCCCAGCTCCGCCAAGTCGATGTCCGCTTCGAGGAACGGCTTGCGCTTGAGGTAGATGTCGAACACCAGCGCGCGCTCCTCGGCGGAGGGTGGCGGCACGAATACCAGCTTGCCCAGCCGGCCGGGACGCCTCAGCGCGAAGTCCACTTCCCAGGGCGCGTTTGTCGCGCCAAGCACCATCACGTTCTCATTGCTTGAGCCGAGGCCGTCGAGCTCGATCAGCAGCTGGCTGATCAGCTTCTTTTCCCAGCCGGTCTGCAGGTTGGCGCGGCTGCCGCCGATGGCATCCACCTCGTCGAAGAACAGGATCGACGGCGCCCGCTTGCGCGCGGTGTTGAAGACCATGCTGACGGCTTTCTCGGTATTACCGACCCACTTGTCCAGCACGCTGGCCAAGTTGACGTTGACCAGCGCCACGCCGCACTCGCCCGCCGCCGCACGGGCCAGCAGCGTCTTGCCGCAGCCTGGCGGCCCAAAGAACAGCAGCCCGCCGCCGGCCTTCTTGCCGTAGCGCTCGCTGATCTCGGGGAACTTCAGCGGATACTCGATCGTCTCGCGGATGACCTTTTTCACTTCTTCCAGCCCGCCGATGTCCAAAAAGCGCGTGTCGGGCACCTTCACGTCGCCCAGCACCATCTCCTCGTCGCCGCGCATGAAGGCGTGGTAGACGTCGTCTTCCATGCCCAGGCTCTGGCGGCGCAGCAGCAGGCTGTGGCGCGTCTGGCGCGCCTCCTGGCTGTTGGGCTCCAGCTTCAGCGCCTGCTCGGCGTCGCGCAGGGCGTCCTCGAAGAAGTCCAGCTGCTCGTTGACGCGCGCGCGGTTGATCAGCAGGTTCGGCCGCTCGCCCTCCAGCTCAACCAGCTTGTTGAGCACCTTCAGCGCATCCAGATAGCGCCCGAGCTGGTAGAAACACTCCGCCTGCTTGCGCAGCCCGATCGGATCCTGGGCGTAGGCGCGCAGGTAGATCATCAGGTCATCCAGCGCGTACTCGTAGTCCTCCAGCTTCATTGAGGCTTCGGCGCGGTCCAGGCGGTAGTCCACGCGCTCCGGGAACTGCTCGATCAGCTGGTCGTAGTCATTGCGCGCCGCGCTGGTATTGCTCTCGTCAAGGAAGTAGTCGGCCCGCAGCTCGCGCAGGGTCTGGTTGAAGGGGAAGAAGAACAGCCCGAGCGAGGCCAGCTGCGTCACGCCTTCGCCGCCGCGGTAGTTCTCCAGCCGCTTGCTGACGCGGATGAACGTCTCCGGCGAGAAGTTGGCCGTCGCGCCGCGCGGTAAGAACAGCTTCAGCAGGCGCAGCAGCGGCTCCTGCAGCTGGCTGACGACCTCGGAGCGCGGCAGGTGCTCCAGCGCCGCCTGGTACAGCTCCAGCGCCTTGAGCCGCAGCTCCTGCTGTGTGGTCAGGGCCAGCACAGCGTTGAGCACCATCGTCAGGTCGCGGGGCACGTCGCCGCCGCTGCCCAGGATGTAGCGCTGGATGGCGATCAGCAGCTGCCGGCGCTCGGCCAGCGTCAGCCCTTCGTGCTCGGCCAGCTCGCGTACCACGTTGATGCGCTCGTCGATCGGCCCGAGCTTGATGCGCAGCAGCCGCTGGTCAAACTCGTGCTGCCGCACGGCGCCGGTGGCGCTGGCGCCGGCTCTGGTCGCGCGCACGCGCTTAACTGGGCTTTGGGGGTTCTTCTGATGTTCCATCTGCCTGGGCATTATACCGTCCGGACGGCGCTAGCCGCTCAACCCTCCAGCTGTTGGACGCGCAGCGAAGCCCGGAGTTCACCCGCTGGAGCGTGCAAAATCGTCCGACATGCCCATGTCACAGCGCGGAGGCGAGAGATAGCTGCATTTGCTGCCGTCCTATAGGGCTTGTAGCATGGTAAAATGCATGCCCCGTCGGGCGGTGGCTCAGTCAGGCTAGAGCGCAGCGTTCGGGACGCTGAGGTCGGGAGTTCAAATCTCCCCCGCCCGACTTTTTCGCACCTACAGCTCCGCCCTGATCGCCTTTGCCATTTCCGCCAGCTGCTCGGGCGTCTGCTGCCGGCCGAGCTTGTAGAAGCTCACGTCGTCGCCGGGGTGCCGCGGGATGATGTGGAAATGCAGGTACTCCACCATCTGTCCGGCCTCGCGGCCCATGTTGCTCACCAGGCTGACGCCCTTCGCGCCCGTCGCGGCCTTGACCGCTGGGATGAGCCTGCGCACTGCACGCAGGCACGCCGCCACGTCATTCTCATCAGCGTCCGCTACGTTAGCGCTGTAGCTGCGTGGCACGACCAGCGTATGCCCGGGATTCTGCGGATAGAGGTCCAGGAAGCAGTAGACGCGCTCGTCGCTGTACACCTCCGTGCTGGGGATCTCGCCCCGCAGGATCATGCCGAAGACGTTGTCCGCCGGTGCATCGCGCATCGCCATCACCTCCAGCCTAATTCTAACCCAACCGCAGCAACGTATACTGTGTGCATGGCGTACACCACGCTGCGCGCGGTCTATCCAGGCGTCTCGGCCCAGGCCCAGGCAATTGCGTTTCGCGAACTGGCCGCCATGCTGCGCGCCGGGTTGCCGCTGGACCAGGCGCTGGGCAGCTCCGCGATGGCCGGCCCGGCGCACTTCCGCAACGCCCTGCACACGCTGGGCACGTCGGTGAGTAACGGCCAGCCACTGTCGGAGGGCATGCGCGCCTACCGCACGATGTTCCACCCCGTTGTGCCGGCGATCGTCGGCGCGGGTGAAATGACCGGCGACCTGCAAGCCAGCTTTGCGCTGCTCGCCGAGTTCTTCGAATCCGAAGCCGTGCTCAAGCGCGACCTGCAGACCACGCTGGTCTACCCGAGCTTTGTCGTCGTCTTCGCCATCATCGTGGTCGCCGTGCTGGCCTTCTTCGGCGTGATGCAGAACACCTGGGCGATCCGGCTGCTGTGGGGCGTGGGCGCCGTGGCGGCAGTGTGGCTGCTGACGCGGCTGCGCGTTGCCCAGCGTATCGCCCGCTACCTGGCGATGCTGCTGCCGTACTTCGGCGGCATTATGCAGCAGCTGGCGGTGGCTCGCTTCTGCTACACCTTCGGCACGCTGTGCCGCGCGGGCGTGCCGTACCTGGAAGGGCTGCAGACCAGCCAGCGCGTGATCGAGCACCCGCTGATCGAGCGCGGGGCGCAGTTCGTGTACTACGGCGTGCGCAACGGGAACACCGTGGAGGAGAGCATCCGCGCACGGCCGGAGTTTCCGGCGGTGGTGCACAACCTGGTGGGCGCCGGCGAGGTGTCGGGCAGCCTGGACAGCTCGCTGCTCAGCGCCGCCACGTACCTGCGGCAGGAGGCGGAGTACAAGATCCGCAACGCTTCCAAACTGGCGGGCCCGCTGCTGACAATCGCCGTGGGTATAATCGTGCTGCTGATCATGATCGGCTTTCTCAAGGGCTACTTCAACCTTATTTTCAGCGTGCTTGAAGAGTAATGCAGGCAAATTCCAGTCCGCAGCAGGGTGAGCTCGGAGCCGCGGCGCCGTCTAGGCGCATGCCGTTTGGCGAGGCGCTGGAGCGGCTGGCGGGCATCCAGCTGGCCAATCGTTTCATCTGGCTGGTCTACGCACTGGCGCTGTACGTGCTGTTCCAGCTCTCGTTCATCCAATGGCAGAGCGGCACGGTGTTCAAGCACGAGCGCTTCGACACGCTGCAGCTGGCGGCACATCTGATGGTTACCGTGGAGGCGGCGCTGCTGCTTTGCGCGGTGCTGCTGGCCGCCGGCACGCCGCGCGTCCGCCAGGCGTGGTACGGGCGCTTCCCTGAATCTCGTTTCAACTATGCCGCCAGCGGACTGGCCGCCGACCTGTGCCTGGTGCTGCTGTTGGCGCTGCTGCTGCTGCCACTGCTCGCAGCGCATTCCTACCCGCAGCTCGTCGAGCAGGGCTACAACATGCCACTTATGTTCATGCAGCGCAGCGTGATGCTAGTCTTCGTTCTGCTGACCAGCTTCAACGTGATGCAGCTGCTCGTACTTTACCTGCGGCTGCCGTGGTGGCTGGCGGCTGCAGGCGGCGCCTGCGTGCACCTTTTGCTGGGCTACGCCGTGACGTATTTCAGCTTCACCACCGAGACGCTGCGCCGTCTCAACGACGTTTTCTACTACAACCAGCTGTGGCAGTTCATCGATGTCTTCCCCAAGCTTGCGCGCGAGGAAGTATTCGCCAACATGCAAAGCGGCGGCTATGCGTATTTCACGTATTACTCACTGGCCGCAATCGGCATGTGGCTGATTACGACGCTGCTGTGGCTCCCCCGCGCCGCGATGGCCACCAGCCGCGAAAAGCTGCCCACTGGCCAGCCCTTTGATGGCGACTAGCCATCGCAAGAAGTGTTTCACAGTCGTCATAATTATGTGTTTCACGCACAATAAGCGTTAGAGAATCATATCTCGTATAGGATGCCTAAACCCGAGGTTAATTCGCACTAAATCCCCGCCCAGTTCAGCATTCACGCCATACAATCCTATCAGGGTAGGCACAGGAGCTGGGATTTGGCTGGGACAGACATTAGAAGCGGCGGATTTCGTTCCGGCTCGTTCTAACAATAAAATGCCGGGCTAGAGGTATCAAGGTGCATATTTCTGCTCCCGCAGGCGGGGATGATGGTTATGGCTGAGAATGGTGTTTCACGGAATAGCTGTGGCAAGGTGCAGCTCACCCTGGTGATCCACAACCACCAGCCGGTGGGCAACTTCGACCACGTGTTCCACCTGGCATGCGACAAAGCTTACCTGCCGTTCCTGAGCATGCTCCAGGAGTTTCCCAGGCTGCGGCTGGGCCTGCATACCAGTGGCTGCCTGTGGGAGTGGCTCGAGAGGCATCGGCCGGAGTACGGCAAGCTTGTCGACGAGCTGCTGGCGGATGGCCAGCTTGAGTTGCTGGGCGGCGGGATGTACGAGCCGATCCTGCCCGTGCTGCCCGAGCGCGACGCGGTGTGGCAGCTGAAGCGGCTGAGCAGCTTCCTTGAGCAGCGCTTCGGCCGTGCGCCGAGCGGGATGTGGTGCCCCGAGCGCGTCTGGGAGCCGCACATGCCACAGCTGCTGGCAAAGGCCGGCCTGCGCTACACGCTTCTCGACGACTACCACTTCCGCGCCTCGGCGCTGCCCGAGCAGATCAGCACGGACTACTTCATCACTGAGCACGCCGGATCGCTCGTCTCGCTGTTCCCCATCAGCCAGAAACTGCGCTACACCCTGCCCTTCAAGCCCGTGCAGGACACGCTGGACTACCTGCGGCAGCTGGCAGAGACCAGCGAACATACGCCACTGGTCGTATTCGGCGACGATGGCGAGAAATTCGGCATCTGGCCTGAAACTCACGCATGGGTCTACGGCAAGGGCTGGCTGCGCAGCTTCTTCACCGAGTTGTCGGCCAACCTGGACTGGATCGACCTGCTGCTGCCCAGCGAAGTGCTGGAGCGGCGCCGGCCGGCGGCCAAGGTGTTCATCCCCTGCGCCTCCTATGCGGAGATGGGCGAATGGACGCGTGTCGACCCGCAGGCCGCCGAGGATGCTCCCACTGGCTTCTGGCGCAACTACCTTTACAAGTACCCCGAGTCGAACGCCATGTACCGCCGCATGCTGTCTGTCTCCGAGCAGCTCGAGCGCGCCCGCGGCCTGGGCTACGACGAGGCGCACCTGGCAGCAGTCGCCGACGACCTGGGCCGCGCGCAGTGCAACTGCGCATACTGGCACGGCGTATTCGGCGGGCTGTACCTGAACTACCTGCGCCAGTCGGTGAACTTCCACGCGCTCAAGGCGGAGACCGAACTGCGCCGCATCTGTCCCGAGCTGAAGCGTAGCGTGGTGACGCGCAAGGACCACGACGGCCTGGGCTGGGAGCAGTACATCATGGACGGCGAGGAGCTCTCGGCATTGCTCGATCCGGAGCGCGGCCTGTGCCTGACGCGGCTGGATTACCGGCCGACGTGCTTCTGCTGGACTGACGTGCTGGCACGCCGCCGTGAGGCATACCACAGCAAGGTGGAACAGGCCAGCATGCTCAGCGCCGCCGCGGGAGAGCACGAGAGCATCCACGACCGCGTGGTTGTGAAAGAGCCTGGGCTGGAAGGCATGCTGGTCGTCGACCCGCATCCGCGCGTCGGCTTTACGACATATTTCAGCGACCTGCAGGACCCGGCGGAGCTGCTCAGCACGCCGAATGGCCACGGCAGTCCGACGCAGCAGTTCGCCGACTACGGCATCGGGCTGACGCATCAGCTGGTCAATACGATCAAGGTCAGCGGGCTGATCGAACACGCGGGATTTTCGCTGGAGAAATCAGCGACTGTGACCTCCGAGGGGCTTGAGTTCTCTGTGCGCCTGGCACATGGCAGCTTGCCGCCGTCGGAGTTGGAGTTCTTCGTCGAGTTCAACTTCACGCTGCTCACGGCCGGCGCCGATAACCGCTACCTGCTCGTGGCGCAGGACCGCCGGACTCCCGCCGAGGCCGCGCTATGGCGAGGCGTGAATGAGATCAAGCTCGTTGACGGCTGGCAGGGCCGGCAGCTGGTGCTGCGAGGCGAGCATATGCAGCGGTTGCTGTACTACCCGGTGTACACTGTGTCATCGTCTGAAGGCGGATTCGAGCGTACTTACCAGGGAAGTTGCGTCCTGCTCTGCTACCACCCGCTGGCGCTATTGGAGGGCATCGCGATCCGCCTGGCGATCGAGGAGATGACAGCCGCATGACAGGCAGACTGGAAGGCTCATCAGACATACAGCTGCGCTCTCACGCCACCTCATACCCCGGCGAGCAGCGGCTGGAACTGGGCGTCGGCAGCCCACCGCTGGAAGTGCAGGAGTCGCTACCCGAGCGCTACAACATGCCGCTGCTGGAACTGCTGGTGGTGGACACGCATTATGTGTTCATATCGTGGGAGGTAACACAGCAGCAACTGGCCGAGGCGGCGGCTGCGTTTGGCCCCGAGACGTTTGCCAAGCGTGAGCTGGTGGTGCGCTTTGAGCACGCTGAGCCGCCGCAGGAAATCGTCACCAAGTGCGAGCTGTTCGGCGAGGCGGGGCGCTGGTTCGTTGAGCTAGCCCATCCCGGCGCCAGCATTGTCGCCGTCCTGGGATTCGAAGCCGGTGGTCGCTTCTTCCAGCTGAAGACCGCAGGCCCGATTGCCATGCCGCGCGACCAGGCAGTAGAGCCGCAGGAGTTTGAAGAGCTCCGCGTGGCGTATGGCCTGGGCGGGCGTGGCGAACTGGTCATCCTCGGCCTGCGTCATCGCCCAGACGCTCCCTGGCCAGATATCACGCTGCCCGCGGAGGCCTTTGAGACAGTGCTGCCGCCTGCACACCCACGCTCAGTCACCTCGCCGCATCAGGCGCCCGGCATGGGCAGCGGCGGCGTCTCCAGCCTGCCTGGCATGCAGCGCGCCAGCAGCGCAGGCCTGCCACGCAGCGCCGAAGGAGGCGATGCAACATGATCGACGTCCTGACGATGATCATGGCCGGGGGCCGGGGCGAGCGGCTCTACCCGCTGACCCGCGACCGCGCCAAGCCTTCGGTGCCGTTCGGCGCGCGCTACCGCATCATCGACTTCGCCCTCAGCAACTTCATCAACAGCGGCTTCTTCAAGGTCAAGGTGCTGACGCAGTACCGCAGCAATTCACTGCTGATCCACCTGGCGCGCGGCTTCAACTTCGGCTCGTTGTCGGAGCATTACGTCGACGCCATCCCCGCCGCGCAGGGCGTGAGCGACTCAGACTGGTACCAGGGCACGGCGGATGCGATCTTCCAGAACCTGGGGATCATCATGGATGAGTCGCCGAGCGATGTCGCGGTGTTCGGCGGCGATCACATCTACAAGATGGACGTGCGGCAGATGGTGAACTATCACCGCGCCAAGAATGCCGACTGCACCGTGGCCTGCCTGCCCTACTACCGCGCCGAAGCCGCTGGCCGCTTCGGCATCATCGAGGTGGATGAAGACTGGCGGATCATTGGGTTCGAAGAAAAGCCCGCCGATCCCAAGCCGATTCCAGGACAGCCCGACAAGGCGCTGGTCTCGATGGGCAATTACGTTTTTACCGTAGCTGCGCTGCAGGGAGCGCTTTATGAGGATCACGCCAATCCCTCATCGACGCACGACTTTGGGCGCGACGTAATCCCCTCGATGGTCCGCTGGTACGGTATCTACGCCTACAACTTCCTCGACAACATCGTTCCTGGCGAGAGCGTGCGCGAGCGCGGCTACTGGCGCGACGTCGGTACTGTGGATTCTTACTACGCAGCCAACATGGACCTGCGCAGCGTGCACCCGCAGCTAAACCTGTATAACTTCGAGTGGCCAATCCGCTCCACCACGATGCAGTACCCGCCGGTGAAGTTCGTTTTCAACGACGAGGGCTGGCGCGGCTACGCCGTGGACAGCGTCGTCGCCAACGGCACGATCATCTCCGGCGGGAAGGTCAGCGACTCCGTGATCTTCAACAATGTGTTCGTCCACAGCTTCTGCGATATCTGTGAATGCATCCTGATGCAGGGCTGCAACATCGGCCGCCACTCCAGACTCAAGCGCGTGATCTGCGACAAGTATGTGACGATCGAGGATGGCTGCGTCATCGGCGAGGATCCGCAGGCCGACGCCGAGCGGTTTCACATCACGCCCGGCGGCATCGTCGTCATCCCCAAGGGCACCGTCGTGCCGCGACAGGGCCCGCTGCTGCATTCACCAGTGCTGCCGCCATCAGGCAGCATCCGCCCGCGGATCCATGTGCCCGGCGCCGTCCATGTCACTCCGGAGGTAACTGAGGTATGAGAGTCGCATTCGTCACCCCGGAGGTATATCCCTACTCCAAGACCGGCGGCCTGGCCGACGTCTGCGCTGCTCTGCCTGGGGCGCTGGCCGGCCGTGGTGTCGAGGTCACGGTGTTCAGCCCGTTCTACAGCAGCGCTCGAGCCTGGCTTGAAGCACAGCACATTCCTATTGAGCAGCTTAGCCTGCCGCACGAGCTGTGGATCGGCGACGAGCCGCACGACGTCGTCTTTCACACCTGCCGCGTCAACGGCCTGCAATTCGTGTTTGTGAGCGATCCGCCGTTGTTCGATCGCGACCAGCTGTACCTTGATGATGACGGGCAGGACTACCACGACAACCTGGCGCGGTTCTCCTGCTTCTGCCGCGCGGTGCTCGAGTACTACAGCCATCACGCGCCCCCGCCCGACGTATTCCATGCGCACGACTGGCAGGCGGCGCTGATCCCGGTGTACCTGAAAACCAGCTACAGCCGGCCGGCGTACAACCATACGCGCAGCTTGCTCACCGTGCACAACCTGGGCTATCAGGGGCTGTTCCCGGCGGAGCAGATCTATGCCACCGGGCTGAGCTGGGACGTCTTCACGCCTGAGCGCCTGGAGTTCTACGGCAAGCTGAACCTGCTCAAGGGAGGCGCGGTGTACGCCGACGCTGTAAACACAGTGTCGCCGGAGTATGCCGAGGAGATCCAGAGCGCCGAGTACGGCCATGGCCTCGAAGGCGTGATGGCCGCGAACCACCACAAGCTGAGCGGCATACTTAACGGGATCGACCCGCGCCAGTGGGATCCGCTCACCGACCCTCACCTGCCGACGCACTTCAGCGCCGACGACCTGAGCGGCAAGCTGGTGTGCAAGAAGCTGCTGCAGCGCGACATGCGCCTGCCGATCCGTCCTAAGGCGTTCCTGCTGGGCGCGATCAGCCGGCTGGACAAGCAAAAGGGCATTGAGCTGCTGCTCGAAGCGTTTCCGCGGCTGGCGGCGCTGGACGTGCAGCTGGTGGTGCTGGGCTCAGGCGACAAGTACATTGCCGAGAGCCTGGCGGCACTGGCCGCGGATTATCCGGAGCAGGTGGCGCTGCGCCTGGGCTTCGACGAGCCGCTGGCGCATCAGATCGAGGCCGGCGTGGACGCGCTGCTCATGCCCAGCCTCTACGAGCCCTGCGGCCTGAACCAGATGTACAGCCAGCGCTACGGCACGCTGCCCATCGTGCGCGAGACCGGCGGACTGAAGGACAGCGTGATCAACCACACGCCCAAGCGCCTCGCGGAGGGCAAGGCTTCGGGCTTCACCTTCCGCCAGTTTGACGCCAAACGGCTGCTGGACACGATCCGCCGTGCCGCGGCCCTTTACTTCACCGATCACAAAGCGTGGACGAAGCTGGTCAAGCACGTCATGAGCATCGACCATTCCTGGGATGCGCGCGCGCGGGCGTATATTGAGCTGTATGAGAGCATTACGCCGGCGCAGCTTGCAGCCAGCGGGGGTGAGAGCGGTGAGTAACGGCTACCTGGCCATCCACCTGCACGCGCATCTGCCGTTCATCCGCCACCCGGAGCACGCGCAGTTTCTCGAAGAACGCTGGTTCTTCGACGCCATCGTCGACACCTACGTGCCTCTGATCATCCGCTTCGAGCAGCTGCACCGCGAGGGCGTGCCGTTCCGGCTCAGCATGACGCTGTCTCCCACCTTGCTGGCGATGTTCGCCGACCGGCTGCTGCAGGAGCGCTTCCAGGAGCACCTGGACCGGCAGGTCGAGCTGTGCGAGAAGGAGCTTTCGCGCACCGAGGGCGATCCGCAGTTCCGCCCGATCGTAGAGATGTACCAGCGGCGGCTGTACGCCGTGCAGGAGCAGTTTGTACGCTTCGGCCGCAACCTGGCCAGCGCCTTCCGCATGCTCTCCGACCTCGGGCACCTGGAGATCACCACCTGCGCCGTGACCCACGGCTTCCTGCCGCACATGCAGCTGGTGCCAGGCGCAGTGGCGCGGCAGCTCAGCATGGCGGTGGAGGCGCACCAGCGCTACCTCGAGCGTCCGCCGGACGGCATTTGGCTGCCCGAATGCGCCTACTACCCGGGCCTCGAGGAGCCGCTGCTGAAGAACGGCCTGCTGTACTGCTTTGTGGACAGCCACGCGTTGTACCTGGGCAAGCCGCGCGCGCTGCGGGCCGCACACAGCCATGTCTACCTGCCCAACGGCGTGGCCGTTTTCGCCCGCGACATAGACAGCAGCAAGCAGGTGTGGTCGGCGAAGGAAGGTTATCCCGGCGACGCTGTGTACCGCGACTTCTATCGCGACATCGGCTTTGACTTGCCGCTGTCCTACGTCGCGCCCTACGTCCATGACAGAGATACGCCTATCCTCACGGGGTTCAAGTACTACCGCATCACGGGCGACACCGACAACAAAGAGCCGTACAACGAGCAGCTGGCGCTGGACACGGCCAGGGAACATGCCTGGCACTTCATCTGGTGCCGCGAGCAGCAGGTGTGCTGGCTGCGCCAGCACCTGGACCGCGAGCCGATCATCGTCGCCCCCTACGACGCCGAGCTGTTCGGGCACTGGTGGTTCGAGGGCCCGGACTTCCTGTATTTCCTGTTCAAGGCCGCAGCGGAGAATCCGGTGATCGAGGCGATCGCCGCCAAGGATTACCTGCTGCGCTACCCCTCGGCCCAAGTCGTCGTTCCCAACGCCTCGAGCTGGGGCGATGGCGGCTACAACCGCGTGTGGATCAACGGCAGCAACGAATGGATCTACCCGCACCTGAACGCTGCCGGGCGGCTGGCAGCCACTGCGGTGGAGCCGGGCCGCGATGGCCTGCCCTGGGGTACACATGCATGGAAGCAGATGCAGCGCGAGCTGGTGCTGGCGCAGGCCAGCGACTGGGCGTTCATCCTGACTACCGGCACTTCGCCGGGCTACGCCACGATGCGTACCGTTGAACACCTGCGCGGCTTCGGCAGTCTCCAACGTGCGCTGCAAAGCGGCCAGGAGCCGAAGATGCTGGCTGAGCTTGAATCGCGCGATTGCGCTTTCTGAGCTGGTGGGAATGCGACTATTAGAGCTGGAAATCGAAAGTACGGGGATCCTCGCACGCAAGCTGGTTGGCGGCCGGCTGCTGGGCGAGGCGCTGGACGAGCTGGCAGCAGACACGGCGCATCCGCATCGCGAGCTGCTTGCCCACCATGACCAGTGGCCGCTGGGCTGGCTGGAGCTGCCGCGCGGCGGCCCCTGGGTGCGGGCGTCGCTGTACACGGCACAGACGCTGCGCGAGGAATGCTCGGAGCTGGTGGTCTGCGGCATCGGCGGCAGCGCTCTTGGGGCGCAGGCCGTCTACGCTGCGATGGACTGGCCGGTGGAATACCTGTTGCCGGTGCAGTTCCTGGACAACGTCGATCCAACGCAGATGGCGCGCGTCGTCGAGGGGCTGCAGCTAGTCGACTGTGCCGTGAATGTCATCTCCAAGTCCGGCGAGACGCTCGAGACGATGGCCGGTTTCCTGCACCTGCTGGCGCAGCTGAAGCGCGCCGCCCCCGATGCGGCCAGCCTGGCGCGGCGCATCGTGGCGACGACGGATGCGACGAAGGGCCTGCTGCGCCCGCTGGCTCAGGAGCAGGGCTGGCGCACGTTGCCCGTGCCGTCCGACGTCGGCGGCCGCTTCTCGGTATTCTCCGCCGTCGGCCTGCTGCCCTTGGCTTTCGCAGGTGTGGACATCGAAGCGCTGCTGGCTGGCGCGCGCGAGCTGCAGGATGAGATCGCCCAGTTGCCGGCGGCCGAGAATCCCGCTTGGCGCGTAGCCGCGCTGCAGTACCTGCTGCACATCCGCGGCGGTATGAACCAGATCGTGCATTACATTTATGGCGATCCGCTCGTGCTGATGGGCGACTTCTTCCGCCAGCTGTGGGCCGAGTCGCTGGCCAAGGCCCGGCGTCTCGACGGTTCGCCCAGCGGCGTCTGCCTGACACCGCTCGTCGCCCGCGGTTCGACCGACCAGCACAGTCAGAACCAGCTGTACATGGAAGGCCCCGACGACAAGCTGTACTGCTTCATCAGCTGCCGCCAGTGGGAGATCGATCCGCTGATCTGTCTGCCCGAAGGCTCTCGCATTCCGGAGCTCGCGTACATCGATGACCGGCGCTTTGGCGAGATCCTCGCAGCCTGCATGGCGGGCACGCGCGGCGCGCTTATCGAAGCCGGCCGGCCGGTGTTCGAGCTGCGCCTGCCTCGGCTCGGGGCGCAGGAAATCGGCGCGTACCTGCAGTTCTGGATGCTGGCGACGGCATACGCCGGCCTGCTCTACGGCGTCAATCCCTTCGACCAGCCCGGAGTCGAACGGAGCAAAGTGATCGGCCGGCAGGCTCTCGGCTCGCAGCACTAAGGCATCTGCGCTAGAATCTCGTCATGC
>Ga0315287_10003629_pt1 | contig 14907 bp, 9 predicted proteins | sample YL17G11_0_MG_FD_205037 | JGI IMG/M metagenome (GOLD analysis project Ga0315287, IMG submission 205037) | Sediment microbial communities from Yellowstone Lake, YNP, Wyoming, USA - YL17G11_0 | ecosystem: Environmental > Aquatic > Freshwater > Lake > Sediment | place: USA: Wyoming | collected... | reverse complement strand
AGCGTCGAGCCGGCGATCGACGGGCCCGCGGACGGACGGGAGGTGTGGGCATGATCGCGATACAGGCACGAACCCCTGACGGCGTCACGACCGGCGCGCGGCGGCTGAGCCTGGCCGCGGGAGCGGGCCGCGAAACCGGATGCCGAGTCGGGTTGCTGGGGTTCGGCACGGTCGGGCGCGCGGTCGCGCGCATCCTGTGCGAGCGGCGCCTCCGTCAGCTCCAGCTGGTTGGGATCTGCACGCGCCGCCCGGCGCACGCCAGGGCCGACGCGCCCTGGGTACCGCCGCAGGTGGTGTGGACCGATGACGCGGAGACACTCCTGCAGACGGGCGCCGATGTGATCGTCGAGGTGATCGGCGGCATCGAGCCGGCGCGCACGTGGATCGCCGGGGCGCTGCGGGCGGGGCGATCGGTGGTCACGGCCAACAAGCAGGTGATCGCCGAGCATGGGCCGATGCTCACCGCGCTGGCCCGGCAGGCCGGAAGGGCGCTTCGGTACGAGGCCGCCGTGGGCGGGGTCGTCCCGGTCGTGCGCGGGCTGCAGGAGGGCCTGGGCGGCGATCACCTGACGCGCATCGTCGGCGTGCTCAACGGCACGTGCAACTTCATCCTGAGTGAAATGGCCGAGCATCGCGTGACGCTGGCGCAGGCCGTCAGCGACGCGCAGGCGCGCGGCCTGGCCGAGGCCGACCCGTCGGCCGACCTGGACGGCCTCGACGCGCGCGCCAAGCTGGCCATCCTCGCCGCGCTGGGCTTCGAGGGCTACCTGCGGCCGTCCGACATCCCGGCCGAATCGATCCGCCCGATCGACGCACGCGATCTCGACGCGGCCGGCCGGCTGGGCTGCGTCGTCCGCCAGGTCGCATCAGCCGAGCGCTCGGCGTCGACCGCGGGAGCCGTCACGGCGAGCGTGCTGCCCGCGCTGGTCAGCGAGCGCTCGTGGCTGGCCCGTGCGACGGGCCCGGAAAACGTGGTGCTCGTCACGGGCGACCGCAGCGCGCAGACCGTGTTCGCCGGCCAGGGAGCGGGCGGCGATGCCACCGCGGTCGCCGTCGTGTCCGACCTGCGGGCCATCGCCGCCGGCGTGGTCGCCCCGAAGGCCTGGCCGGCCGACGCGCCTACGCCGGTCGTGCGCGACTTCGACGCGCGCCACTACGTTCGCGTCCGCGCGCCACGCGGGGCGGCCGCGGCGGAGCCGGCTGCGGCCTTCGCGCGGATCGGGATCCGGCCTGAACAGACCTGGATAGACGATGACGGCGAGGGGACGCGGTGGAGCGCCGTCGTGCCGTCGTGCAGCCACCAGCGCCTGACACAGGCGCTGGAGACCCTCGCGTCGGCGCGGCTCTCGTGCGGCTCGCTGTGCCTGCCGATCCGCGAGGCCGGACCATGAGCCGCGCGGCTCAGGGGCGCGCTCACCAGGACGCGCCGGGCGGGCTCGGCCGGGTGACGACCGAGTCGCGCCGGCTGTTCGCCGACGGGGTCGAGCTCGAGTCGGGGCAGTCTCTGACGTGTGTCGACGTCGCGTTCGAGCGGTACGGCACGATCAACGCGGCCCGCGACAACGTCATCCTCGTCTGTCATGCGATCTCCGGCGGGGCCCACGCCGCCGGATGGCAGGACGACGCGGTGAAGCCGGGCTGGTGGGACGTGATGATCGGAGCGGGCAAGCCCTTCGACACTGATCGCTACTGCGTCATCTGTTCGAACGTGCTCGGCAGCTGCTACGGCACGACGGGGCCGGCGTCGATCGATCCGGCCACCGGCCGCCCGTACGGCAGCCGGTTCCCGGCCGTGACCGTCGGCGACATGGTGGCGGTCCAGAAGGCGCTCATCGACGACCTCGGCGTGACGCAACTGGCGGCCGTCGCCGGCGGGTCGATGGGCGGCATGCAGGCGCTGCAGTGGGCGGTGGCGTATCCGGACGCCGTGCGTGCCGTCGTCGCGCTGGCCACGACGCACCGGCACTCGCCGCAACAGATCGCGTTCAACGAGATCGCGCGGCGCGCCGTGATGGCCGACGCGAACTGGCAGGGCGGCGACTACTACGGCGGCGCGCGGCCGTCCGATGGCCTCGCTGTGGCGCGCATGGTCGGCCACGTCACCTATCTGTCGGACCACGGGATGGAGCGGAAGTTCGGCCGCCGCCGCGCGGGCGCCGGGCGCGCGCGCGGCGCCCCGTTCGAGGTCGAGTCGTACCTCGATCACCAGGGGCGCAGCTTCGTCGATCGCTTCGACGCGAACTCGCTCGTCGCGCTCTCGAGGGCCCTCGACCGCTTCGACCTGACCGAGGGCCGGACATCCCTCGCCGACGCTTTCGCGACGTCCTGCGCCACGTTCCTGCTGCTCTCGTTCACGTCGGACTGGCTGTATCCGCCGTACCAGCTGGACGCGGTGGCGGAGGCGCTTGGAGAGGCGGGCCGGCCGGTCACGTGCGAGACGCTCCCGAGCGACTACGGGCACGACGCCTTCCTGCTGGAACACGACGCACAGGCGCCCATCGTCCGGGCGTTTCTTGCGTCGGCCACCGCCCCGCGCGGGTTCCACGCGACAACGGCCCCGCATCTGCCCGATAATCCCCTCGGTCCGATTTCCGAAGAGGAGCCGTCGCGATGCTGCCTGCCGCTCGCTCGTCCCGCTGGTCTGTCGTTGCCTTCGGAGCCCTGCTCGTCGCCCTCATCCTGACGGGGCCCGGCCTGACCGCGCCGCCGCGTGCTGACGCCGGGGCCGCCGTCGCGGCCGAGGGCGACGTGCGCCTCGACTGGTGGCGCGAGGCGCGCTTCGGCATGTTCATCCACTGGGGGCTCTACGCCGTGCCGGCGGGGGAGTGGAACGGAGGCACCGACTACGGCGAGTGGATCCGCAGCAACGCGAAGATCCCCATCGACGTCTACGAACAGTTCAAGGCGCGCTTCAATCCCACCGCCTTCAATCCCGACGAGTGGGTCCGCCTCGCGAAACTGGCGGGCATGAGGTACATCGTCATCACGACGAAGCATCACGACGGCTTCGGCCTGTTCGACTCGGCCCAGACCGACTGGGACGTGATGGCGACGCCGTACGGCCGCGACATCCTCAAGCAGCTCGCCGCGGCGTGCGCGCGCGAAGGTATCCGCCTCGGCTTCTACTACTCGATCATGGACTGGCACCATCCCGACTACCTGCCGCGGCGCGACTGGGAAGCCGGGTCCCGGCCGGCGGCGGGCGCCGACTTCGAGCGCTATGTCGGGTTCATGAAGGCGCAGTTGAAGGAGCTGCTGACCGGCTATGGCCCGATCGGGGTGCTCTGGTTCGACGGCCAGTGGGAAGGCACATGGACGAACGAACGCGGCCGTGACCTCTACGACTACGTGCGATCGCTGCAGCCGTCGATCGTCATCAACAACCGCGTCGGCCGCTCGGGCGGCAGTTTCGGCATCGACAAGAGCCAGGGCCAGCTCGGCGACTTCGGCACCCCCGAGCAGGAGATCCCCGCGACAGGCATCCAGGGCCTCGACTGGGAAACCTGCATGACGATGAACCGGAACTGGGGATTCAACAAGGCGGACAAGGATTTCAAATCTCCGGCTGAACTCATTCGCAATCTGGTCGACATCGCGTCGAAGGGCGGCAACTTCCTGCTCAACGTGGGGCCGACGTCCATCGGCGAGTTTCCGGCCGAAAGCGTCGATCGCCTGAAGAGCATCGGCACATGGATGGCGGTGAACGGCACGGCGATCCACGGCACTGGGGCGAGTCCGTTCCCGTCGCTGCCGTGGGGCCGCAGCACGATGCGCACGCTCGACCGCGAGACGACGCGGCTGTACCTTCACGTGTTCGAGCGGCCGAAGAACAACGTGCTCGTCGTGCCGGGGCTGCTGAACCAGGTGCGATTCGCGCGGACGCTGGCGGGCGTGCGGGCGCCCTACAACCTGCCGGTGACGAGGCAGGGCGACGATCTGCATATCGCGATCGGTGCGCCCGCCGGCTCCGTGCCCGCCATCGACGAGGTGTTCGTCCTCGACATCGCCGGCGAGCCGGATGTGACCATTCCGCCCGTCATCGAGGCGGACGCGCCGATCTTCGTCGGTACGACCGACGTGCGCATCACGACGGCGCGCCGGAACGTCGAGCTGCGGTACACGATCGACGGCCGGGAGCCTGATGCCGCCTCCGGCGTCGTCTCGGGCCCGGTGCGGCTCACGAGCACGGCGACGGTGCGCGCGCGCGCCTTCCGCGGCGGCCGCGCGGTGAGCGGCGTGACGGAGGCGGTCTTCACGGCGGTGATCCCGAGTTCGGCGGTGACCGTCGCCGATGCGGTGCCCGGGCTCACGTACCTCGCGGTCGAAGGCGACTACAAGACACTCCCGGAGTTCTCGGCCGCCAAGACGTCGGGAGCGGGCGCGGTGACGACGTTCGATCTCACACCGCGCACGCGCGAGACGCAGTTCGCGATGCGCTTCGACGGCTACGTCAGCGTGCCCGCGACCGGCGTCTACACGTTCTACCTGCGGTCGGACGACGGGAGCCGGATGTGGGTGGACGGGGCACTGCTCATCGACAACGACGGCCTCCACGGTTCGCTCGAACAGCGCGCGGCGGTCGCGCTCGAGCAGGGGTTGCACCCGATCGCGGTGGCCATGTTCGAGCAGTCGGGCGGGTTCGAACTGGAGGTGTCGTGGCGCGGGCCAGGCCTCGCGAAGCAGCGCGTGCCGCCATCGGCGCTCGTCCGGCGAAAGTGAGCGGCCGCGTGATACCCTTGACCCGCACGCGATGACGGCTTTTTCGCGCATCCTTCTGACCGGCGGCGGGACGGCCGGCCACGTGAATCCTGCACTGGCCATCGGCCGGGCGCTCGGCGACGAGCGGAGCGTATACCTCTACGTGGGGGTGCGCGGCCGCGCCGAGGCCGATGTCGTCCCGCGCGAGGGCATCCCGATCACGTTCGTGCGGGCATCGGCCTATCCCGGCGCGCGGCCCTCGGCCGCGTGGATCCCGTTTCTCGTCAACATCGTCGCCGGGACGGCGAAGGCGGCGTGGATCATCCGTCGCTTCCGCCCCGAGATCATCGTCGGCACCGGCGGGTTCGCGTCGGCGCCGGTGATGTTCGCCGCGGCCCTCCTGCGGCGCGGCGGCCTGTGCCGCGCGCTGGTCTACGTCCACGAGCAGAACGCGGCGCCGGGCAAGCTGAACCTGCTGGTCGGCCGCCTGGCCGATCGCGTCTTCGTGTCGTTCCCCGAGACGACGGCGGCGTTTGGCGGCACGGCCGTGATGGCGGGGTATCCGCTGCGCCGGCGGATCGCGACGGTGGATCGGGACGCGGCGCGCGCCGCGCTCGATTTCGCGGTGCCGCCGGGCCGGCAGGTCGTGTTCGCGTTCGGCGGGTCCCAGGGCGCGCGGACGATCAACCGCGCCGTGGTGGACGCGCTCGGGGCGCTGCTGCCGCACCGCGATCGTGTATTCGTCATCCACGGCACGGGGCTGCGCCGCGCCGACGGCACCTACGACGCGCAGCAGGAGGTGCACGACCGCCTGCAGCAGCGCTACTCGGCCGACCAGCGGCGCGCGATCGAGGGGTTCTACGTCGCCCGGCCCTACTTCCACAGCATCGAGCACGTCTACGCGCTCGCCGACCTGGTGGTGGTCCGCGGCGGAGCCGGTACGCTCAACGAGGTCGCGTCGCTGGGTCTGCCGGCGATCGTCGTCCCGAAGATCAGCCTGCCCGGCGAGCACCAGGTGATGAACGCCCGGGCGCTCGCCCGGCGCGGCGGCGCCGTCGTGCTCTACGAACAGACGCGCATCGAGGGCGGCCGTCGCGTCGAGGAACTCGACGGCGCGGAACTGGCGGCGACGGTGCTGTCGCTCGTCGGGGACGCGGGCCGGCTGCGGGAGATGGGCGCGGCCAACCGCGGGTTCATCGAGCGCGATGCGATCGACGTCATCCGGCGGACGATCGCCGGCGAGTCCGTGACGGAGACGGCCGACGGGGATGCGGGCCGGTTCGGCGCGACGCTGCTGAGTAACGCCGCGCTGCTGGCGGCGCTCGAGCGGGCGCGCGCGTCGCAGGGCCGCGCGTACGCGGTGGCGGCCGCGACGGCGTCGGCGGATGACCGCGCGTTCTACGCGAGCCGGGCCGCGTCGCTTTTGGCGAGCCCGTCCTGGGAGGCGCGAAACCTCGGCGTGAAACTGATCGGCCTGCTCCAGGAGCGTGATCGTCTGCCGCTGGTGCTCGCCCTGCTCGCCGACCGCACACCGGCGCCTTGGTACAAACGGATGCTCGGCGGTGACTTCGAACAGGTCGGCTTCATCCGCCGCAATGCCATCGCGACGGTGGCTCGCCTCGGCGTCGTGACGCCGGAGGTCGAGCAGGCGCTGGCGGCCGCGCTCGAGGATCCCTACTACGAGGCGCGCGCCGAAGGATGCCGGGCCGTGACGCTGCTCGATCGCGAGCTGAGCGCCGGCGGCCGCGCGCGCCTCGTCGCCGGGCTCATCGCGCTGCTGCGGGATCGCTGGATCGAGGTCGTCGCGGCCGCCGCGGAAGCCCTGGGCCATGTCGGCGGGCCTGACGATGCGCGGCCGGCCCTGGTGGCGCTCTGGGATCAGAAGTACTGGACGGTCCGGGCGGCGGGGCTGCGCGGGCTGCTCGCGCTGGTCGAGCGCGGGAAGGCCGGCGATCTCGAGACCCTCGCCCGCGACGTGCGGGCGTTCGCCTTGACGGCCACCGATTTCCGTCCCGAGTTCACCATCCGGACGTCGTACGGCCGGGTGGTCGACGCGATCGAGACGCAACGGAGGACGCGGTGATCCACCTGATCGGCCATCTGCTCGAGGGCGGGTACCGCGCGTGGGGGTTCCTGCGCCTGCTGGACTACCTCTCCGTGCGTGCGATCGGCGCGTCGATGACGGCCTTCCTGCTCATGCTGGTGCTCATGCCACGCGTCATCTGGTACCTGCATCACCGCGGGCTGGTGGACCAGACGCGCGACACCGGCGTGCCATCGGCATTCGACAAGGCCGGCACCCCGGTCATGGGCGGTGCCGTCATGGTGGGCTGCATCCTGGTCGCGTGTCTCGTGTGGTGCGACATCACCAACGGGTTCCTGTGGCCGGTGCTGGCCGGGCTGGTGTGGTTCGGGGCCATCGGCTTGACCGACGATCTGGCCAAATGGCGGGCGCGGTCCGGGAACCGCGGCATGAGCGAGCCGCGCAAGCTCGTGCTGCAGGGGCTGTTCGCCCTGCTGTTCGTGCTGTATCTGGCGAGCCCGCTCTCGCCGCTGCCCGCCGACCAGGTGGGCACCTTCTACGTGCCCTTCGTGAAGCACGCGCTGTTCACGTCGACCTGGGGGTACCTGCCGATCGTATTCTTCTTCGTCGTGCTGGTCGGCAACGCGGTGAACATCACCGACGGCCTCGACGGCCTCGCGATCGTGCCGTCGGCGTTTGCCGTGTCGGTGCTCGGGCTGTTCGCGTGGATCATGTCGAACGTGATCTGGGCGCACTACCTGTTCTTCCCGATGTTCGACGGCGTCGGCGAACTGCTGGTCTTCTGCGCGGCCTTCGTCGGGTCGGCGATCGGGTTCCTCTGGTTCAACGCGTACCCCGCGCAGATCTTCATGGGCGACGCCGGCTCGCTCGCCATCGGCGGATGCCTGGCGACGCTGTCGGTGCTCGTGAAGCAGGAGGCGCTGTTCCTGATCCTCGGCGGGCTGTTCATCGCCGAGGCCGTGACCTCCCAGGTGCAGGACAAGATCGGGATCAAGTGGCTCGGCCGCCGGCTCTTCTACCGCGCGCCGCTGCATCATCAGCTGCAGCACACGGGGCTGGCCGAGACCAAGGTCGTCATTCGTCTCTGGATCGTGGCGCTCATCCTCGCGCTGGTGTCCATCGCCACCGTGAAGCTGCGCTAGGAGGCCGTCCGAGTCATCCCAGGACGGCCTCCTCACCCGGCTCGCATTGAGCGCCGAGGTCGGTTTCATGAAGATACCGATCGAATCAGGCAGCCCGCCCGCAGGAAATGCCTGTGTGTCCAGCGATTGGGCAGTCCCGTCGAACGGCTGGCGAAGTTCGGCGCTCAATGCGGGCCGTTCGAGCGTGTCCAGTCATTACTCGGACACGCTTCTAGCGTGGGCGTGTCGTCAGAGGAGGGTTATCCCATGGCAGCCAGTCGGTCGCTGGGAGTTGCGATCATCATGACGGCGGTCCTGGCGGGGCCAGCCGCCGCGCAGACCGGGCGCCCGGCCGCGCCGCCCGATTTCGGCCCGGCGGCCGCTGCCCGTTTCGCCGATCTCGCGCTGGCCTGCGTGCACCAGGAGTACCCGAACAAGATCGCGCACGTGCTGTCGGGCGACGGCGACGTCAAGCCGCCTCGCGAACTGACGCCGGCCTTCTACGGCTGCTACGACTGGCACTCGTCGGTGCACGGACACTGGCTGCTCGTGCGGCTCGCGCGCACCTTCCCGGACGCGCCCTTCGCGCCAAAGGCTCGACAGGCCGTCGCGCAGAGCCTCACGCCGGAGCACATCGCGACGGAAGTGCGCTATCTCACCGGCGCGGGCCGCGCGAGCTTCGAGCGGCCGTACGGGCTGGCGTGGCTCCTCCAGCTGGCGGCCGAGTTGCGCGAGTGGAAGGACCCCCAGGCGCAGCAGTGGGCCGACATCATCCGGCCGCTCGAGGACGCCGCCGTCGCGCGCCTGCGAGACTGGCTGCCGAAGCTGTCGCGGCCCATCCGGATCGGCGAGCACGATCAGACGGCGTTCGCATTCGGGCTGATCCTCGACTGGGCGCGGGCGGCCGGCGATCGCGCGATGGGCGATCTCATACTCGCCCGGATCGACGCGTACTACGCGAAGGACCGCGCCTGCCCGCTGCACTACGAGCCCTCGGGCCAGGACTTCCTGTCGCCGTGCCTCGCCGAGGCGGACCTCATGCGCCGCGTGCTAAGCGGCCCGAAGTACGGTGAGTGGCTGCGGGCGTTCCTGCCCGAGATCCCGCTCGATGGCAGCGCCAGGTGGCTCGAGCCAGCGGTGGTCACCGACCCGAGCGATCCGAAACTGGCGCACCTGGACGGGCTGAATCTCAGCCGTGCGTGGATGCTCGACGGCATCATCAATGGGCTCGAGGCCGGCGACCCCCGACGCGCGGCGCTCCAGGCCGTGGCGCTGCGCCACCGGACCGCGGGCCTGCAGGCCGTGACGGGCGCGCACTACGAAGGCGGGCACTGGCTCGGCAGCTTCGCGGTATACCTGACGACGGCCCGCGGCTTGCGGTAGCGGTTGGGGTCGGGACGCACAGGGTAGGGGTCTGACCCCACAGGTCAGGGGTCGGGACGGACTACGTACAGCGGCCCGCGGAAGTTACAGAAATGAAATTACCGGGCGTCGGCTCGTGCCTCATCCGCATCGCGGTGGTGCTGCTCATCGCCAGCCTTGCGACGCCCGCGTCCGCCGCCCAGCCTGGTCCCGCCGCGACTGCGAGCCAGCCTGCCTCGCAGTTCGTGCGCGAAGGGCCGATCGCGCGCTGGGACGAGGCGATGCCGCTCGGGAACGGTCTGCAGGGCGCGCTGGTCTGGGGCGAGGGCCGCACGCTGAAACTCTCCCTCGACCGCGGCGACCTGTGGGACGCCCGCCGGCCGGACGTCATGACATCGCCGCAATGGACGTGGGCGGAACTGCGGCGGCTGAAGGAGACGGGCGACTTCGCGGCGCTCCACACGATCTTCGACTGGCCGTACGACAACGTCCCGTACCCGACGAAGCTCCCGGGCGGGCGGATCGAGCTCGAGTTCGCGCCCGGCGTCGAGATTCGTCGCTTCGCGCTCGACCTGGCCAGAGCCGAGGTCCGCGTCGGCCTGACCGGCGCGTCGGTCCTGGTCCGCCTTGATGCGGTCGCGCAGGCCGGCATCATCGAGGTGCACGGGGCGCCACCCGCGCTGACCCTTCGCCGCCCGGCCGGCCTGGACCTGCTCGGGTACGGCCCGGCCGCCTTCACCGCCCGCCCGTCCGAGTGGACGATGCGACAGGACGCGGCACTGGGGCTGTCGTATGCGATCGTCGTCCGGACGGTGCGCGGGCCCGCGAACATGTCGCGGTTCGCCTTCACGATCGGCGCCGGGCGGAAGGGGGCCGATCCCGTCGCGGACGCGACCTCCACGGTGACACGCGCGCTGTCACAACCGGCGGACGCCCTGGCCGCGGCGCACCTCGCGTGGTGGAGGCAGTTCTGGGCGGTGTCGTCGATTACGATTCCCGATGCGCGATTGCAGCGGCACTACGACCTGGTGAAGTACTTCTACGGCGCGGCGTCGCGGCCCGGCGCGCCGCCGATGCCGCTCCAGGGCGTGTGGACCGCCGACGAGGGCAAGCTCCCGCCGTGGAAAGGGGACTACCACCACGACCTGAACACGCAGATGACGTATCTCGCGTACCACGCGGCCGGCCTGAGGGCGCAGGGCGAGAGCTTCCTGCACCAGCTCTGGGATCTGCGTCCGACGTTCCGCCGCTTCGCCCGGGACTTCTACGGCGTCGACGGGCTCGTCGTGCCCGGCGTGATGACGCTGGACGGCGACTCGATCGGCGGCTGGGCGCAGTATTCGCTGTCGCCCACCAACACCGCGTGGGTGGCCCAGAGCTTCTATCTCCACTGGAAGTACACCGCCGACGCCCGGTTCCTGCGCGACCGCGCGTACCCGTGGTGCGCCGAGGCGGGCCGTGCGCTGCTGGGGGTCATGACGCCCGACGCGGCCGGCCGGCTGAAGCTGCCGCTCTCCTCGTCGCCCGAGATCTTCGACAACTCCCCGCGCTCGTGGCTGCCACCGAACACGAACTACGACCTCACGCTGGTCCGGTTCCTGTTCGACGCCAATCGCGAGATGGCGACGGCGCTGGGCGACCTGACGGCGGCCCGCGCGTGGCAGGAGGCGCTCGGGCACCTGGGTCCGCTCGACATCGACGCGGACTCCGGCGCCCTGACCTTCGCGCGCGCCTTTCCGTACCTCGACTCCCACCGCCACTTCAGCCACGCGATGGCGGTCTACCCGATCGGGAGCGTGCACGTGGAAGGCAGCGACGCGGACCGGCGCGTCGTCGCGGCGACCCTCGATCAGATCGCGCAGCGCGGCACGCGGCAGTGGGTCGGCTATTCGTTCTCGTGGATGTCGGCCATGGCCGCGCGGGCCGGCCAGGCCGACCGCGCGCTCGAGTTCGCCCAGGCGTTCGCGCGCGCCTTCATCGGGCCGAACGGGTTCCACCTGAACGGCGACCAGACGAAGAGTGGCCTGTCGGCGTTCACGTACCGTCCGTTCACCCTCGAGGGCAACTTCCTCGAGATGCAGGCGCTGCACGAGATGCTGCTGCAGAGCTGGGGCGGCGTGCTGCGGGTGTTCCCGGCCGTGAGCGCCCAGTGGCGCGACGTCTCGTTCGACCGGTTGCGTGCGGAGGGCGGGTTCACGGTGTCGGCCAGCCGCGCCGCGGGGCGCACCGCACGCGTCGAGGTGCGATCGACGGTCGCCGGGACGCTGCGCCTGCGCGATCCGTTCGGCGGGGCAGCGGCGGCCTGGAACAGAGGCGGGGTTCGGCGCGACGGCGCCGACTACGTCGTGGAGCTCCCGGCCGGCGCGGTGCTCCTCGGCACGCTGAAGTAGTCGCTCGCACAGCGTGTAACTCGTGGAAGCTGGCTTCAGCCAGCTTCAGTCCGGAGCCGGCTGAAGCCGGCTCCCACGACTGACTCTGACCGTGTCGAGCGGTTTGTGCAGTGACCGTCCGCCGGGCGCGATTCAGTCCGCGTCCAGCTCCTGCGCGTGGGCCTGGAGCGCCTCCCACTGGCCCATCAGGTCGCCGACGGCCCACATCGCGGCCTGATGGCGATCGACGATCGGCTTCGAGGCGTCGCGGTTCTCGTAGAACCCCGGCGCGGCCATCTTCTCCTCGAGCGTCTTGATTTCCTGCTCGCGCTCCGCGATGCGCTTCTCGAGATCGGCGATGCGCGCCTTGAGGGCCTTGCGGGCCCGGTCGCGTTTGCGCGCCTCTGCATCCGCCCGCTTCTTCGCCTCGTAGTCCGCCACCCCGTCCCCGCGCGGCGCGGGCGAGGGCGCCTGGGGTGTCGCGGGCGTCTGAGTCTTCGCCTGGGTCTGCGGCTTCGCCGGCACGGGCTGGCGCGGCCCGCTCTGCCGCAGGGCCCGCGGCGCGGCGGCCGCGCGGCTGGCCGGCCCGAGCCCGTCCGGTAGCGCCGGGGTCTTGCCCTTCTGCGTCTTGCTCCAGTGGAACTCTTCGTAGGTCCCGGGATAGAACAGCGCCTGCCCGTTGCCGATCTCCACCACCTTCGTCGCCAGCTTGTCGATGAAGTAGCGATCGTGCGACACGACGATCAGGGTGCCGCCGTAGTCCATCAGCGCGTCGAGCAGCACGTCCTTGGAGTCGAGGTCGAGGTGGTTGGTCGGCTCGTCAAGCAACAGGGTGTTGGACGGCCGCAGCAGCATGCGGGCCACGGCCAGGCGCGTGCGCTCGCCGCCCGACAGCACGCCGGCGCGCTTGTAGACGTCGTCTCCAGAGAAGAGGAAACCGCCGAGGATGTCGCGGATCATCGGCACCATGTGCACCGGCGAGCCGGACGACAGCGTTTCGTACACCGTCAGATTCGGGTCGAGGCGCGCCGCCTCGTCCTGGGCGAAGTACTGCATCACGACCTGGTGGCCGGTTGTGCACGTGCCGTGGTCGGGGCCCTCCACGCCAGACAGGAGGCGCATCAACGTCGACTTGCCGGCGCCGTTCGGACCGAGCAGCGCAATGCGGTCGCCGCGCTCGACGTGCAGGCCGATGCCGCCAAACACCTTCGTCGCCCCATACGCCTTGTGGACGCCCTTCAGCTCGAACACCATGCGCCCGCTCTTCTCGCACGTCGGGAACGTGAAGTGGACGCGCCTGCGCTCGGGCGGCACCTCGATCGGCACCACCTTGTCGAGCATCTTGATTCGGCTCTGGACCTGGGCCGCCTTGGTCGCCTGGTACCGGAACCGGTTGATGAACATCTCGACCCGCGCGACTTCCTCGTCCTGCCGGCGCTTCGCATCCCGCAGCCGCTCGATCCGCACATCGCGCTCCACCAGGTACTGCGAGTAGTTGCACGCGTAGTCGGTGAGCGTCCGCAGGTAGATGTCGGTGATGCGGTCGACGACCTTGTCGAGGAAGAAGCGGTCGTGCGAGACGAGGATGACCGCGTGCGGGTACTCGTGCAGGTAGTCTTCGAGCCAGTTGCGCGCGTCGAGGTCGAGATGGTTGGTCGGCTCGTCGAGCAGCAGCAGATCGGGCTTCGAGAGCAGCAGCTTGGCCAGCGCGATGCGCATCTGCCAGCCGCCGGAGAATGTGGCGGTGGGCTTCTCGTAATCGGCGGGGCTGAACCCGAGCCCCCGCAGGACCGTGTCGATCTTGAGGTCGATGGCGTAGCCGTCGTGCAGCCGGAAGCGATCCTGCAGGTCGCTGTAGCGGTGCAGCATCGCGTCGTGCTCGCTTTCCGGCACCGACGCGTCGCCCAGCCGCGCCTCGATCTCCTGCATCTCGGTCTTCACGTCCATCAGCCACTGGAACGCCAGGCCGGCCTCGGCGTAGAGCGACAACCCCTCGTGCGTGAGGCCGTCCTGCGGCAGGTAGCCGACGCGCATGCCGGCCGGCTTGACCACCGTCCCGGCGTCGGGATCGTCGAACCCCGCGAAGATCCGCAGCAGCGTCGTCTTGCCCGCGCCGTTGGGGCCGCACAGTCCGACGCACTCCCGGTCGGCGACCTGCCAGGTGATGTTCTCGAACAGCGTGCGGTCGCCGAACGACTTGGTGAGCGAAGACAGCTGAATCATGCAGGACGTGCCCGGTTGGATGTCTCACGGTGTGCGCCATCGGCACAGTCGAGTGTCCGATCGCGCACCGCTCTACACTCTACTACACGGATTTCGAGGCGTTCGTACGCGCAGCGGCGTTGCCAAAGGGGCATGTCCAACCTTGGAAACTCACCTGGTGTCGCAGCGTGTCATACCAAGTCGTATCTGAATATGTCGCTCGTGGCATTGTCGCCAACCTGGCCCGGACCTAGCATTACAGATACTCATGATGGCGACTGGTCTGAGGTCCGCTCGACCCCTCACGGCGGCGCTCGTGGCGGCTCTGGTCGCCGCGACGCTGGGGGGGGCCTTGGGCGCGTCCGACCAGTCGATGGCCATCACGCGCTTCCAGGCGACGATTCGTACGTCGACCTCCCTGCGGGTCTCCAACCACCTCCTCGTCATCGCCCCGCGCCAGGGCGCCGATGAGGCGCCGCTCATGGCCGGCGCCATCGAGTTCCGCGCGGCGGCCCGCACGGCGAGCGACGGCGAAGTGATCCTGACGGTCGAGTCCCTCGCGCCGATCTCGTCCCTGACGGGCGGCGGCGCCGGCGACTCGACGACCACGATTGCGTTCGAGGGCAGCGGCGACGGTGCGCGACGCGGCGCGCTGAGCCACGCGCGGCCCGAGACGGCCGCGCGCTGGGTCGGCAGCGGAGTGCGGACCGGGCGCCTGACCTTCACGGTGCGCGGCCCGGTGTCGCCACACGGCGCGACGCTGCCGCTGCGATTCCTGCTCGCCGCGCCCTGACGCCTACTTCTTCTTCGCCGGGAACACCTTCCGGACTTCCGGCCGCTTCTCGACCTTCACCAGGAAGACGACGTCCTTCGCGTGCTGGCCGCGGCGCAGTTCCACCTCCGCAACGGTCGCGCCGGCCACCTGAGCCCCGTCGGGCAACGACGCGATCAGGAGGCTCACGGTGTGTGGGCCGATCCGCACGGAATCAAAGGCGAATCGCCCGCCGCGCGTCACTTCGGTGCGGATCCCGTCGTCGATGACCAGCACCGCGCCGTCGATCGGCCTGTCGGCCTTGCCGAGCTGGCCGTCGCCGTCGACGTCCTGATAGAC
>Ga0315287_10003628_pt1 | contig 14912 bp, 13 predicted proteins | sample YL17G11_0_MG_FD_205037 | JGI IMG/M metagenome (GOLD analysis project Ga0315287, IMG submission 205037) | Sediment microbial communities from Yellowstone Lake, YNP, Wyoming, USA - YL17G11_0 | ecosystem: Environmental > Aquatic > Freshwater > Lake > Sediment | place: USA: Wyoming | collected... | reverse complement strand
CGCCCAGTGCCCCATAGGCCCCTTCCCAGCCGGGCGTGTAGACCTGGTGAAAGAGCCGGTCAACAAGATACGCCCGCTGGAGCCACAGTTCCGTCGGATGATAGGGAGACACGTTGCTGCCGGGGGCACCGGCAGGTCCAACCGCATCGTGGCGTGGTGCCGGAGCACTGCCAAAACGCATGGGCGCAACAAGAACCACTCCCAGGATAATCACTGCAGCACCGGAGATAAGTCCATAGAGCATCCTCCGTTCTTTCAACGCAGGAGCCCGTTGGTGTTTCCGCTTTGATTTTGAAGCCTGAGCCGGGTTCATAGGCAGTACCTCTCTCCTTCGGCCGTGCCTGCAAGAATTGAAGGCCACGGGAAATCAAGGCCAGCAGTTGATCGGCCGTCAGATGTAATTCATTTGCCTGCTGTCGCGGACCGGACGGAAAGCCCCCAAATTTGTGAATCGTCCTGACAATGGTATTGCCACGTTTCGCCGCCGTCCGTAGTGCGGAATAGACCCCGATTGAGAGTCCCCGCAAACACCACGCGGGGATCAGACGGAAGTACCAGGATCGAATGGACGTTCGGATCCGTCAGGCCCCGGGATTTCTGCTCCCATCGCGCACCGTTGTCTGTACTCAAGTACACACCGCCGCCCCACGTCCCGATGTAGATCCAGCCTTCCTTTTCAGGATGCAGGGCGATAGCGTACACCGTCTGATGTCCCAGTCCTTCCTTGCACGGCTCCCAACGCCTTCCGCCGTCCACGGAGCTGAAGACCCCCTCTTCCTCAGTCCCGAGCCAGAATCGTCTGGCATCGTGTGGGTCCTGGACGACAACGCGAATTCCCTTCCCCTCAAGGCCGACAGCCGTCCAGTGATCTCCCCTGTCCTCGCTCAGATAGACACCCTCCTCGGTGGCGGCAACGACACGGCGGGGATCTGTGCGATCGATACAGATATCCCCTGAAAAGGGGCGGCGCAGACCATGGCCCTTCTTCTCCCACGATCTCCCTCCATCAGTGCTTCGTATGATGCCGTACGCAGTTGAAGCAAAGACAAGCGATGGTTCCGTCTCCGCTGCTTTGACCTTCAGCACCTCCGTTACTTCCCACCCCGTTGTCGTCCTCCAGGTGTACCCCTTGTCGGTCGATCGCAGAACGCCGTTGCCGCATGCACACCACATCGTCCCATCGCTCCCCTGCCCGGAGTAGAATGTTCGATTATAGTCCCGCCACCCGCGTCGCTCCCATGTCCGTCCCTGGTCCGTGCTTGCCAGAAACCCGGCTGCGGATCTGGCTCCGGTTTCGTGGCGGGTGGGGAATACACTGAGTACCGCCATAGTGATCGTTTCCTGCTGGGCTGCAGCCGTCCGGGCCAGGAAGCCGAGAATCACGGCACAAACAAAAATACGTAAGCTGACCATAGGCCTGCCTTCCTCTGAAACCATGCTGGTGGAGTGCGTCATCGGTCGATGATCCGCGCCTGTCGGAAATCAAGGATTCGTGCCCGACCACCATACCGGAGCTCAATAACGCCTGACCCGACATCGGCCGACATAAACGGTCCGTCGTACAGCCTGGTCCTTGCCGGGTCCACCGGTGTGCCGTTTAACAAGCGGGGACCATCGTACCGAAACGTCAGCACGTCTCCCGTGAGTGAAGTATAGGAAACAGTGAGCAACTGCTCAAAGTCGGTGGCCCGGACGCTGCGGGAACGCATACGCCGCACAAAGGTATCATAGTCTGCGGCAGTGCGCACGGATGCCACCTCGACAACCACGCCGTTCCTGAGCCGGCGGCTCCGCAGCCTCCAGTGTTTTCCCTCGGCAATCCATTCGTACGGCTGCAAAGGATAGAAGGCAATGGCGGTGTTACCACCCCGGCAAAAGATCCACCCCGTAGAATCGACCGTACGGGCGTCGAGTGTCCCCGGGAAAAAACCGTCGATGTGAGGATGAAACGCTCCGGGGGCAATATTATAGAGTACGATCAACACGTTGTTGTGCTGAAACGTCTGCTCAAAGGGGGAACTGGAATTCCACTTATCCGGGTTCGTGTACACAACCTTGTATCGGTCGACATCTTTCGAAAGCACATTCAGCTCTTCGGGAAAGAACATCCCGAGCTGCCGGCTCGAGTGATACGGGTGCACCGTGAAGACCGCATTGTTCGGTTTGTCGGAGACGAAGGTGACGTCCCAGGTATGCTGCTGGAAGGGCTCGAGAATACCCCCGTGAAGTGATCCCAGAACATAGTCTGCAGTCATGTACGTGTATTTGTACACCGGCGGGTTCAACACATCTCCAAAGCGGATGACGTTGCGTACCCGTTTGCGTTCGCGATGGACATAGGGGGTTGACCGGTCTGTGGCCATATGCACGATCATGTCGGGGATGCGATAGGTGCTTAACGCTCCGAAAACGCTCTCCCATGAGGGACGATAGCGCGGAAGGTATTCCGGTTCTTCCCAGAGCTCCCGTTTCGGTTCGCCGAAGTACAGCCACGAAATCCGGGTCGACTGTGCGATCAACGGATTCGTGATGTCGGCGGGATAGTCACGACTGTGTCCGCCGCCGTAGTTGCCGCGCAGGTGCTCAACCGCGAAATCGGCCAGAAGCAGGTCGCACATCATCTGCGCTTTCCGTCTCATGACCGTATCGGCGGCGAAGTCATAGAGGACGAGCATCGGGGCCAGAAAGACGGGCATGTAGGTCGGCGAGTCAAATTCTCCCTGCCCGACTGTTGTGGTAAGTGTCATCCAGTGATTCAGCCATCCCTCCGCCTCCTGGAAGTTTTCCGCGGAACTGCGCCCGTTGAACCACTGCGTCCCCTCCTCATTGGGCCAGGTCTGGGCGGCGAGATACATGCCGGTGTAGTACATAACCCAATGGTTTTCCGTGTCACCGCGGTACATGTAGCGCAGGCGGAACGTGTTCCGCACCTTATGTTGCAGTGATTCCGGGAGCAGAGACCGGAACTTCAGATACGTTCCCATCAGCACATACTCGTGGAACATCCCCCCCATGGTGCTGTCCCGGGCCAGAGAATCGAACGCGGCCAGGGCCCTGGGGACATCGCGCCGCAGCGCCAATTGGGCTGCCACGCTGTAGAGGCGGATTTCGGATTCCCGGCTGAGGGTTTCCAGCAAGCGCTGCTGACGCGCTTCAAAGGCATCCTGGCCCGCAGGCATACGAAACACCGGCAGGAGAACAATCAGCACCAGAAACCATGTTCTTGGGTTCATTCCTCTCCTAGTATCGCAGGTATTCCTCGGGCGGCACCGGGCACTCAGGACCCATTCGCCACATGAAGTTCGGATCGATCCATGGGGTGTCGTCGCGGTGCTTCTTCATCAGGGCTATTTTCTTCTGCACCAGCGTGCCGAAATTTCCTCCGTACATGCTCCAGCTCTCTCCTGTTTGCGCGACCTGCATAAAATGCACCGGACTGGTGTTCCAGAGTTGAAGCAGGTCTTCCGCGTTCTTCAGCTCATCATCGATCGTCGCACGTACCAGAGAGCGCACCCTGGTCTGTGCGTCGGGAGTGGAAGCGGCCATGTACCCCCGCACCCCGGCGATCCAGCCGGCGATGTTGCGGAGAGTCCGGAAGTAACACCGCGCTGCCCGCAGTCTGTCGCGCTGATCCTGCAATATCGTATATGCGGGAGAGGGATTCGCGGTTTTCCTTACCGCTCCGTCCAACAATGCGATTGCCTGATCAAGCGGTTGCCACACCAGTGAATCACTTGTCCGGACAATCGACGCCGCTTGATCCTGCGGAATCAACAACCACATCGCATCAGCGCTGAAATCAACGAGGGTGGGATTGTTGAACGTTGCGATCATGTGCTGTTCATAGTATTCCCGGTCACGCTCCGGCACGGCGGAGATGTTCGGGACGAACGGCCGGACCCAGTGGCGGTACAGTGGGAATGCCCAGCTCGTTCCGTAAAGGGGAACATCGGGAAAAGAGCGGACCGCCTCATCGGCAAGCCGCCATGCCCGCACAAGCTCCGGGGCTGCATCAGTTCCCGCCCAGCGATGGGCTGTCGATTCCACTACCTGGTCCACGGACTCCCGGCTGTTGGATTGAAATGCTCGAAGAATCTCTCTGTTGATGCTCCACGGTGCAAGTGAAGGGCTGTCGAAGGTTACTGCGAGCTCATGCACACCGGGCATCACGGCGGCTGCGAGCCGGTCGTGACTCAGCCAGGGAGAGGGCACACCGAGAACAAAGTTGGACGCGATGTTTGCAGTGCTGAACAATTCGGAACCCCTGGTCTTGAGGGCCTTGATCACAGGCCAGCGGCGTACGTCGGCGGTATCACCCGGGGAGAGATGGAGGTCCAACCGTTCGCCCAGACCACTGAGGATAGTCTCCTGCTCCGCGCCGAACCATGACAGTGCACTGATGACCCGAAAATGGGGGTTTGATTCCGACGCCGCATCACGCAGCAAACGTAAATACCGCAGGACGTTTTCACCCGCGGCGCGTGAGACATCTTCGTTGGACTTCCATTCCCGGATGAGATACGCCCCGCCATTTCTCCCTGCATAGAGCGTGGAGACGTATTCAAACCCGGAACCGCTGTCGTTGGTCCACAGATAGAGAAATCCGAGCTGTGGCACCTCCTTCATCATTGCACGCATCAACTGTGCATAATGCCATCGCACCACGGGGTGACTGAGCGTTGCAGTGTATCGAGGCCGGTAGCTCCGGAACGGATGATCGACCCTTGCTCCGCGAAGGTAGGGGTATTTGTCAAAAAAGGCCTCCGGCATCGTCCGGGGAGAGCACACGGTGAGACCGGGGGTGAGGCCGTATGCAAGGACGAGCTCGGCGTTCTTCTTGAGAAGATCGAGATTCGCCTGGAGGTATTCAGGAGGGTAGAGGCCGCGGGTCAGGTCGGATGAAACAAACTGGTCGAGATCCGGGCTCCCGGAGTAGAAGCGGTGGTAGATCTCTCCCGGAGGTCCCTGTTCAAAGGCCGTCGGAGATGCGAGGAGATTAACCGAAACGTGCGAGCAGCCGATCCTTGCGAGCTCCTGTATCGTTGCCTCCGGATCGTAGCCGAGAGCGAGGCGGGGCAGGTATGCGAACAATCTGTCATTCCCTTCAAGCCAGGAGAGGCGCATCGACACTGTCCTTCCCTGTGCAAACTCCTTCGTCGGGCCGCCGGACCACTCATCACGGAGACGGCAGAATGCAGTGTACAGCAGGTGCCGATGCGAAGCCGTCAGCTCGGCGGTACCGTCGGCTGCAATCCGAAAGCGGAACCAACCCGGTGACCCTCCGGCGGCATCCCCCGACACGAAAATCCGGAGTGATCCCGGATGCGGGCGCTGGTCCCGTGTCACTTCTTTGATCACAGCGGCCGGGGCAAAGAGTGCACGAACCGCCTGAGCGACAGTTCGTTCGACGGGGTGGCTGGAAGCCGGAAGTTCAATAGTCTTGAGTCGTTTCAGAACCTCACCGACCTTTTCTTCTTCCCCCTGAGAGGGTGACGAAGCCAGGATCGGAAGCAGTGTGCAATAGAGGATTCCGCGGGGTAGGTTCATGGGAAGGACTCTCTTGATGGTGTTTGTATCTTGAGGCGGATACCGGAAATGGACGAGAAAGCTGATGCGCCGCCCTCACCGTAGTGGGGTGGGTCGGAGGTGAAAGCACGATCGAGTAACGGGAATAGTGATGCAATAAAGGTGGCAACTCGAAGCAGCGTGCTCATCATGAGACCACACCGGTAGCTGGGCAAAAGTTACAAAATGCTAACGTGGAATGCCAACAGAGTGTTCGAACAGACCACCGAGGAACCCTTGCAAAAGTCATCAGTGTTGTAAGGGGAGATTGGTTTTCCCGTCGCCGAAATCATCATCTCAGGCAATTTTGGCCAGATTCTCCCGAAAGGCAGGTTCCTGCGGTCCCAGCTGACTGAAGGCCACAATGGGGGCTACGAAAGTCAGAATGAGGGGCAACGCCAGCAGAACGCGGCGGCCGGAACCGACGTAATATCTCTTCGGTGGGCTAGGCGGAGAAATGGCGATGGCTGTAAGTTGTGGAGCGGGCTAGGCCATGTAGCGGTAGGCATCAGCTTTGGCACATCCCGTCCGGTGAAGCCGATTAGTCTGGCGGCCGGAGGCTTTCATCGCCTTCGGTGCCAATAGAACGGGCGTCGCTTCTGATTCGCGATGGCCAGAATGTGAACTGCATCGTCACCTATTGTATACAAGATACTGTAAGGAAAGCGACGGAGCAGCCTTCGACGAACTATCTTATGTATGATGGGCGCAGCTTCAGGATGGTCCCGGATCTGTTCTATGGAGCGCTCAACCTCTGCAAGGAAAGCCAACCCAAGGCTGGCAACCTCTGATGCGTAGTATTGAGTCGCCTCGTTTAGTTCAACTTCGGCCAGTTCGTGAAACATCACCCGAAGGCTCATTTGACACGCGCTCGCGCTTGGCGGAACACCTCGTCCATCGGGACGCTCATTGCCTCGCCCTTTCGGAGATCCTCATGCCGCCGGACTGCTTCCTGGGCCCAGAGTCGTTCATTTTCCGCTTCCGAAAGCTCGTCCAGACTATGAAGCAATCTCTTGGCCAACTTCGCGCGTGAACGCGCATCCAATTTGAGAAGCTCTCTTTCAAGCTGCTTTACGGTCATTAATGCTCTCCTCCTTCTCTCCCTGCGTAAAGGTACCCTATGTCTGATGCATTGTCAAGCTGGCTGGGGGGAGGGCCGTATTCATGTGGGAACCGTAGCTGCGGCACATCTTACTGCATACACGATGCCCTGAAGCAACGGCCTGTATGCACAATCGACGATTGCCGGAAGCGGACGGGCTGACTGTCGATGCTGGGTGAAGGCACCGAACCGATCTGAGTGTGGAGCGGTCCCTGGCGTTGCCGTTGATCAGCTTCAGCTGTTCGGCACGATCATCCCAATACCTGATCTCCTTCGTAAGACCGTTCTGTTGACATTGAGACAGAATAGCCTAAGATTTGTAGTGGAGATGGATGGCGTCCTCCTCCGCAAAACAAGACACGTGTGTCCAAGAATGGCATTGCATCATGAACCCTCACGACATTGAAGCAGCGATCATTCTAGAGAACAACACTCCGATCGACGACTTCTGCGGTCTGACCCCCACGGAAATGCATCGACTGCTCTACAATCCTCTTGGCGAGAGTTCCGCTCTCGCCGTCCGGCCGGACATCGATGATTCGACTCTTGACCGGATTCCGTTTTTCCGACTCACGGAAGAGTTTTTGAGGATCATTCAGCGTGAGAAGCACATCACCCTCACCGCTCTTGGCGCTCTGCCAAGGAAAGTACTACATGAACTCTATGCGCACAAGTTCATCGTGGAGGAATACATTGAATCGGGGATCGTCAAGTTGCACCGGGAGCAGGATTCTGTTGTTCTCTTCCCACTGCATTTCAATACCCAACTGACGCACCTGGTCAAAAAGACACGTGGCAGGTTGACCCTGACGAAGGAAGGAACAAGATTGTTGAAGGCCGGGAACCGGGGAGAACTCTTTGAAGCGGTCTTCGCGGCATTCACCTTGCGCTTCGGCTGGTCATCGAACGACGGGTATACGAGATCCCCTGTGGGTCAGTACGGTTGGGCATATTCGATCTACCTGTTGACGAAGTTCGGAGACAAGGAGCGCACACTTCGGTTCTACGCGGATAAGTACCTGCAGGCGTTCCCGAGGATTATGGATCAATTCGCCCCGAACTCGTACAGCACTCCTCAAAAGGACTTCACGGCCTGCTATTCGGTGCGGGTGTTTCAGAGATTTCTGGAATGGTTCGGATTTGTGACAGTTGAGAAACCGAAGGGTTTACTCCACGATTATGCGGAGAAGGTCACACGAATGGATTTGGTGGAGAAGGTTTTTCAGTTCTCCTGAACTGCAATCCGACGGGCAAAGGCTCCACCACAGGCGTAAGAGAAAGGCGAAAGGCATTCCTGGCATTTGTGACATTCGCATTCGCGGACATCGCTGCGCGAGGAGGATTCAGTCCCCTGGTCGAAATGTGTAACCGTGCGAGCAGATGCGTACAATGGAAAAAGCCCGGCGTCTATTCCGGGCCTTTGCTCTATCCAGGAGTATCACGGTCACCTCACCAAAAGAAACCGCTTGGTCTCGACAAAGCTTCCCGCCTGTATCCTGTAGAAGTACACGCCGCTCGCGAGGTTCCTGCCATAAAACTTCGTTTCATGATAGCCTGCGTCGATCTCGCCGTTTACGAGTTCACGAACGGATTGGCCGAGAGTGCTGAAGACGGAGAGCGTTACGTGCGAGCGTGTTTGCAGTACGTACGCGATGGTCGTGCCCGGGTTGAATGGATTCGGATACGCTGCCAGCAATTGCGTCTCCTGCCCACCTCCCTCTTCCTCAGGGATATCGACCGTTTGTGCCGGATAGCGAAATACCCGGTACGTGGTGAATTCAGGCGAGTACGACATCTCCATGGTTTTTGAGCCGTCAGGCCGAACTTCCGTGATCGTGTTCTCTTGACCCCACGATATCAATGTGTTGCCGTTCGGCAAACGCTGGACGTTCCCCGTCGCCGGCGCGAATATGCTCGGGTCGTTACGGTATTCCCATGTCAGCTCGACCGTCTTGTTCACTTCGTCAACGCGGTACTCCACGGCCCGGGAACAGGGAGGCTGGTGATAGTTCCCGTTGTCAAACATCGTGAGGGTACCGCCCGGCATTCTGCGCACGTCATGCTGATGCGAAAAACCGATCGTATCATTCAGGAACGTAAACTGATTGTTCTTGCCACCCATCCGCCAGATCACCTCGCCCGTGGTCCGGCTGATCTTTGTAACTTCATCCATATGCCGCGATGAGAGCAGAATATTTCCATCGTCGTCATACTCAAGAGAGTTACCATGCGCGTAGTCGATGTGAAGAGCCGTAAGGTCTTCGTGCGTCGCATCGGTAATTGCGAAATGGTCCCAGCTCCGCCACTCGAAGACCACCTGTTTGGCTGCATCAATCTCCTGAATGATCAGCCCGGTGACCGTGGCCGCAGATTGTCCTCCCGGCACGACAGAGCTCATGTCCACGATCAACTGGTCTTTTGCCATCAGAAGCGCATAACCATTTGCAAGAACCCGCATGTCATGTCCGTCGATGACGTACCCATGGCCTGTACGAAAGCTGTCCACTATGGCGTAGGCCTGATTCATCCCGTAGAAAGCGTGTGCGCCTGCGTCGAAGAACGTGAGGAGTCCGTTCGGCTGTTGCTCGAAATCATCCAGCACACCGTTCTTTCTGTAAAGATATACCGGCTTGAACTGTTCATCAAGAACGGATAGATAGCTGTATTGTGGTGCCGTGCGCAGGATGGGACAAAAAAGGATCCTGGAGGGCGAAGGGTTCTGGTTGATGCTAATCTGGATCTTAGGAAAATCGGATGGAAATGTGTCGTTCGCAGCGGAGACGGCGACCGGGGCGCCGCCAACTCCCGGAGCGTGGGAGGCGACCCCTCCGGCAGGATTGCCCCCTGTTACCCAGGAAGACAGCTGTGCGGATACATCGCGGGGAATATCGGCCCGAACAGAGAATGTCCACTCCCACCTGCCCACAGCAGGCAACCTTTCAGCGGGGTCTGACTGGATGCGTACGTGGACTGTCTCCTGCGGGAGAAAATCATGCCGTGGCTGAAAGATGACGGTGCGACCATCGTCGGACAAGGTGCGATCACCCTCGTGCAGCCCGCTGCGTGAACCATCGGCGGTGACGGTCCAGCCGCGAGTCAGGAAAGAACGATTCAGCCGAGCCGCCGTCCGGAATATTATCGTCGTATTTGCAAGCACGTGGACAGCTCCCGGACGGGGAGATCGGTACTCTATCTCAGTCCCTCCGTTTGCCGAAGCCAGTGCAGCAGCACTAAGCACCAACAGTATGGCGGGAAAGTGTTGCAAGGCTGGAGGAAACCGCATTGAGATTGTCACAGGATTTGGTGGTCTCTGAAACAGGAACCGGAAGGGTAGCTCTCTCTGCCTGTATTACTGCCCTATGTCCCGGTTATCCTTGATGTACCTTCAAACGCACGCCCAAGTCAAACCGTTCCCCGAAGAAGAGCCTATGACGGACTCACACCATGCGTCCCGGCTGACCTGTAGATGTAAGGACGCTGCTCCAGAGCGCCTGTCCCTCTTCAAAACTCCATCCGAGTACAAGGTAGCGAGTGTCAATTGAAATCGATACTTTTGTTCTGCGTCAATCACCAAGCAAAAGTTCAAATGATCAAATCCCTCCTATCGTTTTGTCTCCGATCGTTCAAATCCCGAATTCAACTTCAGCTCGAGATCATATTTCTTCGGAAGCAGCTGGCAATACTGACTCGCACCTCTCGCAAACTTCGATTGAGACCTTTTGATAGGTTCTTCTTCAGCCTTATGACCGATGTGTTTGGTGCGTGGAAGACTACACTGCTTATCATCAAGCCGGAAACGGTCATCCGGTGGCATCAACAAGGCTTCACCACGACAACCCTCTCTGGGGAGCTATGCGAATTCATGGCGAGTTACTGCAACTCGGGTTTGGTATTTCAGAAGCCATTGTTCGGTGAGGATTTCATCGAGAGTGTTTCCGCTTTGGGTCTAAGACCGATTTTAGCCGCCTATCGGTCTCCGTGGCAAAAGGATATTGCGAAAGACTCATCGGGAGCATCCGGAGGGAATGTCTTGATCACATGATCATCGTGAATGAAGCTCATTTGCGGAAATGTCTGAAGCGATATTTTCACTATTACCACAATCAACGGACTCACTTGGGGCTGAACAAAGACACATCTGAACCGAGAAGAGTTGATGCCGTCGGTGAGATTGGACGCGTGGCTGTGGCGAACGGCCTTCATCATTTCTATTTCCGTAAAGCCGCGTAAGACACAGCAGGAATCCATTGTACGAATACTGCCCTCGCGGGTTGAGGGAAATCTATATCATTTCTGGGGAACACGCCGCCCTCCGCACAAGAATCTCCTCGATCTTACCCCCTCTCCATCAAGAAACTCCGCTTGAATTCCACTCCTGATGCTTGAGAGTCTCGCTCAACGGAAGAATCATGACGGCATTGTGCGTCGGATGGAATATTGATGAGGGACAGAGGGAATTGGATCGATCGAACTGAGAGGCAAGGCGGATGTGAGCGTCGTGCTTTGCGGTGCTATGTCGCCTTTGAGGTCACGCTGATTTTGCCAACGCCGGAACCTCTGAGTCGATCGCACGGATTACAGATTGAATAGCTTCAACTTCCTTCTCCTCAAAATACGGTTCACCGCATTGGGTGCACACCCAGGCTGGCACGAACTCAAGGTGCAGATGGTATCCGTAGCGATCAACGTGAAACGGTGCAGGCTTCCGCACCATGGTCCCACCGCAATGCAAGCACTTCATGGTTTCCTCCTCACAGTGAAATCCTCATTCCATTCATCTGGTGACGGTAGGTATGCTGTGATTACTGCCAGATAACCCTCCTGAGGTGCACACACCACATGTATCGATCTCCCTTCGGATCCGCGCCCCAGAAGAAGACAGCTATGCCCACGTCGGTCGTCGGGGTAGTCCTCCACAACAACACCGCTCTCGATGACTTTGCGAACTTCAGACGGGGAAATCATTCTATCTGGCCTCGCCATTTGTGCAACTGCATGCGGTAGATATAGCAACCGCATCGCAGCTGCCCGGCGCACCTCCAAAAGTATGGTCATGTTTCTGTGCTCACCGCTTCTACATGTAAACTCTCAAATCAATATAGAAAAATTAACGGACTTCTGCATGTCCAATTCACGTTCAGTACAGCTGAACTCACACGATGTGTGCCGGCTGCCCTGTGGATGCAAGAACGCTGCTCCAGAGCGCACCCTCCGGATCGATCTTCTTTCGCTCCGAGACGGCCAGATGAATCGGAACATGGGTGAAGCGATGGTTCCAGAACCCGACAACCATGTTTGTGTACCCTGCCATGCCTGCATGTACCGCACTCTGCCCGAGAAGCAAACAGAACCCGGAATCGCGCGCATTTGCCGGCACACTCCGGATTCAGTGAGAACTGGATTCTGCGACTCCAGGTATGTTTGGTATGCCCGAGCGTTCGATAGCCGGGATATCAACGGAGTCTCCCGAAGGATCCGGAAACGATCGCAACAACACACCGTGGCGGAACAACGAAGAGCAGCTCAACGGCGGTGCAGTTCTTCGCAAACACGCTAAAATTGACCCCTTTTCCCCGGTGTACTGTTGCCCCGAGAGGGTAGGTACGTCCTTCGCCGGAGACGTTAGAAACTGTTGGTTGAGGTGTTATTTTCGGCAGCTCCCTTCTGTTGACCGTCGTAGACCGGTCGCAAGCCCCGGATTTTCGTACAGTAGTCCTGAGTTGACGGGCCAATACGTAGTCCCACTCCCCTCCCTGCAGATTGTGATGAACTCCGCAATGTCATGCTCAACTTGCAATCTGCAACTTGCAATATTGCATTTAAAATGCAATATTGCACACCATGAAAACGCCCTATCTGATACGGTCACTGGAGCCTGTGCTTGAGCGCGCCGCGAAAGACTTTCCTGCAGTCGTGTTGACGGGGCCGCGGCAATCGGGCAAGACAACGCTGCTCAAACATCTCTTTGGCAAAACGCATCGCCATGTGTCACTTGAGCTTCCTGATGTCCGGGCCGCTGCGCTTGCCGATCCACGCGGCTTTCTGGCAGTCCATCCACCACCGGTGATCTTCGATGAGATTCAGTATTGCCCGGACCTCCTCATGTATGTAAAGGAGGTTATTGATGCTCATCGCTCCCGGCGAGGACAGTATCTTCTCACTGGTTCGCAGAACATGCTGCTATTGGAACGCGTAACGGAGTCGCTGGCAGGCCGGGCCGCAATTCTACGGTTACTCCCTCTATCGTTCCGCGAAACATTGGGAACTCCTGAAGCGCTGATGCCCTGGGAGAATCACAAACGCAGGCGTACTGTTCATTTGTCAATAGAATCGCTCTGGGACCAGCTCCTTCGGGGGAGCTATCCTGAACTTGCAGTTGAACCGGAGCGGGGCTTCAGACTCTGGCACGGAAGCTATATGCAAACATACATCGAGCGCGATGTACGGCTTGCGCGGCAAATCGGCGATCTGGCTGTTTTTCAGAACTTCTTGAGATCGCTTGCAGCGCGCAGTGGACAATTGATCAATCTCAGCGACATTTCGCGCGACCTCGGTGCGGCGGTGAACACCCTGAAAATCTGGCTCTCGGTTCTTGAGGCGTCGCATCAAGTGGTTGTGTTGCGGCCGTATTTCGCGAACGTGGGGAAACGGCTTGTCAAAACTCCGAAAGTATACTTTACCGACACAGGAACGCTGTGCTATCTTTCGGGCCTGAAGGATCCGGATCATGCTGCCGCAGGTCCGCTTGCCGGAGCGATTTTTGAAACTGCAGTTCTCACAGAAATCATCAAGACATTCGTTCATCGTGGTGACGAACCTGAAGTGTATTTCTGGCGAACGTCCACAGGTAGCGAAGTTGATTTCATTGTTCAGGTGGAAGGAAGACTCATTCCGATCGAGGTGAAACTTTCAGCAACGCTCCACCCTTCCATGGCGGGGAGCATCGTCGCGTTTCAAAAAGATATTGGCGCCAAAGCGGACTCGGGGTTTGTCATTCACCCAGGCGACAATCGGCTGCCGCTGTCTGCTCGTGTCATGGGGATTCCATTTAGCGAATGGTAGAAGCATAAACCACGCTACCGTCCGGCTCAGGGACGGTGGTGGCCGATGCAGCCCATAATCGGCCCGGTCAAAAGGATGGGAAAGACGCGAGAGTACTACCCCGGGCTACGGCATCGGAAAAACCCACTCAACGAGTGAATCGGGAGAGGACCCCACGGACTGGAGTCCGGGGGAGGTGTCGAGATCGGCCCATCGCAGCCGGCCATGGACACCGTACGGAAGAAGACGCACGCGGCGGGCGGAGGGCTCCACGCGGATTTCAATAAAGCTCTGGAAGAACGGCGCCACGTTGTAGTCAAAGGCCGCCGACAGCCATTCCGGTGAGAAGGGCCAGCTGCGGAACTGTTTGGTCCACCACCAGGCGGGTGCTTTCCAGAGCGGTGTATTCGCGTCGATCTTTGCGACGATCGGTGCGGTCGCGGGGTAGAACGCCCATTCGCGGGTCGGCATACGATCGGGCCGTGCAAGTGCCGTGCCGAGGCTGAGGTAGGCGCCGCCGCCGCCGTTCACAAAGTGATACATGGTCTGCCCGCTATCGGCGCCGCTGCCCCGTTCGATGTAGTATTCGAGATCGTGTGTGTCACCGGCCATCACGAGTTGCACGTCGTGCTCGCGCAGGAGCTGATGGATGGCTGCAAATTCAGGTCTCAATGCCGTCTGGTCTTCTCCAATGGCGTAGAACGGGTGTCCGAGAATCACCAGCGTGAGTTTCCCGCGCGCCGCGTCCAGCGCGGATTTCAGCCAGGCAAGCTGTGCTTCGTCGATACATCTCAGCACGCCGGTGTCGATGGTAATTAGAGCGAAGGTCCCGGTCTGGATCTGGAAAAAAGGTCCATCCTGGTATCCGGTCGGCACGCGGTATTCCTTGCGCAACCGGGATGCCTCCCGCACGAGTGCATCAATGTGGTTTTCCGTGGTGCTTGTGAGTCTGAGATCCGCTTCGATGCGCGCGCGCATCGCCGTACGTGCCGCGTCCGGCGTGAAGAATGTCGCTGCGAACGCCTCGAGCGCGTCGTACCAATCGTGGTTGCCCGGGATTGCGTAGACCGGTTTCGTGACGCCCTTAAAGGGGAGCCAGAAATTCGTTTCATAATCTTTCATCGCCCCGGTGGGATAGATCACATCCGAGGAGATGACAACAAACCGCACATCGGGTTGGTTTGCAGCGGCAATGATTTGATCG
>Ga0315287_10003627_pt1 | contig 14914 bp, 7 predicted proteins | sample YL17G11_0_MG_FD_205037 | JGI IMG/M metagenome (GOLD analysis project Ga0315287, IMG submission 205037) | Sediment microbial communities from Yellowstone Lake, YNP, Wyoming, USA - YL17G11_0 | ecosystem: Environmental > Aquatic > Freshwater > Lake > Sediment | place: USA: Wyoming | collected... | reverse complement strand
AAAGTTTTTTTTTTTCCTTTTATTTATTCGACCCACGACCCCCCACGACCCCCCCCCCCCCCCCCCGAGAAGGGGATCAACGGAACGAAACGAAACGAAACGAAACGAAACGCACCCACTCAGGCCTCCCGACCTTCCTCGCGGCCTCGGCCAGGCTCGCCCTGGCCCTCCGGTCGTGGCACTGGAACTCGCCCACCCCCGGGAACCGCCATCCGTGCGGCTCGAAGTAGCTCGGGTAGCGCAGCTCGCCGCAGGGGCCTGCGCCCACGACGACCTCGTCGATGACGGCGAGCGGCGGGGGGGCGGCCTCCGCTTCCCCTCCCTCGCTGTCGCTCTCGGCGCCTCCGCCGCCGGCGCCGCCGCTCCCGCTGGCGGCAGCTTTGCCGCTCCTCCCCTTCCTCCGCGTCTTCCTGCCGATCCCGAGCTCCTGCTCGAACTCGGCGCGGAACGCCTCCATAAAGTCCCGGTAGCACCGCAGCGGGCTCCTCCCGCCGAGCGCGCCCTCGTCGCCGTCGGCAAACAGCGAGACGCACTCGGGGTTGCGCCTGCCCAGCGCGCCGCCGCGCGGCGCGTCGGCGTACAGGAGGTCCGCGTCGCCCAGCGCGGCCTCCTCGACCCAGGAGGGCAGTGGGATCGCCGCGTCGTCGCCCACGTTGCCCCCGCAGGCGTGGAACGAGAGCACGACCTGCAGCCGCAGCCCGGCCGCCCGGACGGCCGCGGCGAGCGCGCGGTAGCCGCTGAAGTCGTAGCTGCGCGGGGAGCGCTCGACGGCGCCCCACCAGACGTCGACGGCGACGCCGTGCGCTCCCGCGGCGGCGATCTCACGGAGGGCGCGGGAGAACCAGGGGGTGACTGCGGAGGCGGCGGCGGAGGGTGCGGCATCGATGGGGGCGCTGCCATTTCCGTCGCCGTTTTCGCCGCCGCGGCTCCCGACAGAAGAGGACGTGCCAGCGGCGGGAGGGGGAGGAGAGGAGGAAACTCCGTAGCGGAACCTCCCCTCTCCATCGACCGTGTCTAAGGGGAGCATGACGTAGACCGGAACCCCGCTGGGCTGGCGCGGGGGCAGGGGCGCAGGCGAAGAAGGAGAGGGCGTCGGCGGAGGAGGAGGAGGAGGCAGAGGCGTCGCCGCCGTCGTCGCCGCCGTCGTCACCGTTCTCGCCACGGCCGCTGCTTCGAGCTGTTGAACCATCGTTGCTTCGCTGTTGTTGAAGTTGCTCTCCGGCGCTTGGGCCTGGATTCTCTTTTTGAAAAAAAACTCTCTCGTAGAAGAAGTGCCTGAGCTGTCTAGCAAGCTCGGGCCGCGGAGTCGGGACCGCCCTCGAGGGGAGGGGCCGGCCCGCGGCCTGCGCTGGAGAGGCTGGTGTTGAGTTTGTTGATGAGTCGAGGTCGAGGTCGAGGTCGAGGGGCCGGTGAGATTTTTTTGGGTTTTTTTTCGAGGGCGGAAAAAAAACGAACCATCAACCTCTCAAATCAAAACCGGGGATTCCACGCGCTCTCTCGAATCGCTCTCACCTGCGCTGGCTCTGCTCCCGTCGAGGAAAGAGCCGACGGCGCTGCTGCTCCCCTCGCTAGAGCCGAGGAGTGGAGTGCGGGAGGCCGCCTGAGGCGAGGAGAGGGTAGAAAAGAAGACGACGCCGATGCGGCGGCAGAGACTCCGAGGAAGCCGAGAGGAGGGCTCGACGCTCGACGATGCTTCGAGGAGCGAGAAGCGCTCTTGGGTGGTGGTGCTGGTTTCGAAGACGCGCTGAGGGTGCTGTGCATTCAGTGGCGCGGCAGCATGGCCGGGCCGGACGGAGAAAATCGAGTGGATGGGGGAGGAAAAAGCGGCTGGCTGAAGTAGGAGATTTGATGGAGACGGGGCGGGTGAAAAGAGAGAGTGTTTTTTTTTCGTCGATGCCGACCTGTGTTACTATTTTTTCTCGTTCTTTTCTTCTTCCCTCTCCCTCGAGAGAGAGAGAGAGCGCAGCCTGCAAAAGGCGAGGTCTTCTCGCTACTCTTGCCCCAGCTGTGTCTCTGGAGAGAGAGATGCCCGCCCTGCGCTCAGGGGCGGGCAAAGACGGGGGAGCAGGAGCAGGAGCAACAATAACAAGGATAAAGAAGGCATCGGTCGTCGACAGCGACGGTGCCTCCTCTCCTTCGTCTCCGTCAATCTTCCGCCTCTACGTCGGCGGCCTGGCCCCGGGAGTCACCGAGGAGGCCCTGGCGGCTCGCTTTGTTCCGTTCGGGACCGTCCAGCACGTGGAAGTGCCCGAGGCGAAAGGAATCGAGACGACAATGGAAGAGACAAATGCTGCAGCGGTGGCGGCCGGCGCTCCTGGTCGACCCCGACGACCCCCTCCCCCTCCTCCTCGTCCCCCTCCGTCGCGGGGCTTCGCATACGTCGACCTCCTCCCGAAGGACGAGGCCTCCCTGAAAAGGGCCTTCTCTACCTACAACGGCTGCAAGTGGAACGGGAGGACCCTGCGCGTCGAGATCGCGCACCCTCATTTCTCCTCTTACTACGACGAGGAGGCCGAGGCCGCCGCCGAGGCAGACGCGGTCACCAAAAGGCAGAGACTGAAAGCCCTGAGCCCGCCTCCATGGAAGAACGGGACGCTGGAGCTCGAGGCCAGGCCAGGGGCTGTCTCGGGCAAGAAGACGCTGCGGGTCAAGCCCCCGAAGAGCGGGAACAACGCAGCGGCGGCGGCGAGGCCGGGCAGGCTCTGCTGGGAAGGGAGCGACGAGGAAGAGGAAAACTACGACGGCGAGGGCCGGAGGCGAAGGCAGCGGCTGAAGCCTCTCGACGCCGCCGCGATAGAGGCCCTCTGGGCCCCCGCGGCCCGGCCCCCACCCCCCGGGTTCTTGGCGCGGGCGAGGGCGCAGGAGGTCGAGGCCAGGGCCGTGGAGGCAGCGAGGGAGAGGGCGAGGGAGAGGGAGAGGGAGGCCGCGAGGCATCTGCCGCCGCCGCCGCCGCTCGCCGGCGAAAAAGAGCGAGGGAAGAAAGAGGGGGGTCCCTCCGCAGCTGTCGCTCCTGCTGCTTCTGCTGCTGCTCCTGCTCCCAAAGCTAAAAGGGCGAAAGAGGCCCCGATGACCGCGGAGCAGCGCGCGCTCGCGGCCCTGCTTTGTGACAGCGACAGCGAGAGCAGCGGTGAGGGCGAGGCAGCACCCGAGAAAGGAGAGGCTGCTCCCTCGGCCGCCGCCGCCGCCGAGGAAGGAGGAACAGGAGGAAGAGGCGAGGAGGGGGGCAAGACTAAGACTGTGGATTTCTTCGACGCCGGGGAGCAGTGGGCGATGGACAGGGCAAGGGCGAGCGCGCTGGCGTCGGCGCGGTTTGCGAGCAGCAGCGACGACGACGAGGAGGAGGGAAAGGAGGGAAAGGAGGGAGAGGAGGGCGAGGAGGCCCCCGCTCCCGCTCCCGGCGGCGCCGGAGGGGAGGAAGCGGGGCACGAAGGAGGAGAGGAGGGAGCCGAGGAGGAGCTGCCGGAGAGGAGTCCTCCGCCCCCGGCCCTCCGTCCTTCCCCTCCCTCTGGAGGCGACGGAGCGGCGGGAGTGGAGGGAGAGAGGGAGGAGCTGGAGGAGAGAGCGGAAGAGGGAGGGCCGACTTCCTCCGAAGAAAAAGAAGAGGAAGAAGAGCGGGGGGAGGAGGGAGCTGATCCTGCTGCCGCTGCTGCTGCTTCTTCTTCTTCTTCCGGAGACGACGACGACGACGACGAAGAAGAAGAAGAAGAAGAAGAAGAAGAAGAAGAAGAAGTAGTAGCAGATGCTTACCCGGTCGCCTCCTCCTCTTCGTCGGAAGAGGAGGAAGACGACGAGGGTTCGGAAGAAGAAGCATCGGAACGAGGCGGAGAGGAGGAGATCGAGGAGGCGCCGCCGCCGCCGCCGCCTCGTCTTCCCCTTCTTCCTCCCCCTCTTCCAGCCTTCGACCCCGAGGAAATGGCCTCGATCTTCCCTGCTGCGGCCTCCTGGGTCCTCCGCGCCACGCCCAGGGAGGCGGATGCCGCCGCGGCGGCGCTGTGGGCAGCGGACAGGGAGGCCCTGGCCGCGGACGCGCGGAGGAAGAAGCGGGCCGCGGCGAAGCGGAAGAGGGCTGCCGGCGGTGGAGCAGGAGGTGCGAGGCAGCGATGAGAGGTTTTTTCTTCTCTTCTTCTTCTCGCTTGTAACATCAAGAGAGAAAACCGAATGGAGCCGAAATAGGGGAGAGAGAGAGAGAGAGGAGAAGAGGGAGGAGGAGGGAGGAGGAGGTCGCCGACGTTTCTCGATCGCCTTCACTTTTTCGTTTTTTCAATTCTCTCCTCTCTCTTGACTTTTCTCCTGTTGAATTGGGGGCCCTCGGTTGCCGCTTTCTTCGATGGCTCTGCTGTCAGATCTCCTCTCCGACCCGCGCTACGCCGTGGCCGCGCTGGTGCTGCTCGCGACGCTCCTGATTCTCCTGAAATCGTCATGGTCGCGATCATCCTCGGACGAAGCTATCCTCGAAACCACCACGAAACTGCACCAGACTTATACGCTCGCTCAGGTCTCCGAGCACAATTCCAAAGAGGACGCCTGGATCGTGATCGACGGGGGAGTCTACGACATCACCCCTTACGTCACAGAGCACCCGGGAGGCGTGAAGGCGATCCTGCGAAACGCGGGAGGGGACGCCACCAAAGGCTTCAAGGGGCCGCAGCACCCGGCTCGGGTGTTTGACATGATCGACGATTACAAGATCGGGACCGTCGTCGACTCTCCTAGCTCTTAGAGGGGCTACTAGAGAAGAGAGAGAGAATGGGAGAGAAAGAGGGTTTGTGGAAGAGCGGGGCGTTTTGATTGTAAGAACTGAAAAGGAAAAAAACAAGTTAATTTTCAATTTTCCTTTTCTTCTTCTTCATCTTCTTCTTCCTCTTCTTCTCCTCCCTCATTCTTCTTTCTCGTTCAACCGAGAAAGAAGGAAAGGGAGGGGGAGAGATCACGGCTGTTTCGAGCACATTGTTTACACAGTTGAATTTTCCAAAGAGAGAAGTCGAAAGGCATAAAAAGAAAAAAGCCTCACGCCGCCGCGATGGCCTCGCTCGCTGCTGCCGCCTCCGCCACCGCCGCGGCCGCCGCCGCCTCCGCCGCGGCCTCCGCCCCGGCCCCGGCCCCATGCCTTTCGACCCAGTCCGTGCTCCATAGCCTGATCGTGCCGTCCTCGCTGCCCGAGGCGTACGTCGCGCCGCCCGGAGCGAACCTCAGGGCGTGGATAGGACCGTGGTGGCCCCGGCAGGCCTCGAGCTCCTCCCCCGTCGCCGAGTCGAGCAGGTGGCACCACATGTCGTCGCCGCCTTTTATATTTGGTATTTGATTTGGAGTTTGATTCAAGGGGTCGTTGAGGAAGAAGGAGTTGAGCTTCGGGGTCGACTTTCGAAACCGCGAAAGAAAGAAAAACAGGAAGGAGAAAAATGAAGAAAACCTCGCAAAACTCTTTCTCTCTCTCTCTCTCTCTCTCTAGAATCTCTCTCTCTCTCTCTCTAAATCTCTCTTACCAGCAACGACCCTCGACCTCGACGGGTCGAACGCAGCGGAGTTGATGCCAAAGTCGAACCCGAACGACTTGACCAGGCTCAGAGAGGAAGCGTCATAGAGCGAGGCCGCCTTCCCGCCGGCGACGACGAGCGTCGCGCCCCCGCCGCTCGAGCTCGCCTCGCCCGACCCGCCCTCGGCAAAGCTGAAGTCGCTCACGACGCACCCGGTCTCGAGCGTCCGCACGCACCGCCCCGTCCTCAGGTCCCACACCCCCAGCCCGGGGGCGTCGATGTACGACGTGAACAGCAGGCCCTCGGCGTTGAAGAGCGCGCGCCGGACCTTGTCAGGCGCCGTCGCGGCGACCAGGGGCGCCGGCGGCGGCGGCGCCTCGGCGAGCGCCGACGCCCTCGCCGTCGCCGCCGCCGAGCTCGCCGACGCGGGCAGGGCTCCCAGGTCGTAGACGCGCAGCAGCTTCTCGTAGCCTCCCGTGACCAGGGACGTGCCGTCGGGGCCGAAGGCGACCGTTCGCACGATGTGGCTGTGAGGGAGGCACACGAGCTCGTCGCCCGAGACGGCATCGAAGACCCGCGCCGAAAAGTCGGCCGAGCCCGTCGCGCAGCGGAGGGCCTCCTTGTCGAGGGAGCAGCCCCAGACGGCGCCCTTGTGGCCGACAAAGGTGCCGATCCAATCACCCGTGAGGCCGTTGCGGAGCATGGGCTGGCCGTCCTTGGAGGCCGAGGTGAGGAAGACGCCGTCGGGGGTCGGGGAGCTGGGTTGTTGGTGTTTTGTTTGGTTGGGAGGAGGAAAAAACAACGTGAAACCCTCTGATGCGCTTTCTCGTTCGACGATGCTTCAAATTCGATCCGAGATCGCTTCAGTGATGAGAGCATGAGAGGCTCTACGTACACCACGGGAGAATAGAGGCAGCAGCAGCAGCGCGCCGAGCAGCGAAGGCAAAGATCGAATCTCTCGTCTTGCCCTTTTTTTCTTCTCTTGCGCGATGGGCTTCCATCGAAATGCTTCCACAGGCTCTCTCTCCCTTTTTCTCTTCTCTCTTTACCTAAACTCCAGTTCCACAATCGGCCTCGTGTGCCCGTGGCATACAAGCGGGTTCTGTGCGGGCCTCTGCTGCGCCGCCATTGAAAGAAACGGTGCAGGGGACGAAGAAGAAGAGGGGGGGAAGCGTCGTCAACAGAGCAAGGACGGCGATAGCGACGGCGACGGCAAGAGTTGATGCTCCTTGAGAAAGCGTCGATTTCCGGTGCTTTGTTCGCGCGTGGGAAGCGGCAGCTAGCTCGGGTCGAGAGGGCGCTATACGAATTCGGAGGCAGAAAAAGAAGAAGGCGCGCAGAGGCAGACTACTCGACAAAACGAAGCAGGAAGAAAACAAAGAGAAAGTGCAAGTGTTGCTTGCTGTTTTTCTTTTAGAAATTTTGACGAAAACGGTTTGAACTTTCTCCTCCGATTCCTGCTTGGCCCGCTAGCTCACCAGCAGGAGTCTCTCTTGGTTCACTTCGATTCACGGCATGTCGCCAAAGAAGCGCGGCTCCCGCTCGCGCGAGGCGTCAGAGCCAGCGATGGAAAGAGGAGAAGCTAATGCCGCCAGAGATGCCACGAACATCGAGGAAGAAGAAGCCAAGGCCGGCGTCGCCGCTCTGCTGACCCCGGACGCCGAGGCACTCGCCGCAGTCTGCGACAGCGACAACGACGATGAAGACCAAGACCTCGACACGGGCGACGTCACGATACGTGAAGGTGAAGAGAAAGAGATTGGAGGGGTGAAAGAGAGAAAGCGGCGCGCTGTCTTGGCTAGCTCTCGAAGCGCCCTCTGCCTAAACTAAAAAACCCGATTTCAAAACAAAAACAAAAAAACTCAAAGGCTCCGAGCTCGCGACCTACATATTCGTCGACCTCCCCATCGACGCCCCCCTGCCAGCGCCAGGCTCCACAATGACTATCACGGGGCTCGAGACCGCGTCTCCCTCAATAGCTTTCGGAGGAGGAGAGAAAGGGGAAGAGAAGAAAGAGAAGAAAGAGAAAGGCGCTTGTTCTTTTTCTTCTTTCTCGGCAGAGGGCGGAGAGTGGAAAGAGTCTGTCGGCTCGCTGCTGTTTGTCGCCAAGCCCTCTGCTGCCGCGAAAGGAGCAGCAGCGACGACGGAAGAATCGCCTCGTCCAGGCTCCTACCTCTGCCACACCGAGCGCATCCTCTCGTTCAGGAAAGAGAGCTGAGAAGAGTTCGTAAAAAAACAAATGACAACGTGTACTTTTATTTTTTTCATTCGGAGAGACATTCTTTTTGCTTTGCACTCATTCTCCATTCCATTCTCTCTCTCTCTCCGATCTCTGGTATATCGCTTTCATGCTAATTGAAAAGGCTGTCTTTGTTGTTGTCGTTCTTTTCATCAAGGGGCTTGCTGCGAAACCGAGTAATAAGGCAAAAAAAGGCAAAAAATACTCTTCCTTTCTATTCACCCCCCCACCTCTCTCTCTTTCATCTCTCTCTCTCTCTCTTTCTCTCTCTCTCTCTCTCTCTCTCTCTCTCTCTCTCTCTCTCCACTCCATTCTCTCTCTCCGTTCTAGTAGTACTATATATGTCTCTCTCTTTCTCATCGTGGTAAGGGTACTCGATCATTTGTAAAGAAGCAAAAGAAACAAAAACAAAGGGTCGAAAACGAAAACGAAAAGTTTTTCTAAGCGTCGTCCGCGGCGGCCGCCCTTGTCGAAGCGGCGAGGGCAGCAGCCGAGGCCGCGACCGGCGGCAGCCCCCCCCTCTCGGCAACGCGCGTCTGCGCCGAGCCCAGCGACGCGCGGTCGCGGGAAGCTGCGGCAGAGGTGACCAGCGGGGCAGCGGGCGCGAGCAAGACGGCCGACGCGGCCCCTCCTCCTCCGAGAGAGCCCACGCGGGCCTTTTTTGGCGACGAGGCAACGCCGTTGCCGTTCACTCCGCCGCCGCCGGGCAGCAGCGGCGGGAGCAGCTTGCACGAAGCGGAGCGCTTGACGCCCTTGTTCTCGTTGCTCGCTGCGGCGGCGAGGGCCGCAGAGAGCGCCGCGGTAGAGGCCGCCGCGGAGTCCGGGCGCCCCAGAGCGCCCCCGGCGGCAGCAGAGGAGCCGCCGCCGGCGGCGAGCAGAGAGGAAGGGGGCGCCGACGGAGCCGTCACTCCTCCGGCTCCTCCGACTCCGTTTCCGCCGACGAACACGGCGGGAGTGACGGGCGGCGCCGCGGCGGAGACGGGCCTCGAGGAGGAGAGGGCGATGCTGCCGCTGCCCGCTCCTCCGGCCGCAGCAAACGCCGCGCCACCGAAGGCGCGCGCCGCTGTCGCCACCGCCGCGCTCGCGACCGCCGCCGCCGCGGCAGCAGCGGCAGCCGCGGTCGTCGTCGTCGTCGCCGTCGCCGTCCCGGGCCCTCCTGCCCCCGCGCTCTGCAGCTTCGCGCGAACCGCCTCGATCTCCTCCCGCGAGTACTCCGACGCCGGGAAGTTGGTCGCTGCGGCCTTCCCGCTGCGCAGCGCGAGCGCCGCGACGTCGAACGCCCGCGCCGCGCTCGCCGCAGCGTCGTGGTTGCCGAGGTAGTGGTTCCGCCCGCCCTCGTGGAGGCGCGCCTCCCACCTGCCGCACGACTTGTTGAACGAGACGCCGCGGAAGCGCTGCTGCTGCTGCTGTAGCTGCTGCTGATGCTGCTGCTGCTGCTTCTGGGAAGCGGTGGAGGTGGAAGCGGGGGGAAAGACCGCAGCAGCCGGGGCGACGGCGACAGAGGCACCGGCGGCGGCGGCAGCGGCGGCGGCGGCCTCTTGCTTTGCCGCCGCGGCCTTGGCTCCGGCGCCAGCGGGCGCCGGCGCCGGGGCCAGGGCCGTGGCCCCTCCCGGGGATCTCGGGAGCGGGAAGTTGAGCCCCGCCGACGCGGCGATGGCTTCGGCAGCGGCCTCGACGGAGGGCGGCGGCGGCGGCGGCGTGCGCGAAGCGGAGGGGTTCGCCGCGGCGTTCGAGACGTACGTCGCCGCGGCCGCGCGGAACGCCTCGGCGTCGTAGGCCCTCGCGGCGTCCTCCTCGCCGTCGAACGAGCCGACGTGGCGCGCCTTCTTGAGCTCGCGGTCCCAGATGACGGCGACCCACTTGGAGCACGCCGCGTTCCAGGAGACGCCCTTGAAGCGCGAGGTGATCTTGGGCGGGGGACGGGGGGGCGCGGCAGCGGCGGCGGCGGAGGCGGCGGCGGGGGGAGGGGCCTGGTCGCCGTCCTCCTCCCCCTCCTGGACCGTGGCGGCGGCGGCGGCGACCGCGGCGGCGACCTCCGCGGCGGAGAGCACGGGCCCGGTGGCCGACGGAACGGCAGCAGCAGCAGCAGCAGCGGCCGTCGCAGCAGCGAGCGCGCTCGGCCCCAGCGGGAAGTTGAGCAAGGCCCCGGGCCCGCGCAGCCTGAGCGCCTCGCGGTCGTGCGCCCGCGCAGCGGCCTCCTCACTCTCGAACCTGCCCACCGTGACCTGGCGAGCGCCGTCCCAGACGCGCGCGAGCCACTTCTTCTCCCTGTCGAGCCAGGTGGTCCCGCGGAAGCGGGACTTGCCCGGGTGCGGGGGGATGGCGGCGGCGGCGGCGGCGGAGGAGGAAGGGGCGGCGCCGGCGGCGGCGGCGGCCTCCTCCTCGCGCGGCGGCGCGCTGCGGGAGCGGGAGCGGGAGCGGCTCGCTCCCCTGCTCGCCCCCCTGCTGCCGGCGCCTCCTCCGGCGGCCGCCGCCGCGACGGAGACCGAGCGGCCCCTCCCTCCGCCGCGGGAAGAAGGGGCGGGGAAGGCGGCGGAGCCCCCCCTCGCCCCCGCCTGCTGCTTGTCGGCCAGGGCCGCGGCGGCGAGCGCGGCGGCGCTCGCGGCGGCGGCGACCGCCTTCTCCGAGGGCTTGCGGGCCCGCCCGCTGCCGCTCGTCACGGCGGCGGCGACCGAGTCCGGGTCCGAGGGCGCCGCTGCGGCGGCGGCGGCAGAGGAGGAAGGGCGCGAGCGGCTCTGCGGCGGCGGAGGAGGCGGGGGAGGCGGCGGGCCGTCCCCGGCGGAGGAGAAGACGCGGGAGGGCTTTCTCGAGCGCCTTCTCCCGGCGGCGGCGACGGCGGAGGGAGCCTCGGAGCCCCCTCCTGAGTGCTGTTCGGGGGCCGGAGAGCCGCCGCTGGCCGTGGCGGCCTCCAAAGACGCCGCCAGGGCCTGCAGCAGGGCCTTTGGCCTGTGCGCGGGAGCCGGAGCGGGAGCAGCAGGGGCGCCAGCAGAGGAAGAAGGCGGCGCGGAAGTCGTCTGAGCGGCAGCGGCAGCAGCGGCGGCCGCGGCGGCGTAGGCGCCAGCGGCGGCGTTCGCGGCAGCGGCGGCGAGCGCCGAAGCCGACCCGGCCCTCGCCGGCGGCGGGGGCTCGATCCAGCTCCCGTCGGGCCTCAGGTAGTCGGAGACCGGGAAGTTGGTGCTGGCCCCGGCCGCCTCGGCCCCCCGCGCGCGCAGGATCTCGCGGTCATAGGCCCTCGCGGCGTCGAGCTCGAGCTGGAAGTAGCCGAGGTGGTAGGAGGAGCGGGCGGGCGGCGCGGGCGCGGCGGGCGCGGCGGGCGCGGCGGGAGCGGCGGGCGCGGCGGCGGGCGCGACGGCGGCGGCGGCGTTTACATCGTTCGCCGCCTGCGCCGCCGCTGCCGCAGCCCTGGCCACCGCGGCAGCCACAGCGGCGGCAGCGGAGGCGGAGACGTGCACGTAAACCTGCCACAGCCGGCGGTGCTTGTGCCACGAGACGCCGCGGAACTCCGAGTAGCGCGTGCCGACGCGGCCATTGCCGCCGCCGCCTCCAGCATTGGCGTTGGCGCCGGCGGAGGCGCCGCTCGCAGTCGCCCTCTTCGCTACTGCTCCCGAAGTGGAAGGGGCGGCGGGAGCGGCCGGCGGCGGCGGCGGAGGAGGCATTTCTCCTCCGCCGCCGGCGGCAGCTTCGTCCTTCCGCTCGTCTTCCTCCATCGGCGCTTCCTCCCCTTCCCCTCCTCCCTCTCCGCCTCCTTCCCCTTCGGACCACGACGCCGCGGAGGGCGGCCTGGGCCTCGGGGCGCGCGCGCGCGGCGGGGCCGTCGCCGGGGGCTGGAGCTGGAGCAGCTGCTGGTTGTCGAGCGCCGGAAGCACGGAAGCGACCGCGGCCGCGGCGGTGGCGGTGGCGGCAGCGTCGCCGGTCTCGGGGGCAGCAGCCGGCGCGGAAGCAGCAGCAGCAGCAGCAGCAGCAGCGGGAGCAGCGGTTGCTCCCGCGGCGGCGGCGGGCAGGGCAGCGTTCGCGCCGGAGGCGGAAGCGGAGCCGACCCTGCTCCCGCCAGCGGCGACGGCGGCGGCAGCGCCCCCCGGCCGCGGCGCCCTCGCCTCGCCCTCGCGCGGGAAGTTGAGCAGCGCCCTCGCCCCGTGCACCCTCCTCGCCTCGGCGTCGTAGGCCCCCGCCGCGTCGCTCGGGCTCGTGAAGTAGCCCAGCCCGCGCATCTTGCCCCCGGCCTGGATGTAGGCGTACCACTTCTGCGAGTGCTTGTGCCAAGAGACGCCCTTGAACGAGCTCGACTTGGGCGGCGCGCCGTCGTCGGCCGCGCCGCCGCCGCCGCGGGAGCGGGAGCCGCTGCCGGGGCGGGAGCGGCCGCCTCGGCCTCCGCCTCCGCCTCCGGCGGACTGGGAGCGCGGGGCCCTGGCCGCAGAAAGAGGAGGGGGAGCAGCGGGGGCGACGGAGAACATTCCGAAGAGCGCCGCCGCGGCGGCCTCGGCCTCGGTGTCTTTGTTGCCGCCGGCGGCGTCTGCGGCAGGAGCAGGAGCAGCGGCAGCAGCAGGAGCAGCGGCAGCAGCGCTCTCCTCTTCCTCCTTGGGCGCCACGGCAGCAGCACCACCAGCAGCAGCAGCAGCAGCAGCAGGAGCAGTAGAGGAAGGGCCCCCTCCTCCCGCGATCGTCCCGGCCCCTGCGGCGGCCGCGGCGGCGTTGGACGCGGCCAGCACCCCGCTCCTCCTCGCCGCCGCCGCGGCCGCGGCAGCAGAGCTTATCGCGCGCGCGAGCTTGCCGACGGGCCGCAACGGCGACGTCGCGACGGACTCGGCTCGGTCGAGCCCGGCGACGGCGCCGCCGTCGTCGCGGGCCGTGCGGTCCTCTTCGTCGTCTTCGTCGGCGGCGGCAGCGTCGGCGGAAGCGCCAACGGCAGCAGCAGCAGCGGCGGCGTCGGAAGCAGCTCCTCCTCCCGCAGCATCGGCCGCTGCAGCGGCTGCGGCTGCCTCGTCAGCAGCCCCGGCGACGGCCCCCGCGGCCGTGGCCGGCCTCAGCAGGAGGCCCTCGGGCGCCGGGGAGCGCGCAAAGGACTCGCGAGGGGACGCGCCGTCCGGGGCCGAGGTGGCGGCAACGGCAGGAGCGACGGCCCCCGCGGCGGCGGCGGCGGCGGGCGCTGCCGCCGCCGTCGAGATCGGCGGCGGCAGCCTCGGGAGCTCGAGGGCGCCAGCGGCAGCGACAGCAGCCGTTCCTCCCTCCTCCGCGGCGGGTTTGTCCTCTCCTCCCTCCGCGCCAGGAGCAGAAGCAGGAGCTGCAGGAGCGGCGATGGGAGGAGCGGCGCTGACGACCTCGTTGTTCGCCACCTCGCACGAGAACGAGGCGAGCACCTCCATCGCCGACATCTCGAGCTCGTCCTCTTCCCCTTCCCCTTCCCCTTCCCCCTGCCGCTGCTCTCCTCCTCCGCCTCCGCCTGCGCGAAAGCGCGCCCTCTTGTTGAAGCCGGCGGCAGTGGCGGCGGGGCCAAAGTTGGTGTTGGCCGCGGCGCCGTGGAGCCGCAGCACCGCCGCGTCGTAGGCCCGCGCGGCGCCGGCCTCGGAGGCGTATGTCCCGAGCAGAACAAAGGCCCTGCCGTCCCAGAGCTCGGCGACCCAGCCGCGGGAGGGAGCCTGGGCCCTGGAGACGCCCAGGTACTTGGAGTCTTCGGCGTCGGCGTCGACTCCTTCGTCGGCGGCGGGGGCGGCGGCGGCGCCGGCGGCGGGTCGCTGCTGCCGCTGCTGTCCTCCTTCGACTCCTCCGGCGGCGTCTGCGTTCGCGGCGGCGGCGGCGGCGGCGGCGGAAGCGGCAAGCCCCGCAGCAGCGGCGGCGGCGGCGGCAGCGGCTTCCGCGTGCACAGCGGCGGCGGCGGACGCCGTGCGCTTGGCGCCCGAAGAGGAGCGGGGCCCCCTCGAGCGGGCGGCGGCAGGGCCCGCGGGCCCCCCCCCGGCAGAGGAGGGAGGGGGCGGCGAGGCGCCGGCGCCGGCGCCGGCGCCCGCGGGAGCAGCCATGCTGCCCCCCAACGACGCGCTCCCTGCCCTCGACGGCGCGGCAGAGCCGTTGTTGGAGCGCCTCGGGGCCCTGGGCCTCGGAGCGCCGCCGCCGCTGCTCGCAGCTCCCTGCGCGGCGCCGGCGGGCCGCGCTGGGTACCCGTAGTTCGAGGGGCAGAAGTTTGTCGGCGCGTTCGGCCCGCGCAGCGACAGGACGGCGGCGTCGTAGGCCCTCGCGGCGTCGAGCTCGTCCGAGAAGTAGCCGAGGTGGTGCACGTCGCTGCCCTTCCAGACCTGCGCGCGCCACTTGCCGCAGTTGGAGTTCCACGAGACGCCGCGGAATTTCGACGAGCCCTTGTTGGCGGCGCCGGTCGCTGCAGTGCCGGTCGCGGTCGCGGTCGCGGCGGTCCCGGTGGAGCGGGCGGCGCCGGCGGAGGCCGCGGGGGCGGGGCCACCGGAAGAGGGAGCGGCGGGAGCGGCGGCGGCGGCGGCAGCAGCAGCTGCCGCGGAGCTGGGCGCGGCGGGCTCGTCGGTGCCGCCGCCGCCGAAGTCGTCGTTTGCGGCGGCGACGGGCGTCGCCGCCGCCGTCGCTCCTCCTCCCCCGACGCCCCCGCCTCCGCTCACGACGCTCGCGGCCCTCGACGCGGCCTGCGTCCTCGACCGGGGAGCCGAGGCCGCCCCGACGGTCGTCGTCTCCTGCGGCACGCGACCGGCAGCGCGCATCGCCGCGGCCTCGGCAGCGACGGCGGCCGACGCGTCTGCCTCGCGCGCGAAGCGGCCGAGCGACCTCGACTTCCCCGCCTCGAGGATGCGGGCCTCCCAGGCGGCCGACTCCTTGTCCCAGACGACGGAGCGGAAGCGCGGCGGGGCCGAGGGGCGGCGGGCAGGAGCAGGAGCGGGAGGGTTGGCGGCGGCGGTCGCCCCCGCTGCTCCAGCGGCGGCGCTTGCTCCTCCGCCGTCGGGGGACGCGCCGCGCGGGGAGGCCCCGCGGGGCGAGGCGCCCGAGGGGATCGAGAGCGGCGGGCGGCCGCGGCCGCGGGGGGCGGCGGCCGCAGCGGCGGGGGCGGCAGCAGCAGCTGCCGCTGCGTCCGAGTCGGCTCCTCCGGAGGAAGAAGCGGCGGCGGCGGCGGCGGCGCGCTTGCCGCTGCCCCTCGGAGCGCGGGGCTTGTGGGCCGCGCCGCCAGAGGAGTTGCGGCGCGAGAGGGGCGCGG
>Ga0315287_10003626_pt1 | contig 14919 bp, 18 predicted proteins | sample YL17G11_0_MG_FD_205037 | JGI IMG/M metagenome (GOLD analysis project Ga0315287, IMG submission 205037) | Sediment microbial communities from Yellowstone Lake, YNP, Wyoming, USA - YL17G11_0 | ecosystem: Environmental > Aquatic > Freshwater > Lake > Sediment | place: USA: Wyoming | collected... | reverse complement strand
GGGATTATGAAAAATAAGGAATTAACCAATGTTCGGAACTAATGAAATTGTAGGTAAAAAGTTTTTTAAAGACGCCCCGCAGGATAGTCTTTTTGTAACCAGTATGTTCTTCACTTTACAAGGTGAAGGACCATATGCCGGTATGCCGTCGTTGTTCATTAGATTGACAAAATGCAATTTGGATTGTAGTTTTTGTGATACTTTCTTTGATGACGGCGATTGGATGACATATCAAGAAATAAATGCAAAAATATATCATACTATTTGTGATTATTGGAATAGTAAAAGTGAGGTGGTACCCGAATGGGTATTGCCAACGGAGATAATCCCTGGTATGAATTATCCTAATATTGTACTTGTTATGACTGGTGGGGAACCATTACTTCAAGACAACATTAGTAAATTTATGCACCAACAACTTCCAAAATTTAAAGCAGTCCAAGTTGAAAGTAATGGCATTCCCGAAACACTAGTTCCAGAGGGTGTAACACTTGTATGCAGTCCCAAGTGTATGGAAAAGGAAGGCAAGGCTGTAAAATATTACTCGCCCAGCAAGACCATTCTAGAACGTGCAGATTGCCTTAAGTTTGTCATGAATGCAGATCCGGATAGCCCGTATAGTTCAATCCCAGATTGGGCGTTTGAATGGAAAAAGAAAAATCCCAAGAAGGAGATATACGTAAGTCCAATGAATATATATAACTCTTTTCCACAGAAAATTAAATTACTTCGTGCCGAAAAAGGAACCATAACTATGGCAGAGCGTAGCACTGTGGATGAAGTTATTAGTTTTTGGGAGCCAGGTTTATTGAATTTAAAAGAAAATCAAAACAATCATGAATATACCGGTCGCTATTGTCTAGAAAATGGGTTACGATTAAACATGCAACAACATTTATTCGTAAGTATGGCTTAATTTAGGAAGAAGATGAATAAATTTTTTAAAAAACTATTTGGAATTGACAAAATAGAACAAGAAATAGCAGATTTTGTTTTAAAAGAACAAACTGCTAAATTAATGTCTGAGGAGGCCGAATCTCAAGCAACAAAAGCAATAAAAGAAGCGGAACAAGCAATAGAGGAAGCTAGACTTGCTAAATTGACTCCCAAAGACCGTGCCACTGAAAAGAAAGAGCCATATGTTGCTGTATTAGATACAAAAGTCAATGAACAGAATCCAAGGAATGGATTTTTTGAACTTGATTGGAATGAATATTTTATTCTACAATTGAAAGTGGCCGGATATTATGGTGAAACTGATGAAGAAATAGTCGATCGATGGTTTACCTCGTTATGCCAAGAACTCGGCAAGGGCAGTGGTATTAATATGGCTGATCGAGGTTCAGGTTATATAAATGTAAACAAACTCGGTGATGGAAAATCTGAGATTTATTAATGGATAACTTATCGAATTTTCTAAGGATGATGCAATCTTTGGGATTGGAAATTAATATAGTATATGATATCGGAGCTTGTAAAGGGGTATGGAGTCAAAAAACCAAAAATGAAGTTCTACCGAATGCAAATTTTTTCTTATTTGAAGCCAACCCCGCATATGTAGAAGATTTAATAAAAACGGGGTTTTCCTATTGCTCAACTGTATTGAGTAACCCTGGGAGAGAATATGTAGATTTTTTCAATGGTACAAATACTGGCGATAGTTACTATCAAGAAAATAGTAAGCACTATGATAATCAATCAACAATCAAATTAAAGTGCACCACATTAGATAATTGGGTCAAGGAGTTCAAGCTACCAATACCAAATTTAATTAAATTAGATACTCAAGGATCAGAATTAGATATTTTGAAAGGTTCTGCCAATATTATAGATAAGGTAGACATGGTATATACAGAGTGCCCTATTCTATGTTATAATAAAGGTGCACCAAAAATACAGGACTATCTTGATTTCTTTAAAAGTAAGAATTTCATTCCAGTAGATCTATTAGAAGTGCACAAATTTGAATCGATGTTACTCCAAGTAGATATTATGTTTATGAGAAAAGAAATAAAGGAACAATATATGAGCCCGACCGATGTGTTTAGACCTTTTGATTGAGCAACTATAAATGTCATATATTATAATCGACACGGCAAACTTATTTTTTAGAGCAAGACATGCAATTCGTGGCTCAATGAATGATCAAGTGGGAATGAGCATTTATGTAACATTGAATAGTGTGCGTAAAGCATGGAAAGAGTTCAATGGTAAGCATGTAATTTTTGCAATTGAAGGTAGATCTTGGCGAAAAGACGTATATGCACCTTATAAACGTAATAGATCAGACGCCAGGGCAAAGCATACTCCCAAAGAAGTTGAGGAAGATAGGATATTTTGGGAAACATACGAAGATTTCAAGGAATTCATTGTTAACAAAACAAATTGCACGGTTTTACACAATGAGAGATTGGAAGCAGATGATCTAATAGCTGGATTCGTGCAAATGCATCCAAATGATGAGCATATCATTATATCAACTGACGGTGATTTTGCACAGTTGATATCTAAGAACGTTAAACAATACAACGGAGTTGCAGGAATTACAGTCACCCATGAAGGATATTTTGACGATAAGGGGAAACCAATCAAGGATCCTAAAACGAAAGAAATTAGACCTCCTCCGGATCCGGAATGGTTACTTTTTGAAAAATGTATGAGGGGTGATACATCAGACAATATTTTTAGTGCATATCCCGGAGTTCGAACAAAAGGTACTAAAAAGAAAGTTGGATTATTAGATGCATACAGTGATAGAAATGCAAAAGGATGGTATTGGAATAATTTAATGCTACAGCGATGGGTAGATCATGAAAAAGTCGAGCATAGGGTACTAGAAGATTACCATAGAAATGTTATGCTATGCGATCTCTCTGCTCAACCGAATGATATCAAGAAAATAATAAGAGAAACCATAGAAACTAGTACATCGACCAACAAGAATATCGGTCAAGTAGGTATTCGACTACTAAAATTTTGTACTAAGTACGATTTAAACAGAGTATGTGACCAAATACAATCATATACCGAACCATTTAACGCAAGGTATACAACATGAGTGCAACTGCAAAAGTTATCGTCCCAAACAAAATGTGGATCGTAGAAGACCGAGGTACGAAGTTAGGCACTTTGAATAAGGAAAAGAATGGATATGCATTTTTTAGAAAAGGTGTCAAATTAGAATTACATACCTTATCGGAAGTAAGAACCCAATTTGGTTCAGAAATTTTCAAAGAAACCACTGAACAAAACAAGACAATATCTAAAATTCCTGAACAATATCAAATATACGACTTCCCCTGCAATGATAAACCATATAATCCAGTATATAATGTAAAGAATCGACTTCCAATTTATGCGAAAAGTCCAAAAAGCAAAAGTTTGTATTGCGCGGGCCATTATATCATACAATTTCGAAAAGGATGGGTCAAGAGTTTATGCCCAAAATTAATAACACTCGAAAGATATCCATATCAAGGCCCATTTAAGACTATTGTGGAGATGCGAACTGCATTGTCTAAGATGAATCGCCTATGAAACAACTCAATACAATCCCAATTGAACAATTCCTGGATAAGTCTAGAATAGCGTTGAGAAGTAACCAAAAGCATCTTACCCTTGATATAAAAGAAGTACAGGCTCTTTCAGATAGTATAGCAATTGCAATGACTCGGTTAGCAGGTATGTTAGATTCGCAAATAGGCGCTATCAAAGCCAATCAATCGGCAATTTCTATTAAAATGGACGGTGGGGGCTTTACTTAATTTTGACTAAATATATGTGTATAATAGGATACACATATGAGTCGCCCAAAACCCGTAGTATTACTCGAGATAACTAGTAAACAGACCTATAAAACCGAACAAGTTTTAGAAGCCGAGGCCATTTGGGCGGTTTTCTATAAAGATAAACCGATTAATCTTAAAACCAGTTCTATAGTTGCCCAGCAACTGGGCCCTAAGTATAAAAAAGTATCTTTTTCCAACGAAGGACATGCTTTAAACCTAGCTGATAAGCTCAATCGATTGTACAATTGTTCAGATTTCTCTGTATTTAAATTAACAGTTGGTGAAAAAGTAAAAAATGAATATAAAGCATGACCTAACTAAACATTGCATAAAGGATCTAGGATTAGAAGATGATCGAGACACATTTAGAAAATGTATGAGATTATGGTGGCATAATCCGTATTCAAGAAATGGATTAGGTTTATCTTTAACATCTGCCGGTAAAGAGGCCTTGGAAAAAGGATTGCAATTACGGTTTTACGAAATCTTGCTAGATGAGGAAATAATTGGCACAAATCAAGTAATATTGTGGATGAATAAATTCATGGATTGTCCATATTGCCTGTTCCCCAGTAAAATATTTGTAACAAGAGAGACGATTGCCGTTCAATTGATGCTTTTTGGCGGTGACCTATATAAATTTGGAAAATCTAAGCAAATGTCAAGAGACAATGAACTTGAGACACATAATCCTTGACAAAGTTACATTTCTGCTATACAATTTAAGCTATACAGATAGATGTATACAATAAATTACCATTATTTTAAGGATAAAGCATGGCAGAATCGTTAAGTAGCAATCGAAGTGTAACTCCAAACAGTGCGAAACGCAGCATTCGAAAATGTTTAAAAATTCGCCGACCTGTGTTCCTATGGGGAGCCCCAGGAATTGGAAAAAGCGATATTATCAAACAATTAGGCGACGAACAAAAACGAAATGTGATAGACGTTCGCCTTTCATTATGGGAACCAACTGACATTAAAGGGATCCCATTTTATAATCCAGATTTGGGGACAATGAGCTGGGCACCTCCTCTCGAATTCCCATCTGATCCCAACGATACTTCTATCCTTTTCTTGGATGAGCTAAATTCAGCCGCTCCTGCTACTCAGGCAGCAGCATATCAGCTAATTCTAAATCGTAGAGTGGGAACATACTGCTTACCAAAGGGAGTATCAATCGTTGCCGCAGGTAACAGAGAAACCGATAAAGGTGTTACATATAGAATGCCGGCGCCCTTGGCAAATCGATTTTTGCACCTGGAATTACGAACTGATTATGACGATTGGTTAATTTGGGCAACCGACAATCGTGTGCATGAACAAGTCGTTGGATACGTTAGTTTTGCAAAATCTGACCTCTACGATTTTGATCCAAAATCATCTAGTAGAGCATTCGCCACCCCTCGAACATGGAGTTTCGTTTCTGAATTGCTTTGTGACGATGATCTCGATGATGCAACGTTAACTGATCTGGTATCAGGTGCAATTGGTGAAGGACTTGCTGTAAAGTTTATGGCCCATAGAAAAGTGGCGAAACAAATGCCCGATCCTGTTGATGTGCTTGCAGGGCGGGTAACGAAACTCAACATCAAGGAAATTTCTGCGATGTATTCGCTTACCACTTCTTTGTGCTATGAGCTGCAAGAGCTGGATAAAAAGAAGGTTAAAAACTGGAACGAACAGGCTGACAACTTCTTTGCATTTATTATGGACAACTTTCCAACAGAGTTGGTTGTGATGGGGGCAAAAGTTGCATTGACTAATTACAAATTGCCGTTTGATGCAAGCAAGCTGAAGAACTTTGATCGATTCCATGCAAAATTTGGTAAGTATATCATGCAGGCCTTGTCATCGTAAGAGGGGAAATTTATGGCATCAGTAATGAAGGCAGAGAAAGTTGCAAAACCAATCGCGTCAAAGGTTTATACCCAGGCCGAGAAAAATGAAAACATTGAAAAATTAATAACTGCCCGTATTGGACTTTTATTGCGCCATCCATTCTTCGGAAACCTTGCAACTCGGATGCATCTCATAGATGCATCCGATTGGTGTCCTACTTTGGCAACAGATGGCCGCAATTTCTATTATAACAATGATTTTGTGAGTAAGCTAAAACCTAAAGAAGCTGAATTTGGATTCGCTCATGAGGTATTGCACAACGTATTTGATCACATGGGCAGACGAGGTGATCGTGATCCTGTATTGAGTAACATCGCGGCAGACTATGCAACCAATCAGATCCTCAAAGATGAGAATATTGGACAGGTTCCGAGTTGGATTAAAATTTTCCAAGACAACAAGTACATAGGTAAGAGTTATGAACAGATCTATGATGATCTCTATGAAAAATGTGATAAGATTGACATTAGTGCGCTCGGGGAATTGTTAGATGAACACCTCGATGGGGATGAGGACGGGGACGGAGATGGGGACGGAGATGGTAAGCAGGGCGACGGCAAGGGTCGACCAAGATTATCCGAGGCCGAGAGGCAACAAATTCGTGATGAGATAAAAGAAGCAATGGTCGCCGCTGCACAGTCAGCGGGGGCGGGAAAAGTTCCTGCAGGAGTTGCGCGCCTTATTCGTGACTTTACTGAACCAAAAATGGATTGGAGATCTCTCTTACGAATGAACATTCAAAGTATTCTCAAGAGTAATTTCTCTTTCAGTCGTCCAAATCGAAAAAGCCAACACTGCGGAGCAATTCTTCCAGGCCTTTTAAATGAAGAAACTATAGATGTAAGCGTGGCGATTGACATGAGTGGAAGCATCTCAGATGCGATGGCAACTGATTTTATCTCAGAAGTCAAGGGTATTATGGACGAATACGTAGATTTTAAATTAGATCTATGGTGCTTTGATACCAAAGTTTATTCATATGCCAAATTTAGCGGTGACAATGCGGATGAAATTTTACAATATAAGGTAAAGGGCGGTGGCGGAACCAGTTTCGAGGTGAACTGGGATTTTATGAAGGACAATGGCATTGAACCAAAGCGTTTCATCATGTTCACAGACGGTTATCCGGGAAATACATGGGGGGATGAAAACTATTGCGAAACTTTATTCATAATTCATGGTAATGAAACAATTAAATCCCCATTCGGGCAGGTTGCATATTATAAATAAAGTATGTATATATTATGGCATTGATTCACGGTAATATAAATCCGTTGAATGCATTGGGTGTACGTCGATTAGCGTACATGCCTTTGCATTTTACTGTTTTAAAAATTCAGAATCCTCAACACCGAGGTGAGGAAATTGACCAATGGATTTATCATAATTTAAATAGTAGGTACTGTATAAAATTTCGCCAATGTATAGATGGTAATAAAAAAATAGTAGAAGTATGTGAGATTGGTTTAGAAGATGAAAAAGAATTTACTATGTTGAATCTCGCATGCCCGCACCTGCACAAACATACTAGGAATTAGAATGACAGATCAAACCGAACAAACACCAGTTGAACAATCTTTGGAATTGACTCTCCAAGATTTACATAATCTACGATCAGTGATAGATACAGCAGCAAGACGAGGTGCGTATGCAGCCAAGGAATTCGTAGCAGTTGGTACCGTGTATAATAAATTGAATACATTTTTGAATTCAATTAACCCGGCTCCGAAAGAATCTATACCAAATGAATAAGGAAATATTATGAAACACGTAGGAAAAATGAAAAATAACTCAGCCCGTGTGGTTGTGTTATATAGGACAGTACCAGGAGAGCCAAACAACTGCTTAATTGTTGGCACACAGGGATTAGGTGATAGCTATCACGACACATTGATGACATTAATTGAAAGTGATAATGGTCAACAAGCAAATGAATTGGCAGATATTCTAGCAGTTCGAAAGTTTCCAGATGGATCTGTCATGTTAGAATATTTGCATTCACGTGGTCACATTAAGAAAGTACCAACTTCTAATGTTCTCATGACTCCGAATAGCCAAACTCAAATAGTATTAAGTGAGTTGAATGAGATCATTGCAAAGAATCTTGGTGTAACCATTGATGAATTAGCAGTCACAGATGGAAGTCAGACCGCACCCAAAGCTAAGACTGCAAAGAAATCTGAGGAATTATCTTCTACAGAGAATAAAAAATCAACGTTGACTCCAGCTGAAATGCGCAGCCGGGCCGATGCTCTGTATAAAGAAGCTGCTCTACTACGAAAAGATGCTGATGCTATTGATCCACCCAAATCGACACGGAAAAAAGGTCCTGCATTAGTGATTGAGGAATAATATGAAGCAATACCTAGATGCTTTGCGGGATATATTAGAGAATGGGGATCAGCGTCCCGACCGAACAGGAATAGGCACTATCTCTAAATTCGGAGTCAATATGAGGTTTGACCTCACAGAAGGGTTTCCGGCAGTCACAACAAAAAAATTAGCATGGAAAGCAGTTGTAAGTGAATTGCTTTGGTTTATTGAGGGCAGTGGCGACGAGTTTCGATTGCGAGAAATCCTGCACGGTGATCGTTATAGCGATCGATCTACTATTTGGACCGCTAACGTAAATTCCGAATATTGGATCGGAAAACGAATGAAGAGGCATGCCGGAGATGCTGGCAGAATCTATGGAGTGCAATGGCGGAAATGGCGCAAGCCGTTGATCAGAATTAATAAAGTTATCCTCCAAAATCACGATCAATTAATTGAATTGATAAACGGGATTAATGAGGATCCCTATAGTCGCAGACATATTTTATCTGCCTGGAATCCAGGAGAAACTGACCTTATGGCTCTACCACCTTGCCATATTCTCAGTCAATTTTATGTATGCAACGGTAAATTAAGTTGTCAAATGTATCAGCGATCAGCTGATATGTTCTTGGGGATTCCATTCAACATCGCAAGCTATGCATTATTCACACATATGATTGCACAAGTTTGCAAATTAGATGTTGGTGAATTAATAATCCAAATTGGTGATGCCCACATTTATACAAACCATCTTGATCAAGCTCGAGAACAGTTGCTTCGCAAACCATTTGATCTTCCAGAATTGAAACTAAACCCAGACATCGATGTAATTACTGATTTTGGGATGGAAGATATCGAATTAGTAAATTATGAGAGCCACGAGGCAATTAAAGCGCCAATGGCGGTTTGATTAGGAGTAAGTTGCTTGGAACTTGCTACCGGCAGTGAGGGACCAATCACCGGTAACAGTTCCTGGTATTGCCGCACCACCAGTGGTAATATTATTTGTAGTAAAAGCATCTGATTTTAATACAAAATCACTAACAGGACGGTCATCAAATAATACCGTATTGGCCGCGCTTCCCCAAAAATAGTATCCACCATCTGCAGAATTTCCTGTCGCAGCATTGGTTGAATTTAAATTAATACCTGCTTTAATAAGAGTGAATGATGATGGACCATATAAGGGATCAGTACTCGACAGTGTAAATTCTTCGTTAGATACCAGCGATACAACATTTCCATTTATAGACATCTTGATTACATATCGTTTAGTCAATGAGCTATCAAGGACAGTGGATAAGCTAAATGCTGCTCCCCCGGCCGAAGGGCCAACTAGTGTAAATCCAGTACTTGTTTTAACATATACAGCTTCTTCAGCATTGTTGAACCAAAAATCACCAGGCTTCAAATCTTTAGGTTGAGTAGTTGAGGTCTCGGTTGTTGAGAAGGTTTTAAATCTGGTACCGTCGTAGATTTTTAATTTTCTATTAGCTGAATCATACCATAATTGACCTGAAATAGCTCTCGCTGGTGAAGTTTTGCTGGAAAAATTCTCCAATAATTTTAATAAATTTTCATTTACTATCTCGCCGTATCCGGCATAATTTTTTCCCACAAAGATTAAATCAGTAGACTGATCTATGGATCCATCACGGACAGTTGCTACTATCGACCCGTTGGTTTTATTTAGAATGTAAGTCATTATGCCTCTTATTGATATCTGGGAACGCTGGAAAACCCACTAAGGGCATTATCTACATACGTTTTAACTGCACGTTGAGTGGCCAATCTAGAATTCGAATTGGCAGAGAGGGTTACACTTGTATCTATTTTGGTCACGCTTGTTCCACTTGAATCAGTTAGAGTTCCAAAATTTAATGTATTAGCAGTTGATATGCCTTGGTATATATGGGTGTATCCTGGTTCAACACCCGGAGTCATATCAAAGCTGTCTTTACTGATAATTGTAACAACAACATCATCAACTATTCCTTTTAAAACCGGATGAGCAACTGATAATGAATCAATGAGGGTAGTAGGTACAAACCTTGTTGTCCCATATCCAGGAAAAGATTCCGGACCAATGGCAACGAATCCACCATCCGTGTTTACAAGTAATTGCTCAGACACAGTATCGAACCATAAATTTCCAGTCTTTGCTGCGGCAGCGGATGAGTTGGAATAAACCATAACTGCTAATGGTTGCCATAGGTCTGTGATGTACGCCATTAATCTAGTAGAACTTGTGTCATACCATAATTGGCCGGCTAGTTTATTGTCCGGCTCAGTAGGTGCTGCAAAATTTTCAACCAAATGGAGGAAATTATTATTTTGGTATTGACCGTAATTTAAAGTATCTTTACCAATCAAAGCAACGCTTGCTGTAGCGGTGTTAACTACGCCCGGCTCTAAAACTAGAGCAATGGTCCCGTCTGATTTTGTTATAGTGTAGGCCATAGTGTTAAGTCTTAATAATATATCGTATTGTTGTTACAGGAGAAACTGTTGTCAATCCTGGCAAATTCGGAACGTTGAATAATCCTGCGCCTATCGACCCATATAACGTGCCGATAACTGCATATAGGTCAGTATATATCCCTGTCTGAGAATAAGAAGTACCATCGCACTCAATCCATCCTAGTGGCAATGGCGTCCCACCCCAAGCCATGATCATTCCGGTTACAACTTGAGCAGTTATATCTCCGAGAAAATCAGATTTGGACACCTTATAAAGATAAGTCCCATCTGTTATAGTCAACATATCAGTTGCCGCAGCACCTCCGGCCAAAGTTTGATCTATAATAGAATTAACAGTTAGATGGGTACTAAAAATTGTCGTTGTACTTCCTGCTCCATCAAAATATGTTGTGGAAGTAGTTGCTACTTGTCCAATAATTCCGAATGACGTACCAACCGCAAGCCGCGTAGTTGATGCAGAACGCCCATTAAAAACTGTGCTAGTGGAACCGATTGTATCGGCCCATATTGTACTAAATGGAATTGTTGAGGATCCGATATCATAAGTAGAAGCGGCTAACGGGAGTATGTTTGCAATTGTTGCAGTTCCAATAAATGTCGATGTGCCAGCAACCGACATGCTTCCGGAAAAATTCGAAGTAGTTGAAACAGTTAATGCCCCGCCGATCGATGTTGCACCCATCAAAGTTGCTGCGCCAGATAATTTCATCGTGCCAACCACATCCAAAGAAGCTGTTGGATTGAATTGATTAATTCCAACTCGATTATTTTGGCCTTCGATGGTAAATGTTGAAACAGGAGAACCATCTTTGGAAATACGGAAATCAATCTTTGACCGATCAGCCGTATTGGAAATAATCCCATTTATTCCAACTTTCTTGAAAGTAAATGATGGCACAGTTTCACCAATTTTAAGACCATCATTTGAATTGATAGTCAGTTGGCCATTCATTAATTGGGCAATATCTGTTCTAACAAAGTGGTCTGCGGGGACGGTCCCAACAGTGGGAACGGTAACACGCATCCCAGATGCTGCTTCAACCACCCCACTAAATTTCGGAATCGTTGAATCAAAAATCTTAGAACTTAAATTTACGCCTGGGATCACATGGGTGAATCCATCTATAACTAATACAGGGGTAAAAGCCTCTTTAGCGGTTAAAGATATTACCTCACCATTGAGAAAATCCTTAATAACAAAATGGTCGGCGTGATCAGTGCCTGCCACAACATCTGGATAGCTCCCAGTCTGGAAGGCGGCGGCGAAACTAGGACCTATTAGTGTCCAACTAGTTCCATTATATATTTTTAGCTGTTCATATGCAGTATCAACCCATATATCACCCACTCTTACATTAGTTGGTGCAATAGCGGCTTTATGAACTCCTCCAGACGGATACCAATCAGTTGGCCCAGCACCGTCGTTCACTTTTAAAATACTGTTCGCACTATCATACCATAATTGACCGGAAATTGGGTTAGAAGGGCTGGTACTGTTGGAGAAATTTTCCAATAAATGTAAGAAATCTTCAGCAATGGCTGGACTAAAATTTGTAGCATTTGGGCCAACAAATTTTAAATCAGTTGAATATTGTTGAATAGTCCCCGTTGTTAATGTAAAAGCATCAACCCCATTTGAAAACTGTATGGTATAGAATGACATTATAATTAAGCTCCACTAGTAAGGCTTTGAATCCTAACGGTGTAATCGATTTGTATCATTCTATTAAGTGATTTTTGAACAGGGTGAAAAATTACATGCGTTAAAAGTAATCCAGTGTTTGGCCCATCCACGCTGTACCCACGCAATCCTAATTCATCAAATACATAAGTTCCATCTTGGTTAACGCTGGTATCAAATGCTGCTTGGCCGGAAGGTTCTCCGAAATCTAACAGGCAACTTATCAAAACATCTGTATAATATCTGCCCGATACATGCCTAACCTCCATGAAATTTCTAGCTGGATCCAAGTCAAATGTATTATGACTATCAACAACTTTATAGTAAGTTTGATTATACAATGCAGCATTAGAACCCACAGTATTTGGAGTCAAATACGTAATAATTCCAATTGGGTCTATTCTACTCCCACCATTTCCGAATGCCATTTCTGAAATAAAATTGGTTCCTAAGTTGGCTATACTATTTGCCAACGCTATACTAAAATTCTCATAATGAATTGCATTTCGTTTATCAACAAAAACTTCTTTTGATACAGGATCGTAAATTTTAATGTGCCCTTGGATACGTATAGTACCTTGATCATCAGGTTTCTTCAAATCCTGAGGCATTTGTTTAGGGGTTTCATTCATTGTGGTATTCTCGGGTTTATACATAATAATATTTATCTGGTAGAGATGCTGGACCAGTCTGTAAGAAAACAGCCTGAGTGCTAGTATCAGTTTCAAGGGTTGTGCTGGTACTGTTATACCAGTCAGTTCCGGTATTCTGAACAAGAGTTATCCTAACTCCGTCTTTTATCTCAGTATTCAAATTTAACGTCAAAATCTTGTGGGTTCCGCTACTGGTTATAGTAAATTCAGCGGGTAACACATCTTCAAATACCTCATTATTGTCATACGATACGGCAAAATCATGATAATCTCTGGATGATTTCTGCAATCTGAACCCACCATAATATACTGCCACCTGATCCTGCAATGCAACTTGATTTGGATGGACACTAGAAGTTGATACAGTGAACACAATTGTTGATGTATTAATAATATAGGAAGTAGTACTTGTACTTGCTGTAATAACTTGTCGATTTTCAAAATCTGAGAACAAACTTGCACTTGTACTTGTACCTGTACTCGCCGCCTGAACAGCCTGCATCGAACTTTGATTGATAACCTGAGAATTAACAGGATACTGAGTTTTAGCTCCAGAACCTAAAATTGAACGGGTGATCCTGGATAATACATTCCCCGACATCTCCATGTACGATATATACTCACCGTCTATCAATACTATTCCGGGAACATTAGTCCCGGTCGATGGAGCTTGGAGGGCAGCCGAATTTGCAACAGTAATTGTTGTATCATTGAAATTCAAAGGGACGGTTAATACTGTTGTGCCAGTTGTGCTTATTCGTGTGTAAAGTGTTCTATGCAATATATCTTTGAATATTCTATATCCTAGAAGGGTACTAGTACCAGATGTATACACACCGATGCCAACACTTTCTCGCACTATTCCCGGTAACATTTCTTCTGGAGCATGACTAATATTGGGTGATATAAAATTTTCACCATCAAGAATTATATCAGTTGGATCGATTCCGGTTGCAAGCAAATATGACAAATCGCCACCGTCAATTGTGGTTTCTAATGTGCGAGTGCCAGATTCATCACTATCCCATGGTGTATCACCAAAGGGTTGCTCATCCCAATATGTGTAAGAAGACAACGTACTAGCGAATGGAATATTTGCAAATTGAGTTCCGGGATAGTCTATCCCAGTCATTAATTGGGCCGGATCAACTCCTGGCATACCACTCGTAGGTGAATAAAAATTAGTTATTCGTTCAACAGCATGATATAATTCAATATTCTTATTGTATGATGCTTGCACTACCTGTTTGAATAGCGGCATTGAGCTGAAAACTAATTTCGAATATGACTTGTGATAATCATTAAAAATCTCAGTATAAGATATTATTTCATAATCTGTTGCTAAGACATATATTCCATCTAACAATACCTCTATATTGGCTTTTTTATTTTCTGCGGCCCACGAAAGGACAAACTCACTAGTAATACCAGAAGCTGTGAATACATCAGTGACACGGGAATTAGTTATCTCATTGAATGGGGATATTCTATCAAATTTCAATCCTATAGAATTAGATCTAACCTTAGAATTCGATAATTGTGCATATGTTAATGCATCAACCGTACTTGTTGATCCGCTACCACTTAATATCACTGTAGGAGTTTGTGTATATCCGTCCCCATATGATGTCATTGTAATCGAATCAACTGATCCAAGCGCGATGGTTGCTATTGCTGTGGCCGTGGTTACCGTATCGCCAGCCGCCTGCACTATTGTAACTGTTGGTGGGAGTAAATAACCACTTCCGCCAGATATAATTTGGATACCCCCTATTCCAAATTTATAATTATCATTCCATGCTTTTCTAGGATATTCGGCCAGCAATGGATCTCCAATATCGACTGGAGTAAATTCATTTGAATCAATATCATACACAGCGGGTAGGTCGAAATCAGTCGTATAAGTCTGCGACGGATCTAGCAAATCATAATTGACTTGAAACTTGCGAATTTTTGTATGGTACGGTTTAACTTCTTCTATATATTCCTCGTAATATTGACTGTTCTGGAACTTATAAACAGGCCTTTGATCTAAAGTACCTGCTAGATTTTTAACATTAATAAACGACGATTTAAACGCCCAGTCTAAAAATAATTG
>Ga0315287_10003625_pt1 | contig 14922 bp, 12 predicted proteins | sample YL17G11_0_MG_FD_205037 | JGI IMG/M metagenome (GOLD analysis project Ga0315287, IMG submission 205037) | Sediment microbial communities from Yellowstone Lake, YNP, Wyoming, USA - YL17G11_0 | ecosystem: Environmental > Aquatic > Freshwater > Lake > Sediment | place: USA: Wyoming | collected... | reverse complement strand
ATGCGGCTGAAAAGCGGTGACGTGCCAGGGTGTCGCTTCGCCAAGATCGTCGCAGATCCAACGGGCGATTGCCCTGAGCTGGGCGTCGTCGTCGTTCATCGTTGGGATGACGTTGGTGACGACCTCGACGTGCATGTCCCAGTGCTCGCGGGCGTAGCGCGTCGAATCAAGGATGTCGCGCCAGCGGCCTATCTTCGCCAGATCCCGGTAGAACTCGTCGCTGAATCCTTTGACGTCGACACGAAAGGCGTCGAGGTATGGGCCGATGAGGTCGAGAGCCTCGCGCGTGCTGAAGCCGTTCGTGACGAAGACGGTGTAAAGGCCGGCTTCTTTCGCCGGTCGCGCGCAATCGAGGGCGTACTCCAGCCAGATGGCGGGCTCGTTGTAGGTGAAGGCCATCCCCTGGCTGCCGAGCTGTTGCGCGAGAGTCACGGCGTCGGCGGGCGAGAGGTCATGGGAATGACTCTGCGCCTCCTCCGGCGACGCGAAGGAAATCCCCCAGTTCTGGCAGTGCTTGCAGTGAAAGTTGCAGCCCCAGGAGCCGAGCGAAAGGCAGCTTGAGCCGGGATGGAAGTGATAAAGCGGCTTCTTCTCGACAGGGTCGTTGTTGACGGAGGCGACGCCCGGGTAGTTGTAGAGAACGACGCGACCGTCGACGGCGCGACGCATGCGGCAGACGCCGAAGGCCCCGTTGGGGATGGCGCAGCGCCAGTGGCAGACGTTGCAGCGCACCTTGCCGCCGCGCATCGGCTCGTACAGGACAGCTTCACGGCTTGTGTTAGGATCAGTGAGCATTTGGCTTCAATTATAGCATCCGTATCGGCGTCTTGCATGTCGTCCACCAACCCAACCTACTCCCGCCCAGTGCCGCCAAACCCTTACAACTCCGCCCGCGCTCTGGTATCCTGGCCGTAACGATCAACCCGAAGGGATCCAGGGGAGGACTTCCGTCCTCCCGCCGCTCGGACTTCTGGGGACGCCGACCATGAACCACCGTTCTTCTCCGCCAAATCGCCCATTTCGGCGCATTATTCGTTTTCCAAGGCCCTTTTTGGCCCATTCTCGTGTCCTCTCTCAGATTCACTTCCTCCTCCCTCAGATTCAGACACACCACGAGAATACAATTGAAAACAATCGGTCAATCAATATGCTCCCAACGTCCCGCTACACCTGCCCGCCGGAGGCAGGCTAGTCGCGGCAAGCGCCAGGCATAGCAGCCGCGTGACGGCGGCACTGCCCTAGCCTACAATGATGGAGGAGGAGAGCGATGAACCGAAGTATCGACGTCTTCGAGGCCATTGGCACTCTGCGCGCCGTGCGCCGCTTCAGCGACGAGCCCGTCAGCGATGATGACATCTGGACGATCCTCGAAGCGGCGACAATGGCGCCCAGCGGTGGCAATCGCCAGCCGTGGAACTTCATCGTCGTACGTGACCCAGAGACGAAGCGACGCATCGGCCAGTACTATCGTCGGGCCTGGGATGACACGTACGGTAAGCTGCCGGCGCCGCCGCCTTCGCCGGAGAACAAGGGGCTGGGCCGCGCCTATCGCTCCGCCGAGTACCTGGCGCGGCACCTGGCAGAGGCGCCCGTGCTGATCATAGTGACGACCCAGGGCGCGGGCTTCGGCACATCGCCAAGCGGCTCGTCTATCTTTCCAGCAGTGCAGAACTTGATGCTCGCCGCGCGCGCCCTCGAACTCGGCAGCACGATAACCACGCTCCATCGTCTCTACGAAGCAGACGTCAAGAAGCTGCTGGCAATCCCCGACGACATCGAGACTATGGCGCTTATCCCCGTGGGCAGGCCGCTTGGCCCCTTCGGGCCGCCGCGACGCCAGCCGGTCGAAGAGGTGACGTTCTGGGAGAAGTGGGGCGAAGGACGCAGTCGAACGTCGACGAAACGAGAGGGCGATGCCGGGAACTAGAGGCAGAAGCCGCCGGCCGGACATGTTCGAGGAGAACGCCCGCGCTCGCAGCGAACACGAGGCGCCGCTGGCCGCTCGGATGCGACCGCGCAGCTTCGAGGAGTTCGTCGGCCAGGAGCACCTTGTCGGCGAGGACCGCATGCTGCGCCGGCTCATCGAAAGCGACCAGGTGCCTTCGATGATCTTCTGGGGCCCGCCGGGGAGCGGCAAGACCACGCTGGCGCGCATCATCGCCGCCCAGACCAAGTCGCACTTCGAGCCCATCTCGGCTGTTACGGCGGGTGTCGCCGACCTGCGGCGCATCGTGGGTGAGGCGCGCGAACGCCGCAACCTCTTCGGCCAGCGCACAATCCTGTTCATCGACGAGATCCACCGCTTCAACAAGGCGCAGCAGGACGTCGTGCTTCCTCATGTGGAAGACGGCACGGTCACGCTTATCGGCGCGACGACGGAGAACCCGTCGTTCGAGGTCATCGGGCCGCTGCTATCGCGCTCGCGTGTCTACACGCTCGACCTGCTGACGCCGGAGCAGGTCGAGACTATAATCCGCCGGGCGCTGGCCGAAGAGGAGCGCGGACTTGGCCGCGAGAAGCTTTCGTTCGACCATGAGGCAATCAAGGCGCTGGCCGGCAGCACGGGCGGCGACGCCCGCATTGCACTTAACGCGGTTGAGCTCGCGACTGCCGCCGCGCGTCCCGACGAAGGCGGCGTCAAGCGCGTCACACGCGACCTCATCGAAGAGGCTCTCCAGCATCGCACCTACCTGTACGATCGCGCTGGCGAGGCGCACTTCGACACCATTTCCGCGTTCATCAAGTCGGTGCGCGGCTCCGACGCAGACGCCGCCGTCTACTGGCTGGCGCGCATGATCGAAGCCGGCGAAGACCCGCTTTTCGTCGTGCGACGGATGGTGATACTGGCGACGGAGGACATCGGCCTGGCGGACCCTCAGGCGCTCGTCGTCGCGACGGCGTGCCAGCAGGCGGTGCACTTCGTCGGCATGCCCGAAGGCTATCTGCCGATGGCGGAATGCGCCATCTACCTTGCGACGGCGCCCAAGAGCAACTCCGCTCTCACAGCGTACAGCCGCGCCGTCGCCGATGCGCGTGAGACCCGCAACGACCCGGTGCCGCTACACCTTCGCAACGCCGTAACGGGTCTGATGCGCGAGATGGGCTACGGCAGCGACTACAAGTACGCCCACAGCTTCCCGGGGCATCGCGTCGAACAGAAGCACCTGCCGGAGCGACTGCGGGGGCATCGCTATTACGAGCCGGGCGAGCTCGGCTGGGAGCGCAGGATCTGGGAGGAGTACCGGCGGCTGAAGGCGGCAGCGAAGGAGAGCGACAGCCAGCAGAGCTAGGAGTTCGGGGGCTCTGCAGAGAGAAGCCCCAGGAACTGCGATAGGATACGCGCCGTCGCGCCCCAGATGACGTGGTCATGGAAGCGATAGAACGGCGTCTCCACGTCCTGCCCGCCCAGCTCACGAATCTCCCGTCCGCTGTTCGAATCGTCGAAGAGGTGCGATAGCGGTATCTCCAGGATTTCGTCGACTTCATGGCGGGCGTGGCTGTAGTGGTAGGGGACGGACGTTGTCAGGAACCCGACGAAGGGCGAGATGACGAAGTTGCTGCCCCTTGAGACGATGTCGTCGAGCCGGCCGACGCATTCCACGTGCGCCGTTGAGATGCCCACTTCCTCGAACGTCTCACGAAGCGCCGTCGCGAAGAGATCGGCGTCTCCGGCTTCGTAGCGACCGCCGGGAAAGCAGATCTCGCCTTTATGGAATTCCACCAGCTCTGTCCGCTTCGTGAATAGGACGTGCGTGTCGCCGTCGACGTCGTAGAGGACAAGGAGCACGCCAGCGAGCGAACGAGAGCTGGGCTCGACGCGTTGCGGACTATAGCGGCCGATGCGCCGACGTACTTCCTCAAGATAGGACGTTCGTGTGGTCATTGGAGAGCGTTCCACGGGGCACGTTTCGACGCCATTGCCGTTGGTGGGCCCGGCAGGGTTCGAACCTGCGACCAACCGGTTATGAGCCGGCCGCTCTACCGCTGAGCTACGGGCCCTCAGCCGCAATTATACATCGATCCCTCTGACTGATCACTTGGCGGTACCGCTTTCAGACAGGTTTGACAGCCAACCCCTGCGGCTGCTAAAGGTACGACTATGAATGCGGACCGGATCGAAGAGGCGGTCGCGGAAGCTGTTCGGGTGCTGCGAGAGCGACCCTCGGCGCTGGTGAGCGATGTCGACGGCACGCTGAGCCCAGTCGTCGCGAAACCGGAAGAGGCAGTCGTTTTGCCGGAGTGCCGCAGCGCCCTGCTGAAGCTTGCCGGCAGGCTGGACCTTGTCGCGGTGATCTCCGGTAGGACAGCGGCGGACGCACGGCGAATGGTGGGCCTCGATGGACTGCTATACATCGGCAACCACGGGCTGGAGCGCTGGGACAGGGTCGACGGCTATCGCAACGAGGCCGCGGCGTTCGAGGACGAGATTCGGGAGCTACGCGCGACGCTGGAGGAAGCGCTCCGTGAGACGGCTGGCGTGCGCATCGAGGATAAGGGCGTGATCCTCTCGCTGCACTATCGCGGCGCGGCGCGCCCGCAGACGGCACGGCAGTACATTCTCGATCTGCTCGACCGCCTGCTTCCGACGGAACGGCTGGCCATTGCTGAGGGGAAGATGGTGGTCGAGGTCAGGCCAGCGCTAAAGCTGGACAAGGGGGTCGTGATTGAGGGCCTCGTGGAAGACCGTGGGTTGCGCGGCGTCGTCTTTCTCGGCGATGACCGGACGGATGTCGACGCTATGCGGGCTTTGAGGCGATTGTGCGAGTCGGGGGTGAAGGGACTGGCCATCGGCGTCATGGGCGATGAAGCTCCCGAGGAGTTGCTCGAAGCATCGCACATGATGCTGCCCGGGCCGGCGGAGGTCGCTTCGTTATTGGAGCGTTTGGCAGAGGTTCTTTCGACGTAATCGGCGTCCAACGGCCGATTGCCGGGGGCACTACCGCTTCATTTCCCCTAAAGTCCGCACCGCGCGCTGCCTACAATGAAAAGGGGCAACGGCCGCGCACGGGCGGCTGCGCCCAGAGCTCACCCCTTTCTCTGTCGCACGTTCCACAGAGACTTGGACGGCGGGTAGTCGGCTTCGAATGAGCCATCGACCGGCGACCGGAGCGGCTGCCCGACAACGGCGCGAGCCACAAGGATGTGAGCAACGCCGAGACCGCTCGGCCTGAAGGGGGACATGCGCACTCTCGTCACACTGGACGACGACGCCGCGACCGGCAGGGATGCACCGACGGCGGCGGAACAACCCAATCGCATCATTCTCGCCAGTAACCGCGGGCCCCTAGAGTACCACGTGGACGAGTCGGGCCACCTGGAAGCGGAGGGCGGCGACGGCGGCGTCGCGACGGCGCTGACGGCGCTCGTGCCGCTGGCCGACTTCGTCTGGATCGCCAGCGCCATGACCGAAGGCGATCGCATGATGGCGCGCGAGGGCCGCCACCGCGTCCAAGTCGGCGACTACTCCTCCTGTCAGCACCGATTCGTTCCCCTTGCGCGACGGACGTATCATCGTTACTACAGCGTCTTCAGCAATCCGATCCTCTGGTTCCTCCAACACGAGCTGTGGGACAGCCTGCGAGGTCGCGGTGCGGCCGCGATCCGACGAAGCTGGGAGGAGGGCTATCTGCCGGCGAATCGCGCCTTCGCCCAAGCCGTCGTTGAGGATTGCAGAAACGGCGCGACGCCTCCCTACGTGATGATCCAGGACTACCACCTTTACATGTGCCCCGGCTTCGTTCGCGAGGTGGCGCCGGAAGTCATCCTCCAGCACTTCCTGCACATCCCCTGGCCGGGCCCGGACGCCTGGGAGATGCTGCCGCGCGACATCGTTCAGGCCATTTGCGCCAGCCTGCTCTGCGCCGACGTCGTTGGGTTTCAGACTGATGTGTCGGCGTGTAGCTTCCTGCTGACCTGCCGCGGATTCCTCCCGGACGTTTCAGTCCACGCGGCCCAGGGGGCGATAGCTCGAGGAGGCAGGCTGACGAGGGTGCGGACGTATCCCGTGTCGGTCGACGTCGAGCGGCTGCGCGATCAGACGCTTTCGCTCGATTTCGCGCGCTATCGAAAGCATTTGCGGAAGCTGGCGGGCAAGCACACCATCGTCAGGGTCGACCGGCTCGATCCGAGCAAGAACATACTCGGTGGGCTCGACGCCCTGGAGCTGCTGCTCCATCGTCATCCGGAGCTCGCGGGCGACCTGAAGATGCTTGCGTTCTTGGTGCCGTCTCGTAGCTCGATTCGGGAGTTCGGCGGCTACGCAAAAGAGGTCTGGCAGCGCATCGACGAGATCAATGCCCGCTTCGAGGTCGGCGGATGGCGGCCCATTGAGGCTTTCGCCGAGAACAATTACACGCAGGCCCTCGCAGGCATGAGCCTCTACGACGTGCTCCTGGTCAACTCGCTGGCCGACGGCATGAACCTTGTCTCCAAGGAAGGGCCGGTGGTCAACGAGCGCGACGGCGTCGTCGTGTTGTCGACGGCGGTCGGTTCGCATCATGAATTGAAGGAGGGCGTGGTCTCCGTCGCCTCGACCGATATCGAAGGCACCGCGGACGCCCTCTGGGTTGCGCTGACGATGCCGGAGGACGAGAAGCGACGGCGGGCGCGGCGGCTTCGCGGCGTGATCACGAGGAACGACCTGCGCACCTGGCTTCATAGCCAATCGGACGACCTGGCGCTTGTCGCTGAGGAGAAGACCGGCATTCGTTCCTCGAGAGACACGCCCGCGAGGGCGGCGACCGGCTAGACGCCTTCGCAGCCCGTTCCTTCCCCGTCGAGCACGTCGACCCTCTCCCGCATTAGACGGTATCCCCTGTGAGGAAGCGTTTGCAGGAGATGCGCGCATCTTAGCGGCGCCATCTTGCGGCGGAGGTTGCTGACGTGCACTCGCACCACCGCCGGTGTCGCCGTCGCCGGGTCAAAGCCCCAGACCCCTTCCAGCAGTTCGTCGCTGCTCACGACAGCGCCCCGTCGCTCCATGAAATAGGCGAAGAGCTGATGCTCGGTCGGGGTGAGCGCGGCCGTCCCGCCCTTCGCCGACAGGAAGTGAGTCGACGCGTCCAGCAAGAAGGGCGGCGAGCGCAGCACCGGCGACCGAAACGAGGCCGACGACCCTGCCGATAGCAGGGCCGCGACTTTCTGCCTGAGCTCATGGCCGTCCAGTGGCCTTGCGACGAAGCCGTCGCATCCTTGTCGAAACTGAGAAGGCGTTGCCTCATCCACGCAGCGCGCACCCGGCGGCAGCACGAACAGAATCGGGATCGAAGAGCGGCCCTCGTCGGCGAGGAACCAGGCCCAGAAGTCGGTGACTGAAGCGTGATCGTCGCGGACGTCCAGGCAGAGGAGATCGGGCGTCAGCAACGCGAGAAGACGCGGCACCGCGGAGAGACCGTCGCAAAGGGTAACCAGATGGCGCTCTTCAGCCAGCCAACTTCGGAGCGCTTCTCGCGTCGCCTGCTCGCCGCTGATGACCAGTAGGTTCGCCACTCCTGGCCTCCTTGCCGTTCTTCGCTCCTGCGGCCGCTTTTGGGCCGAGCTTACCCCCTTGTGGAATCTGTTGCAAGAAACGGTCCTGCTTGCTTGCCCATTTGACAAACCCTTTGCTACACTTCGGGCGGCCGAATGGGAGCCTTCAATACTGTGCTGGGGAGTCTCCCGTCGGCAAGATCATATCGAGAGCGAAGGAGCTTGCTGTTATGGCTATGGCTTGGATGATCCCAATTGCGGCGGTGGCCACCGTCCTGTTCGCGGCGTTCCTGGCCTGGGACGTTCTGAAGCGTGACGCTGGCCCGCCCGCCATGCAAGAGATTGCCGACATGATCTTCGAAGGGGCGATGGCGTTCCTGAAGCGGCAGTACCAGACAATCGCCATGCTCTCAGTATTCGTGGCGGTCGCCGTTGGACTGATCGTCGGCTACTTCGATGAGAGCCCGAATCACGGCGTTCTCACCGGTGTGGCCTTTATGATCGGCGCCATCTGTTCTGGCATTGCCGGCTTCATCGGCATGTACGTGTCGGTGAAAGCGAACGGGCGATGTGCGACGGCGGCAACCAAGAGCCTGCGCGACGCGGTGGAGGTGTCGCTCCGCGGCGGCGCCGTCTCAGGCTTCCTGGTCGTCGGTCTCAGCCTTATCGGTGTGGCGTCACTGTTCGGCTTCTACAGCCGCATCCTTGGCAACGACATGGCCGACACGCCGTTCCTTATCGTCGGCTTCGGCTTCGGCGCCAGCTTCGTCGCCCTGTTCGCGCAGCTCGGCGGTGGAATTTACACCAAGGCCGCCGACGTGGGCGCTGACCTGGTTGGAAAGGTCGAGGCGGGCATCCCTGAGGACGACCCGCGTAACGCCGCGGTGGTCGCCGACCTCGTGGGCGACAACGTGGGCGACTGCGCTGGCCGTGGCGCCGACCTCTTCGAGTCGACGGCGGCCGAGAACATCGGCGCGATGATCCTGGGTGTGGCGATCTTCCAGCTCACAGGAAAGCCCGAATGGATCCTCTTCCCGCTGGTCCTCCGTGCTTTCGGTATCATCGGCACGGGCGTCGGCATCCTCACGGTCCCCTACTTCACTAAAGAGGGGCAGGACCCGATGACCCCTCTCAACTATGGCTACTACGTAGTCACTGCCATTTCCATCGCGTTCTTGGCACTAGTCACCAAGATCATGTTGGGCGAGCAGTGGCACTGGTTCTTCTTCTGCGGCCTGACAGGCATCGCGACCAGCGTGCTCTTTGTCTACATTACGCAGTACTACACGGCAGGACGCTGGCGGCCGGTGAAGGAGATCGTGGAGGCGTCGAAAACCGGGCCAGCGACAAACATCATCATCGGAACGGCCGTCGGATTCGAGACGACGCTGGTCACGGCCCTCGCCATTGGCACCGCGCTAGTCGTCTCCTTCGTCCTGGGCGAGCACTCCGACCTGCCCAACGGCGGCGTCTTCGGCACAGCCGTTGCGACGATGGGTATGCTCATGTCCGCAGCTTACATCCTGGCGATGGATACGTTCGGGCCGATCACCGACAACGCAAACGGCATCATCGAGATGGCCGGCGCTCCGGCAGGCGCGCGTGACATTACGGACGCGCTCGACGCCGTGGGCAACACAACAAAGGCTCTCACGAAGGGCTACGCGATGGCCTCGGCTGGTCTGGCGGCCTTCCTGCTGTTCAGCGCCTACCTGGACAAGGTCAAAGAGCATTTCCAGAACGACGCCAGCTCGATCTGGTACAACAAACCCCTAACGGAGATCCCATTTCCGGTGGACATCTCTAACGTCTCCTCCTTCGTCTCCGCCCTGCTCGCTGTGATGATCGTCTTCCTGTTCGCCTCGCTGGCGATTCGTGCCGTAGGGCAGGCGAGCTCGAAGATCATCGAAGAGGTGCGGAGGCAGTTCCGGGAGGACCCGGGCATTATGGCCGGGACGTCCCGCCCGGACTACGGCCGTGCCGTCGACATCACGGCGCGGGCGGCGCTGAAAGGAATGATGGCTCCGGGCTTGCTGGTAGTGGGAGCGCCCATCGTCATAGGAGTGGCCTTCCGGCTAATCTACAAAGCCGAGATCCTCAAAGCTCTGCCGGAGACGCAGTCGGTAGGTTCAGGCGGGCCGGAGGCGGTGGCGGCGCTCCTGATGGTCGGTACTATCGGCGGCGTCATCCTGGCGACCTTCTTCAACAACGTCGGCGGCGCCTGGGACAATGCCAAGAAGTACATCGAGGCCGGGTTCCTGAAAGTGCCCGCGGCGAGCGTCGCGGCGGGTGCCCCCGGCGTATCTGAGCCCGACTCTGATGGCTGGGTGACGCTGGGCAAGGGCAGCGACGCTCACAAGGCGGCGGTCGTCGGCGACACGGTCGGCGACCCCTTCAAGGACACCGCGGGCCCGTCGCTCCACGTGCTCGTGAAGCTGCTCAGCACGATTACTCTGGTGCTAGCGCCGCTGTTCATTTCCTAGTTCGACAGGCAAATAGACGAGGAAGGCCGGGTGTTCCCCGGCCTTCCCATTTCTTTGAAAGATCGCGCTCAGTCGGGATCGATGCCCATGTACATTCGAGGGTATAGCAGGAACGGATTGCTGTTCTTCTCCTCGCCTATCGTGCTCGAGGGGCCATGACCGGCAAGCACGACGGTCTCGTCGGGCAGCACGAGCAGCTTCTCACGGATGCTTCTTAGCAGGACCTTGCCGTCGCCGCCGGGCAGGTCAAAGCGGCCGATGCCGCCGGCGAAAAGGGCGTCGCCGGTGAAGACGACTCCCTCCCCAAGCAAACAGATGTGGCCGAAGGCATGCCCTGGGCAGAAGAGCACTTCGAACTCCAACTCGCCTGCCTTCAGCTTGTCGCCGTCTTCGACGTAGGCGTCTGGGTCGGCGATTGACGGCGGGTTAGCGCCGAGCATGAGGCGCAGAAGACCCGCGTCCCCCTTCGACGACTCGAAGGCGTCACGGTGCATGGCGACGGAAGCGCCGGTGCTGTCGCGCACTCCCTGGAGCGCGGCGACATGGTCGATGTGCGTGTGCGTGACGACAATCAGCTTCGCTTCCAGGCTTCGACGCTCCAGGGTCTTTAGGATACGCTCCGCTTCGTCGCCGGGATCGACGATCATGGCTTCGCGCGTGGTCTCATCGGCGACGATGTAGCAGTTGCTCTGGAATATGCCAACGACGAGGCCTTCGAGGATCATGCTGTCTCCTCCTCCGCCATTGTCCATGTCCACCGAAATCGACGCAAGTTGGCGGCATAAGCGCAACTGACCGACCGCTTGGTCTGTGCAGTTCGCGCGGACTGCCGATATTCAGATCGGGACGCTTACAACTCGGAAGGAACTGCGGTTCCTTTTCTTTCATACGCCTTCGAGGTCGACACTTGACGCGAAACAGGTCACCCATAGCGGGTGAGGAAGGAATCTCTCCTGCAGGACTCTACGGAACACCGGAGGTAACAGAAGGCGCACTCCAAACCAGGCGCCTGCCGCTGCTGAGCAAGGCGGAACTGGTATCAGCACTTAGCGAAGGGCTGGACCTCTCCGAAGGGCGCGCGATGGGGCACGCGATGCGTGTGTGCTACGTCGCGATGAACCTGGCGCGGTCGCTTGCGCTACCCGATGCGCAACTGACGGCCCTCTATCACGCCAGCCTGCTCCACGACCTGGGAGTGCCGCTTGTCTCGGCCGAGCTGATCGAGCTCGTCGGCGTTAATGAGAACGCGCTTTTCGCCTCGTCGCCGCGCAGCGCGCCCGAGGAGATGGCTGCCGATTTTCACGCCCCCGATCCGGAGACGATAATCGGCCCGTTTCGTCGCCATGCGTCGCTGGGGGGCGCGAAGGCGATTGCGCTGGGATTGCCGGTCGAGGTCGGCGAGACGATCGTCTCCAGCCACGAGAACTGGGACGGCAGCGGCTATCCGGAAGGACTGGCGGCGAACGACATCCCGCAGCTATCGCGGGTGCTGGCGATTGCGGACTGGGCGGAATCGGTCATCGCGGACGAGCAGAACTCGTTGGTGGCGCGGCGGACCCTGGTCGCCGAGATGGAGGACGTTTCCGAGATTGTCCTCGATCCGCGGCTCGTCGAGCAGCTCAAGGTTCTGTCCCGCAGCGACGACTTTTGGCTGGGGTTCTTTGCAAAGGACTTGACACGCTCGATGACGGCGACGAAGCCGCAGGAGAACGGGAGGTCGAGCTGGAAGTCGACGATGAGTCTGGCGCAGGGGTTCGCGCAGGTCATCGACTCGAAGAGCCCGTTCACGCAGGGGAAGTCACAGCGTGTGGCGGAGGTCGCGGGCCAATTGGCGGAGGCCGTCGGGCTTACGTCGGAGCACGTGCAGCTCATCCAGCTGGCGGCGCTCCTGCACGACATCGGTCAATTGGCGGTGCCGGCGCGAATCATGGGCAAGCCGGACATCCTTACGCTCACGGAGATGCAGCTCATGCAGCGTCATCCGAGCTACTCGCGGCTGATCCTGGAGGCGCTGCCCGGACTGGAGGAGGCGGCTTTGTGGGTGGGAGCGCATCATGAACGGCCGGATGGGAAGGGCTATCCGGAGATGCTGACTGGGGATCTTATCCCGCTAGAGTCGCGTATCATCGCCGTGGCCAATGTGTATGTGGCGCTGACGTCGGACAGGCCGTATCGACGAGCGCTGAGCGAGAGAGACGCGCTAAAGGTGCTGACGGGAGCCGCGGGCAGCCAGCTCGATACGCACCTGGTGCATGTGTTCCGCTCGCTGCATTGATTGCGCTCCCCCGGGGGTTGCTTCGCCTCCGGCGAACGCGGGAACCGCGCAACGAAATCGCTCGACGCAATCATGTTACGTCGAAGTCGCTAGGTTTTCTCGAAGCGCTCCACGCCGAGAACGAAGAGGATAGCGCCGCCTACGCGCACTTCCAGGGGATCTCCGAACATCGCACCTTCGCCCAGAAAGGGCAGAGTCTGCACGGGGACGAACTCGCTGCGGACATGGCATTCCGCGCGAACGATGTCGATTACGGAATCGACGTCCGCCGCGGGCACACCGCATAGAATCGTCGCGTTGCCACGCCGAAGGAAGCCGCCAATGCCGCCGATCTTCGTCGTGGGATGGCCGCGCTGGACCAGCCGCTTTGTCAGCCGGTCGGCGTCGACGTCAGAGGCAATGATGACCACCAGTTTGAGCTGGTCTTCGGGCAAAGGGTTGCCTTCCTGGCGGAACGGAGGAGCAGCTACTCGTACTGCTCTTTCATCTCCTCGATGGCGTGTTCCACGGAGTTGCCCTGGCTCCGCTCCTTGACGCGCTCCATGACCTTGGCCCGCGTCCTTGCGCCGGGTTCGGGCGCTAGAGCGAGGCCAATCGAGGCGCCGACTGCCAGACCGAGCAGGAAACCGATTAAGAACCTCACGACCATCACCCCCTTGGCCTACCTGCTAGTTTGCCGAACGAGAACAGAAACGCGGGGACAGACTTCCTTGCACTGTCGCGACCCGCGCTATCTCCAACTTGACCGGAGGTGTTTACTCCTCTACAAGTCGATGGTAGCAACCGCCGGAGAAGGCTGTCAAGGAGATTTCCGGCGTCTTTACTGTCTCCTTCGAAACTGCTAACGTTCAGACATTCCCAAGCAATGCCCTATCGAGGGGCTAGAGTGCGAGGTTGAGAGTGACGGAAACCGAGAATCGGGTCGACATGGACGAGATCGTGTCGCTGTGCAAGCGGCGAGGCTTCATCTTCCAGAGCAGCGAGATCTACGGCGGTCTCGCCGGAGCGTGGGATTACGGGCCGCTGGGCGTGGAGATGAAGAACAACATCAAGCGCGCCTGGTGGAAGACGATCGTGCAGGAACGCGACGACATGGTCGGCATGGATGCGGCGATCCTGATGCATCCGCAGGTGTGGGTCGCCAGCGGCCACGTGGCGACGTTCGCCGATCCGATGGTGGACTGTCGCAACTGCCAGGCCCGCTTTCGCGCCGACGAGATCGAGGAGGGGCGCTGCCCGACCTGCGGGGCTGTCGGGCAGTTCACCGATGCCCGCATGTTCAACTTGCTGTTCAAGACGTTCGCCGGCCCGGTGGAGGACGAGGCGAGCGTGGTGTACCTTCGGCCGGAGACGGCGCAGGGGATGTTCGTGAACTTCGAGAATGTGTTGACGAGCACTCGCAAGAAGCTGCCGTTCGGGATGGCGCAGATCGGGAAGTCGTTCCGCAATGAGGTGAACCCGCGCCATTTCATCTTCCGGACACGGGAGTTCGAGCAGATGGAGATCGAGTTCTTCGTGCGGCCAGAGGATGCGCAGAAGTGGCACGAGTACTGGATGGAGGAGCGCCTTCGCTGGTACGTCGACCTGGGCGTCCGACCGGAGAAGCTGCGGCTGACGGCGCACCCGGAGGCGGACCTGGCGCACTATGCGGCGGCGTGCTCGGACGTGGAGTATTTGTTCCCGATGGGCTGGCTGGAGCTGGAGGGCATCGCGAACCGGCGGGACTTCGACCTGCAGCAGCACTCGAAGGAGAGCGGGACGACGTTGAGCTACTTCGATGAGGAGAAGGGCGAGCATGTGGTGCCCTTCATCATCGAGCCTTCGGCGGGTGTGGACCGGCCGCTGCTGGCGTTCATCGTCGACGCCTACACCCAGGAGGAGGTGCGCGGCGAGAAGCGGGTGCTGCTGAAGCTGGACCCTCGGCTGGCGCCGGTGAAGGCGGCGGTTCTGCCGCTGAGTCGCAATGATAAGCTGGTGCCGACGGCTCGGGAGGTGTGGGCGATGCTTCGGCCGCACTTCATGACGGCGTATGACGACGCGCAGAGCATCGGGCGGCGGTACCGTCGGCAGGATGAGATTGGGACGCCGTTCTGTGTGACGGTGGACTTCGAGTCGCTGGAGGACGAGGGGGTGACTATCCGGGAGCGGGACTCGATGGAGCAGGTGCGGGTGCCGATTACGGGGCTGGTGGAGGCGCTCAAGGAGAGATTGCCCAGGTGTTAGGGACAGGGGTCGGGCGCACGGCCGTGCGCCCCTACAACCCCACACAGGTTCGCGCAGGTCCTGCGTTTGATTGACCGTTTGTTTTCAGTGTTTTTTTCATGCGCGTTCAGATTCGCTCTGTGGGTCGCCAGGTTCAAGATATCCTCCGTTTGGGCGCGAAAATGGCCGAAAAGGCGGCGTTTGGGACGAGTTTGGCGGTGTTAAGGTTGCGTTTTGGCGCTCCGGCGCCGGATCGTGGTCCTCCTCGGGGCATGGGAGTGTCTCCTATCTCTATCACCACCCCAGCCTGAAGGCTGGGGCATGAGAGTCGTTCTGTCGCAAGTTCCATGGCGCCCACGATGGTGCTAGAATACATGTTCGAGGGTGGGATTGCCAACGGGTTGGTGGCGCAGGGAAGGGTGCGCTAACGTCGCGCGGACGTTTTCGGGATGGAGGGGCTAGACTCCGTCTGTCTTGGGGGGGGGGCGGCGCCCG
>Ga0315287_10003623_pt1 | contig 14924 bp, 13 predicted proteins | sample YL17G11_0_MG_FD_205037 | JGI IMG/M metagenome (GOLD analysis project Ga0315287, IMG submission 205037) | Sediment microbial communities from Yellowstone Lake, YNP, Wyoming, USA - YL17G11_0 | ecosystem: Environmental > Aquatic > Freshwater > Lake > Sediment | place: USA: Wyoming | collected... | reverse complement strand
CATGGAATGGCTGGAACTGGCCCGGCCCCTCTACGACCCTGCGGTTGTGAAGCCCGGCCAGAAAATCACGCTCAGTTACGGACCGAACAATGAGATCGTGAAATTCGAGTTCGAGATCAGCAAGGCCGGGTCGGGAAAGCTGGTGATCGCAAAGGACGGCGCGGGCTTTGACGCGGATGTGGTCAAGCCCGGACGCGAGTCGCCCCCAAGGCCGGAAAACGTAAGCATGGCCGGTGAAGCCGCGACCGGGGACAACCGTCGGTTCTATGCCGGGACGGTGGAGACCAATCTGTATCACGCGGGCATTGACGCGGGCATGGACTCGGACCTGGTCATGGCCATGGCCCGGATTTACAATACCTCGGCCAATTTTTCCGGGCTGATGCGGAAAGGGGACCGTTTTGAACTCTTGACGGAAATCATCCCCTCCGGAGATGAAAAAATTCTCGCGGTCAAAATCAGCGCGCGCAAAAAAGAATATAATGCCTATTATTTCGAGAGCGGGGGCGAGCCCGGATATTTTGACGAAAAGGGCAGGGCCTGGGAGGGCTTTCAACTGCTCAAGCCGGTGCGGAGCGCAAGGGTCAGTTCCACCTACACCCTTCGCAGGTTTCATCCCATACTCCAGCGCTACCGGCCCCACCTCGCGGTCGATTACGCCGCGCATTCCGGGACCCCGGTCAAAGCCGCGGCCACCGGGGTGGTCACCTATGCCGGCCGCAAAGGCGGTTACGGCAACTATGTTGAGCTCCGGCACAACGGCGCCTACTCCACCACCTACGGGCACCTGCAGCGGTTCGCCAAAGGGATCAAGAAGGGCGCCCGGGTCAAGCAGGGGCAGGTGCTTGGGTATGTGGGAAGCACGGGCCTGGCCACCGGGCCGCACCTGGACTACCGGGTGATCAGGAACGGGGGCAGCATCAACCCGCTCCGGTTCAGGGGCGAGCGCATGCGGCGGGTGAATAATCACGAGCGGTTTGACAACACCCGGCTGGCGCTCGAGATCGAGATTGAAAGCTGGAAACAGGCGATCGACATCCCGAATGAAAGGATCATGCTCAGCGCAAACCTTCCGGCCCGGGACTGAATTTCCAGGACTAAATACTGACCATGGGAACCATATTGGATTTGCATGTGCATTCCGCTTTTTCGCTGGACAGCCCGGTGGAACCGGAAAAATATCTCGAGCAGCTGCTCACGCTCCAAAAAACATATCGCATTCACGGCCTGGCCTTTTGCGAGCACCGCAATTGCCGGACTGATTTTGATTACCGGGCGCTGGCGCAAAAATACCATGCGGTTGTCCTGGCGGGCGTGGAAGCGGAGACCCGGTGGGGCCATATCCTGGTCTTCTGCCCGGACCTTGCCTGGTATTGCAAGCAGGACTTGCGGAGCAAGCTCGATCCTCTGCAACTGGCGGCTGAGGTTGAGTCCCACGGCGGCATCCTCATCCCTTCCCATCCTTTCCGGGGCATGATCAGCCTGAGGGAGAATGTGCGCAACCTGCCTCACCTCCACGCCCTGGAGACCCTGAACGGCTCCAACATGCCGGAAGAGAACCTCATGGCCAGGACGCTTGCAGAGGAGTTGAACCTGGCGCAGGTCGGCGGGTCCGACGCTCACTTCATAAATGAACTCGGCCGCTCGCTCACGGAATTTGAGGCGGAGGTCGGTTCCGTTGAAGAAATGATCTTTGAGGTCAAGGCGCGCAGGGTGAGACCGCTCTGGCTTGACGACGCGAAGATTTAGTCCGCGCCCTCCGGACCCGTTGCTCCAGCCATTTGACAACTTGTTCCTGAGTCCCGCGCGCTATTTTTTTTGGAAGGCACTTGACCGGTATCTCCGCTCGCGCCGCGTAGCGATGCCCGCCCGCGGTCCCCGGCGGCTCAAAAGCTCTCTTGGCCAATGCCCCGATGTCATTTGCGGGGTTCCGGTTCCGGAAAATAACGGTCATGTGTTCGAGAGCGAACCCGCTCACCAGGACCGCTTCGATCTCGCTGACCCGGATCAGGAAATCCGCGATGATCACGAGCAGGTCGCTGTCGGGGACCTGCCCGAGATGGATGATCGCTTTTTCCCTTTTCAGGCGCAGCCGGTCCAGGGCGATCCGGAACAAATCAAGGTGCTGAAAAGAAATTTCCACCTCATCGATATTGCCGAGGAGATTGTAATCCGCGGCCGGGAACAGTTTGCTGAAAGCGACAGCGTCCAGCTTGTGGACCGCGCGCGTGAAATTGTCGGTGTCGGTCTTGATCCCGTAACAGAGCGCGGTGGCCAGGGCCGCGGAAATTTTGATCCGGTCCGCCTCCAGGTATTCAAAAAGGACCGAGCTGGCGGCGCCGATTTCCGGCCGGATGTCGGAGAACTGGTAGTGGTAGGTCATTGACACGGGATGGTGGTCGATGCAGATGTCGACTTTTTTGTCAGCCAGTACCGGGAAATGATTCCTTTGCCCGTCAACCACGGCCAGGAGTTCAAAGTCGCCAAACTTGACATCCTTGACGCTCTCCATCCTGATCTTGAGCAGCCGGACCATGGCCCGGTTCTGGATGCGCTTGATCGCGGCGTCATAAGCGATCTCTACTTTTGAACACCTGCGAAGGAGCATGCGCCGGAGCGCGATGGCGCTGGCGATGGAATCCGGGTCGGGATGGACCAGGACCAACAAACCCGGTTTGTTTTTGAACAGAGCCAACAGTTGTTTCAGCCTGGCCTTCATCTCTTTTGCCATTATCCGGTTTTGATTCTAAGATTTTGAAGGGCTGAAATCAATCTGTGGCTGAGTTCAATTGACAAGAACCGGGTTTGTGTTGACAATATAGCAATATTGCGGGAGGGGAACCATGAAGAAGATTTTAGTTTTGGGGCTGATCATTTTAATGGCGGCTTTTTCCCTGCAAGCCAAGGAGAAAAAGGAAAAGAACAAGGACAAGAAGGCCAAGCAGGAAACCTCTGAAAAAGCTTCAAAGAAAGCAAAGGACAAAGAGGGAGGCAAGGAAAAAGAAGCCAAAGTCGGCGCGGTGCCCTATGTTTTCACCGGGCCGGACACCGGCTTCGGCCTGGGCGCCAGCGGCCTGTTCCGGGATATCGGGGACAAGACCGGCCGGGACCTGGTATTTTCCGTCAGCTATACCGCAAACCTGTATTCGGACTTTTCCGTTGAGTGGAAAGAGCCGCAGATGTTCACCAAGAAAGGGTGGGGCAGGTTCTATGTCAGTTACGGCGCCAAGCCCAGCCGCCGCTTCTACGGGATCGGAAATAACAGCGATAAAAATAATGTGTGCTCTTACGGAGACACGGAACTGGCCATAGAACCCCGCTACGACTACTGGTTTGTCAATAAAGACAACCGCCGGATCGGACTCAGGGTCAATTACCGGTTCCACATGATCAACCCCAACGACGGCCAGGTTAAAAACCCCAAGACCCTTGCCGAGCGCAAAATCAGCACCGTGTTCCCGCAATTCGCGGGAAGCCCGCAATTCCGGGACCAGCAGTTTGTCTCCGGTTTCGGATTGAATTTTGTTTACGACAATCACCGCGACTTGTTCCCGGTGGGCGGGGAACGCGACGAGGAGGTCTTTCCCTATCTGGGAGGCCGTCAGGAAATAAGCTATTACCACTACGACAAGGTGCTCGGCTCCGACTACCGCTATGACAACTACATCATCAACCTCAGCTATAACATCCCGCTGGGATGGGAATGGACCGTGCTCGCTTTGCATGCCAATTACAATTTAAAAGACGGGGATGTGCCCTGGTGGGACCTGAACGCCTTCGGGAGCGACAGCACTCTCCGCGGCTATCACGACGGCAGGTTCCGGGATAAAAATTCCGTGCTATACCAACTGGAGTTCAGGCAGGCTTTTGATGTGACCTTCACGCCGGCGCCCTTCTGGATTTTAAAACAGTTCAAGATCCGGGCGCCCATGGCGGTCTTTTTCTATGACTACGGCAGGGTCTATGACAAGATCGGCAACATCGACCTGTTCGATTTCAAGGGATACCACTCTTCTTACGGCGTGAGCTTTCGGTTCATCATCAGCCCGAGCGTGCTGGTCCGCGCCGACTATGCCTTCAGCGACGAGGAGAGCGACTTTTATCTTGGTTCAGGATGGGCGTTCTAAACAGGGAGGGTTGAGCAGTGAGCGCTGGCAAGGATAACACGGATTCCAGGCCCATCGGGCCGGGCAGTCAGATTCCGGTACCGGCGCCGGTCGGTCCGGCTCAGTCACAATCTTCCGGGTGCCTGAAAAGCTGCCTGATTGTGGGAGCTATACTGGCGGTGGTTTTCATCCTGGGCGTGGTCATTTTCGGCGCGACCGTGGGCAGCAAGTTCAAGGACTGGGAGGCGATGTTTCTGGAGCAGAGCAAGCCGACTTACATGGGCTATCTGTCCAAAGACCTTTCCGCTCAGGACCGGCAGGACTTTGAAAAAGCTTATGACGGGATGACCAAATCGATCAAAGACAAAGGGCTGATCAAGTCCGCGCAGGAACATGAGTCCGGCCTGATGCTGTTCAACCAGATCATAGCCGACCAGCAGATCACCCGCGAGGAAAGCAAACAATTTGTGGAGGGCTGGAACAAACCCGGGACCAAGACACCGTAATCACAATCGCTGAAAATTTTAAAAGGAGGGGCGGACAATGCCCGCGGAAATCATTGACGGCAAGGCCATCGCCGAGCAGATCAGGGCGGAGATCAAACATGAGGTCGAGCATCTCAAGTCCAGGCACACTCTGGTCCCGGGCCTGGCCGTGGTCCTGGTCGGGGACGATCCCGCCAGCCAGGTCTATGTGAAAAACAAGACCATCGACTGCGAAAAAGTAGGGATCAATTCCATCCAATACCGCAAGCCGTCTGACTTTTCCGAGTCCGCGCTGCTCGCGCTCATCGATGAGCTTAACAGGAACCCCGAAATCGACGGCATACTGGTCCAGCTCCCACTCCCGGAACATATCGACGAAAACCGGATGCTCTACGCCATCGACATCGCGAAAGATGTTGACGGGTTCCACCCGGTGAATGTGGGACGGCTGATGATCGGAGACCCCTGGTTCCTGCCCTGCACGCCCGCGGGCATCCAGGAGTTGCTGGTCCGTTCCGGGACCAAAATCGAAGGCGCGGACGTGGTGGTGGTGGGCAGGAGCAACCTGGTGGGCAAGCCGGTTGCCATGATCCTGGTCCAGAAGGCGCGCAACGCCAACGCCACGGTCACCATCTGCCACACCCGCACGAAAAATCTGGCCGAGCACACCCGGAAGGCCGACATCCTGATCGTGGCCGCTGGGAAGCCCATGGCCGTGACCGCGGACATGATCAAGCCCGGCGCCACCGTGATCGATGTGGGCGTGAACCGGCTCGAGACCGGGCTGGTCGGCGATGTGGACTTCGATGCCGCGAAGGAAGTTGCGGGAAAGATCACGCCCGTTCCCGGTGGAGTCGGACCCATGACCAGGGCCATGCTCCTCAAAAACACCTTGACAGCCGCTTCGCGCCGGGTGAAAAAGTAGCGTCCCCGGAATGAAAACAATCCTGCCCGAAAACCTTTGCCCCCACAGCCGGCTGAGTGATTGAATGAACGCCAAAAATGCCGGAACCGCGGCAGCGCCAAAAACAAAAAAACCGCACCACGACAGCTACGAAAAGGCCCTTAAGCTGGCCAAAGAAAAACTGAGCCAAATCGATTTCGAGAAGCAATGCCGGGCCGCGGGCGCGGAAATAATCGAAGCGAATTCGCCGGAGCGGTTTGTGGCCAGGATAAAATTCATGGCTCAGGACTATTTGATTGACTATCCCTCGGGCCTGGTGAGGGTTTCAGATTCCGAGAAAGAACCCAAGCCCTATGACCGGATAATAATCCTCCATTATCTGCAAAACGCAAAGGGCGCGGAAATGACCGGCGAATTGATCTCCTTTCAGCAGGTCCCGGACGGATGGTTGTATTACCCAAGCTTTCAAAGCCGCACCATGCAGGTACTGGCCCGGACTTTCGGCGCGGACGCAAAGGCTTTCCTGCAAGCGGGTCTGGCCATAGGCGCCGGGCAGTCAAGACTGGGACAATACGCGCTTGAGATTTTAGCTTTGCCCAAAGTGAGCTATCATTTGATCATGTGGCCCGGGGACGACGAACTGAGCACCGAGTTCAACTGCGTGTTTGACAGCTCAATCACGGATTACCTTCCGGCCCAGGACATCACAATGCTGGCCAACCTGATCAGTTCGCGCCTGGCTCAGGCTTCAAAAAAGGGGACTGGACAATGATACCTCCATTGCTGAAAGTCCGGCAGGAGATACCGGCGCCTCAGATAAAAAACCCGGGCCGGGTCCTGCAAAAAGGTCTCAAGCGGTTTAAAGGCGCGGTCAAGCCCGGACAAAAAGTCGCGATTGCGACCGGCAGCCGGGGCATCAACCACATCGGCGAGTTGATCAAGATCCTGGCGGACTGGGTAAAGTCGCAAGGCGGCAAGCCGTTCATAGTCCCGGCCATGGGCTCGCATGGCGCGTCCACCAGCGAGGGCCAGAAACAGGTGCTGGAAAAACTGGGGATCAGCGAGGCTTTTTTAAAATGCCCGGTGCTTTCCGAAATCGAGGCGCAAAGAATCGGGAAGGTCAAAGGCGTGAGCGTTTACACTGATTGCCATGCGCGAAATGCCGACCACCTAATCCTGATCAACCGCATCAAGCCTCATACCAGTTTTCATTCCCGCTACGAATCCGGCCTGACCAAGATGCTGGCAATCGGCCTGGGCAAAAGAAAGGGCGCGGAAGAGATCCATAAATTCGGACCGGGCCGGCTCGGCGAGCTGATCCCCGCGGCGGCCGGGTTTTTATTGAAAAAGCTGCCGGTGCTTTTCGGGGTCGCGCTCCTTGAAAACTTTCAAGAAAACCTGGCCGGGCTGGAAGTGATCTCGGGCAGTGATTTTTTAAAGAGCGAGCCGGCCTTGCTAAAAAAGGCATATAAACTTCTTCCCAGGCTGCCCTTTTCGGAGTTGGAGGTATTGATCATAGACCGGATCGGCAAGGACAAAAGCGGGACCGGCATGGACACCAATGTCATCGGCCGTCTGGACTTGCGCGGGATGAAAGACCCCTCGGATCCCCGGATCCAAAGGATCGTTGCGCTCGACCTCTCGCCCAAGACCGCGGGGAGCGCATACGGCATCGGGCTGGCGGACATCACCACCAAAAGAGCGGTCGACAAAATGGATTACAACTCCGCGCGCGAAAATGCGCTGGCATCGACCTTTGTGGAAAGGGCGCGGGTCCCGCTCTGGTTTGAGTCAGACCGGGACGCGATCGAGGCTGCAATCAGTACCTGCTGGCGGCCGGACTTGAAGCGGGTCCGGGTCTGCCGGATCAAAAGCACGCTGGAGTTGGACGAATTTTGGATCACCCAGAACCTGCTGCTCGCGTCAAAAACACCTTTAAAAATAATCAAAAAAAGTTCGTGTCTTGGTTTTGACCGGAAAGGAAACCTTCGCGGTTGAGCGGCCTTGTTAGGGCAGGGCAGCCTACTCCGCCGAAGTAGCTTCGGCTACGAAGGCCGGAAGCCCTGCCCCTACAGAGACCGGAAAGGAAACCTTTGCGATTGAGCGGCCCGATCCCCGGTCCCGCCTGATTTTGCCCCTCCGTATTTCTATTTCCAAAAGCGGAAATTGATGAAGATGTTGACCTTTTTATGAATCAGGTGTAAATTATTACCGATGTAATGCTGCCTAATTTGGTAATGTGCCAAGAGTATTGATTAAGGAGTTTTGTTATGGAATGTGGGCGGGTGTTGATTGTGGATGATGACCGTCAAATTCGCAAAGTGCTGGCCAGGATACTTTCGAGGAGCGATTGCGAGGTCAGCGCGGCCGCAACCGGTGAAGAGGCCATCGATATTATCGGCCAGGAATATTTCGATCTGGTCCTGACTGACATCAACCTGCCGGGGATCAGCGGCAACCAGGTGCTCAAGGAGGTAAAACGGAAAAGCCCGTCCACCGCAGTAATCATCATGGCCGGTTACGGCTCCCTGGAGACCGCGATCCAATGCATCAAGCTCGGCGCCGACGATTTCCTGCAAAAACCCTTTGACACAGATCACCTGATCAAGGTTGTCCTTCAGGCGCTGGAACGGGGCAAGGTCCTCAGGGCGTCCGGAGAGTCCCAGGCCTCGGAACCTCCCTTGATGGATGAACTGACCGGCGGTTCAAGGCTGATCAAGGAACTTAAAAGAATTATCCAGCGGGTGGCGGGACTGAGGAATCCTCTGTTGATAAGCGGCGAGCCGGGCGTGGGCAAGAAATTAATCGCACGCCTGGTCCATCAATTCAGCGCGCGCTCTGCAAATCCGTTCGTGGTTGTCAATTGCGCTCAAGACAGCGCTTTGCTGGAAAGCCGGTTCAGGAGGGCCGGGGAGGGGGCCGCAGGGGATCAGCCGGGTTTCTTTGATCAGGCAAACCGCGGGACCCTGGTCCTGGATGAAATCGGAGCTCTCGACCTTAAACTCCAGGCCCAACTATTGAGTGCGGTTGAGCGCCCGCAACCTGCCGGCATCGATTCCAGCGGGCAAATTTCCATCGATGTCCGCGTGATCGCGTTGACCAGCCGGAACCTCAGGCAGATGGCGGATCAAGGTCAATTTATAAAAGAGCTTTATTCGCTGGTCTCCGCGGTCCCCATTTATGTGCCGCCGCTCCGGGAGCACATTGAAGACCTGCCGGTCTTGATCAATCATTTACTCGCAAAGCTGCACAAGCCCGGGGATCGGAAGCCGAATGCGGCCAGTCCGGAATTTTTGGGGGTCCTGGAAAATTACGACTATCCGGAAAATGTCCGGGAACTCGAGAATATCATCTCCCATTCGATGCTCCTGGCCACCGGACCAATCCTGACCCCGGACACGCTCCCCGCGCAGCTGGCCGCAAAGTCGGAGATCGACGCGCTTGCAAAACAGAGCGCGGACCAGGACTTGAATTTGAAACAGGCCAAGGCCCTGGCCACCGAGCGGATGGAGAGCAAGCTGATCCGCCGGGTCTTGAGCCAATCGCAGGGCAACCTCAGCATGGCCGCGCGCAAGCTCGGGATTTCCCGGTCCGCGCTTTATTACAAGATCAGGAAATACAAAATCGATATTGAACAGTGACCTCGTACTGTTTCTTGACAAACCCGGTCTTCGAAAATATAATCTATAACTGTTCAGGGCTCGTCTAATGGCAGGACACTGGGTTCTGGCCCCAGCAGTCGAGGTTCGACCCCTTGGCCCTGAGCCAGCTTATCCCGCGGCCCTCGGGCCGCTTTATTTTGGGTGGTCCCATCGTCTAGTGGTTAGGACACCGGGCTCTCAATCCGGGAGCACGAGTTCGAATCTCGTTGGGACCACCAGTCTTCGCCAAGGCTACGGCTGGCGGGCCAGCCTTGTTATATATATTGGAACGGTTTTCACAAATTGAATTTCAGATTTCAAATCTCAGATTTCAGAAAGGCCCAAAAACTATTAATTTTGAGATATGAAATCTGAGATCTGAGATCTTTTGTCTAGGGTTGTCGGGGCTTGATCACGACCTGCCGGTTGGGCGGCAGGTCTTCGCTCTCGGAAAACACCTGGGGATGGTCCTTGAGGGCCATGTGGATTATTTTTCTTTCGTCCGAACTCATCGGACCCAGGCCCACCGGCATCCTGGTCTCGGCAACTTCGGCCGCAGTCTCACTGGCCAAATGCTCAAGCATTCCCCTGCGCCGCTTCCGGTAGCCTTCACAATCCAGATAAATGTGCATTGAGGAATTGGTCTGATGCTGAACTATCCGGGAAAGCACGAATTCCAGCGCGAGCAAAGTCTGTCCATGTTTTCCTATTAAAATCCCGGACTTATCGCCTTCTATTTCAAGTATTACTTCGTTTTTGGCCTCGCGGGAAAGGACCCGGGGGGTATCGAATAGCGGGAAGAATGAGATGAGCTTCAGGCAAATTTGTTTGGCCTGTTCCGCGATCAGCATCTGGCTGCTTTGGTCTTTTTCCGGGCCCGTTGATTTCTCGTTATCCAATGCGCCTGCTCCTTTTTTATTTAGCCGTTTTTTCCCGGAGCCGCAATTGTTTTCTGGTCGTATTTATTCACATAGATCTGCTGCCCTATGCCAATGATATTACTAACCGTCCAATAGAGCAAGAGCCCGGCCGGGAAATAGATCATGAGGAAAGTAAAGATTAAGGGCATAAATTGCATCATCTTTGCCTGAGTGGGGTCAACGCCGGCCATGGGGGTTAATTTTTGCATGATGAACTGGCTAAAACCCATGATCAAAGGCAGTATCAAGAGGGGGTCTCGTGAGGACAAATCCGGGATCCACAAAATCCAGGGCGCGTGCCGGAGTTCAATGGACACCGCCAGCACTTTGTAAAATGCAAAGAAGACCGGGATCTGGACGAGCATGGGCAGGCATCCGCCCATGGGGTTTATTTTGTATTTCCTTTGCAGTGCATACATCTCTTCCTGCTGCTTCATCCGGTCGTTGGGATATTTCTTGCGGATTTTGTCCATCTCCGGCTGCAGCTTCTGGAGCTCTTTCATCGACTGCTGGCTCTTGCGGGTCAGGGGGAACATGGCCATTCTCATAATTATGGTGAAGATAACAATTGACCAGCCGAAATTTTTTACCCCCTTGTTGATGAGCAAAAGCACATAGTTGAGGGGCATGGCAATGGGCGCGAACCAGCCGTAATCAATGGCCAGGGCCAGGGTGGACCTGGAGCTTTGAAGCAAGTCTTTTTCCTTGGGACCGAAAAATAATGACAAGTCGGCCAGTTCGTGGTTGGATAAAAGCCGGGGGACGGGCTTGCTGGAAATGTCAATGGTGTATTCCTTGTCCGAGTTCTTGTCCTTAAGAGCGGCATCGTCTCCGCTGTAATAAGAACGAACGGTCAAGGGAGCGTCCGGCGGCGCGAGCAAGGCGGTTAAAAAATAGCTCTCGGTGAATCCTGACCATTGTACGCCATCCAGTTTTGACTCTTTTCCCTTGTCCAGGTCTTTCAAGGCCACCCTGATTATTTTCTGGCCGTTATGGAGGATCGGCCCGTGGAAGTTGATGCGGGCCAGACGGTTGAGCGGCTCGAAAATGTAGCTGAACGAGAAGTCAACTTCGCTTAGGTTCGGGTCGGCTTCCCCGCCTTCAAAGCTGACCTTCAAGTCCGAGGAATATTTATCGGGGTAAAATTTATAGACCTTCTTGAGCACGATCCCCTGCGCGAGCGGAAGCGAAAAGGTGAGACTGGCCGGGCCGTTTTCCACGATGATCTTGCTGGCGTCGCATTTCCAGACCGCATCCTCGGGCACCGGGAAATTGTTGATGATGATCTTGCTGCGGAGCGCGGGCTTGGTAATGGCCAGGCCGGAGTTGATCAATTGCACCGGCTCGGGCGTGAACTTGGCGACTTTTTGGAACGGCGGCCATTTCAGGTTTATCTCATACGGGTAATAAACCTTGTCCATGTATTTTTTCAATTCCCAGCTTACGGGCACGCCGCCTTTGGTGCTGAACTTGACCCGGTAGAGTTCGCTCTCCACCTCAATGGTTTTGGTCTCAAACTGCGGGGCAGGGGACGGAGACAGGGGCTTGATCTGGCCGGGTTTGCCCGGCGCGGGAGAGATGGTTGCGGTGTTGCCTGGAACAGGCGCCGGTTTGATGGCCGCGGTGCTTCCGGGCGCGGGAGTTGGCGTGGGCTGTCCGGGCTTGGGCTCCGGCTTTGAAATGCCGGGTTTTTCAGGCGAGCCAGGTTTTTTTAAAGGCTGCTTGTTCCCGAAAAAATACATCCATCCGAAAATGACCAGCATGGTCAAGATCATGAAGATGATAAAATTTCGTTCTAATACCGGGTCTTTCTCTTCCATAAACTCTCCCTGGGCTCAAGGCACCGGGTCATATCCGCCGGGGTGGAACGGGTGGCAGCGGAATATCCTTTTTGCCGCCAGCCGGCTCCCCCTGAAAAATCCGTATTTTTTCAATGCATCGATCGCGTACTGCGAGCAACTGGGCTTAAACCGGCAGTTCGCGCCCAGGAGCGGGGCGATTAATATCTGATAGAGCCTGACCATGGCGACTGCGAGCGTGCTCATCGCTTATCCCCGACCCGCTTCATCTCTTTTTCAAACCCGGCGAGCAACTGCGCCCGGGCCTCCTGGTATTTCAATTTTTCCGACCCGGGATAAGCCACAAACACCAGGCTGACTCCCGCAACCCGGCCCAAACCGCGCTCGAACATGCTTGTTAATTCTTCACGGTTGAGCCGGAAGAATTCCCGGAGCACTCGCTTGGCGCGGTTGCGGTCAACCGCCCGGCGCATCTTCCGGGAAACCGTTATGCCGAAGCGGACTCTTTCTCCGTCCTGGATCAAGTAATTGACCAGAAAATTGGACACGCGAAACCGTTTTCCTTCTTTTTGAATCTTTTGGTATTCAAATCTTGAGCGTATGCGATCGTCTTTTTCAATGGTCTTTCCCGGCATCACCTTTTCCCGGGAATCGATACCGTGAGACGATGCCGGCCCTTTTGGCGGCGCCGGCTGAGCACTTTCTTGCCGCCCGCGGTGCGCATTCTCTTCCGGAACCCGTGGGTCCGGCTTTTGCGTTTATTGTGAGGCCGAAAAGTTAATTGCGCCATAGTGAAACTCCCAACTAAAAATTTTTCTATATTCTACAGGATATTTCCCCAAAAGCAACCTCTGGAGTCATTAGATGTAGGGGCAAGGCTTGCCTTGCCCTAGGTGGGGCAAGCCCCACCCCTACGGGGAATCATTCCACAACGATTTCCCGGGCGCGGAAATTGGGAGGCGCCAATTGCTCGCCGGGAAGGGGCTGCTTGAAGTCGTCAAACAGCGCGAGGAAATTAGCGATCTTTTTCAGATGTTCCATGCCGGCGCCGAAATCAATGCCTTTGCCCGCGACTTGAATGCGCACGCGCCAGCCCTGGTCGATGTTATATTTGGCCAGGCCGTAGGCTTTGCGGATCGCGCGCTCCCGGTCAATGGAGTCCGGTTGGGGCCGCTCCAAAGAGATTTTCAAAATGATGACCACGGACTGCTCGGACTCCTGCTCGGTCTCGCGGACCAGCATCTGGGAACTGCGCGCGCTCGCTTTCCAGTCGATCCAATGGGGATGGTCCCCGGGCTGGTAATCCCGGAACCCGAACAACTCGGTGCCGGACCCTTTTTGGCCAGGCTTGACCACGCCCATCTGCCCCCCGGACTGCGCCGGGTCCAGCGCTCCCAGGACCGGGGAGGGCAGGACCACTACCTGTCCCTCAATATTCATCCTCTTGTCTTTCACGAAAAAGCCGAACGGGAAATAGGTGCGGATGATCGCCTCCTTGAATTCATACGCGCCGCGGCGGGCTATCGCGGCCCGGGCATAAACCGTCTCCTGCTTTTTCGCGCGGACCATGGCAAAAAACGCGGTCAGGTATCTGCCGTCAACTTTCTCCATGATCTCAATCCCGGCATTGGGCCAGAACCGTCTTTTGCTCCGGAGCTTGTAGGCGATCATGAATTCTTCTGACGTGAAAATGGTTTCCGGGAGTTCGCGGGAAAGCTCCATGTCCGTGATCGCCATTTCGCTCAGCCAGAAGCTCACGATCATCAGGCTGATCATGATGGCGAGGATAAGGTAGAGCAGGTTGTTCCCGGTGTTGATGGCCGAGAAGCCGAAAAACAGGATCAAGCCGTTATAGAGCCAGCCGGAAAGAGTTATCCGCACCCGCCGGTTCACCATCCAGCCCGGGGCGAAAAGCTTTTGCAGCCTGTGAAAAAAAACCTGAATCCCCGCCTTTTGAGTTGCGCCCATTATCTTGTTAATATACTACCCGGTTCAAGGAAAAATAAAAAATTCGTCAATTCTCTGACCGGACCTGTCATTGGGCGCCGTATAATAGGGCGGGGAGGGACAAATGACTTTGCTGACAGTTCTTTCGGTGCTGGCCGCGGTAAATATCGTTTTGCTGCTGGTCCTGGTTCTCCGCAAAGATTCCGGCGAGCAGATAAAGTCGGAGATGGTCAGGTTTGACGAGCGCTTCTCGAACCTGAACGCCACTGTCTCCAAGACCGAGCAGGCGATCAGGGACGAGGCCAAAAAGAACCGGGATGAGATTTCCCAGGCCCTGAAAAATTCATCGGAGTTGAGCGAGCAGAAGCTGGAAAACATCCGTCGGTCCGTTGAGCAGAACCTCAAGACCATCCAGGAGGACAACAGCAGGAAGCTGGAGCAGATGCGGGCCACGGTTGACGAGAAGCTGCAGTCCACCCTGGAAAAAAGGATCGGAGAGTCATTCACCCAGGTCAGCGAAAGGCTGGAGTCCGTGCATAAGGGCCTGGGAGAGATGCAAAAGCTGGCTGCGGAAGTGGGCAACCTGAAAAGCGTGCTGAGCAATATCAAGACCCGGGGCACCCTGGGCGAGATCCAGTTGGAAAAAATCCTGGAGCAGATCCTGACCCCGGAACAATATGAAAAGAACGCCAAGATAGAGGGCAGGGTGGTGGAGTTCGGCATCAAGCTGCCGGGCAAGGAGGACGGGGTCGTGCTTTTGCCGGTTGATTCAAAATTCCCGCTCAGCGAATATGAAAAATTGGTCGGGGCGCAGGAGCAGGCGGACAAGGCGCTGGCGGATGAATATGGAAAAAGCCTGGAAGCCGCGGTCAAGCTGCGCGCCCGTGAAATCCATGACAAGTACATCGTGCCTCCCAAGACCACTGACTTTGCAGTGATGTTTCTGCCCACGGAAGGCCTGTACGCGGAAGTGCTCAGGAGGCCGGGACTCTTTGACTGTCTGCAGACGCAATATAAAATCATGGTCGCGGGACCGGCAACCTTTGCCGCGCTCCTGAACAGCCTGCAGATGGGTTTCAAGACCCTGGCCATTGAAAAGAGGGCCACCGAGGTCTGGAAACT
>Ga0315287_10003621_pt1 | contig 14927 bp, 13 predicted proteins | sample YL17G11_0_MG_FD_205037 | JGI IMG/M metagenome (GOLD analysis project Ga0315287, IMG submission 205037) | Sediment microbial communities from Yellowstone Lake, YNP, Wyoming, USA - YL17G11_0 | ecosystem: Environmental > Aquatic > Freshwater > Lake > Sediment | place: USA: Wyoming | collected... | reverse complement strand
CTGATCTTCTTGGCCAGCTCGCTGAGCATGTTCTGGTTGGCGTTGGCGCCGTCGGGCGTCTTCCAGTACTGGTCCTTCTTGGTGAAGGTGAGCGGCGCGTCCTTGCCTGTGGGCGGGCGCACGGTGATCTCGGTGAGCAGCGCGGGATCGAAGGCCCAGGGCTTCTTGGTACGGTAGTCATTGAAGGCGAAGCCCACCAGCGCCTTGACGTTGCGGCTGGCGCGGTAGACCTCCTTGCCCCCGCCCAGCCGCACGAACGCGCTCTGGTAGCTGGTGTCGGCCTTGCCGATGGCCAGCTGCACGGCGGGCTCAGGCTTGCCGGTAAAGATCTCCAGCGTGATCGCCTTGGGCTTGTCGACCTCGAACGTCGCGTACTTGTCGGGCTTGTCCGTCGCCAGGCCCTCGCTCTTCAGCCCCGGCAGGTCTTCGAGGAACTTGTCGACGCGTTCCTGGTTGGCACGGTAGGTCTTGCCGCCCTGCGTGAGCAGCCATTTGCCGTTCTTCAGCTCAAGCTTGAAGGATTGCTCGCCGGGCTTGGTGATCTGCAGCGCCGTGATCGCGTCCTTGCCAAAGTCGCAGAGCACGCGCAGGTTGGGATCGGCCTTGGCCTGCTCCTCCTCGCTCGGCTTGAGCCAGCCGAAGGGGTCGACGAGCAGCAGCGCGGCGCCGACCAGCACGACCAGCACCAGCAGCAGCATCACGAAGCGGTTCGTTCCTTTCTTCTTTGCCATCCTGATCCTCCCTCGGTCCTACTTCTCCGAGTAGTAGTGCTGGATCGCCGCGCGGCGGCGGTTCTTCAGCGCCCACAGGGCCAGCCCGAACAGCGCCAGCAGCACTGGCACGGCGAGCACGTTCATCCAGCGGAAAAAGCTCTTCTGCGCTTCGGTGAGCTCCGGGTTGAGCGGCCGGCTGGTCACCGGCGCGCTTCTGATGTTGATCAGATCGTTGCCCAGCAGCAGCATGTCGACGATGTTAGCCAGGAACAGGCCGTTGCCCTGGAACTGCTTGAGGCCGTTGTCGGACAGCGCGATGGCGCTGGTCAGCACCATCAGGCGGCCCTTGCCGTCGGACTGATCCACGCGCTGCGAGGCATCGAACTGCGGCTGCGTGGTCACCGGCTTTTCCTCGCCCGGCGCCGCCGGCGGCGGTGGCTTGGGCGCGGGCGGGCCCTCGGGGAAGGCGCTGGGGATCTTGCCGCTGACCAGCGCGACCACGGTAAACGGCCCTTTGGTCTCGCTGCTCGTCGCCAGGAATATCCAGTCCTGCTGCGGATCCAGGTTAAACGGGCTGTTGATGAGGAACGACGCCGGGCTGGTCTGCGCCACGGTCTCGTAAGTCACGCCAGGTACGTCAACTTTCTCCAGCGGGCAGCACCAGGGCATCACCAGCGACTCCAGCGGCGCCACCGCCGGCACCAGCTTGTTCATGCCGTCAGGGCCGATATTCGGCCATAGCGGGTACTGCACCTGCAGGTAGAAGCCGAACTGCGTGGGGATCGGCGCCTGGGCGCAGGCCGGGGGCGGATCGGCGACCAGCTTCTTGTTGAGCTTGACGCCGTACTTCTCCAGCTGATCCTCGATCGTCGGCAGGCTCGGATAGGCCTGCTGGCCGCCGCCCATCTGCTGGCCGGGCTGCATCATCGGATCGACGGCGATGATCACCTGGCCGCCCTTCATCAGGAACTGGTCCAGGCTGTACTTCAGGCTGTCGCTCATCCCCCAGGCCCCGGCGATGATCACGCCCTTCAGGCCGTCAGGCAGCTGCTGGTCGCGCTGCGGGTCCAGCTCGACGATCTCGTAGAGCCCGGTCTCGCCGCTGAGCAGCTGGTTGAGCCCCTGATAGCTCGGCGGGCGCTGCTGCTCGGAGGTGGTGAAGGCGCCGCTGAACACGCCGATCTTCGGCTTCTCCGCCGTCGTCAGCTTGATCAGCCGCGTGGTGATCTCGTACTCCAGCGAGCCGGTGTCCTGGATCGCCGGGATCGCCTCGCTCTTGTCCTCATAGCTCAGGGCGATGCCGAAGAAGGCCTTGGCGACGCTCATCGCATCCTTTTTCACCACGTTGACCTGCAGCTCGGGCACGCCCAGGTTCTGCGCGCGCTCCTTCTCCTTCTCGTCGTCCTTGGGATCGGTGACCTTGAGCTTGAAGCGCCCCTTGCTGTACATCTGGTACTCGTAGAGCTTGTTCTTCACCTCGTCGCGGATCAGCTGCATATTAGGCGGCAATTCCTGGCTGCAGAAGAACTCGACGTTCACCGGATCAGTGAGCGCGGCCAGCGTGTCCTTGGTTACCTTGCTGACTGAGTACTGTTTCGTCGGCGTCATGTCGAAGCGGTGGAAGAACTTGTAACCAAGAAAGTTCACCACCGCCAGGATCAGCACGACGATCACGATTTCGGCGACATTGCTTCCAGTGCGCTGTAGTTTATTCATCGCTTGCCCCCTAGCTCCACTTGCGGCTCTCGACCGTGCGTACCGTGAGATACAGGAAGAGGAAGATCACGCTGGCGTAGTACAGCAGGTCGCGCGTGTCGATCACGCCGCGCTGCATGCTCTGGAAATGCTGCGCCAGGCCGAGGTAGGCCAGCGGCGGCGCCAGCCAGCCGGGCACGAAGTAGGTGACGATGCCCTCACCCACCACGACGAGGATAAAGATCAGCGCCACGCCGAGGATGAAGGCGACGATCTGGTTGCTGGTGAAGCTGCTCACCCAGCCGCCCAGCGCGATGTAGGCCAGCCCCAAAAGCAGCGCGCCGAGATAGCTGGTGACGAGCACGCTCCAGTCCGCCTTGCTCTGGCTGAGGCCGATGACGGTGAAGGTCACCGGCAGCGTCAGCAGCAGGATGATCAGCAGGAACGAGGCGGTGGCCAGGTACTTGCCCAGCACCACCTGCAGCTCCGAGACCGGCTTGGTCATCAGCGTCTCGATCGTGCCGCTCTTGCGCTCCTCGGCCCACTGGCGCATCGTCAGCGCCGGCATCAGGAACAGGAAGGCCCAGGGCAGCAGCTGGAAGTAGGAACGCATGTCCGCGTTGTTCATGACGAAGAAGCCCTTGAAGAACAGCCAGGACATCAGCACCAGGAACACCGTGATGACGATGTAGGCGATGGGGGAGTACCAGAAGGTGCGGAACTCCTTGCGCCAGATTGCAGCTACCCTATTCATCCTTACCACCTCCCGTCTCGTCCGCCTGGCTCTCCTGCGCTGCGTCCGCCTCCAGGGCGGCGCCGGCATGGCGCTCGCTGAGGATCAGGCCCTCGCCGCTGCCGCCGGTGAGCTTGAGGAACACGTCCTCCAGGCTTTTCACGGTATGTGAGAGTTCGAGCAGCTTCAGGTTGGAACTCACGGCGTAGTCGAACAGCTTCTCGCTGAGCTCGGCGGCGCCTTCGGCGGTGATGCGGAAGCGCGCCACGCCGTTCTCGCTTAGCGTCTCCACGCGGCTGACCTTCGGCATGCGGCTTAGGCCCTCGGCCATCTCGCCGGCCGGGCGGCCTTTCAGCGTCAGCGTGTAGTGCTCCTCGCCACTGGCCATCGCTAAAAGGTCGCTCGCCGTGCCTTCGCCGACGATGCGCCCCTCGTTGATGATCAGGATGCGGTTGCAGGTGTTCTGCGCCTCGGGCAGGATGTGCGTGGAGAGCAGGATGGCCTTGTCGTGGGCGATGCGCTTGATCAGCTCGCGGATCTCCACGATCTGCGCCGGGTCCAGGCCGCTCGTCGGCTCGTCGAGGATCAGCACCGGCGGGTCGGCCAGCAGCGCCTGGGCCAGCCCGACGCGCTGGCGGAAGCCCTTGGAGAGCTCGCCGATGTCCTTGTGCGCCATGCGCTCGATGCCGCAGACGCCGACCAGCTCCTCCACGCGCTGCTTGCACTGGCCGGGCGGCACGTCCTGGACGCGGGCCATGAAGTCCAGGAAGTCCAGCACGCCCATGTCCTCGTAGAGCGGCGTGTTCTCCGGCAGGTAGCCGACCTTGCTGCGCGCCTTGAGCGGCTCCTCCAGGATGTCATGGCCGTCGATCGACGCCGTGCCCGCCGTGGGAGCGTAGTAGCAGGTGAGCACCTTCATCGTCGTGCTCTTGCCCGCGCCGTTGGGGCCGAGAAACCCGACGATCTCGCCCCGCTCCACGGTGAAGCTCACGTCATCCACAGCCAAGGTCATTCCAAAGCGCTTGGAAATGCCCTTAACCTCTATCATGTGGTTCCCCCATCTTTCTGCAAGTGGGAATAGCTAAGTTACCTGAGACGTGACAGCATATCAGATGGTTCAATTCTGATGAAAGATTTTCTGCGTCTTCTAATAGTAGATTGACGCTTCAACTATCGGATGATCCTTCACTGAGTAAACATCCTCAGGCGCTTCGCGGCTAGAAAGGGCTGGCGCTGCGCAGCAGCAGGTCGAGCACGCGCTTTAAGTCGTCCGCGCCGAAGTAGCGCACCGTGATCGTGCCCTTGCCGCTATGCTCGGTAACGCGCACCTTCGTGCCCAGGAACTCCGTGAGCTGCGTCTCCGCGCGCTTCAGCGCCGAGGGCGATGAGGGGATGGCCGCCGGCTTCTTGCGGCGCGCGCGGCGCACCGGCTTGCGCTGCATCAGCTCGCCGGCGCGGCGCTCCAGTTCGCGCACGCTCCAGCCTTCGCGGGCCGCCTGCTCGGCCAGCTCCTCGCGCTGCGGCTGCGGGAAGCTCAGCAGTGCGCGCCCGTGGCCGGCCGTCAGCGTGCGCGAGCGGATCAGCTCCTGGCTCTGCTCGGAAAGCTCGAGCAACCGCAGCGTGTTGCTCACCGCCGGCCGCGACTTGCCGGTGACCTCGGCGAGCTGGGTCGCGGTGTAGCCGTAGAGGTCCTCCAGGTTGCGGAAGGCCTGGGCGACTTCGATCTCGTTCAAGTCGGTGCGCAGCAGGTTCTCCACCAGCGACAGCTCGAGCAGCTGGCGGTCGTCGACCTCGCGCACGATGGCCGAGATGTGCGTCCAGCCCAGGTCGCGCACGGCGCGCAACCGCCGCTCGCCCGCTACCAGCTGGTAGCGCTCGCCGTGGCGGCGCAGCGTCACCGGCTGCAGCAGCCCCTGCGCGCGGATCGACGCCGTCAGCTCGCCCAGCTCGGTCTCGTCGAAGTCGCGCCGCGGCTGGTACGGGTTAGGATCGATCAGCGCGACCGCGATCTGCTCCACCAGCTCGCCTTCGCGCGGCGGACCGGCAGCCGGTATCAGCTCCGCCAGCCCGCGCCCCAGTGCGCGTTGCCTGGTCATGCGTGTGCCTCCCTCGTCATGGCGTCCAGCTCCAGCGCCAGTGCGGCGTAAGCCCTGGCGCCCGTCCCGTCCACATCGTGCAGGTTGATCGGCAGGCCGTGGCTCGGCGCCTCGGCCAGCCGCACGCTGCGGGGGATCACGGTCTCGAACACGTGGTCCGGGAAGTTGCGCCGCACCTCGTCCACCACTTCCTTGCTGAGGTTGGTGCGCGCGTCGTACATCGTCAGCACCGCGCCGGCCACCTGCAGGCCGGAGTTCAGCACCTGGCGGATGCGGCCGATGGTGTCCAGCAGCTTGGCCAGGCCCGCCAGCGCGTAGAACTCGCACTGCACGGGGATCAGCACCTCGCCCGCCGCGACCAGCGCGTTGAGCGTCAGCAGGCCCAGGCTGGGCGGACAATCGATGATCACGTAGTCGTACTTCAGCTCGGCGCGCTCCAGCGCCCGCCGCAGCACGTACTCGCGGGCCAGCGCGCTGACCAGCTCCAGCTCCGCGGCGGAAAGATCGATGTGCGAGACCGCCAGCTCCAGGCCGCTGATCGCCGTCGGCGCGATGCACTCCGCCAGCGGCAAGCCGTCGCTGAGCACGTTGTACATTGAATGGTCGGGCGCGCTGGCCAGCCCCAGTCCGGCGGTGGCATTGGCCTGCGGGTCGAGGTCCAGCAGCAGTACGCGGCGGCCCGCGGCAGCCAGCGCCGCGGCAAGGTTGAGCGAAGTAGTAGTCTTGCCCACACCGCCTTTCTGGTTGGCCACAGCAATCACCCGCGGCATCGCCCGATTATAGCCTAGGCGCGGCGGCGCGGGGCGCGGTGTAGAATAGGCTTTAGCCACATATCCAGGGAGGCCCAGGCTTGAGCAGCGAGCCGCAGCTAAGCGCCAGCTATAACGAGAATACGCGGATTCTGAGAATCACTCTCAACCGCAGCGACCTGCCGCGCAACCAGATCGGCAGCCAGATGGTGCGCGAGCTGCGCGACCTGCTGCAGCCCGAAGTCGACCATCCGCGGCTGCGCGGCGTGATCCTCTGCAGCGCGCAGGAGAAGGTGTTCTCCACCGGCGCCGACATCGGCGGCGAGCTCAGCGTGATGGACCCCTCGGAGGCGGCGCGCTTCGCCCTCGCCGGCCGCGAGGGCTTCGCGCTGTTCACCAAGCTGCCCTGCGCCTCGGTGGCCGCGCTCTCCGGCTTCGCGCTGGGCGGCGGGCTGGAGGTGGCGATGTGCTGCGACTTCCGCATCGCCACGGCGGGCGCGCGCCTCGGCCTGCCGGAGATCAACCTGGGCGTGATTCCCGGCTGGGGCGGCACGCAACGCCTGCAGCGGCTGATCGGCCGCTCGCGCGCGCTGCGGATGATCCTCACCGGCGACCCGATCCCCGCGCCCACGGCGCTGGAGTGGGGCCTGGTAGACGAAGTCGTGGACAAGTACGCCGAGCTGATACCGGCGGCCGAGCGGCTGCTGGCCCGCTTTGCCGACAAATCCCAGCGCGCGGTGGCGGTGGCCAAGCGGGCGATCCACGAAGGCGGCGACATGCCGCTGGCGCAGGCCCTGAACCTGGAAAGCGACCTGTTCGGCCTGGCCTGGAGCACGCCCGACCGCGTCGAGGGCGTGGCGGCGCTGATGGAGAAGCGCCGGCCGCAGTGGCCTGACTGATGCCGCGCTACGTCGTCATCGCGCGCGATCCGCTGCTGGCCGAGGAGGGTGCGCAGGCGCGCCTGCCCAGCGGCGTGCTCTGCGAGCGCCAGTACGGCTCGGACTTGAGTATCGACAGCATCTTCTCGCAGCTCGCCGTGGCCAACCTGTTCGCTGAGCAGCGGGCGTACCACTACGTCGACATCCACGATTTCAAGCTGCTGAAGAAGGACGGCGAGCGGCTCAAAGAGATCCTGTCCCACCTGCCGCCGGAACTGACGCTCGTCTGCTCGCAGGTGGTGCAGACCGAGACGCGCGGCGAGGAGGACCGGCTGCTTAAGGGCGCGGACTTCAAGCTGTGGTGCGAGGGCGCGGAGGTGGACGACCTGCGGGCGCACAGCGAAGGCGAGCAGGCGCTGCAGTGGCTCAAGCAGCGCGCCACGCAGCGCTACCGCCTGGCGCTGACCAAGGAGCAGCTGAAAAAGGTGCTGCTGCTGAGCGCCGACAGTCTGGCACTGGCGGACACCGAGCTGTACAAGCTCAGCCTGCTCAAGGCCGCTGACAAGCTGCAGCCTGTGCCCGACAGCGTGCTGAAGGCGAACTTAAGCGACAACCCGGCGGCGCGGTTCTACGAGCTGGTGGACGCGATCATGCTGGAACAGCCCGACGCGCAGGAGCTGCTGGCGCGCCTGCACGGCCTGAATCCCGACCCGCACCGGCTGGTGGCCGAGCTGCGCCGGCGCTTCCTCGGCCTGCTGGCGCTGGAGCGCGGCGGCGAAGTCCAGCCGCCATACCTGGCGCGCCAGCTGCGCCCGCTGGCCGGGCGCTGGCGCGGGCCGCGGCTCAGCCGCGCCATTCAGGCGCTGGCCGCGCTGGAGCATGGGCTGAAGAGCGGAGCGTACATGGGGGAATCGTCGCGCGACGCCGAGCTGGCTGGACTGCAGCTGTTCATCCGCGAGCTGACTGCGTAGCCCGCCCGGCGATACGTCAGGGATATGCGACCTGGCCGCCCGAGCGCCGGCCCTAGTCTTCGGTGTCGTCCTGGGTTTCCGGCATGTACAGGCAGAGGTCCTCGTCATCATCGGCAGCGCCCGCACTGCCCGCCGTGGAACTGTCGCCCAGCTGGCCGGCGGGAGTTGCGCGGCGATTCGCATAGCCGTAGGCCAGGTTGAGCTGGCGCAGCGCCTTCAGCAGGTACAGCACGATGACCAGGTAGACCGCCCACAGCGCCAGCACCAGCAGCGCTGTCATCACCCCGCCGCCGAAGCTGGAGACGGCGCCCGCATGGCGGAACTCGGCGAACTTGCGGCCGATCGCTTCCGCCTTCTCGACGGTGACGATCACCAGCGCCAGCGCCGGCAGCACGAAGCCTCCCCACAGCGCCCAGCGCTGGACGAACAGCAGCCCCAGGCCGACGGCGACGCTGCCCAGCGGCACGATGACCAGCGAGGAAAAGATGTACAGGGCGCCGACGAAAGTTTCGGTCTCCTGCCCGATCTGGTCGCGGGCTTCGGGCACGAGCAGCGCGAAGTAGCTCTGCAGCAGCCACAAAAGCCCGGTGGCAAGCAGCACCGTGGCCGGGAACTTGGCCCAACGTCTGGCTTCAGTCAGGTGGTCGCGTGGCTGCATCTGCGGACTATTTTACCCCCCCTCAGCCAGCTAAAACTTCATCGCGCAGCGGCTATGGCCCTTTGTTCAGCGGGATGGCGGGCGGGGGGGGATAAAGGCAGGGCCCCGGCCTTGCGGCCAGGGCCCTGATTGTGCTCGTAGTGCTAGAACACTAGAGGTTCGGGTTCACGCCGACGACTACCAGCTGGTCAGGATAGGTCTGATCCTGGCCTGGGAACTGCGGAGCCGTCAGGATGACGTCGTAGGAGTCGCCTGGGACGAACTTGCCTGGACCACCGCCCGGCATGATCGGGTCGATGAAGTTCTCCGCCACCACAGTGTGGGACATCAGCAGCATGCCGGCACCATCCAAGCCGAGGATGCGCGGCTCGAACAGCCAGGTCATGTCACCGCGGGTGTCGCTGTGGATGCGGATCTGGACGTTAAGGGTGTTGTCGCCCTGGCCGGTGTAACCACCGCCAGCCTCGAAGAACACCACGGGCGGAGTTGGCGTTAGCACATCCGAGCCGTCCACGATCCAGTTCGTCATGTCACGGGCGTCCTTCGCCAGGTCACCACGGCCGGAGCCGTCGAAGACGTTGACACCCCACTCGCCGATGGCGGGAGGAGCGGGATCAGGAACGGTGCCTGGGTTGAAGGTGAACGTGCCCTCGCCGAGCTCCGCGTTGAAGGCACCATAAGCCTTGAACGCGTAGTCGACCGGCGGATCGCCGACGCCACCACCGCTCGGCGTAACCGCGCCGATGAAGATCTGCATCTTCCCGGGATCGGTTCCCGGCGACTGGACAAGGATGCCAGCAATGGACGCCGTGCCCGGGCCGATTGAAGACGGAGTGTCGCCTGCAACGACGGTGATCCGCGGATACTTGATGCCCTCGATGAAGTTCATCGGGAAGGAGCCGCCGGACTGCTTGATGATATCGGCAAAGGCTGCCGCATCAGTCGGCGTGAAGGAGTCGTTCAGCGGGTTGAAGACGCCGGTGGGATCGCGACGCAGCATCGGGTCAGGATAGAACAGCGTCAGCAGGTCGTTGTCCGGGCCGATCGCTTCCACCGGCAGGTACTCGAAGGCTACCGGCGGCGGCAGCGGGGCAGCTACTAAGAACTCACGAGGCTTGTTCACCGAGGTGAACGGCGGAACGCCGATGCGGAACATGTAGGTATGTCCGGGCACCACGGTGCCGCCACCGACCTTTGCGGAGAGCCTGTATGCACCAGTAATCGTCGGATCGGGAGGATTGTTCTCCACGATATTGAACTCGTTGCTGTTCAGGCCTGGGGAGACGTTAGTGAGCTCGATCTCGGTCATCGCGTCGAAGTCGAACAGGAAGCCCTGAACGGCCAGCAGGTCGCCCGGCACGCCGCCAGTGCCCCAGTCGAAGCCGATCGTGATCAGCGTATCGGTGGCCTGGTTCATCAGCCAGTTGTTGTCGACGTCCTGGCTGACGTCGGTGCGCATCATGTTGAACACTGCCGCCGTCGGGTCAGCGGTCACGTCCACGCCGATGTTCTTGCTGACACCGGCCGGAATGAACGTGCCCGAGGACGCCAGGGTGATGTTCAGGGTGCCCTCGGGAGTCGCCGCAGTGCTCAGCGGGTCGTCATCGGGGAACACCGTGCCGGTGATGGGGGAGCCAGTACCGGCCGACAGCAGCAGCACGTCGGCTGTACGCTCCATGCCGGCAGCGCCAGCATTGGCAGCGGACCACATGATCGCGGCCTGCACGATCGCCAGGCTGTCGTCGTAGTCGGCCTGCGGGATGCCTGAAGTAATCAGGTCGGTCGGGTCGAAAGCGATCGCATTGTAAGTACCACTGATGCCGGTGACTTCCAGCGTCAGCGAGCTGTTGGCCACTACGCTGGCAGTGTCGCCGGCCTCAAAGGCACCGCCGGCGCCCGAGCCGCCAGTCGCTTCGGGGATCTCCGCCGTGAAGTCGGTGACGATCACGTTCTCCGGCGGCGGTGGGCCAGCGGTGATCGCCAGGCCCGGGAAGGTGTCAAACGCCGTGGTGCCGTTGGTTGGCCGGGCGCTGATGAATACCGTGCCGTCAGTGTTGGTGTCGGCAGCGAGGCACTCGGCCTGCGTCACCGTGCCGCCCCAGGCGCGCCAGATGTCGCCCCAGTCAGCGGTGGCCACCGGCGGACGCACGCCGCCCGCGCCGTCGGCCCAGGCCAGCGTCGCCAGCGGAGTCTCGCCGCCGGTGAAGGTCGCGCTATCGCCCAGCACGATCTCGATGCCAGTGGTGACTTCCTGCAGGTGCTGGCCCAGCGGCGTCAGGTCGGAGATGTTGGTCTCGCCGTCGCCGGAGAAGTCGGTGACCGCCGTGGCAAGGTTGGCGTCAGTGATTGCCACTCCATAGTTCCCGTAAGCGATCATCGGGGTCAGGTCTGCAATGTTGGACTCGCCGTTGTCATCCGCATCGCCAACCATGAAGATGTTGTAGATGCTGTAGACCGCGGGATCGCCAGCCTCGGCCGTAGCCTTGGTCAGCGTGAAACCATCCGCGCCGGCGATGGTCAGCTGCGCCGGATCGTACGTGCGGTTCATCAGCACGCTGTGGGCATCGCCCGCCGCGGAGACGGTCCGCAGCGCGCCAGCGTTGAAGGTGACCACAGCAAAGTCGCCGCTGCGCCTGGACACGCCATTGATGTCGACCTGGCCCAGCGCGACCAGACCGGCAGTGCGGGTCGAAGCCATTTCCACCGGAGTGCTGATCAGGTTGCCGAACTCGACCTTCTCCGGCGTGTACTTGGAGGTGTCATAGATGAGTTCCATCGCGACACCGTACATTGGATCCGTGTCGTTGACGGCAATCGTCACCGTGGTGACGTCGCCGCTGGTCACGGATTGGAGATCCAACGTCGGGTTCAAGGCGCTGTCGCGGTAGCCCGCGTCATTAAAGCGGATGGCCTTGAAATCGCCGGCGCTAATCCCTTTGAAGCTGTCGACAGCCGGAGTCAGCGAGTCTGTGCTGAAACCAGCTGTTCCGCCACCGCAGGACCAGAGGCCCAAAAGGCCCATCAGTACCAGCAGCGACAGGACCACAAAACGTGAATGTTTCATCCTCGTTCCCCCTGGATGGGATTTATGATGAAGGCAAAAAGGTCAAGGCGCGAATAGCGGCGCAGATGATGAATCATTGCATCCAAACTCGGAGGATCCATCGCCACTCTCCGCCTCTTCCCTTCGAAGTGATTTGATGATAGCACACAAAAACGTTCGCCGCAGGCCCGCGCAACACTTCGGGCGGTGTTTCCCTGAAATCACCGCAAGGTGTTCCCTAAGCGTAAAACGCCAATGAAACTGCGCCCCGCCGCCAGCTTTCCCGCTCACTAAGCCTGCCGGGCCCACCTTGGAACATCGCGCAGCGCTGCTGTCGCCAAAAGCACTCAAATCGCGCAGCCCACGGTATGATTATTTGCTGGACGCGACGGGAACTGTTTCGGCGCCAGCTGGTCTGAGTATGTTACGATGGCGCAGGCGATCATGACGGACACGTACCTGGAGTACAATTCGCCGGAAGTCAGCGAGCTGGTGTTGCGCTGCCAGTACGGCGAGCGCGAGGCCTTCGATCTGCTGATTGCCCGCTACCAGCGCTACGTCTTCAACCTGATCTATCAGCACCTGTGGAACGTGGAGGACATTGACGACGTGGCGCAGGAAGTGTTCCTGCGCATCTTCAAGTTCATCCGCAAGTACCGCGGCAATGCCAGCCTGGAAAGCTGGATCTACAAGATCGTGCTGAACTACTGCCGCACCCACGTGCGGCGCCGTTCGGCGCTGTCGCGGCTGTTCGCCCCGCTGCCGGTTGCCAGCCAGGAGGATGACCAGAGCTTCGAAATTCTCGATACGCTGCCCGATGCCACCTACGACCCGGCGAAAACGATCGAGCAGCGCAAGCTGGTGCAGGACATCCTTTCGGCAGTCCACAGCCTGCCGGAGATCTACCGGAACATTCTTATCATGCGCGAAGTCAATGAACTGTCCTACGAGGAGATCGCCGAGATTCTCGGGATCTCGATTGGTACAGTGAAGTCGCGCATCAGTCGGGCACGCGATTTAGTTAGACAGAAGGTGAAGCTGGATTGAACCGCGCACTCATCAGACGGTGGATTAACGAGTATCTCGACGGCGAGATCGGGCTGGCCGACAAGGCCGAGCTGGAGCAGATCATGGCCGCCGAGCCGGAGGTACGCCGCGAGTACATGCAGCTGCGGCGCGCCGGCCTGCTTTTGGGCAGCATGCCCGAGGTCAGCGTGCATCCCGAGCGCTTCCGCCGCCGCGTGCTGGCCGCGCTGGACAGCCGCCAGCGGCCCTACTTCACGCCGCAGCGCGCGTTCGCCGGCGCGATGCTGATCGTGCTGCTGATCGTCAGCCTGGCCTTCGGCCTCGTGCTGTACCAGCAGAAGATGCTGGGCAACGCCCTGGTGATCACCAACGCCGCGGGTGACGAGGCGGCGGCCGCCAGCGGGCAGACCTACGACCTGCTGCTCACCGCCGGCACGACGCCGGAGCAGTTCTTCAACCGCCTGCTGGTCGAATGCCAGCTGGGGATGGCCAACCATGCCCTGCTGACCGAGTTCCTGCTGCAGACGCGGATCTACGAAGGCGCGGTCTGCGACCGCCGCGGCGGGCTGAACGCCCTGCAGTTCGCCAACCCGCTGGCCAAGGCGATGCGCGTGCAGGTCACCCCGCGCCAGGCGCTGGCGCTCGAGGGCATCGCCGACGAGCTGTCGGCCGGACGCTCCAATCTCTCGGCGCTGGGTCGCGACGGCTCGCAGATGAAGCTGCAGGACTTCCTGCAGATCAACGACGCCGGCAGCAAGATCATCCTGTACATCAACTTCACCTAGGCCTGCTGTACTGCAGCCGGCGCACCTGCACTCCTCCGACGCGGCTGGCCGTGCAGCCACAGGCCGGGGCGCGGATGCTATACTGCCGCACCGTGACCAGATCCCGCGCCATGCTGTTGCTGATCGCCGCTCTGCTGCTGAGCGGCTGCATGATGCCCGACCGCAGCAAGCAGGCCGCGGCTAACGAGGCCGCGCTGCTGAAGGAAGGCCTCGTCACGCTGAAAAGCGGCGTTACGGCGCCGGTATTTACCGCGACGACGTCGGCGGGCCAGCAGGTCGAGCCGCTCGCCGGCAGCCCGCACTACACCTTGTTCTTCTTCTTCCCCGCGGTGGACACTCCCAACAGCGCCGCCGAGCTGATCACGCTGACGCGCAACATGGACAAGTTCACGGGGCAGAACATCCAGGTTTACGGCATCGGGCCGGCGTCGCCCGCGGAGCTGGCCGGCTTCGCCGCGAAGTATAAGATAAAGGTGCCGCTGCTCAGCGACGCCAGCCTGGCCATCGCCACCCAGTACGGCTGCGCCAAGCCCGGCTCGCAGTTCGCCCAGCGCGCGCTGATCGGCGTGGGGATGGACGGCAAGGTCGCCTTCGCCGACCACACGCACTACTGGGTCAGCAACGCCGCCAAGTCCATCCTCGACGGCTTCGGCCTGTCAGCCAAGCCTGCCAATGGCAAGGCACCGGCAACCACGCCGCCTGCGGGCACCACGCCGCCAGCGGGCAAGTAGGGCACGTTGTAGGGCGCGATGTAAATCGCGCCGTCTTATCCTCAATACTAAGGCAGACTAATTCTGCTTTTGCGATGCGGGAATGCGGCGTGCTTCGATCCATTCGTAGAATGGATGGAGGCCGCTGCGTGCAGCATTATCACGATCCAGTTCCCAGGCGAGCGGATTGTTGATGATGTACTGCCTGATCTGGTACAGTTCGTCATCGTCGCGCACTACATGGTCCCAGTAGCTGGCTTGCCAGACTTGCTCAGCTGTGCCGAGCTCGTGACGCGCCTGGCGGGTAACGCTGGCTTTGAACGACTTTACGATACTCGGCAGCGTTGCTAACCGTTGCTCACCGTGAACAAATGCGCCTGCCGCTGCTGGACGCAAAGCGGCTCTTACCGGATCATTCACCAAAGCCGATGCTGGAAGCGGCCGCGTGCCAGGTCTGATGAAGACCACGGCATGAAAGTGATTTGGCATGACTACGAACAAATCCAGTTCAGCCAGCTCGAAGTAGGAAGGTACGTTTTCCCAGCAGCGCTTGACGAGTTGGCCCAGCGGTGAAAGCGCGACGCCCGCTCGACTGATGCTCCCGAATAGCAGACGGCGATGCCAGGCGCAGATCGTCACGAAGTAGGCGCCGGGCAGGGAATACAGCGGCATCGGCAGGCGATGGCTCTTGCGTACAGGATACGGAAGGTCCTGGGCCATTCCGACATTATAGGAATGGGACGGCGCGATTTACATCGCGCCCTACAAATCCTCACCCACAGACGGCGCGATTTACATCGCGCCCTACGTAAGACAGCTCGACATTCATCAATCATCAATTCTTATAAAGAAGCCCCCGGGGCTCAGGGC
>Ga0315287_10003619_pt1 | contig 14929 bp, 10 predicted proteins | sample YL17G11_0_MG_FD_205037 | JGI IMG/M metagenome (GOLD analysis project Ga0315287, IMG submission 205037) | Sediment microbial communities from Yellowstone Lake, YNP, Wyoming, USA - YL17G11_0 | ecosystem: Environmental > Aquatic > Freshwater > Lake > Sediment | place: USA: Wyoming | collected... | reverse complement strand
GACTCGAACGCATCTCAGCTTCGAAATGACAATAGGACGGAGGGATGGCCGAGTGGTTTAAGGCGGCGGTCTTGAAAACCGCTTTCCGGTCTCCGGAACGGGGGTTCGAATCCCTCTCCCTCCGCCAGACATACAGCGCTGATAAAAATAGAGAGCGATATGGAAATATTTAAAAAATACAAAGTGCTGCTCGTTCTTGCTCTGGTTGTGATAGTGGGCGTCTTTTTGTTTTTTTCTCGTATGTATCATAACGACATTAAGGCGCTTGAAGGTTTTTTGGCTTCCTACGAAACATATGATAAAGTAATTTCAGATTTCTCCATTAGTAAAACCGATGATTTAGAGAGCAAAGCTGGCGATGCCCTAATCGAACTTAATACAAAAGCTACTTTTAGACTATCTTCTTTAATCAAAAACGACGCAGAGCTTATGGACCAGGCCCTCGAGGCCGCAGATCTCGCGCGCAGAGAGCTTGAGAGTCTCAAAATCTACAGGAGCGGGATCCAAAGTCAGAATGCGGACTTGGATGGGTTGGCTGAAGAGTGCCGGGTTCTCACGGGAAAAAGAAAAGCCTCCTTCGCTCGTTTTCAGGGACTATCCGGAACCCATTGAGGTGGCGGAGGACGCGGGGAGGACTGGAGAGGAGGTCCCATGAACCCAATGGCCAAGAAGCCGGCGAAGCTGACCGACCTGCCTAATATCGGCAAAACGACCGCGGCCAAGCTCGAGAAGATCGGCATCCGGACGAAAGAGGATTTCCTGAAGCGTGACCCGTACGATGTCTTCCACAAGCTTCGCAAGAAAGTCGACCCGACGCTTTGCCGCTGTGCTCTGGCCGGGATCGTCGGGGCCAAGACTGGGGAGCCGTGGCATGTCATCACCAAGAACACTGCCGAGGAGTACAAGAAGCGCCACCCCCGCCATAAATGGGGCCCGTGCTAAAGGGCGGGACGCGGCGGACAATCGGATCCAGAGGGACAGTCCCCTCCGGGGCCAGTCCCTCCGTTTGGCTTTGTCCCCGGTGTCATGCTAGAATAACCCGAGTTCCCCGACTGCGGAGAGGTGCTGGAGTGGTCGATCAGGAACGCCTGCTAAGCGTTTGTCCTGGATCAAACCGGGACCGCGGGTTCGAATCCCGCCCTCTCCGCCACTGATACCTTCGGATGACGAACATCTTTTTCGAGATCCATCACAACCTGCCGCGCGAGGCGCCCGGCGACGACGCGTCGACGGCCCGGGCCTTGGATCTCGTCCGCGGCCTTCCCTCGGCTTCGGCAAAGCCGGCATCGATTTGTTTTAAAGTGTAGACAGCGAGAGTATCAGGCGAGTCCCATGCTGGCTATCAAATTGCACAAGGGGCCCAAACCATGGCTAGGGAAGGGGTCTTTTCTCATACCCATTATTGACTGGAAATCCGGCCGAGTCCAAATCCGGACTTGGCTGCGCTGGGGCAAGCGGACCCGGTTCCTTTCCTTAGTGCGGATCCCCGAAGATCACCCGATTCGTTTCTGCTTTTCCTGTGGCGCGAGCAATTTCATCAAACAGGTGGTCTGGCCGATGGAGGCCAAGCCCCTGCGGGAATGGCCGAGGGAATATGGGCAGGCCATCTCGATGTGGTGGGATTCCTGGAGGCTCCGCGGGTCTGATAAAGTGGAACTTGGCGGGCTTATGGTGCCAGAGCCTCATCTCTTCCTGGAGCGGAAACTGCAGGATTCTTGTATCCTGTGGACAAAGGAAATCCGGCTTCTCTACTGGAGGAAGAAGGCGTGTTCTGGAGCCGGGGGGCCCAGGAATTCGGCGTGATCCTCGATGGGCTCCGCTAATCAAAGTCCCAGTTCGTGATCCGCGACTCCATTCGGTTCAAATCGTGCCTGTGACCCGTTATTAAATATTGCTTGGCCGCGTGGCGAACCCGGCGCTTGTGAAATGTCACCAGGGCACGGACAGTTTTCCGGCTCCAGCACGTAAACCGCGGCTTATAGTGTTTTCCGACGCTTTTCATCCTTAGCGGATTTGTCATCATGGGAATATCCCTTGTGGCTCAACGTCACTATAGAATGGAATGGCATCCTAGTCAAGGCCGGCACTTTTTGACTATTAAATATTCTTGTGATATACACATCCCCAAATGAAAATAGGAAATACCATCTTCGTTTTATCCCAGTCGGGCAGACGAAAATATCCTCTTCTAGAAAGTGTCAAATAAATGTCTGGGACTTTGACCATGCCAAAAGAGAGAGAATCGTTTGAATTGATCGATCATCTGGGGACCGGCGGTTTTGCTCAGACTTGGTCAGCCAAGGTGATGGACCCGGATTTGGTGGCTGAGTGGGGGGTCGACGAAGTCGCCATCAAAATACCGCTCAACAAACAGAAAGACCGCGTCCTGCGCAAAGAGCTGGAGTTAACGGCGAGCCTACACCTCCAAATTTCGGAGCTGGAACAGAAGAACATCGTCCGGTATTTCGGTTTCGAGGTTTTTGAAGGTAAGTTTGTGATGGTCATGGAGTATATCAGGGGAGGGAACTTGCGCAGCCGCATCGGGGCGGACGGCCACAGAAAAGCGCTTGGCTGCAAGCCGGCCATTAAACTCTGTCTCGGAATTCTCAACGGTCTTGAGATCATCCATAAAAAGCATATCATCCATCGTGATATCAAGCCGGAAAATATCCTCCTTGACGGAGAAATCCCCAAGATCGCCGATTTCGGCATCGGAAGGATCCTCTCCCGCCAAGAGCAAGCCTCAACTAAGGGGGTGGGCACCCCTTTTTATATGTCCCCGGAAATCCTCTTCGGGCGCTCGGACTCCCCGTATTCCTACAGCACGGACATTTGGTCCATAGGCGTGACAATCTACGAGATGATGTGCCTCCAGTATCCTTTCGGCATATCCGATCGGCTGCCGCCTGGCTCGGTGATGAACTTGATTCGGGACGAAAGCGTCGAGCTTGTCTTTCCCTGCGAGGGGCTCATCCCCCTTCAAGTGCAGGAAATCCTCAGAAAATCGTTAAAACGGAATCCGCTCGAACGCTATAAGACCGCCACGGAAATGCTGAAAGATCTTAAGGAGTATATCCGAGGGGGGGACGAAGCGGTCGAGAACGAAATCGGGATGATTCAACCGCTCTTGCATGATCCGACAAGGGTCCCACTGGCCGAGAGCAAGCTCAGAGAGCTGCTGGAGAGGTTTCCGGATTCCGCGCGCATCTATCTCCATTTGGGCGAATTCTATAACCGGCAAGGCAACTATAACAAGGCGGTCCAGATGTTAACGGACGGGATCGAGAAGGACCCCGACAATGCCCTGCTTCATTGGGATCTGGCGATCTCCTATCAAAAAAACGGCCACGTACGTTTTGCTGTGGAGACCCTCAAAAAGGCACTGACCTTGGGGCTTGAGGGAAGTCTGGAACGTTATGCCCGGGCCCTCCTGCGATCACTGGAAAAGAAGGATTAGTTGAAGGGACATGATCTTTGATGGATAAAGCAAGAACCAATGGAATCGCCGGTGGAGCTTATGGCGGCCCTATCGATCCGAGTCACGGCCGGGAAGTATCTTTTCTTGCCGATGTTGAGCAAGACATGAGGGCCTTGATCAAAAAATGCGGCCGGTTGAGCCACGAGTTGGATGAATCCCAAAAAAAGTGCGATGCCGGGACCAGGAAAATTCTTCTTGATTTTATCGATGTCGCCGATGCTTATGAAAACGTCCTCCGCAACATCGAAGCGAATCTCGATGAGGGGGATCAAAAAAGCAGGTCTTCTCTCAACTCGGTCCGTACAGTTAACAAGATGCTCGTCCGAGCCCTGAAATCCTCGGGCGTTACACCGGTCGAAACAGTCATTGGCGAGAAAGCCAATCCCCAATGGCACAATGTCGTTGAGGTGGAAGCGGATATCGGGTTGGAGACGGAAACGATCACGGAAGTTATCAAAAAAGGATACCTTTGGCAGGGGAAACTGCTCAGGGCCGCCGAGGTGAAAGCCATTCGTAATAGGTAAGTACTGTCTAATTACGTGCAGCTGTTTCTAGGAGGAGGATCCTATGGGAAAAATCGTTGGAATCGACCTGGGAACGACGAATTCTGTAGTGGCCACCGTGGACTTAGGGGGTCCCCGGATCTTACAGAATAAGGAAGCCGAACAGCAGACCCGCTCCGTTGTCGGCTTTAATAAAGGGGAGTTCCTGGTCGGAACCCCGGCGCTCAGGCGCTGGCCGCTTGCGCCCAAAGAGACGATAATCTCCATAAAAAGACTCATGGGCAGGTCCTATGCGGACTCGGAGGTGGCTAAGATTAAAACCTCGGCTCAATACGAACTTGTTGAGCCGACTGAGGGAACAAAAGACAGCGTCTGCGTCAAGCTCGGGGGGAAAGAATACTATCCAGTTGATATCTCGGCCATGATCCTCTCCAAGTTGAAGCGGGATGCTGAATTTGTGCTCGGCGAAAAAGTGACCCACGCTGTGATCACGGTCCCGGCTTATTTCGGCGATAAACAAAAGTACGCGACTCGTGAAGCGGGCTTGAAGGCCGGGCTGACCGTGATGAAGATCCTGGATGAACCAACGGCCGCGGCCATCGCCTTTGGCATGGAGGCCAAAGAGAGCGAAGCGAAAACAGTCCTCGTCTATGACCTGGGAGGCGGGACTTTCGACATCTCCATCATGATGATGGCCGCCGGAGCATTCGCTCCACTAAACCTGGAAGGGGACATGTGGCTTGGCGGGGATAATTTCGACCAGGCCATTGTCGATTATGTCACCGCCAAGATCAAAAAGGAAATAGGGATCGATGCGACCAAGAATTTGCGCTTTATGGCCACCCTCAAGTCGGAAGCTCAAAAAGCCAAGGAGGCATTGGGCGCGGCGAGGAGCGCAGAGATCATCATTCCGGGTATTCTCCAGGATGGCGCCGGCAACTACCTCGATGTCACGGAGGAAATTACCCGGGAACACTTCGAAGATATGATCCGCCCGCTGGTCGATAGAACCGTGACCTTGGTAAAAAAGGCTGTCGCAAATGCTAATTTTTCTCTTGGCGACATCGATTATGTTCTGATGGCGGGGAATTCGACCTGCGTCCCCATGGTCCAGGAAGCGATGTCCAAATTGTTCGGCGAGGAGAAGATTCAGCGGAAAGTCCACCCCAAAAACTGCGTCGCTATCGGAGCAGCCTTGGCTGCCGCTGTCTTTGATCACGTCATCTGTCCAAAATGCGAGCACAATAACAACCTGGATGCCCTCAGGTGCGAAAAATGCGGGACGCAGCTCGTCTCGTCTTTGGATAAGAAGAAGTGCTCGAACTGCGAAGCAGAAAACGATAAGTCAGCCCCAAAGTGTGAAAAGTGCGGTCTCCTGTTCATAGAGATCACAGGCGTCAAGGGGGGGATCGCGCCCTTTCATTATGGGGTTCAGACCGCTGGCGATAGATTCAATGTTTTCATCACGAAAAGCGACGGGTATGAAACTCCGGAAGAGAAAAGAAAGGTCCAGACTTTTTTCACGCGCTATCCTGACATGAGGATGATCAATATCCCCGTTTACGGAGGCGAGGACCTTCAGTCTGCCAGCAAGAACGCCAAGATGGGCGAGGTTTTTGCCATCCTTCCCGCGAACCTCCCTCAAGAAACACCCATACGCATCAAACTCTGGCTGAATAAGGAAGGCTATTTCGAATTGAACGCACAGCTTGATGATGGGACCGACCTCCACCCCTGGATTCTCAGAGGGGAGGGCGACCAATTGGCCATCGAGACCTTTGTGAAGGCGGAAGCCGAGAAAGCGAAGAAGGAACACGTGTTCACTCCAGAGGAAAAAGCCAAAGCCGAGGAGATGCGGAATACGATCCTCGACAAGCTGAAAAGCAAGAAATTTGATGAAGCCCGAGAAAAAGCCAACGAGCTCCTTAAATACGTGGAGGATGCGGGCAAAGTCGACGAATCGCAGCTATTAAGACAGAACGCCGAAAACCTTGTTGGTTACACGATGTACATCGTTAACGAGTACGGCTGGCTCATCGGGCAAGCGGCCTATAAATTGAATAACCTTATCGGAGGACTTCAAGAAGCCCTGCACAAGAACGATACCAACATGATCGAAGCCAAGCTCAACGAATTGTCGATAGAGATAGGGAACCTGATGCAGGTGCCGGGTCCCGGCGGGCAGCCGGTCCCCTCTATGTTGGGGACTTTCTTAACCCTGCACGGCGTGATCGTGACCATGATTCAGCCCACGGAACCTGCCCTGGCTCAAAACCTGAGGGAAAAGCTCAGCGCGGTAGTGGAACAAGCGTTTAAGAACCATCAACCGGATGCCATGACTAAGCTGGAAAATTTTGGCCAGGAGCTGGAACAGGCCCTTGGAAAAATTCCGCCTCCGAAGGAAGGGATTCCCTGCCCGCTGTGTGGACATCATAACATGAAAATGGTCATGTATTGTGAAGCTTGCAAGGCCAATCTGGGACTTCTCGGTTCACAAAGGACCGGATCTTCGAGCCGAGGATAAGAGCAAAGGGCATGAAGGACCCTTTAGTCGATAAACCAACACACTATGAAACTCTCGGAGTCGGAGAAGCTTCCGCCAAAGCCGAAATTGACGGCGCCTTTAAGCTGCGGTTGGTAGAAGGGAAGAACGTCAGCGAGATCCGGGAAGCTTGGAACGCGCTCAGCAAGGCCGTTGAGAGGGGGATGGTGGACATCTTTCTCTACAACGAGAGATTCCTTCAGCTGCTTGTTCCGCGGGCGGACAAGGACAGCACCGTGCTGATCAGCAGAAGGCGGGAAGTTGCCCAGGCCTGGGAAACGGCGCAGAAGAACTTGTTTCCCCACATGCCCTCGATTCATTGCCTGGCCGTGCTCTGGCTGAGGTGGGGGGTCTATGGCGAAGAAGAGAAATATGCGGGGCTGACGAAAGGGCCATTCGGGGTCACCGCGGGTCTTTCGGATATGCCTCCTCTCGATGATATTTGGACCAAGGTCATCTCCAACTGGGTTTTTATAGTCACTTCTGACGAATTTTGGCAGGAATGGAAAGGTGCTCGGGAGAGCACTAAAGCCTATCTGGGTGACGGCGACCTCAGGGCGCTGAGCCAGAGTCTTGAAGGATTCTTTACGGGCATGTTCCAGGGCTACACGGAGAAATATCGACAGCATGGGGACATGGCGTCTGTTCGGCGGCATCAAGAGTACGAGCTGCTGTATACGACAGAGTTGAAAACGGCCCGGCACCTTAACAAGGTGGGCTTGCAGGTTCCGAAAGGGGAAAGAAGAGTGGCGGTGAGTTCGGGCCGACTGATGCTCCAAGAAATGGGGATCTTGGAAAACATAAAAGTCCAGCTCCGGAAGCTTCTGGAGTTGAACCCGAAGGAGGAGAAACTCAGAGAACTGTTGGGAATTCTCTCGCCGTTCGCCCATATCGCTGTGCTGGTTGAGAACCGGAAATACGATGAGGCCATGAGAGCCATTGAAGAACTTCCGCAAGATCAATGGAATCAGAAAGAAGTGAAATTGCTTTTGGCGAGAGTCTGCCTCGAGAAAGGAAAACAGGAGTTCAGCCTAAAGCAATATGACGCGGCCTTGGAGACCTGGAATAAAGGGCTTAGCGTCGGCGAGCTGGGAGAGGAGATCCGGGGGGTCGTTGTCGCGGAAAGCAAGAGCAGGGCCGCGTCCATGCAAAAGAGCGAACCTGAGACGGCGATAAAAATCCTAAAGAAAGCGGCTAAGCTGGTCCAGGACAAGGAGCTGACGGACACGCTTGGGGAGATTCTGACGACGCGGGGAATCGAAGTTATCAACGAGGCCCAAAACAAGCTTCAAGCGGAGCAGAAAGGCCTGACTCCGGCGATTGAGTCGGAATTGAACAGGGGCATAGCGTATCTCAAGGAAGCCAAGGACATCGGTTCCAAGCGTGGTGCCGATAATTATGACAAAGCGAAGGACCTGGTCGCCCAGGCGAAATCTGGGCTGCTTGGTCTGGATCCGGCCGTCGCCACACTCATCCAGCAGGCCCAGGAGGCGGCCCAGAAGAACGACTGGGACCGGGCCATCAGTCTCATGACCGCAGCGAGTGAGAAATCTCCGGCGGGAAGCCGAGCGGCCCTGAACGTCATTTTGGCTCAATTTTATAATGCCCGGGGTGTTTCCCATTTAGATTCGGCCACTCGTACAATGAACACCCAGGCTCAGGGTTACCAAGCCGTGGCTGGGAAGCTCGTGGACGATTTCCTGGCCGGGAAAAGGGGCTCAGATCCGGGCAAAAAGAAGTCGAAAGGGAAAAGTATTTTCGTCTGGGTTCTGGTCATTCTCGTCGTGATTGGTTTGATTGCGGGAGGAAAACAAACCCAAAAAATCCTTAGTTGGTTTTGGATCATCTTCATTCTCTTGCCCTTGCTCCAATGGCTTTTTGGGGCCATTGGCAAGTTCTTTTCGGACACCAACCGGATGCTCATGCAAAATATACCGGGCCAAACGAATGCCCCCCGGTGCCAACTCTGCAGCAATTCCGCGGCCTATCAGTACAATCTGCCGGGGAAAGGGGAGATCGCCCTTTGCTATAGCCATGCCGAGGAACTCCGAAAAATCGTCGAATTCGTCCCGCGGCCGGACGCGGTTACGGCCGATAGGATCCGATCCGCCCACCGGGATTTTAGTCTAGCCGCAGGTCTCAATCCGGCCGAAAATGTTTTTCGGCAAAATCTAGGCCAGGCCAAGGAGATCTGCGACCGCTTCAGTCTGCACTTCGGGCTGCCGGGGTTATAGGTCCAAATAGGGAGGGTTTCTGTGCATGACGAACGCGCTGTTGAGTCAGGTCATTGTTTTGTGACTAGATCCGCCCGGGTTGAATTGGTATCGGCCCAGAAGCGAGATTCCCCCGGTTCGGTCTTTCGAAGCGATCTTGATCAGGTGCAGGAAATCTGCGGCTGGTTCGACATCGCCTGAAAGGATTTGTGACATAATGGACTGCCCGTGCGGATTTGGAAAGAACATCACCGAAGAGCAGAAGAACTGTCTTGTCTGCGGAACGGACCTCACTCCCCTCCATAGGCTTAGGAGCCTGCCGCGAAATCTTTATAATGACGGCGCGAGGCTGCTTGCTGATGGGCATCAGGACAAGGCTTTGGAAAAACTTATTGCCGCCGTCTCTTTAGAGCCGGAATTTGCCGAGGCCCACCGGGCGTTAGGCCAGGTTCTTACGAAAAAGGGGCTTTATGTCGAGGCCGTTCGCCATTTTGACATGGCTCTTGGCGCTGACCCGGGTAATGTTGATTTGGGGAAGGAAAGAAACGATGCCGATATGTCTTCTCGGCATTCGCCCGAAGTGCGGGAGAAATCTAGTAAGAGGACTTGGATGGTTGGTGTGGCCGGTTTCATCATCGGCGTTTCCCTTTTCCCTTTATCCCGGGCCGTTTTAAAAAATCCGCCTTCCCCGCCCACCCGGGAAATCCTGGCCTCCCGAATTAAGGCCGCCCTTGTCGAAAACGCCTCCCTCGCCGAGTCCATTTTACAGGTCGGTCAGACTCAGGAGGGCCTTTTAATCACGGGGGAAGTGCCAAGCCTTCTTCATAAGAATCTCGCCGTCGAGATAGCCAGGAACCAGGCGGAAGGAATCCCCGTGAACTGCGAAGGACTTCATGTCTTCATCCCTCCGCAGGAGCCCCAGAAAACTAAGAGCTTTTTTATGTATAGGGTTAAGGCTGGCGATTCCCTCGGAACCATTGCCTTCAAATTCTATGGTCAGGAGAGGATGTGGCGAAGGATCTTTGAGGCGAATCAAGATCGATTATCCACCCCCGATGCCATTTTGCCCGGCCAGTCATTGTCCATTCCCCTGGATCGTAAAGAGGAGGACGCGGCCCCAATTAAATGAGTAACGCCCGATAATCGATATCGGGACGCTGAAACCATAGAATGGATTAATAAGTCACGAGGGAGTCTGAAATGGAAAAAATTTCCCCGGCCGTATTTATCGCCAGCCAGCTCGGTGGCCTGGAGGCAAGGAACATCCTGCGTCAGGACAAGATCGAGAAAGAGCACGTTTTTCTAGGCTTCCTGAAACTCCTGGGTTTGTCCCAAGACGACATGGTCTCCAAGATGGGCATCCCTCTGGATATCGCGAGTGCGGCCCTTGAAGAAATTCGGGAAATAAAATCCATGTTTGAAAAAACGGGCGTCGATGTGGCCAACCTACGTTGGCTGTTCCGCTCCACCCTTGACCTCGGACCCAAGGGACCTAAAGATGAGCACTTGCACCGCAGCGACGCCTGCAAAAAGATGTTCGATGAGGCCGAGGTGTTACGACAATATTATCAACATAGCGAAATTAGCATCGGTCATATTTTACTGGGCATCCTTGGGGAGGCGAAGAACAGAGTCATTGATTTTTTGACCGGCCAAAAAATGAACGTCCCGGCCTTGATCGAAGGGCTCAAGGAAAAGTTGGGCAAAGCGCCTGGTGTTTCGCCCGTCCCTGGGATTCAGACCGTAAACCCTCCCCAGGAGCAGCCCGGCTCATCGCTGGTTTCGAAAATCGGGCGCAACTTGACTGAGTTGGCCCGAGCGAAGAAGCTCAGCACGGTTATCGGCAGAGATCAAGAAATCAAATCTATTGCCCAGACGCTAGCCCGGAAAAAAAAGAATTCGGCCATTCTTATCGGCGACCCGGGAGTGGGGAAGACGGCTGTGGTAGAGGGACTGGCTCAAAAACTCGCCAACGGGGAATTGACCGGCGAGGAATTGAAGGGTATCCGGATCGTGGAGATCCGGATGGGAGAAATCATGGCCGGCACTAAGTACCGGGGGGACTTGGAAGAGAAACTCATGACCCTCCTCAAAGAGGCCGAGCAGGATCGCAAGCTCGTGGTCTTTCTAGACGAAATCCATACGATCATGCAGGCCAGCGGGGGAGCCGGGGCGGTTGGGGTGGCGGACATCCTCAAGCCGGCGATCCAGAGCGGAGAATTCCGTTGCATTGGAGCCACAACTTTCAAGGAATATAAAAAGTACATCGAAAGCGATCCCGCCCTGGAACGTCGCTTCCAACCCGTTATCATCAAGGAGCCGACAAGGGATGAGGGCCTGATGATCCTCTCGGGATTGCGGGCATCGTATGAACGACATCACGGCATTCAAATCTCCGATAAAGCCATTGAAGCAGCGGTCGATTTCTCGGTGAGATACCTGCCGGACACCTTTCTCCCCGACAAAGCGCTGGACCTGTTGGATGAAGCTGCCGCCATGCTGAGAATCCACAGCATCGGCTCAGGCAAATACTATTCCACCACTCTGGAGGTCCCTCATATCGCTGAGGCCGTCTCCAAGCGCAAGGGGATTCCTCTTAAGGTTTTGTTGGCCAGTGACGGAGAAAGGGTCAGGAACATCAAGGAAAAGCTTTCTAAGCGGATCATCGGACAATCCCAAGCGATAGAACAAGTTTCGGCGGCGATCACCGAAGTCAAAACGCTGGGATCTGTGAAGAACAAGCCTGCGGCGATCTTCCTCTTTGCCGGGGCGACGGGGACAGGAAAAACGGAGATGGCGAAGGCCCTCGCCGAGATCCTTTTTGAAGGGGCGGAAGGCAGGCTGCTGTCCTTCGATATGTCCGAGTATATGGAAGAACATTCCGTATCCAAGCTCATCGGCGCCCCGCCAGGATACATCGGTTACGAAGCCGGCGGCCAGCTTGTCGAACAAGTGAAAAGGTACCCCTACTCTGTCATTCTTTTCGATGAGATCGAAAAAGCCCACGCCAAAGTGTTCGATGTGTTCCTCCAGATATTCGATGAGGCGCGGCTGACGGACAGCGCGGGGAGGAGAGCCGATTTTCAGAACGCCTTTATTATTATGACCTCCAATATCGGTAGCCAAGTGAGGCTTGAAGGGATAGGTCGTCCAATCGGTATACAGATCTCGGAACCCCCCGAACAAAAAACCGAAAAAAATCCTCTGTTCGATAGACAATCCTTCAAGAACAACATCCTTGCCGCCCTCCAGGGGAGATTCCGACCCGAATTTCTCGGCAGGCTGCCTCACAAAATTGTTTTCTTCCCCTTGGAACCTAAGGACATGCAGAAGATCATCACTACGATTTTGCTGCCCAGGATCGAACAGAGGTTCGCGGCAAAGGGCGTCCACCTGAAGATTGTGGATCTTGCGCTCGAACACCTGATCGCTAAGTGTGATGCCACCTACGGTGTTCGTAATTTGGCCCAGTTGCTTGACAACGAAATCACCAGGCCACTGACCGAGGCTTTTATCAGCGGGAAGTTTGCAGAAAACATGACCATCACGATTCAGGTGGCCGAGGGCAGGCTGGCATTTTCCAAAGAATGAAATTCGGAGGAGGAACGCACATGACTCTAATTCCCTACGTTATCGAAAAGACCGACCGAGGCGAGCGGGCCTATGATATTTATTCTCGGCTGCTCGAAGACAGGATCATTTTTCTCGTCGGCCAGGTGGAAGATCAGGGCGCTAATTCTTTAATCGCGCAAATGTTCTTTCTCGAATCCCAGGATCCCAAAAAGGATATATATTTATATATTAACAGTCCCGGTGGGGCGGTGACCGCGGGGATGGCTATCTATGATGCCATGGAATACATCTCCTGCGATGTCGTGACGGTCTGTCTGGGCCAAGCGGCGTCCATGGGTGCGTTTTTGTTGGCCTCCGGTGCCAAGGGCAAGCGCCTCTCCCTTCCCAATGCCCGGATCATGATCCATCAACCCTTGGGCGGTGCCCAAGGACAGGCGACCGATATAGAGATCCATACGAAAGAGATTCTCCGGATAAAGGCCAGGCTGAATGAAATCTTGTCGTTACAGACGGGCCAGCCTCTTGAGAAAATAAAGCAGGATACCGAACGGGATTTTTTCATGTCGGCAGACGATGCTCTGGCTTACGGACTTGTCGACCGGATCGTTAGGAAAAAACTAAAATCGTTTTAGGACGACTGTCCATCAGTGATTTATTCGCTGTGGCATAAGGGCAGGGATCCGGACTACCGAGAGGTTCCGAAGGCAAACTTCTGAGGGCTATGCGCGCCGTAGTTAAGCCAGGGCTTATACACACGGGCTGAGTCCCCGATGGGTGAACCGGAAGTTTTTACGTTGCGTTGACGCACTCTCCTGCGGCTTGACTTTGGGGTCCCATTCCCTTAAATTTAGGGCCGTATGTTTTCGTTCAAAAGCATTTTCTGGCCCGAAGCCGCATTCCCGTTTGAGAGCGAAAGGGACATTCCATGAACAAGAACCGCCGAAGCCCGACTCTGACCCTCCTGACTTTAGCTTTAGCCCTCGCCGCCGCCGGCGCCGCTTGCGCCAAGAAACCCGTGGCCGATTCCTACGACGGGATCCTCCGGACGTTCGCCGACCCGCCGGCCGAATACCGGAGCGCTCCTCTCTGGGTCTGGAACGACCTCATGACCCGCAACGAAATCAAGCGCCAGCTCGAGAGTTTCAAGGCGCGCGGCATCGGCGGCGCTTTCATCCACCCGCGGCCCGGCCTGATCACCACTTATCTCACGGACGAGTGGTTCTCGCTCTGCGCCTACGCTGTCGAGACGGGCAAGGCCCTCGGCCTCAGGATCTGGCTCTACGATGAGAATTCCTACCCTTCCGGCTTCGCCGGTGGTCACGTGCCGGCGGAGATGCCCGACGCCGCCCGCTCCGGACTGAGGATGAGGAAATTCGAAGGGCCGCCCAGGCCGTCGAAAAACGAACCCCTCATCGTCCTCCGCCAGACCTTGACCGGCTTCGAGGATGTCACGGGCAAGGTCCAACCGGAAAGGAAGGACGCCGCGGCCTACTACGTCTTCGACGTCATCCGGGCCGATCCTTCGCCCTGGCACGGCGGCTTTACATACGTCGATGTCATGCGCAAGGACGTCACCGAGAAATTCCTCGACCTGACGCTTAACGGATACAAGCGCGTGATCGGCAAGGAGTTCGGCTTGACCGTGCCCGGCGTCTTCCAGGACGAGGCCGAGATCTCGCCCGCCGGCGGCCGAGAGGCCTTGAACTACACGCCGGCCCTCTTCCAGACTTTCCAGACGCGCTGGGGCTACGACCTCCGGCCGAACCTCGTTTCTCTCTTTGAGGAGTTCGGGAACTGGCGTCGAGTCCGGCACGACTATTATGCGACCCTTCTCGACCTGTTCATCGAGAACTGGGCCAAGCCTTATTATGCTTACGCCACGGACAACAACCTCGCCTTCACCGGCCACTACTGGGAGCACGAATGGCCTTCGCCCCGCAGCTCCCCGGACAACCTGGCCATGGCCGCTTACGCCCACATGCCCGGCATCGACATCCTGATGAACGATTGGGAAACCGGTCCCGATGCCCAGTTCGGCAACGCCCGCGCGGTCCGCGAGATTCGGAGCGCCGCCAATCAGATGGGACGGAAGCGGACGATGTCGGAGACCTACGGGGCCGGGGGCTGGGACCTGACTTTTGCCGACCAGAAGCGAATCGGCGACTGGGAGTATGCCCTGGGCGTAAACTTCCTCAACCAGCACCTGTCCTACGCCACGATCAAGGGTGCCCGCAAGCGGGACCACCCGCTGTCCTTCTCCGACCACGAACCTTGGTGGCTTTTCTACGACACCCTGGCCGACTATTTCGGGCGGCTCTCCGTCGTCATGAGCCTGGGCGAGCAGGTCAATAAGATCCTGGTCGTCGAGCCGACGACGACCGCCTGGATGTACTATTCTCCGGCCGCGGAGTCGGAGGATTTCCAGACGGTCGGCCGGGATTTCCAGGCCTTCGTCCACCTCCTCGAGGCTGAGCAGGTCGAGTACGACCTCGTCAGCGAAAAGACCCTCCAGGAGTTTGCCTCGGTCAGCCACGGGAAGCTCAACATCGGTTCCCGCTCCTATAGCCTGGTCATTTTCCCGCCCGGACTGCGCAACCTCGAGGACTCGACCGTGGCCCTC